>Ga0065711_1001131_pt1 | contig 52623 bp, 47 predicted proteins | sample Hoacrofraction12_FD_59098 | JGI IMG/M metagenome (GOLD analysis project Ga0065711, IMG submission 59098) | Hoatzin crop microbial communities from Cojedes, Venezuela - Epithelial fraction 12 v2 (version 2) | ecosystem: Host-associated > Birds > Digestive system > Esophagus > Crop | place... | reverse complement strand
CCCCGCCAGCCCCCCTCACCCCGGGAAGTGCCGGTCCCCCCGCCCGCCCCCCTCACCGCAGGGGGTGGGGGTCCCCCTGCCCGCGTTCGGGGCCGGAGGCGCGGGTGCCCCTCGCCTGCTGCCCGCGCCGGGCCGCCGCGGGTGACACGTGTGCGGGTCCGGCCGTGCCCGGTAGCGTCCCGGAGCTGCTGCCGCTCCTGGTGCCGAAAGCGATTCGCACGCTGCTCCGGGGCTCCTGGTTCCTGAGGTGATCTGTGGTTCTGTCGCCTGCGGCCGGCCCGGTCGCGGGGCAAGGTCCTGGGTCTGAGCCCTTCCGAGCATCTTCCAGGCTCTCCTGAGCCAGGTCTGCGCCTCTCGAGGGTGGGTGAAGGTGGTGGTGCTTTGCCTCCCGTGGACGGGGGACATGGGAATGTGATTAGGCTGCGGGATTTCCTCAAGGTCACCCTGGGAATCAGACCCCAAGCATCCTCTCGCTATCGCTGCTCCCACCGGAGCTGCCAGGCTCCTGCTGGGCGAGGGCACAGGCATGAAAATCTGTTTTCCAGCGCCCTGGGCCTCTCTCCTGCAGGAAATCTCAGATTTTAGTTTCTACACCTTGCCAGGCTGTCGGAGTGACAAACGTCAGAGCAGGAGCCCCGGCTATATTTATTTGGCTTAATATCTTTTAGATATTAGGTGTTCACGGTTAAAGGCTGGGTGTTTTTGCCATGGCGTGTTCGTCTCTGAGAGTCTCACTGCTGTTAGGATCTGACCTCGCGTGGCGTGGCTGCCGCTGTTGGTGTTATTTCTGCAGTGATTTTGATCACTGCAAGTCACTGTGGCATTGCCTCCCAAGAACTCACTTCTTGGCAATGGCAAGCTAAAGGCAATTGAACTAGGGTGGTACTGAGCTGATAACGATGTGTGGGACGTGGGTGGCAGTTGTCTTGTCCTCAGCTTGTGTTTTGCTTTCCAGGCTGTTATAAATAAAGGTATAGATGAGGTCTAATAGGAGGACTTGCTCTAACCTCTTCACCAGAAAATAAAACCCAGTATTTGGTGAGGATTTACACCTTTGAATGTCTTGCCTGTAGGATTTTTAACTGTGCGCTGCTACTTCTTCTCATTGGGGTGCAATTTTTCTGCTGATGCTGTGCCTTTGGGTTCATTTGTCCACTGAGTACCCATTGTAGTAAGGAGCAACGCTGTGTTTTGAGGGCAGTGGTGATCGGTGGCAGAGATGAATGGCCAAGGTGGAACAGGGAGCAAATCTGTATTATAAATTGGAGCCCAGCACTTCTCTGAAGGAAAGTCTGCAGTCTTGTTTGATGCCCAGCAATCTTGTTAATGTCTTGCTAAGATGCCAGGACCCTAGAAGATCCTCCTGCTGCCGTTTTAAGAAGGAGTAGTGTGCTGTATTAAATTACTAGGAGGCAGAAATCACTGACAGCCTGTCAACTGCCCTTTTCCTGCCAAGATTTAAATTAGCGGGCAAGACGGGAAATATGCCAAGGTGACAGCAGCACAAACATGTGGAAGCAGCCCCCCTGCTCGCTTGTGTGTCACACTTTGTGTTGTACGTGTCTAGCGGGGCAAAGGTGCGATGGAGGGAAGGGATGCAGCGGCTCGGGTTTGGTGTGCTTCGAAGCCTGGGAGCCACAAGGATTTGGAGCTGTGCTCTGATGAGTGTCACAATGGAGAAAGTCTCGCTTAGGAGCCCCAAGCACTTCATGTGCCTGCGCAGCTGATCTTGCGTAACTGTTGTCATGCTGAGAATTGTGAAATAGTAGGAGGGAGAGATTTTCTGGAGTAGGTCATCAGTGGTTTTAGGTGAGAAAAGCATGTTGTGCTGTGTCTAGCTGGAGTAAAACACGTCTAGATCCAGCATCCCTGACCGGTGGCCCAGTGTTGCGAAGTCCCCTAAGAACAGCTTTTCTGTGAGGGGTAAAGCCTGATCTAGGGAACACCCTCATTGTAGCGTATGAGATGACCATGTAATGCTGTGAAAATAGTTAATTATCCTTGGCACCCTGGGCTTTATCTGAATGATCTGCAGCCAGGAGGCTGTAAGAGGAGTGGCTGATGAGTTGCACCTTCTCCCTTGGCTAGGTGTGGTGTAGGGCTGCATGGTCTCCATCTCCGGCCCCCCAAAGGGCCGGGCTTTGGGTTTGCTGCTGGGCTGGGGACTACTTGTTTTACAGATGTTGGAAAACCTCTGGATTCTCTTTCACCTTGTTGTGGCAATACAACGCTCTTGGAAGGCAATTGCCAAACTCACAGTAGCTGCTGGAAGGGGGTATGTCCTCATGAAATTTGGGAGGTGAAAGGCTTGTGTGGCAAGAAGAAAAGTTTAGCAGTGTTGAATGTAGCTGCGGAGGGACTCGTGTCCCTCTGCCATCTTGCAGCACGTCTGCCTTGTTCCAGTGCGATGCCTTCGTTTGTCACTTGATCCCTGGGCTCGCTTGGGCCAGGGAACTGCAAATGTTTTGCATTGCCAACTTTGCAGTGCCAGCAAGATGCCCTGCGCTGGGTGTAGCTCTTAATGGGCTATTTCTCTTTGCCTGAAATCATATTGTGCTGCCAGAATGACATAAAAGAGCTTTGAAGTAGGCCCCAAGGGGGAAGGAAAAGGGGTGGAAAACCACAAAATATTTTTGTTCTGTTGTTAGGAGACCCTGTGCTAGGGAGATGATATGTAACCAAACCAGGTTTGGAATAGCTGGGACAAATGTGTTCCCATGTGATCCTGAGTGCTGCTGTTCATGTGTGCTACGGTAGGATGCTAATTTCCTATGAAGGGAGTTTCTGCAGTTTCCCCTTTTCCAGGCTGTTTCAGAACAGAGATGCATTTCTAAGCCTGTCTTGTTCCTGGCTGTCTTTTTTTTTTTTTTTTTTCCCAGAGTGTTTTTTTTCCCTTTTGTTTTTGTTTGTTTGTTTTCTTTTTCCCCAGAATGAAGTTTCTACACAGCTGCTGGCAGGTGAGCTGCGTCCCAGAGCTGTGCACCTTGGCCCTTGGCTGGAGTAAGCTGATGTAGCTCTGGCAGAGGCAGCGGAGCAAACTTGGTTTGTGCTAGCTGAGGTTGGGCCATCATGTGTGAGCCCTCGAGCTACAGGAAGAGCCTGGGCACACAGCCTCTTTAGCCTGTTGCTTACAAGTTTGTTAATGCCCTGTTAGGCTTCCAGTTGGACACACTTGTCTCCAGCTGCCTCTGCTCCTCTCTTTAAATCTGCAATACTGTGTAAGGACAAGTGCCTGCGCTGCTCCTTCAACAGCGGCAGTGCGGGATGGGGAAGGATCTGTCTGGTCACAGCATCCTGCCTTCTGCTACTGCAGGTACATAAGGACTGGTTATTATTCCTTTTATGTCTGTGTATGCATTCACCTAAATCCTTAACCATGTTTTCAGGAAATGCAAAAGCCTGCTTTGATGCCCGTGTTTGCATATTTGGTCTTACTTAGAAGTACCTGAAAATCTGCACTCCCAGAAAGTTAAAAGAGTCGGAATTATTAATTACTCATCATGGCAAATGAGCTACAGATGCTGCCTGTGTGAGCCAGTGCATTGTTTTTATTTTTCACTCTCAAACATATCATACACACTGCATATGTTTCATTGTGCTTTTGTCATAAATGGCTGCATGGACTCTAGCCTTGCTGGAGCTGGTTGCCTTGTCTGTCTGCAGTGAGACAGCGGGACGTGACAGCAAGCATTACTTCTCCTCTGCTGAAGAGGTGCCTTGAGGTCTAATGGGACAGTGTGTTTTCAGCTTCCCTGGGGCCGTGATTTGACGAGGCCTTCCTGCTGCAAGGCTGAGTCCTCTGGCCTGTGCCTGGCTGGGGTGTGGACCGTCATGTGGCCGTATCCAGCTAACAGCACGGCAGGTTGCTAGAGTTAATGCTGTGTTGCTCTAGCTAATCCTAAGAGCAGATAAATAATCTTTTCCTGTTCTCTTCTGTTTGCTTTCCAGCACAAAGATAGCGGGAAGGAGGAGGTGGATTGAGCTGTCCAATGCAAAACTGGGTGTTGCTTTGACCTTGCAGTGTTCATTGCCAGGTAGTTCCAGCTGTTGTGAAGATAAAGTAACAGAGGGTACCAAAGCTTTAGGAAACACGGCAAAACCCCAGAAAAACTCAATTGCAAGACCTTGTCACCCTGGGTGGTTTGGATTTCTGTCTGACAGTTTCCTCTTACATGTCGACATGTATGAAAGCTTTGAATGTTTACTGTCTTAGGAGGGCTGCCCGCATGGAGATTATTTGCTTGGGGAAGGGAAAGGCACCTGGGCAGCAATACTTGTTCCGTGTCAGGAGAAATGTGATGGGATGTTGTTTATTTAATTTGTCGGGTCTCTGTTGACCTTGATTTAATGCAGCCTGTGGTGAGCTGCTCACAGGAATGCAGTCTTACAGTTATTTTGTTAAACCTTTTTATAACTGGTTCTTGTTGTCGTTTTGATGTAGCTGTTGTGGGTGGGTGGTTACACCTTGTCAAACTGCGTTGTGCCCGGCTCCTTCCTTTGGGTGCTGATGCTGCTGTGTGGCTTATGAGGAGAGCTGTCTGGATTTTTTTCTTTGCTGGTTCTGCAGCATTTATCCAGAGGCCAGAAGGAGAGAGGTCAATTTTGATCCAGCTGAGTGTCTTAGGATGGCATGAATTTGAGCAGCTGGAGATGACTAAGTCCCATAAAAGACTGTGCCTGCGCCGGCTGGAGTTTGACTGTGTGGTTGGGGCTAATGCTCTTGATTTAAAGGCTGTCCCAACTATGAGGAGCTTTGTGGACAAAATGGGGAGAGGGAAGGAGAAGGAAAACTTCTCTTATACAGGACAGTGGTGCTGCTGCGCTGAATGACTGTCTTGGAGGAGGCCTTTGGGAAGAGAGAAGGTGTGTGCTTTTCATTTGTAATTGGAGCACAAAGATAAGGGATTTTCAGCAAGTCATTTTGGTAGGAGAGAGATACTGTGCAGGTGAGCTTTTAGTTTGGATCAAGCCAGAAGCCAGTCCAGTAGTGTGATCCTTCATTTCTGAATTCAGCCGCAGCTCCCAGTGAATCCTTTTTGCTTTGGCATGGGGCTGTGCTGTGTGATGTTAAAGCTCCTAGCCAGAGCGAGCACTGGCTTTGCACGGATAAATGTGTGGAAGGAGGCGGTAGCATGTGGTGTGCTTAGTCTGGACCAGCACATCTGTCATTTCTGTTGCTGCTGAGTACTGTGTCCTTGTCACTGCGATGTCTGTCCCCTTACTGCCTTTAATGGTTGTGCTGCCTGCGCACCTTGGCAGATGAGACTAGGGCAGTTCCCTGTGCCTACTGGATAGGGTGGGATGGAAACACCTTCTCCAAGGCCACCTGCAGACTGGGAGCTTGTTTGGTGCCCCGTTCAGTGCTGTGCTCTTTGCTAAATTTTGATAGTTAGGGAGTTATAAAAAAAGAAAAAAGAAGGAAGAATGTTTTAGGGACAGGATGTGTCAGGGGCTGACTGTGAATTTGGGTACTGATCTCTCCTTTGCCACAGATTCAGAGCACGGCCTTGGATAAGCAGTAAAATGTCTGTCTCTGACCCTGTCTCCTACATCAAATAGAGACAGCAGCACTTCCAGGGTTTTGCCACGTCTATGTGATAACAATGGCGTCTGTTGCAGAAGGTATGATCTGATGTAGTAAATGATCTCTCCTTCTGGGTGCTTCATTTTTCTTTTTCAGTTTTTGTTGGCTTTCTCAAGGATGGGGGTAGCACCCTTTCCATGCCCTGGGTAAGCTGAGCTCTTCTCTGTAAGGCAACAGGAGCGCTTGTTGGTTCATCTCATCCTTTGGGAGCAGCTGTTGTTTATGAAGGCTCTTTTCTAAAGGTAGTGGATCATTTAGTGGACATAAAACGCACTGTGTTGGCCTGATCCCCTTCCTCTGAACTGTCCTGCTTGCTTTGTTAGTAGCTAAATCTGTGCATGACCTGAGCAGCTGTTGTCTTTTTGATGCCCCCTTTTTTTTTTTTTTGCAGAAACTTACAATGAAGATTTGTTGGTGCCCCGCTCTAGTTCTTCAAAACCAATGGAGAGCTTGAAGGAAATAGCTTGGATACTGAAGCGATAAGCGCTACAGAAATGCCAGACACTATATAAACAACTAAACTCAGCCCCCGGCCCTTCCTGAAAGAGGGATGATTTGCAGAAATACTTCAACAGATGGTCTGAATTTGGCTTTGGAAAGGGGGGAAGAAATGCCAGGCCGCTGCCGAGCGGTGTGTGGGCGCGTGCCGAGCACGGCATGCCGCCTGCCAGCACGCTCCGGGAGAGGCTGAGCAGGCTGTTCCTGCAGCCTCTGCGAGCTCGGGAGGTATCTGTGCACTGCTGGCTCGGTCTCTGCGGCTCTGCCAGGTCCCTGGCGCACAGCGAGCTCCTGCTTCTCCTGCGGCAAGGTTCGACTGTGGCTGCTTGCTGGGCTGTTCTGGAGGAGGTGGGCCGTGGCCAGTCTGCAGAGGCGTGGGCTCAGCTCGTGGGGGAGAGGCTGCGGGGCTACCGTGCGGCTCGTGGGACGTGGCTTGGCGTGCGGGTGAGATTGCGGGAAGGCCGCGGCGTGATCTGACACTGGGTTGTCTCTTGTGCTGGCACAGTTACCTGGACTTGTGGCAGTGCAAATTCAGGTGGTCTAGTGCTGGAAGCAAACATCCAGCTGTGGCAAGGGGTGTGTGCTGTTGGGACACATCTGTGCATAGATGTGGGTTGACAGACTTGCTGGTAGCCTGAAAGGACAGGGGGTGGGAGAGGGTTTACATGTCATTGTGAGGGACACTGATGAACTCTGGCAGAGCTGGCTGCTGTGGCCAACCTCCCCTCTCCCCTGATGAGCTTACTGCTTGTGGTGGGTTGACCCTGGCTGGACACTAGGTGCCCACCCAAGCCTCTCCATTGCTCCCCGCCTCAGTGGGACAGGGGAGAGAAAATATAATGAAAAGCTCATGGGCCAAGATAAGGACAGGGAGAGAACATTGACCAGTTACCATCATGGGCAAATTAGGCTCGGCTTGGGAAAATTAGCTTAATTTATTACCTATCAAATCAGAGTAGGGTAATGAGAAATAAAACCAAATCTCAAAACACCTTCCCCCCACCCATCCCTGCTTGTCGGGCTCAACTTATGATTTTCTCTCCCTCCTCCCCCCAAGCGGCGCAGGGGGATGGGGAATGGGGGTGATGGTCAGTTCATCACACATTGTCTCTGCCGCTCCTTCCTCCTCAGGGGGAGGACTCCTCACACTTCCCCTGCTCCAGCGTGAAGGTTCCTCTCATGGGAGACAGTTCTCCATAAACTTCTCCAATGTGATTCCTTCCCACAGGCTGCAGCTCTTCACGATCTGCTCCAGCATGGGTCCCTCCCATGGGGTCACAAGTCCTGCTAGCAAACCTGCTCTGGCATGGGCTCTCTCCACGGGTCCACAGGTCCTGACAGGAGCCAGCTCCAGCATGGGCTTCCTACAGGGTCACAGCCTCCTTCGGGTGCATCCACCTGCTCCGGTGTGGAGTTCTCCGTGGGCTGCAGGTGGAGATCTGCTCTACCGTGGACCTCCATGGGCTGCAGGGGGACAGCCTGGCCCACCATGGTCTTCATCACAGGCTGCAGGGGAAAACTCTCTGCTCTGGCATCTGGAGCACCTCCTCCACCTCCTCTTCACTAACCTTGGTGTCTGCAGAGTTGTTTCTCTCTCACATTCTCACTCCTCGCTTTAGCTGCGGTTGCTTGGTTTTTTTCCCCCCTTCTGAACTATGTTATCCCAGAGGCATGACCACTGTTGCTGATGGGCTCAGCCTTGGCCAGCAGCGGGTCCATCTTGGAGTTGGCTGGCATTGGCTCTGTCGAGCGTAGGAGAAGCTTGTAGCAGCTTCTCGCAGAACCCACACTTGTAGCCACTGTGCTGCCAAGACCTTGCCACGCAAGCCCAATACACTGCTCTTGCAGAGGAAGGGAGAATGTGGTTTCCCCAGCTGGTACCAGACCTGGGGTCCTGACACCAGCCATGGCAGCAGGAGAGTGCTGTGCCACCTCTTGTGTGGGCTCTGCTGTGGGGCAGGTCGGTTTTCAGTAGCCGGCTGGCTCTGATGGGGATTGTGGATTGGAGCCAGGAAGTCCTTGTCTGAGGACCTCTGGAGCAGAGCGGTGTGTCTGGTTCCTGCATAGCCAAACCATTGTTAGTCTTCCAACACAGCATGCCTGTTACACTGCTCACTGGCACGACAATTTGTTGTCTAATGCTATTTGCCATTCCTGCCATGCACTCTTTGGCAAGGCAGTGTTGGCTACTGGTTAAACTGTGAGGTGTGCTTCAGGGGTGTGGGGTTTTTTTTTGTGGTGTTTTTTTTTTTTTTGTAAACTTTATGAAAACAGGTCTAGTTCTTAAGCAATGCAAGATGAATTGCTTCACTGAGGATGGTTAACGTGTCAGGAAAATTCCTGTGGCTACATCTGGCAGATAGCAGCATTGCACTGCATGTGGAGTAGCTAGATAACACATTTAATGTCCAGAGAATGACTTTCCAAGTTCTGCTTCTTTTCACTTTTTTCCTCTTGCTCTTTTTCCATTCTTCATAGAATCATAGAATGGTAAGGGTTGGAAGGGACCTTAAAGATCATCTAGTTTCAACCGCCCTGCTGTGGGCAGGGACACCTTCCACTAGACCAGGTTGCTCAAAGCCCCGTCCAACCTGGCCTTGAACACTGCCAGGCGGGGGGCAGCCGTGATATCTCTGGGCAACCTGTGCCAATACCTCACCACCCTCATAGTAAAGACTTTCTTCCTTATATTGTATGTAAATATCCCCTATTTCCGTGTAAAGCCATTACCCCTTGTCCTATCCCTACATGCCCTTGTAAAAAGTCCCTCTTCAGCTTTCTTGTAGGCTCCCTTCAGGTACTGGAAGGCTGCTGTAAGGTCTGCCTGCAGCCTCCTCTTCTCCACACTGAACAGCCCCAACTCTCTCAGCCTTTCCTCATAGGAGAGGTGTTCCATCCCTCTGATCATTTTTGTGGCCCTCCTCTGGACTCACTCCAACAGCTCCACGTCTTCCCTGTGCTGAGGGCTCCAGACCTGGACTCAGGACTCCAGGTGGGGTCTCACCAGAGCGGAGCAGAGGGGCAGAATCACCTCCCTGAGCCTGCTGGCCACGCTGCTTTTGATGCAGTCCAGCTGGCTTTCTGGGCTGCAAGTGCACATTGCCAGGTCATGTTGAGCTTCTTGTTCACCAATACACTCAAGTCCTTCTCGGCAGGGCTTCTCTCAATCCGTTCTCCACCCAGCCTGTATTTGTGCTTGGGATTGCCCCCACACATGTGCAGGACCTTGCACTTGGCCTCATTGAACTTCATGAGGTTCACACAGGCCCACCTCTCAAGCCTGTCAAGGTCCCTCTGGATGGCATCCCTTCCCTGCAGCATGTTGACCACACCACCCAGCTTGGTGTCACTGGCAAACCTGTTGAGAGTGCACTCAATCCCACTGTCCATGTCACCAACAAAGATGTTAAACAGCGCCAATCACAGTACTGACCCCTGAGGAATGCCACTGGTCACTGGTCTCCACTTGGACATCAAGCCATTGACCGCAACTCATTGAGTGCGACCATCCAGCCAATTCCTTATCCACCAAGTGGTCCATCCATCAAATCCATGTCTCTGCGATTTAGAGACAGGGATGTTCTGCGAGACAGTGTCAGATGCTTCTTGTGTTATCCGTCTTCTGCTCTGTTTAGGTGAGCAGGACTGCATGTGTTTTCGTTTGCCTGTGGCCTCCTAAATATATTGTCTTCCTGCAGGAAATGCCTTGCAGACTACTGATTCATGGCGCTCTGGGTGAGCAGGGGGCTGGTGGATGGATTATGCCACAGACTCCTCAGCCATCTGGCAGGGGTTGCAGTGCCTGTGACAATTCCTCTCCTTGTCGCAGAGTGTGTACGGGTTTCCCTGGAGGAGCTGCTAACCTTTTTAGGAGCAACATGACCTGTGTGGGACCACTGATACATGTTTAGCAAGAAACCAATTTGCTGTGATCTGAACAGCTTTCGCTTAAGCAAACAGCTGAGGTGGGAGGAGAGAAATGCAGGAGCAGAGCGGGTATGGTCATGTACCGCCACAGCAAAGGGACTGGCAGCAGCAGTGTCCTTTATCACCATTCCTGTGGCTGAGAGGCAAGAAATATTGATTAACATGGCATTTAACTAGCATTTCTTCTAGTGTACTGGGAGCATTAGTCAAATTCCGCCTTCAGCGGTGGGAAGTAATGAGATAAGCTTCGTTCCTTGGAAAGGTCTCTACCTGCTGTTGCAAAGTGTTTGGGAGGCTGGGAGGTGTCGTTTTGTTACCCTGTGTACTCTCCATGTCTGGCCTTTTGTACAAAAGGCACCCAAAACACTTACAGTCTTGGCTCTAGCTAGCAGCTGAGCTTGCAGCCAGTGTTTGCACTCTTATGTGGTGGCTCCTGCTTGATGCTTCTCTGTCGCCTTGCCTTAGGTGAAGCCCAGCTCATCACTCCAGAGGGTGACACAGGAGGGTTTACAGCCTTTCAGACCCTGGGGTCTTGTTTCATTGACCTACGATATTTTAGCGTTGGCCCCCACATTGGCGGCTGGTGCTCTCAGGCCACTGTGGCTTTGCGGCAGGGGCAGAGCGTGGGGTTTGCTGGATGCCTAGGTTGTTCCAGCCAGGTTCATGCAGTCCCTCTTTGGGACTCTACAGCTATCAGTAGACGTATAATCCCACAGGGCTCTGGATTTCTAGGTCTTGTAAATAATTTTATTCAGAGCCCAGAAGCCCGTATCTCCCAGGCTTTCTTTGAGGGATTCTTGTTCGATTTTATTGTTGTTTACTGGGTGTGGTTTTTTTTTTTTCCAGTCCTCACAGCAGTCAGGTTGCAGGCTCCTGCTGAGAGTGGCAGCCCTGCTTCTCACTCCTGCATCTCTCTTTTTGTGCCAGCACAAGCATTTGTGTGTTCACAGCTATGCACTGACCTGGGAACAGGCCTGGTCTGAAATGAGTTCCTCTAGTTGCTGGGGGAAGGAAGAGCTCCGTCTTTTTTGGCAGTAGCCTGAAGTTATGCTGGACTAGTGTTTGAGCAACCACAGCCTCTGGGAAACAGAATCACATGGCTTAAGAGAGATGCACTTTCTGGGGGCTAAAAATCCCTGGTAGGGTTTCCTTCATGAAACTATTTGCATCTTCTCTGCTAACCCACTGTCAAGGCTGCATTGAGCCTGTACCAATGCCTCTCTGTGCAGGACAAACTGCGGTGTACTACACTTACGCAGCCCTGGGTCTTGCCTGGTGCCTGCCTGTAGATTCTGTCTTTGAGGAGGAGAGTCAGCATCATGTCTTTAAAACGCCCTGCAATTCACATGACATAACCCTTGCTGCCAGAAAAAGGTGCTTGCTTTTCATGCCTCCCTGGGTTGGCCCTGTGTACCGCCGGATGCACACGGTATAGCAAGAAGTGGGAACAGAGGGTAAGAAAACCCCATGCCTTTGCTGTGCTCTGGCACAGTCCCCTAGTTTCACAGAATAAGCGTGTGCTTCAGAAAGCACTCAGTGAGCACGTGTCCTTGGAGATGCAAGGAAATATGACCGACTTCCTCTTCCTCTCCCTCCCTTGCATGTGTGGAGGTGGTGGCAGTGCTTAGCAGACACATTTAGCGTGAGCACAGCTGATGCCGAGGAAGGCTCCTCTCAAGGCTGGCAGAGGTGAGGGATCTGGTTACCCTTAGGCTGCAGAGATGGGAGGTCCTCTCTCAGCATATCTGAACCTTGCTGGGATTGTGCGTCGTCTCTCTTTCCTGCTGTCCTTTTGCTTCTCCCTGCCACAGTCTGTCCCTTCCCCTTCCCGTTTCTGAGGGCTCTGTTCCTGTTTTGACATGGAGGGTGCACATGGTCTTGCCTGCCTGCCCCTGTTGCCAGATAGGTTTTGGGAGCCGGTTGAGACTGCTTAACTTGGTGGAGCTCACACTGCAGCTTCCACGTGCTGCCTGTCCGGCCAAGCTGTCCACTGCTGGCTTTGGGGACGTGGAGGAGACAGGTCCACGTGAGGAACGACGTGTGGCAGGTTGCTGGGGGACCTGCAGCCCCCATGCTGCTCCATGGCCAGAGGTTGCCAGTGCCAAGTGGTCCTGGTGGGAAAGGGGCTGCCTGCAGGGTCCCAAAGCAGCAGGGTGGCATCCCGAGGCTCACGATGTGCTCTGCGCCGCGGAGGCAGGAAGGGACAAGCTGGCTGTCCCTTTGGAGAGGGGATCCTGTGTCTATCGTTGCACCAAGGGCTGGGGGAATGAGCAAGGCTTTTTTCGCATTAACCAGGCAGCTGGGCTGAGTGAGCCACAGGGTGCGAGCCGGAGCGCTCCTATTCTTCTCCTCGGAAAGCCGTGTCAAGGCAAGTACTTTACTCTCTCGCACAGCTATTATGAAAGAGCCTGGGTTTGCTACGTCCTTCTCTCCTTTTGCCCTCAGGGCACACTGGGCTTGTTTGAATTAATGTAATTAGCACACGCCTTATTAGCTCACTAAGGCACAAAGAACTCATGTATATTTGTAGCCAGGTTAAGCAGCCCCTATTAATTTAATAACCGTGTCCTCCTCAGTGCCTGGCAACAGTTAATCGCTGGTGGTGACTCAGAATCAGCCAGTATGGAGGGAATGTGGGCAAGGTGTATATGTGTGCGGTTCTCTTTTATTGAGTTGTATTTTCATTAATGAGCAGAGCTGTGAAGGGAATTAGCAGCAGGCGCAGTAGACGGAAGGAAGTATTTAGTGCAGGTTTACTAAACAGTCAGCGCTGGATATTTCCTATGCTTTATGCTGTCTGTAGAAAAGGATCTATAGAATGAAGCAGCATGATGTGACACAGACTGAGAGGCAGAAACATACAGAATTAAAATTTAGCAAACTGCTGTTGAACTCTGCACCAATCAGTTTATGAACTAGGTACTGATAGTAATTTTGCTTTGTTGTCTACCCTGTTTCCCTTCAGTGAATCCTGGTGCAGAGGAAGTGGCTGGTGTGTTCTGGCGCTGCTCGTAACTGAGACTGCAAAAGGGCAAGGTTCTCGTGAAGGGACAAAAAATAGTTGCAAGCAGTTTCATTTTCTGCACTGCTGTGGTCCTCAGTCGCCTTTGCTGGTCTGGGTCTTGCCACATATAGAGCTCAGGTAGATCCTGTGGGTCACTACCAGGGTGCTTGCTACCAGGTTTGGGGTTTTTGGGGGGTTTTTGTTTGTTTGTTTTTTCAGAAGATGCAGGTGATGGGGGTGAATGCCAGTTTCACCTGGAATGACGCAGCCTGGAAGTCCAGGACGGTGGTGCGTATCTGTTCCTGTATTCCTGCATGTGGGATAGTAAGGTCCTGCACTGCTTCTAAAGCTAGTGAGTGAAGCATTTTGGGGGCTCTTTTCAGCCAAGATCATTGATGTATGCAAAGGAGGCTTCCTGCATTTCTTCTCTTCTTCTCCTTCCTGCAATAATGACAGGTCATGCTCTTTGTGGTGGGCATGAGCTGGAAGGAGGAGCAGGAAGAGTGGTGCTGGAAAGCTTGCACAGTTTTGGTCAGGTTTTCTGCAAGCAGCTCTTGGGGTGAGATGAAGGTATCCCGCCTGCTCCCCCTCTCTCTTTTTACTTTTCTCATTTGCTCTTTCTACACCTTGCCAAGTAAGCTTGGGCTGTCAAGGCCTAACTGTTCCTGGTCATCATGAGCTCGTGCAGGAGCATCGTTGAGAAGATGAGGCTGTTACAGGCAGATGGACAAGTAAACCCCATGAAACTGGACAGAAGTGTGTATGCGCTTGTAATAATGTGCCCGCTCACTGCAGCTGGCAGGGGACCAAGTCCCCAGGCTCCAGCAGAGAGGATGAGCTCTTCTGGCTTGCATCTGCTGAGGACCTGGTCCTCTTGGGAGGCAGAGTAGGAAACTAAAAGTCTCTGCGAGATCTCTGTGGAGTGACACGGGATGCACACAAGTCTGTCTGCGGCAGGTTGGAGCAGATAGATTTATTTCTCCTTCCTTAAGGCCTGTTCCCAGGACAGCCCAATGCTTGGATGAAGGCACTGTGAGTGGTTGGTGGGGTGAGGAGCTGCAGTGGTGTAAGTTGTACTGGTGGTACAGAGGTACTATGTACAGCTCCTAATGTGTGCATTGCAAGGAAAAAAAAAAATAAAAAATGAAAAAGTCTGCAGGAAGAGAAACGGTTGCTGAGGTACCTCAGGTCCTGACCGGAGATCGTAATTTTTTTCAATTTTTTTTTTTTCCTCTTTTTTTTCTTTTCTCTGTTTCAGGGGCAGGAAGGGACACTGCTTGGCTTGGTGGTTAGGAGGCTTTCTGTGCAGGATCAGAGCAGCCCCCTGGCTCAGAGCTGTGAGCTGTTTGGCACACACTGAGACAGGGGGTGTTTTCTAGGCCAAGTTTTTTAGCCAGTGACAATTTTTTTTTCCCCCCTCTTTCTTCTCTCTGTCTGTTCCCTGGCTTGGATGAGTTTGGAGAAGGAAGGAGCAGCTTTGCCATAGTAGAGTTTAACCCAATGGCTTCATTGGTCTTCCTTCGCTCTATGCCGTGGGAGCAGCCATGTGTCAGAGCCGGCTCAGCAGGCCCCGTGCCTGGCTGCTGGACTGGAAGGGATAGAGCTGAATTTCTAGCCCTGGAGCAGCTGAAGTTGGGGCTATTTCTGGTGCACGTCTTGTTCAATATCTGCCTGAAGGAACACAATGTAGGGGAAAAAAACTTGGATTTGTGGGTTGTTTTTCTTTCTTCTCAAAAGAAGAGTTTGTATTTTCCCCCTCTTTCAAGGAGAAAAAGCCTTTTCTAGGGCTGCATGCAGTGTTCTGAGAAAAAACATACTCATCTTGTGACATGAAGGTCATGGTCATCTGTAAAAATTGGTCCTTGATGTGGCTGCCGCCAAGCTCTCCGACTTGTGGGCCATCATCAGGGTCCTGGAGGCCTTGAAATGCATTGTGTCCCTCCTGCGCACCCCGTGCTAGCCCCGAGGTAGGACCGGCAGCTCTCAGCAGGTCTGCAGCAGGCACAGCACTGACTTGCGCTGTCGGTCCTGCCCATCTGCAGCCTGGGGTTTTGGCTGCAGCGAGCCGGTACTGTCCCAGGAGGATGCACTTCAAGGCATCCAACAGGAACAGCTCTGTGAGTGTCTGGGTGTTGCTCTGATGAGGTACTGCTGCAGTTTGGCCCAAAAAGATGCTTATTCATCTTAGCAGGGCCACTGACACCCCTTGCTTTCAGAGGCTTGTCCGCTGAGAGCTAGGAGACCTGGTTTTGTTGGTGATGGGGAATGAATGGTCCCTTTCAAGCCCAGGCCATCAGCTCAGCACTCTGCCTCATTCCTACGGAGAGAGCCAGAATCCAGCCCTCACTTTCCCTTGGACTTCTTGGTTGGTTGTTTTTAATTACTGCTTTGTACGTGGTGATTATTTTAAATTGGGAGGGGGGAACTTTTTTCTACTCTGCCAGTCTCTTGCAGAGCACCCAAGGGATTTTGCACCGTTTAGTTTCTCAGTGGTAAGTCCTTCCAGATTAAAGAGTTGGTCTGTCTGTCACTGTCAGTTGGCTCTGCCTTTTCTTGACCACCACAGATTACTGAAGAAGAAATGCTGTATATAAATTCTTGTTTGCTTTCCCAGCTCTGTCTCCCATCTGCCAGATTCCTGCTTCTCAGCGAAGCTGTCCTCAATCTCCAACCTAATGCTGCATGTCTCTGAAGCTGTAATTTCATAAAAACTGGTATGGAGAACTGATCCAGAGGAAAGCGAGTTTAAAAATAGTTAGAATCACACAAATTCAGTGTGTGACTACATGATTTCTCAAGTGGCATTTGGAAAGGGGTGTCACTGGCAACAAGCACACACTTATGTCATCAAAAGATGTCCAAGCTGTAAACTTGCTTGTACACCAGCATGATCGTGTGTGGGCAATTTTACTATCTGTCGGTTAGCTTGTGTTTCCACTGTTGGCTCTTCGGCTGAAAAATAACATAGGCCATTATAAACTTAATATAAATAATCATTTTCTCTAGAAGTTGCCACATATGCAAACACAATGAACTATACATAGGATTAGTAGTTTTGTAGCTACTTTTTACAGATTTCTTTGAATTGGGGCATGGACTTACAGGTTCCTACAGGCCAAAGGCTGGAGCCTGCCACTATTTTCAAGCAGAACACTGGGCCTCAATTTCTGCTGTGGCTGTGCTCTGACCTCATACCACCACATCACTGAAGATTTTATGATGAGACGCATGGAAAGAGTTCTTGGCCCTCTGGCTCCTACGCCTCTTGGTCCATGTCTCTGTAGAAGCCGTGGAGAGCCAAGACTTAAGTTTGCATTTGAGCATGAGTAGTTGTCCGTAATATAGAGGCTTGTTAGTTGTGTTGTAAGTGTTCAGAGGAATGAGAGGGGTGCAGGGCTGTAGCATGCTTAGTGTGGTATTTATGTAAAGCACAGGAGCCAGGGCTCTTGAGACTTATCCACTAGATCCAATTGCCTTTTTGAGAACTCGAAGAGGAGGCGGGTTGAGATGGAAGAGTGCCAGCAGCTCCCATGGGTTTCCTTCGCTCCCCTCAGCCTTGCCAGGGGTGCTGTGAGCTCTTTTAGACCTGTTGCCCCTCTCCTGTGAGGGACGGCCCTGCGGTTACTGCCTTGTAAGAGAGTGTTTTAATGTGTTGCCCTCCTATGGAGCATAACTCTGCTATGTGTTCTCAGTGAGATGATTGCAAGCTCATTTGTCCTGATGAAACCTTGCCTCTGGTTCCTTCAGCTTGGCAGTCCTGATGTCTTGGACAGCAAGACTTGCGGTGTGAGCTCGGGGTGAGTCACTTCACCTTCTGATGGCTGTCCTCACTGATCCTGTCTTGCAGCTCAGCTGCAAAACCTCCAGGACGGGAACCATCCTTGACTGAAAGTCTATGCAGCCACAAATATAACAGGTGCCAGATCTGCGTTGGGGCCTCTTGGTGTGCTGCAGTGCTGATACCCAAACCCAGCTTCAAGATGAGTGTCAACTTGCCGGCTCTCAGTCTGGGGCAGTTTCCCAAGACATGCAAAGTCAAAGGGCGTATCTGGCATTTGTTCTAGATCGGCACAGGGCTGCTCCTCAAGTCTTCCTGTCTGGCTTGAATGCAGATGACTTGGCATTGAGCAGTTGCCCTTTGCAAACCTTTCTGCCCGGCCAAAGTGTAATGTGCTCTGGTAACTGGAGTGTGATCTGGTGTTAGGACCTATGAGCTGGACTCTGTTTCCTGAGCTGTCCTGGAGTAGAGCTGAAGGGTAAGAGGCTCATCTGGGAGAGAGATTATGTTGGTGCAGGGAGAGGCCTCCATGGGACTCCCCCTGTTAAGCAATAGGGCAAACAGCTTCTGCACTAATCTAAGCAAGTTGCTGGTTGTTTGGCCTGGAGAAGCTCTGCAGGTCAGGAAGGTACTTCTCTGGCTGCTCACAGTGCCTTTTGGAGGCCTTTCTCCAAGCCTTAGCTCTCACAGGGGCAACGGAAGATGCTTGTTGTCTTGACTTACTGCTTAAGATTTCTCAGCAAAGCAGGGACAGTTGTGTGATGCTGTACTGGGAGTCGGGGGGCAGCCTGTCTATTCCAGTGGGTTGGAGAGCCCAGAGAGGAGGGCGTGGGAAACCCAAATGTGTTCTTTCTGCTCCTGCTGCCCTGAGGCAGGAGGCTCCCCACCTCTTTCCCTGCTCTTTTGTCGGTTGCCTTTCCAGCAATACCTGCTGCTCCAGTCACTCTGATCCTTGCTTTGCAGTTGATCCTTGCTTTGGAGTCAGCAGGTAGTCAGTCAACACTTTTCCCAGTGTGCCCAAGGCCAAGCAGACAGAGGGCCTGTAGCTAGGTGCAGTGAAGTGTCTGGTATCTTCGGTAACTCTTCTGCTTTGCACTGAGGTGGCCCTGATGACTGAGGCCAGCAGGCAAATCTGAAGAGAGAGAGTGTGCCTTCAGCACATGGTGGGAGTTTTGTCCCTGAGATGGAGACTTGGTTGGACCAGCTCAAAAGAAGCTCTTGAGTGCTGAGCCCTCTCCCCCTTGGAAACTGGTGGACATGGCTGTGTTTCCAAGGCCGGTCTCTGCTGTCTCTGTTTTGTCTTCTTGATTGCTGTTACGTGAAGAAGGTAAGTGAGGTCTCTGAATTTCCTGTAGTCTCAAATAAATTCCTGGGGGAGAGGATAGTTGCAACACTGTGCATGCAGTATCAGAATATAGGACATTGCTGTAGTCCCAGGGTCTTGCAGGACACTGCACCCTGTGACACTTCCACCGTGGCCCTGTTGTGACTCCTCTCCTGTCGCAATGTTATGGGTAACTACACTGGTCCAGATGGGTAAAGAATGTGCTGGGCAAGTGCCTCTGCTAAGATGCTGGACTATTTTTGTTCATGGATTGTTTTTTTCTAAGCTGGAAAGTTGTCATGGGAGCAGGATGTTCCTCAGACTGCCAGCTGTGGTTGGAAATCCTGTCTGAAGGTAAAGGGCAACTCAGCGACAGAGCTGAAATGAGAGCTCAGGAGCCTTTGCTGCCAATTGGGAGTTTTGGTCCTCTTTTTCCCCCTCTGTGGGCATCCAGGTAAATCCATACTGTCACCACTCGTGTTTGCAAAGCCAAACACCTCTGTAACATGCCCTCAGCCTGGGGACCATCCTGCACTGCCAGGAAACTTGCCTGTTTCTTTGTGGCATGAGGGAGATGTTTTGAGGCGTTCTTCTGTCATCGCAAGGTTTCGCAGCATGAAGTAGTTAAGGCTCCCCAGACTGAGCCCAGTTCACAAGGAGCGTGGAGACCCAATACGGGGGCAAAGTCTGCCTGCGTTTTTTTGTGAGGGTGCCAGCCTGACTTTTCACTGTGAACGTGCTCTGGATTTTTTGGCTGTAGATAGGAGGGCGCCGGGGAACACCTATCCCAAGTAGCCAGCGAGCAGGAGGCTGCACAAGGCAGAATTAAGTTGTGGAGGACAGAAGAGGCTGCAGGAGCTGAGGGCTCTTGCGGCGAGCTGTCAGGAAGGACGAGCCAGCAGCACCCTGTGTGCTGGAGCTCAGCATCCCTGCCATCCTGCAAGCCGAGTGGGCCCTGTGCTGCTGAGCCCGTCCCCACGGGGGTGTGAGCAGCTGGTGGTGCAGGCAGGTGATGTGGCACCTTCCCGCTGGCACTTCGGCCTTTTTTCACTGGAGGTACCGGGGAGACATGCCCTGGGCTTGGCGCTTTCAAAGCCCAGTGTCATATGGGGACAGGTGGTGGCTGACCGTGAGGTGGGTGAGTTTGCTTCTTCAGCCCCAGGACTTCTTCCTGGTGGCAGAACGGTACGAAGGGGCCACGCTGTCCCACTCTGCAGCTGGAGGAGGTGACAGTCTGTGACAGTGGGGGAGCGTCCACCAGCGTGTTCGAGAGCTGCTTTGTTTTATTGAGGACTAATGCCATGTCTGGTGCTTCAGGGAAGTTCATGGCAGTCCCTGCTTTTGAGAGCCTAAGGGCAAGGTAGCAGCTGAGATGAAGCTGCCACTGATCCCCTCCATCCTCTCTATCCTGAAATGTCCTGAGCAGGCGGGAGCCAAGTTGACAGCTTCTCCCCGGATGTGGATTTCTGGTGCGAACTCCTGTGTGTTCTTTGTGTCCGGCATGCATCTAGAAAGCAGCTTCTCTCAGGAAATATTTGCAGTTCAGTTTGCACTCCCTAAACCTTATTGCTGTGATGGCAGCTTTGCTTCAGTTGTTAGTGAAACTTGGCAGGGTGTTCACACCTTCAAATGGGTTTGCGCTGAGAAGGAAAGTGGTGTGCTGATCCGGGAGGGTTTCTCCTCTCCCAGCAAGTACTAGGCTGCTGATTGCTTCCCCCCACCCCCGTCTCTGACCGTGAGCGGTTGCATGGTTGTGTCCTCTCAACATAGTGGATGCTGGCGCAGCTTTTCTCCCTCCTCTCACCCTCTGAGCCCTGCTTCTTGATGTCGGCTTCTCTGGCTGGGGTGCTGAGTTTGTCTGCTCGCAAGACACATGGACATATGTGGAAGCAAGTCCTGTTTTCCCCTTCTGCTGTTTATTTTCAAGTCAAGGTTGTAGTTCAAATGTTTGCTTTCAGTGACAGCTCCAGCATGTGCTGGCCTCCGGTTCTGCCTCATCCCTGCCTGACCGCTCTGCACAAATGTTTGTGCTGGCACTGAAGTGGGGATGAGAACACATGTTTGGGTGTAGGGAGAGGATGGGATTGCCTCCTTCGGCTGCAGCACCAGCTGACGTGTGCTAGAGGTCTTCTGTCAAAACAGCAGCCTGTGTGCGCTCGGATAAATTGCCATGTCCGACAGGCTGTGGCCGAGAGGCTGCACTCAGCTGCGGAGTGGGGCTGCTGGGGAGGGCAGAGCCTGGAAACTGGGAGGGCTGGTGGAGGGCAAACGCGAGGAGCCGGCCTCTGGGGGGGGGCTGCTGGCAGGACTGGGGGAGCTGGTGGACTGGGAGAGAGCTTGCGCCTGGCTTGGAGGATGCCAGCAGTGGCTCTGGCAGACTTAGCAGAGGGAGAGCAGAGCAAGAAGGAGGGTGCTGGAGCTGTGGGGACCCCCGGGGTCAGACTGTGGGCAGAGAAGTGCCATCTAGGGGTAGAGGTGGCAACCTACAGCCATAGGGCAGTGCGGTGGCAGCAAATGTGATGAGCATGGTCAAAGAGGTGTGGGTAAGCTTAACCTGTTACTTCTCCTGTGATGTCTTGGCTTGTGGAGATGCTGGGTGCCTGTGTCTCCGTCTGAGCTTGCCAGCAGCACACATGGCATGTGGTGAGACCGGCGTGCTCCTCTCCATGCCCTGGGCTGGGCTGTGATTCTCTGGTAAGCACTTTTTTCCTTCAGGTGATAGGGTGAGAAGCAAAGGTGAAGAGTGCAGCACAGTGCCCCAGGCTGGTCAGGAGTGCGGGCAGGTCTGCGGTGTGGAAAGGTTGGCCATCCTGGAGAAAACCATACCATCTGGGTAGTGTAAGTGGATGAGTGTGTTTGGCAAGGCAGGGGAGCGAAATAACACCATTTTGCTAGTGACTGAGGCTGTGAAGACTAGGTACATCCAAAGCTGTCTGGGTTTGCATTGTGGTACCCCCAGTCTGGCTGCTGTGTTGCTCTCTGGAGCTGGATTTTGCGAGCTGGGAAAAGGGAGAGGCTGGGTTGAGGAGACTCCTGGGCTATCTACACGCAGCAGTGAGAGCTTCGGGCTGTTTGCGCCGCTTTTCTCTGGCTAGCATGGAGGCAATTCCCCGTGCTGCGGTGTGCATGTCACTCTGAAACTAATTTGCTTGATCATTTTAATAAATGTAGAAGGGATGTCCTGGTGTGTGGGTAATGGAGCGTTAATCCACGCCTAGCTGTGTTAACAGCACTCTGGGAAAGAATTAATGCCACATAATTCATTGCACATGCAGCTCTCGCTCTCTTAATTACGGGATGTTCGATTTAGGACCCACCTTCCATGAGGCCTGCTCAGGCTCTCTGGCTTTGAGGTGGGTGTCTGGCGGCTCGTGTTTCCCCTGGCCACCTGCTACCAGTTTCCTTGCAGCTCCTGTGCTTCTCGTGCCGTGCAGGTTCCCAGTTTCAGCAGTGCTGTTGTCTGCCTGGCTGTGAAGTTTAACCATACGAAGACTTTCTGAGGCATCAGCACCTTTTCGGTGCTGCTGGCTTGTGCGCTGCCTCAGTGCAGGTGTTGATGGGAGGTTTCCTGAGAAGATGCAAGCCCTGGTTCCTGACCCTGCTCCCATAGGAAGCCCTGGAACTGCACCCCTGCTTGGCTGCAGAAGCTTCGCTTGCCTGCTTTTGTTTGCATTTTTTGGCTTCCCAAGAGCACCATGTTCCTGGGGAGATATGCTTAGGCTTTTACTTAATCTCTTTTCTTTCTTGGTTAAATGTTGTATGTTGTTGTGGATTTGTTTTTTAAATATCCTATAAAATTACTGGCATTCTTTCCCAGCCTGTGTATTTCCTCCTCTCAGCCTTTGGGACTGCAGCAGCTATTTTCCTGCCCTGGGAGGGACTGGGGACCAGCTCTTCGCAGGAACTCCCTGGCCAGGGTGCTGGAGGCTGCATCGTTCACCATCTTTTAAGGAACTCGGAGAGTTCTGTATATTACAGCAAAGTGCTTGGATAGAGTTTGCAGTGACTTTGGGTTTGTTTTGCAAATGGTTATTTGCTGGAGCTCTGTTTAAACAAACAGAGCTCAACTAAGCTTTCCACCTCAGTGCATTAAAATCCCTTAATGCGTTAAAATCGCCTGACCACGGACATTCAGGGGCCTCCGCTGTGCCAGGTGCTGTGTAAACAGTTATCAAGTGCTGGTGTCTGCTGTAAAATGATCACATCATTCGCTTCCCCTCGCTCGTCCACAAGTTGAGTAGCTTTTATTAGGGGAGATGATACGAGTCCTGGCATTTGCTGGCTGTACAGCCAGCACCAAGGAAACCTGTAACTTTGCCCAGTTTTAAACCTAGGAAAACTGTTTTTATCCCTTTGTGCTGTGCAGCTGCAGCGGGAGCTTCTGTTCCCTAGTGGGAAGCAGCAGCAGTTTTCCAGCTGGGTCAGGCAGCTGGGGCGGGCACTGCAGTTACTGGGAAGGTGGATAGCTGGAGCCAAAAGCCAAAAGAAAAAAAAGGAGGAGAGCTGAACTGAGCTGTCCCAAGTCCCTTTCAGTGCAGTAGCGTCTTCTCCCACCCACATCACCCTACTTGTGTCAGCAGGTAAGAAATAGCCCTGTGATACGTCTGTGTGTCCATCTCAGTCTCTCACTCTTTCAGCTACCTGTCAGTGGTGAATGTTAGCAGCCTTGCTGTCTTCTCTTGCGTTGCCCTTTGCGATGGGTGCCTGGCCTCCTGAATGCCCCTCCGCAGGGAAGGGTGCAGCTGGGGCAGCAAGGGGGGAGTTTGCCAGAGTTTGGAGCGGGGTGTCAGGACCACTTGGTGTGTGTGTTTTGTCAGAGCTGCTGCCTCAGTAAACACAAATACCTTATTGAGGTTATAGATGTTACCAAGTGAGTTTTCATGATTCAGGGCTTGTTTATGCCAGGGTTACAGGCTTTCAGCGACTGGTTTCCCTATACTTTTATATTTTGGTCTTATTCTGGTTAAATTGATAGAGAGTTAGATCAGCTGGAACCAAACTACTCTCGGGGACATGCATATGAAGGCAAATGCAGTGAAAGGGGTAAGCGGTTTTCACTCAGAAAGTGCAGGCTTAGCTAATCTGGAGGTTTCTAAGGTCTGCTTCCACAGTTTAGTCAAGATCAGGTAAGCTATCTGAAGAGGGGTCACAGAAGGGATGGAAGGTGTAATAGTGTAGTGCAGTGGGTGAGGTTCTAGTGTGGCGCTTTGGAGAGGAGCTCCAGCTCCATGTGCTGGTCTCTCATGGCTTTGGCTGAAAAAGCAGTTTTAGTCTCGTGTCGTCCAAACATGGGACTGTGCAAATGCTTTTATGCTGCCCTGTCCTTGGCACTTGACGTAACAGGGAGGGGAGCAGGTCAGTGCTGAACTGTGTGTAACCTCACCCGCTCTCCTTCCTGTACCTGTTTGCACCATCACCAGCTCTTTATGCTTTCAGGGACGTTTTATTCTCAAGACGCCTCTGACCCTCATGTATTTCCAGAGCAGAAGTGTCAGCCTGAAAGCTACCTTGTTGGGTGTGAGATTCTGTGTGGCTTAGGAAATCTGCAATTAAGGGGCAAATTTCATTCCAGAGGCAAAGGGCAAAGATACCTCCTCTGTTTCTGGCTCACGACCCATGTGGCAGCTGAAAGGGGAGAGGGAGGAGAGTAGCTGAGTGCCACTGAGATGCCAGATGAAAGCATGGGGCACCTGGTTCCCAGGTTGGAGGTGAGGAGAAGACAAGGACACCTCCAGAAAAGTTGTGGCCGCTTCTGAAATTTTCTCCAGTGTCCAGATTTCTTTGTGTGGTGGCTTCTACCAGCTCTCGTTAAACAGTAGCAGTTAGGAGTCTTAGAGAGAACCATTCCTGCAGACTTGGAGCTTCAGTGCTGTGCCAGTAGGCACTGAGCTGAAAGGAGTGGTCCAAAGGGCAAAGTCACATCAATAGCTTGGGAAGGGAGAGGCGCTACTTAAAAGGCAATGTTGGGACAAGACTGAGCATGGGCTATCGGTTTGGGCTGGGAAATAGAGGAGGGATTGTAACCACTGGAGGAGCGGGTTTTTGAAGACGGTCCTTTAGAAACAGCATGTATGTATTGGAGGGAAGTGCTGAGCATGTCTTGCAATGGCAGGTGATTGTCTTGGGATGGCGGTGTGGACCTGCAGAGGGTTGGAGGTCTGTCCTGGATGCTGGGCAGAGCTTGCGCACTGCCTTGCTGCTGCTCTTCCTCACGTGCTGCTGGAGCCTGATGACTCTGGCAGCTCTTCTCTCCATATGTGCTTCTATATTTATATACACACATACATTTATAAGGCTCCCTCTGGAGCTCAGTCTCCTCTCAGAGGAGACCAGGTGCTCCCCTAAGTTGCTCATTCCTTGGCTGGCCTCACCCTGCAGTCTGCCCAGTAGGACCTGAGCTTCAGGCAGTGTGTCTCAACTTTGACTCCTTGGTGTCTTTCTCTCCTATCCCAGGAAGAAACTGAACTGAAGAAGTGACTGAAAAAGAAATTAAGGAACGATTTGAAGGAATAAATTCATTTCTTAACAAGATCAACTTTGAATTAAATGGCTGATAAACAGATCAGGTAACTTCTTCAAAAATTTTTGAGTTGCTGGTTGTGCTGTAGATTTTTCTTTTAAAGTGTTTCAAACTTACTCCCTTTTGTGATATTGGAGGTTGGAGGAAATCACCCGGTCGTCTCCTCTGGCCTTAAACAGTTCTGATTCCTTCTCTGCTCATTTCTTACCTGCTTTTTTTCAGCCTTCTGTTATTTTCTGTCTTTGCCATGTTGTCCCATCTCTGCTTTCTTCAATTCTTCTCTACCATTGCCTTTTTCTTTCTGCCCTCTGCTTTTTACCCTGCACGGATCTGTTCCTTTTTGCTTCCTGTTTCAAAGGTCAGCTTGGCCTGCTGACTTCAGCTTGCTGACATCAAGGGAGCAAAGCCAGCTCCTTGACCAGCTGAGGATGCAGTGCTTGTAATTACAAAGTCCGTGTAGATGCAGTTTTGTGCCCTTCTTTTAAAGCCCATCAATGCTTCAGTGATTGCAGGAACATGAAGTACCAACAATAATTAGTGACACTTAAGTGCGCAGCAGGAACTTAAGAGCATTGGTCCTGGCATATGCAAAGGCTGCATTTGAGTCTTCCCTGGAAATGAAGTGGGATGAGTTTTCTGGGAAGATACAGTTGTACCTGTAGCTGCCTAAGAGCTGTGTCAGATGGGTCTGCACAGCCTTGCACATGGTTTCAACTTTCTGCTGCTTGTGAAGTTGCCCCAGATAAATGAATCCTACATGCTGTGGGATTTCCATGGCTTTTTTTGTGGTGGTCCTCTTCTAACATCCACTTTTCCAGGTTACCAGTTCAGGACAGAAGGGTTAGGTGGGTGAATGAAACCTGATGATAGAGGACTTGGCAATGCCTGAATGCTACAGGCAAGAGGGCTGCCGCTTTGTAGCGTTTGCCATGATTAGGATATCTTCCTGCATGCCTGCCTTCTGCAAATGAAAGCAGTCCTGAGCTGCACTGATAACAAGACAGCATCATGGAGTGTTTATGTGCCTAGGCTTGCCCGTCATCAGTTACCCAATTTGGAGAGCACTTGGCGCTCTTATACCCATTTAGGGTGTGCTGAGATTCACCTCCATGGAGCCTGATTCGTGTATGTCCCTGATAGCCTCAGCAGAACAAGAGGACCAGATGTCTGTGGCCATTTGAAGCTTGGTATTTTGAAGGAAGTGGAGATGTATCCTCCGAGATCTGCCCCAGCCCTTCCGATGTGCTCTTTGAAGTGTGAACATGAGCTGGCTGGCTACAGGGACTAGTTAAAAGGGCTGAGGAGGAGCACTAGGAGAACTGGGATGCCTTTCTATCCCTGCTCGTGTTAAACTGAGCAAATGGCTTTTTTTGTGTGCTAGCCTGTGTTATCCCTGTTTCACTAAGCCCTGCGCGCCTAGGTAGTGAGAGGCAGTAGCTGTGCAGAAGCTAAACAGGACAGAGAGACCAGGCACAGTGGATTCTCATTCCATGAGAGAGCAGAACACACTGAGTTGAAAAGTGGGATGATTTAGTCACAAGGGAATAAGCTTTTGATTGAGTTGCAGTGCCTTCTGTCTTGGGTTCTTCTCCATGCCCCAAATCCTTCACCTCTCCTGCTTAGGTCCTCTCTCACAAGCCTGCAGTGGTCACAGGCAGCCAAGCCAAGGAGGTCTGTCTAAGCTTGGAGGATCTACCGAACTCCCTCTTCCCTTGCAGCGTGCATCTGTCGTCCCTTAGCAAAAAGAGACTGATACCAAAAGACTTAAATCCACAGCAGCGGTTTGCTGCCAGGTGTGATCAAGGGGATGGCATTTCTGCAGTGGTGCACGTGGAATTTGATCTCAGCATCTTGCCAGATACTGCTGCGTAGTCTGTCTGTACTAGTCTCCCTCCACAGTGCATGTGGGGTAACCTGGATGGTTGGATTCAGGTGTGATGGGGTGTTGAGCAAGGGTTTCTCACCCATGAATAGAATGAGAGGCTCTCTGCAGCCCACGTTGCCTAAATTTTTGACTTGCCCAGGCACATCAGACTGTTCCCCTTTATTGCTGGGGTCTGTGCTGAAATTGGGGAATCTTTTGCACTTACGGTGCCAGCAGGCAAGATGTTTGCCACGTGTCTGTGTCTCACTCCCACCTGATATAAACCCTGTGATTATTTCACTCTTGGAACAGGATTAGAGAGGCAAGTGTCTGCCTGCCCCGGGTGTTTCAGGGACACTTAGAGAAGCAGTCACGGTGCTGAGGCTGAAGAGGGGCACTGGTTGTGCCTTGCAGTCTGTGACCGGCCAGCAGTGACTTCGGAGCTGAATCTGGGGAGGCTGATGTGAACCTCTCTTGATATGGTCTCCTTCCCAGTGGTGCCTCCATCTTGACACGCTTTTATCTGGTCTCTAACTTCCTCTTTTAGTGTGACTATGGGTTAAGTAAGGAGAGAGCCATGATGTGAAGCTTACGGTTTGAAATTTTCCCATGCCTTGAGAACAAGTTGAGCATAGGAGGTTGCAGGCAAATCTATTCCCTCTCAGACTGTGGTGCAAAGATCCCCGAGGCAACAGAGTTTCAAGCTGGTGAGATCTGGCAGTTTGGCCCCGCGCTGAGCTCATGCACTGATTTGTGCCTGCCTCGTGAATGTGCTGTGCTTGATTTAATCTCTGTCATTACCATCTTGTTTGGGGATGCGGGCTGAGCTCAGATCTGTCTGCCTGTCCTTGGCACCTCTTCTTCCAGCTGTGCCAGCCCTGGGGCTGCATGTCTGTGTTGTATTGGTGTGAGTGTTGAGGATGAAGGAGCTGTGGCTGCAGGAGAGTGGAGGGCTGAAAGGAGATTCCTGGAGTGTCAAGGTCATGCTTAGCACTTGTGGGCAAAGACTTTTTTTTTTCCACCGTTCTTGTCTGCTTCCCCCAGGGAGACCTCAAGTTGAAATCCCAAGTCTCCATATCCTGCCTTTCCCTTGTGCCTGAAGCTGAGAGGCAGCTCTTTCAGCATTGCTGCTTATTGATCCTCTCTGCAGTTGCCTCTCAATGCAGAGCACTCTGCAAGGCTGCTGCGGGATGAACGTGTTTGCAGAGCTTCACCCCACCGTGCCACGGCCAGCCTCACCGCTGCTGCTTCCAGTGGGTAATGCAGTCTGTGCCTCTGTCAGAGCATCGTTTCACTGTCATGAAAGGCAGCGTGGCTGTTCCTGCTGTGGGAGGACTCAGCCTTGCTGGCTCACCCAGCTTCAATCTAGGACTGCTGTCAGCTGTCAGTGTAATATCTGACACGTTCTGTGTTCAGGGAGCCATATCCTGTGCTTTATTGGAGGGAGCTGGCTCCAACAGGCTTCCTTTGTCTCTGTGGGTAGTGGTTTATCAAGCATGTAAGTGCTGGACGTCTTTCGTAATTGAATTTTCTGGGAACCCGTGTTTAGCTGATCTGGCTTTCACTCAGTGCCGCTTGCAAGAGCTCCCTATGGGAACACAAAGGCGAGCGGAAAAAGCCCTGTGTTTAGGAAGCACATGCAGGCAGTCAGGTTTTGATTTCTCAGAGAGGTATAGGCTCACGTCACCACGTCTGCGGCTGTGCAGGCTGCCAGTTCAGTGGTTTCGCCAGGCTGTTGGTTTATGTGTGTTCCCCTAACCCCAGGCAGTGGGTCTGGAAACAGTTTCCTGGAGCTGCAACCGTCTGCTTCTCCGCTGTCAGCTAGGCGCTGCTTCTGGGCGAGTTCCCTCCTGATGGCAGAGCTGACGTGTCACAAACCTCTCCTTAGATGTGTATCTGATTGCAGTGCTGAAAAGCATTTGCCAGTAAACTTGCTGGCTTGGATGCCATCAGGCCCTAGCTGAAGTCTGTCCACGTGGTAGACAGTCCAGCCCTCTGTCTTTTCTCCTCTAGGGACAACAGAAACCTTTGGGTCCTGGAGAACAGGGTTTCTCCTTGCTCGTAGCAATGCGTGGCTTAGCTGTTGGACTCCACTCATCAGGGGTGTGTGCTGATGCTATGTGCTGCTTTCCCCTCCTCTCCTGTATGTTCAGCAAGGGCCAAGCTTGGCCTTGAGGCAGAGCGCCCTTTATGCTGGGGGACGACAGCGTTGTTGCACGGTGATGTATTAACTCTGGTCGTGCAAAGGAGCTCCATTCTTTTCTCTTTCCCTCTGCGGTGTTATCCCATTGCTAAGACATCTGTTTCTCTGCATCTCGTCCCCTTGCAGTTTACCTGCCAAGCTGATCAATGGAGGGATAGCTGGGCTGATTGGGGTCACCTGTGTATTTCCCATTGACCTGGCAAAAACTCGCCTGCAGAACCAGCAAAATGGCCAGCGGATGTACACCAGCATGTGAGTACCGCCTGCACAGGCAACATCCCCTGGGGCTTTCGGTGGGGAGTCCTTCCACTTTGTTATCTCTTTCAGGTGAGTTCAGTGTTTCTAGGAACTGGGCTGTCCCCAGCAAAGCCAGGGGACAATCTTGAACCAAGCTGTGGTAGAGCGGATAAGGCAAGTAAAGCAGCATTTCAGGCTGCTGAGCCCAGCAGGTGAGATCTCTGCAGAGGACATATCTGTTTGCATCCCTTGCTTGGGAGCAGCGTTGGGGCTCAGGACCAAAACACAAGCAGCCCCGTCCGGTTTTCTGCTGGGCCACAATCAGGTGCGTGAGGGAATTTCTAGCACTCTGCTTCCGTGACTCATATTGGAGGTTACTGTCACTTCCTTTGCTGTGTCAGTTTTAAAAAGAGAAAGCAGTCACCCATTCCCAGCCTAGAGCACTGCATGCAGACCTTTTGAAGGATCATAGATTGACACATGCTGTAGTTACCCCAGCAGTCCTATGTCCAGAGAAATGAAGTGCTGCAGGCTGTAGGAAAAGAAAACATGAATATATCCAGCCCACCAAATTCAGCTGGGGTTTGTGTGGGATGCTTTGGGCTCTGTATCTACTGTAGATGTGCACCACACTCAGCACAAGATACTTTATCCTAGAAACCAGAGTCAGGTCTTAGTTTTCCGAAAGTGCTGGTGTCACTGAGGGAGTAGAAGGGACTGGGAATGATGATGTGTGTCCTGTCCTCCTCCCACTTTGTTCAGAAGTAGTGTTACCTGCTCCATGCTCCTCCACACCAGTATTTTCCTCTTTCCTGGCCAGGAGAATTTGAGGCAGAGTGGGAACAGGAAGGAAATGCTCTGTGTGTTCATGGCTTTAGTCTCCGGGCTTCCTTGCTCTAGCTGACGACATGTAATTATGCGTGAGCTCAGGTTGTAGGCTTTGGCATGCCATGGCAGACTGATGCTTCCCGTGACAGTTACAGCACTCTGCTCCCGGCACTGTTTGTGTGCCCAGGCGTGCTGGCAGGACGTGGCCTCCTGTCTTGCCTTGCCTCGCCTCTCCTTTTTGTTGTGTCCTGCTCCTGCTGTGCATTGCTTCTCTGCCCTCAGCACTGCTTCTCCCCCTGACCTGACCAGAGACAGCAACAGGAGTTCGGGCAGGGTGGAGGCTTGTAGGTTCCTCTTGAGAGTACATGCCTGGATGCCTCATCTGTGGAGGGGAGCTCAGCAGAAGAGAGCGCAGTAGGCTCAGTAGGAGATGCGACTCCAGCAGTTGAGTGCAGATCTGCTCCATAGCCAGGAGTCGTTGTGAGATGAAGTGCTGTTAAGAAATACGCAGGGTTTGCCCTGTATATTTGAGCTGGCTCCTGCTGAGAGTCTGCAACAAAGCCTGGATGTGGATGAGTAATGCTAGAGGGGTGCCTCTGGCATTGGCAGCAGCTGTAGGAAAGTGAGCTTAGGCTGCTGGGGACAAGTGAAAGGATCTTTTGGGGGCCGAGGGGCCAGCAGGGACAAGGAAGCAATGGGGATAACGCATCCTCTAGATAAACATCAGGCCGTCCTGTGTCCTACCTGAGCAGTCAAGGGAAAGGCACTTAGAGGATGCTGTTACCATGCGTGGAGTGTGTCCTCAGAGACACCCTTAGCTAGGGATTTGGGAAGGCTTGTCTGAGCTCCCCAGTTACAGGGGCTTATTTTTTGGGAAATACTGTATGCCCATCAATACCACGTCTCAAAGGTGTCTGCTGAACACCCAGGAAGGAAGCAAGTTCATTTAAAACTTTGTCTGTCTTGCTTTAAGACAGCATGCCTTGCTTCTGCTCAGCTTGAGAGACCGTTGGCATCAGGGGAGCCTTTCTCTTGAAAGAGCCACAGTGGAGCAGCCCTGAGGGCTGGAGAGAGCTGGACTTTCGGGCTGTGCAGCCCAGGGTATGTTATGTATAGTTTTAGCTGGCTGTCGGCTCCCTTTTTTCCAGGGAGAGAAAGGACATGGCCTTGGCTCCATCTCTCTTTGCTGCAGCTTATGAGGCTGGGAGTGACATGCAAGCCTTATGGTGAGGCAGCAGGGCTGCGTGAACATGGTGAGGAGCAGCTCTTCCCGCTCCTCTCTCTGCCACAGCTTGTTCAAAGCAGCACCGCTGGCTCAGGAAAAATGCCTTGCCTCCAGCACTGCGGTGGAAGAGCTGGATGGCAGGGATAGGAGAAAGGTGCCCCTAGATTTCCGGGTCTTCTGAATGGGGGGGGTGGGGAGGCTGCTTCCAAGAATGGGATGGGTGTGTGCAAGCTGCGGGAGCTGGGATGGAGTGTGTGAAAGACGGGGTCCAAAAGGGTGTGGAGAATCCCAGAAGAGAGAGGAAACTCATTTCTGCAACTGGCAGCAACGGAGGATGGGCTCTTCACAAATAATGTGGGATGCCCTAGAACAGTCTTGACCCAAGTAGGGCCATAAAGGCCTCGAGGGAACTCCATATTTCCTTCTCTCCCACCTCAGCACTATTACAGAACAGAGATGAAATTTGCTCCTTGTGTTGCCAAATCTCTTGGAAATAATGTATTCTTGTTTTCATCAGCCACGCTCTCCTTATTTCTGCTTAGAAGAGCCTTTTGTTCCTTAATTATGTATGTATGCATGCATGCATGCCAGTGCACCTCTCCCTTCGCCTATGGCCCAGCAAGTACCTGTCCCTCCCCAAAGACCCCAGAGCAACCTTCAGCCAGCACCTGGGCTTCATGCAGCCATGTTCCAGCCAGGGAACCGCTGCCAGAGGATCTGCGCTGCCTTCCTGAGCTGCGCCTCTGGATTTGTTAGGTGTGTGTTTGTGCCTTCAGAAGACTCTGAGCCATCCCAGCACTCTGTACCCCTTTGCAGTAGACTGTTTTCCCCTTGGAGCAGACCTCTGCGGCACCCTGCCACGCTCTCCCCTGGGCAAGAACCTGAGTGCTCGCTGCCTGCTATGGGACCCGATGTGTTAAAAGTAAATGCTTTAATCTGCATGGGAGGTCACAGATTACTGACTGTTCAGGTCTTCTAGTGTTTGTGTGCCTTGTGTCGAATTGCGTGGAGTAAATCAAGCAAGTCAACCTTGAAGGTTTTGAGCCCCCCTTATTTCCCTTCCAGAGCTGGATTTAAAAACATGTGCATGGGGATCTGCTTGTTAGAGCATCTCATGAACATTTGCCACAGGGAACCCTGGATAAACAGCCCTTGCAGTGACACTTGTCCCTTTTATGCTTCTATAAAGCAGACAGCACGTGCGGGGTGAGCTGGGGTTTCAAAGCCCCTGTGAATTAGGAGCTGAAACAGGACTCAGGCCTGAACAATAGTGTGTTCAGCAGCTGACGCAGTTGCCTTCTCAGCTCAGGGTTTTGCTGACAGATTGTACATGAAAACCACTCCAAGAGATTTGTTTTGTTTTTCTCTGCTCTCAACCACCTTTGAGCTCCTGTGATTTATGACTCTGGTTTTTTTGCAGGTCTGACTGCCTCATTAAAACAATTCGGTCGGAAGGCTACTTTGGCATGTACAGAGGTAAGTAAAGCTGAGTCAGGTATGATGCAGCTTTTGCGTTGGAAGCACTGGTACATAAGTGGGAGGAAAAGCCCATATTCTTTGGCTTATAAGGCAATAACCTAGCAATATCCTAAGATGTCGAAAGGTGCAGCTGTTTCTGAAAATAAACTCCTCCACACCAGCTGTCTGCTCAGCTCTCCACCATTGAGGGCTTGAGCCCTCCCCGTGGCTGTTTTGTGTTAAACCTTACCGTTTACTGAAGTTTGTCTTTAGTAGCAGCTGGACTTTGTTTGAGAACTGTATGTGTGTGTTTCCCAGCTTGGGCATGGGTAACTTCTGTCAGTGGGACAGTAGCAAACCTCCTGTGTCTTAGTTTGTGGGTGATGATTGAATTTATGTCAAAGCCCACCACCAACGTGGTCAGGCCTCCTGTCCCATCTAGTTGGTAGCTTGTCTCCAAAAGTAGCTGTCGCTCAAGGATGCCTGAGTGCGTTGTTGAAGTGCTAAGACAAGCTGCAATTAAAAAAAATGAAATTAAAAATAACCTGCCCCCAGAAAAAGTCCCTTGGGGTGGTAAGAAAATCAGACGCCAGCTCATGGTGGAGCTTCAGCTGTTTGGTCATTGTATGCTAACCTGCTAGTAATCTCCTGGCTCCTTGGCTTAGGCTGTCTGTTGCAGCATTAGTTCCTCAGTTGACATTGTACCTTTTGTAGTTTAAACACAAAATCCTTGAAAGCTTTTGAAGATTTTGAGGAGAGAGGAACAGCAGGCCAAATTCTGACTTTACTCGTAGCAGAGGCAAATGTGGAACACCTTCTTGGCTTGCAGCAGAGTCCAACTGGCTTAGCTGGCACTGAGCTGTGGTTCATTTTATGTACTGGTATCCGATTGCCTGAATATGCAGTTTTTCTCTCTGAGGCGTTTAGATAGCATGCTTTGTGGCCCTCATTCACTGATAAAGCCTGATTAAAGTGCTGCTTTGATTAAGTGAGTCCTTGCTCCTTATTTTTTCGAGCGGGAGTCCAGAAATGCTGGCGCCTTGCTGTTGGCAGCAGTAGCATCTCTTGCCAGTTCTTCCATAGCTGCTAAGGAAGCACAGATGCTGCGGCCATCCATGCTGGGAGCAGGCATTGGCTGTTGAGGCAGCGTCTCTTGTCCAGCTTGCTGGTGGGTGTTTCAGGGGAGTGGGGTGGATGCTGGGGATGGATTGGCTGGTTTGTGCCAGCTTTCCTGGGAGCAGGCAACAAGACAAATAACCCTGAGGAACTCTGGCAAGCTCCATCTTCAGTGCTAGCAGTGATGTATGTGTTCCCCTTGATTTCTCCCAGAAGCTGGCTGCTTCTGTGTTCCTAGCCAGTAACGGAGCCTCCGTTAACTTTGGCTGTAAATATGCAGTGGCGGGCTGCTTGCTGGGGAGCAGAAGGATGATGATGCTCTGGAAACTTACAGGGAAGACTGTAGGACCCATCAGGGCCTGTGGGAGAGACAGCTCAGTCCTGTAAGTCCTGAGTGGAGGTGGTGGAGGTGAAGTGCATTTCCAGGCTGCTTTTCACCCCTGAGCAGAAATCTCAAAGTGTGTAGACAGGTTTGCATAGCTCTTGTTTTTTCCAGCCGTAATGAGTCTCATCAGCCTGGTCCATGTCTCACTAACTTTGTACTCCCTCTGTTCAGGGAGCTGATGGTGGTTTGAATTTGCTTGTCACCTCTGACTATTCAGTCGGGAGCTGGATTTGGAGAGGGCTTTTGTGAACAGCTCCAGCTCCTTCCAGAAACTGATAAATATTTGAGCATGGCCAGGGTGCAAAGGTGGGTCCTCCAAATACAGCAATCCCGGTCTCTGTGCCTCAGTTCTGTGAGCTGATATTCGCAACCCTTCCCTCCCTCTCAGGGAGAGGATGGTGGGTAAAATACGTCCAAGATTCATGAAGAATGTGAGTACTTTTCTAGGAAGAAGTTGAAGAGGCAGTTTAGCCTTGCAGACAGGGGAAGATGGAAATCGGATGATGGGATTGGTTCCTGGCTCTCTCCATCTGTCTCAGTTCCCCAGCAGAAGTTGCTGTATGACTCACAAGCTCTTATTTTCAGCCTTTAAGCTGAAATTGGGAGGATTTTATGTTAATGTGCTAAAATGGCAGCTGTTGTGCCCCACAGAGAAGTCACAAGCGCGTCAGTTGTCCCTGCAGGGCACTTTGCCTCTGTTGGAGGACAAAAAGGATCTGTTTGGGCGCAGCCATTCCCACTGTGTGACTTCATGTCTGCTTCACATGTGAATCAAAGCTCCCCAGTGCAGACAGGAGAGAGGCTTGAGCTTGTGGGGTGCTTTTCTGCAAATCATCTCTGAAGGAGTGCATGTGGGCAGACAGTGCTTGCTCTGCATGAGTAGCCCATAGTGAATTGTGTGATGTAGAAGACAATCTCAACATTTCTCTCAAGTTCTTCCCCAAAAGTTGCAAGGATTCTTGGGTTTGTTTGGGTGAGGAAGAATAGGAGGTTTTTTCTCATGATTTTTTCCACAACATCTAGGTAGAAGCAGTGCCTCAAAGCTGGGTGGTGCTGTCTAGCCCTGTCTGTCCTCCAGGGATGACGGTGTGCTGGCTTCAGACATGATGCCAAGCAAGTGAATCCATGGTGCCTGTGGGCTCATGGACCATGTGGACACCGGTGGAAGGGGACCTAGGAGAGGTGTTCTCTCTGCTCCCTGCTTCAGTCCATCCAGAAACCACTGATAGATCCCAGCATATGCGCTGGAAAGTCCCACTGCTGTTTGCAGACCAGCCATTTAGCCTAGCTGGCAGGAGGCAAAGGCCTCGATCAGGTTCTGGAAATGCTCTTTGCTGTTGGTGGTGTTTTGGGGGTAGCTGCATTTTAGCTGCAGTAGTGTGGCAGCCTTCCATGGCCTCTGTGAATATCCGTCCCACGTGCACCAGTGCCGCACTGGGGATGACTCAATTCCTCTGTTATGTAGGTTGCTGGTGGTACATAAAGGCAAGAAATGTGTTTTAATAGCAACACGCAAGGCTCGGTGAGAAGAGGGCACTTACAAGCTCAGTTGGCAAATAACTGGTTTTGCCTCTACTTCATTTTATTCTTTGTTGTGCTTCTGTACTTCGTTTCAAAATACTTCCAATTTTTTAATGATTGCAGTTTATTTTTGCTTTTTTTTGTCTGTCATTGCTTCTGGTACACGTAGCGTTGCCTATAGGCCACGGTTAGATTTAATTATGAAAATAGAGTCATTGGCATAGCTAGAATTGAAGAGCTATCACATTTTGTAAAAAGATAGAAAACGCCATGGAAGGCATACAGCCAGCAGCTAAAGTGTCTAATTTCTCCTCCTCCAGTGAACTGAAGCTGTTATGGATTATTGAGGACAGGGATTATCCATTCTCTGCTAAGCAGCTTTACTGAAAATATCAAAGATGTAGGAGAGAACCCGCGTTCATTAATTTTGTCTCTCTGTATTGTGTGTTTTTACCTTCTACTTTATTTTCAATTGAAGGAAAAATTGCTGTGAAAGCCTCTTGGTTCCTGGAGGAGGTCAGCACGTGGAAATGTACTTCTTGGTTGATGGTTTGGAATTTGCTTTCTCTCAGTGAACCCTTTGCACTGGTGTTAGAGTAGCAGGTTCATTCTTTTTTTTTTCCTCTCCTTGTTTTTCCAAGGAAATGGTTATTCATGCCGCATGTCAGTAACATACAGGTGTTTTGCTTTGTAGCCCTTAGGGGCGGGGTTGAAGTTGTCTTCAACTTGGCATTTGAGGAAACAATTCACGGGTAGCCACTTTCACTTAAAAATCAGGCTGTGTGGATTTGCTTTGTAGATCCTGATATGATTGACATTAAAAGGTGGAGGTAGAGCATGAGGATCATGTCTGTGTGGCTTCTCATCACATGTAAGAGCCACGGCAGGTGGCTTACACAATGTGTAGGAAGCACATCAAACTAAAGCAGCACAATCACTGGTGCACTTAAAAGTCTGCAGAAACCCAGGAGTGTGAGAGGGCTGCCCTGCTTCCGGTCTAGTTAATTTGGCTCCTGTAGAAGATGATGGCATTTGTTGGACGTCGTGGCCAGTGTGGAATGAATGCATTGGCTTAGCTTGCTACAAGGTGGTTTTACTCTGTATTTTCTGCAAAATCTGAACATGGCAGTCGGAAGGGTGGAAAATGCGTTGGGCTGCCCAGCCCTACCCAGCAAAAGCTGTCTGTTTCCTTGTTGCAATTTCCCGCATGGTAGAGGTGTGTCCTCTGAGCAGAGGATGTGAAGCTAAGGATTCCTGGTCCTACTTGTACTGATCCCAGCAGTCCTAGTTACAACTTTGCTTCCTATTCTGAGGAAAGTCCCTCTAAACCTATGTTTTACCATGTTTAATTTAGGAGTTCTTTAATAATATTTGGAGGGAAGGGAGTCTATCCTGAGGAACAGAGGACTGAATTGCCATTCTTTAGATGTGTTGAGCCCTTATAGCTCCTGTCAACTTGTGTGCAAACCTCCTGAGAATGAACCCCGCCAAGTCTTTGGAGCCTGGTGGGAGTGCAGGCTTCTCTGCTTCTCTTCTCAAGAGAGCTTTGGGACAAGTTGTTTAAATCTCTACAGCGAGCATCAATGCAAAAGGTATACCCTAGTATTTGTGTTTGTCCTTGCAAAGATGTTCATAGACCATCAGCAACTCTCAAATGAAGCTCCTCTGGAGGGCTTGAAGCTCAGTATGCTTCAGTGCAGGCAGGGAGCGCTTGCAGTCATCTGCTGGAGGACTTTTTGAGCCGTAAGATTTAAAGGGAGGAGAATATTCTGGAGCATTAATCTAATGGTGCAAACCCCTTTATACTCAGAAGGGACTGACCCTCCCCTCACCCCATTCCCCCCAGGACAGCTTGAAAGCTACCTTCCAGCTGCTGTGTTGCACTAATGCTGGTGTCGGTGGCCCACAGCAGCCGACCAGGCCAAGCAGACCTTGCATTGTGGCAGGCAGAGTACAGGGATTTGCTGTTTGTTGCTCCTGATAAAAGGGCANTCCAGTGGGTGGCAGGGGATCCAAGCTTGCCACGGTGCTCGCAGGGATTTTCTGCACGCTGCAGCTTGTGGAGGACAAAAAGCCACTTCAGTGGTGGCTGTTCTGAGGGTGACACCCAGTGGTGGTGTACAAGGGAAGCTACTTAACTCCACGGGTTGGCCTAGAGCTGATTGACTTCAACCAGCCTCCAGGTCTTTCAGTGGCTCTGCCTTTTCTGGGCTGCCCGGTAAACAAGCTGTTCTGCTTTTGGTGGTGGGGGGCAGGGGCACTAGCAAAGAAGGTGGGACAGGGGGCTTTGCTTCTCAACATCACAAAATATTTGCAAAGAAGTTGAGACTGGTTATTAATCCAACTTGTACTCCTTTCTTGAAGGTCTGATCTGCATTCTTCTGGATTCATAGGAATGCATCCTTGGATGAGAGAAGAGGATGCATGTATGCATGGGGGAGGTGGCAGTGAAGCTAAAGGAATTACAAGAAATATATTGCAGATGGAGCAGCAACACATCAGGGGATGTTTTAAAAAAACCCAAGGTGTTGAGAGGCAGAAATCCTGTCAACTTCCAGTGGTGCTTCATGTTTCTAAACCCCTTTGGTGCATTGGGAGCTCACCTTCATCAGTCCTTGGTTTTCAGCAGGAGTTACAACACATTCCTGAAAGATCCAGTTATCAGTTCCTTTATTCTCATTCTCCAATGGCCTTTTCTTCTTTTCCTTGCCCAGGGGCTGCAGTGAACCTGACTCTAGTGACACCAGAAAAGGCTATCAAACTGGCAGCCAATGATTTCTTCCGGCATCACCTCTCCAAAGACGGGTGAGTAGAGGGTGCAGACCTTTCATGTTCAGATTAGAAGACACCAGCTCTTGCAAGGTCAAGCCTGGTGAGACATCAGGGCAAAGGTGGAATGGGGTGATGTGAGGACTGATATATGAGTTGACCTTGAGCAGCTCAGCCAGTGATTACATTTGGGCTAAGGATGTAATGTCTAAAATGGGAAGTGAAAAGCACTCCACTGGATGACTGCTTTTTATTCAAGCTTCTAAAATAGTCCAGGATCTAAGCCAAGGTTAGCAGATCCAGAATTTGTAGGCAAAATACTTGAGAGGAACCCAATGGCACTGATCACTGCTCAAACAGCTGCTGGGAGGACCATGGTCCTCAGCATCCTATTGGATGCTGTTGTACTCTTTCTGGCTTGAACAGATGGCAAGTCAAGTTTTGTAGACCCCAAACTTGGCATGCCTCTTGTCCTTTTGTAGCTTGAAAATAGTTTTAGAGAGGTGGTGAATCTGAATTGACAGAAGGCACTTGCACTGTTGCCCAGCAGCTGACCTGCAAATGAATGCTGAAGGAATAAAATTACCTGTTTAGCTTGCAAGTGGGGATTGGTTCATATGAGTTAAAGGTGAGTGAAAGATGATAGCTCAGTGGTTGAGAGAAGCTGGACTCTGAATATTTAATGCTGTTTTCACCTTGATGCTGATATTTCCATTGCAATTTAGAGGACACTTGCATCTCCCTTTGAACTGAGACCTTTCTCCAGTGCCAGTGAAGGGAACTGTCTCCAGTCCTCAGCAACAGTAGTTAGAAAATAGCCTGTTTGGGACATGATCCTGACTTTTCCCATCAGCAATGATGGGGTGGAGACTCACTGAAAATGCAAAGTTCTGCCACAATTACTTGGCTTAACAAGTTCCCATAATGTACCAGTCTCGGCTGCTGCAGATCAGTGGCTCAACAACTTCAGTGGAGATTGTGGACTGACACAGGTTGAGGATCTATTTTTTTCCATGTGCCTAATCTTTTTGTTCTAGAGTGTTTTAAAGTAGCAGCTAACATATGTCTGTGTGACTCATCGGCTCGCAGCTGTTTGTGATTTTTCTGTCTCTTCAAATAGTGTCTCTTCTGTGCTCTGCTCAGACAGTGGGAGGTAATGATGTCCTCATTGCTCCTCGCTTCTACCAAGCAGTGGGTCTGGTCCCTGCAGCGGACAACGTGGGAGGCCTTGGCATGCTGCAGTAGACAGGAGCACAGCTAGCTCTTTGCCACCACCTACGAAGTGAGGGCTGAGTAGGTTGTACAGGGAATATGAAAGGGTGCCAAGCTGCCATGCCTTGTACCACTGCTGAGAGAATGGCCCATGGAAGACATCAGACCAGCAATGCAACATGTTTGGCGTTCTGAGAGAGCAGTCACTGCTGTGATGTTTCAGCCATTAGAACATGACATGCCTGTCAATAGGTGTCCTGCACCATGAGAGGTAAAGACTTCCCCGTGGGACAAATGTGTGTATCTTCCTCCCAGTGCTGAGGCAGGCTTTGTGCAGGTGTTTTGAGTAACTGGGATGCAGCTGTTTCCACAAGCAACTGCGGTCTTCACCCAAACCTCTTCCAGTTTGAATTCTGGGTTCCTGGCTGATCCACACATGACGTGGGCAATGTGGTGTGCTTGATTCAGAATAAAGGTGCTAGAGAGTTTTGCCAAGAGTAAGACAACCTGTTCTCCTAAAACATATGCACTAGAGTACAGTGTACCTCCTGGGGCAGGAGTGTGATACCACTTGGGTAGTGGGGAGCCTTTGTGTCTCAACACAAAGCATTTTTAATTCCCTTAGAGAAGAGAAAGGTTAGGCCACAGTTAGGTGACAAGAGCTAGGCAGCATGTGGAGTTGGGGTCACATCTCATTTGACATCCATGGAGGTCTTGGATGAAAGAAATCTGGTCAGCTGTGCTTGTGAGGATAGCCAGCATGGGCTGGACAGAGAGGCAGCGCCTTGATACTGCTGTGATAGATGGTTTAAGGTGTTTCTAACTAGAAATGTCACTCCAAGATGTGATTGGGAAAGAAAATGCTTTGCAGGTTGGCTGTGGCTGGTATAGGCTATGAACCTGGGATCTAGCTGGAAGGTTTGGTGCTTGTTGTGACCTTGCTTAGTGTATGGGGAGCAGGGGGTGATGGAAAAGGCCATGACATTACCAGTGAGGATAAGGGCCCTTAGAAACTGCAGGGCAGCTGCTTATTGTGCGATCCTTTTCCTCCATGCTAGGGAAATCCCAGGCCTGGGGGTAGGGTATGTAACCTGCCCGGAGGGGTTGTGCCTGGCTGTGCTGCAGTCATTGCATGCTGCCTTGCCTTTGGCACTTCACAGGAATTTCTCCCATCTGTAGATGTGTAGCACGTGGCAAATAGGAGTGATGGCAAGGGGCCGTTTCACTGGGTGACAAAGCTGTATGTTACCCAAGGGTTTGCCTTGCTCTTGCTCCCTCTTTTTGGGAGGAAGCAAGCTCTTTGCAGTCTGCAAGCTGCTTCTTCTGTCCCCTTGTCCCTAGTTACCTTTGTAAGACAGGGCAGGATTAGCAGTGCTGGAATCCAAACTCCTCTCCTACCCAGGGCAGAACAGGTTACATACCTGCTAGCACATCGCAAGGCTGGGCCACCTGTTTCACAACTCCAGTCAAAGCCTAGGTATGAGCAGCAAAATAGCCTGAGGTTAGAAAGGTGAAGATTCAAGCTGCCTGGCATGTCAATGTGGTTTCATTTCTGGATATGTAATTGTAACAGCCAAGGTGGTATATGGTGTAAAGCTCAGCTGAGGGACTTAGGCTCAGTGTAAGGCTGGGGCCTGTGTTTTCATGGTGAGCCACCAAGATCTTGGTTCAGCTCTACCAAAGTCTTTTTTGTGCAAGCCAGGCTACCTGGTATACATGCATAGTATTCTGTACTCTTAGGCCAGCATCCCAAAGGATGCTGTGGTGGTTTTCTGACTCAGAGCTGCAGAAGTCTTCTAGACCTGTTTGACATTGAATGCCTTTGTTGTTAAGCTTCTAACACTTGTCTTGCTTGAAATGTGTCTGATAAAATGTGCGTGTTCTGTCGATGTTTGCTGATTATGCTGTGTCCTCCATGTGCAAGTGGAAGAAACACATGGACCAGAGTGTGGCAAATCCAGCACAACCCGTAATAGCCTCAAGTTACACAATAACTTTTAGTGTGCATTAATTTTTTTATTTTATCCTTTGAAAAACTTTGTGTTGAAATGAAATTACTTTTAAACTGCTAGAAAGAAAAGTGGCATAAAGCCTGTTTTCGAAAGACCATACTGAAAACAACACCTGTGGTGTAGGAAGCGCCTGGCTGCAAATTGCTGGAAGAGTATTTTGGGGATGTATCACTGCAGATTTGTGCTAGACTTCCTTTTCCCTGGCCATGCTCTTGGATGTTGCTGGAGGTAGAGTATTGGGGCAGCAGGACATGTCTGTTCTTGCAGCCCTCTCTGCCCTGGGACTAGCTGGGGGGAGGGGGGCACTCCTGCCTGTACAATGCTTTTCCCCTCCTTTTGGTGCAGGAAGGATGCGTGCTCACAGGCCAGGGGACTTGGTTTCTGCTTCTTTGACTGTTTCTGTTTTGTTGTCAAGAACATTATGACCGCCTACTGCTACAGCTTCTTGTTTCATAAGGAAACAAAACTGTGTTGGTCCTCCCAAGCTGTCCTGATCATTTAGGAACAAGGGAGGCATGGGTGAGTTATGTGAGTGCTGGAAACCCCCTTGCTATGCCGTGGAGGAAAGGAGGAAATCCAAGATGCTGAAAAATCTGAAGGGCACCCCATGACCCTGATTGAGAAAGGCAAAAAGGGTCAGACATTGTCCTGTGATGATTTTGATGTAAGGGCGTCTACAGTTCCCAGGAGAAGAAGTAGAAGAGGTGACCCACAAAAGAGTCTTCAGGTAGGTCCTTGCTCCTGTGCCACTCTATGATGGCTGGGCCACACGGCTGGGGACGGCAGGATGCGCGAGGGAGGAGAAACTTCCAACTTTCCAACTTCAGGCTGCTGGAAACAGATGGGATTTTGTTTTTTTCCCCCCTCTGGATTTCTGAAGCTGGATGTGTTGAGAAACCAATCATCTCACAGCTGCTGTTAAAATAGCAGCAGCTTTACTGTCCAGAGCAGAGGATGCGAGGAGTCACTAGGCTAAGTGAAGCACTTGAGTATGAAGCACTTGGGTATGAAACTAAGAAAGTGGTCTAGATTGGTAGTACACCAGCATGCATTTAAAGTACATTGTTGATTTTTGGGTGCTCAGTGTGTGAGGCCTCTTTGATAGATGTAAGTATTGCCTACTTTTTATGTTCTTTTTGAATCTGGACGTTAAATGCTTCATAAAAAACAGTCCCTTTAAAGCGTCCTGCAGTGTTTCATGTTTATCCTCAAAGTGTTGAGTGGCAGACAGCTGTTGTGTACGGCATGTGTTTGCCAGGTTTTGTTGTTCATTTTTCAGGTTCTTGGTTAAATACTCTGCCTTGGCTGCGGTAACAAGCATTTTATGGCTTCTTATAAAAATGATTTCTTGCTCATAAAAACTCTCCAGTGTCCCTGGATGGGTTTCTTGCTGCTCTTCTCTGAGGTGTGTTATTCCTTTATGTCTCCTGTCCTTTTTAATCTTGACCTTCATTTTGTTTGTTGTTCTGGAGCAAAGGCTGGCAATCTGCTGACTTAACAGCTCGCATTCCTAGGAAGACCAGCACAATTGTGTTACTTGTGTCTTTGCTGATGCCAGCAAATTTTCCTCCTTTGTGCTTCCGCCTGCCGTGTAGCTTTGGTCAGAGAAGAGAAATAGCCAGCTGTAATCCTGAGACAAGCAAGGCACTTTTCCTACTCTCCCATGCAGATGGGGAGACTGGAGCTTGTTCTGCATTGCCTTCCCGGCTGATACGTCTCCCCAGGGCTACTTGCTTCATCTGCCCCTCTTTCAGGCTCTCCTAAAATACTCAGACCATCTCTTCTGTGGCACCTGTTTAAGTAGCCATTGCCTGGCCTGGCTGATCCTTGAGCTGCAAAATGCTCATATATGGGCCATAAAGCGAGGCTCTTGATTTAGGAAGGAGGGATGCTGCTGATAATCCTGGTGGTGAGCTGCTGTGTCACCTTGCACACACTGTGCTTTGGTCATTCTCTGGGCAGGAACCCTTGTGGGCCAAGGTATCCTCTCCTGTAGTTATTCACTGGATGTCCACACACTTACTTGATGCAGATAACCCTCATCCAACCCACTGGGACCTGTAGGTGGGGGAATCCAGCCCTTCTCCTAGAAGGAGCCAGTTACGAGCTGATAATCTCACTGTGCCTATTTGGGGATAGCTGTTTGAGGGGGTCTCTTTTATTTAGCACAGAGAGGCTCAGGGAGTTACGGTGGGTTGAAGTTAGAGACATCAAAGGTCAGCCAGAAAGTAAATGCACTTTCGACTATTAATCTAGAGGGAGCTAGAGATGGGCTACTTAATCACAGAATGCACTCATGAGAGGAGCGTTGCCCTTGTCTCCATTCGAGGTGTACGTCTTGGAACAAAACACGGGTTCTGTCTGTGTTCAGCGTGCTCAGACACGTTGCCCTGTCCATTGTTCACTTCCACAGACATTCGTATTGGAGCAAAACACTTGGGATCTCCTGCCAGGGCAAACCTGATGTAATGGGTGCAGGCGCAGAGTCACCTTCCTCTTGGCTTAGTCCAGACAGGCAACACACAGCTACTGCAGCCGGAGGCAAGTTGTACCATACCTGGAGTAACATCTGCCAGAGCAGCATTTAATCTGGTGGCATTACTTTGAGGTGGATCTGTCCTTCATCAGTCCTTTGTCTTGCTTTTCTGAGACGTTTGAGCTGGCACTAGAGGTTAGGGGGAGCTTGTAGTAGGAACTTTCTTGCTTTTACGTTTGCCAGCATCGTAGCTCTAGCGTTTCTGAAGCACGTTTGCAATAGCTTATTGTCACCTCTTGGAAGATCACAGATTGGGTTAAAGGGACTGACTGGCAGTTTGTGTGCAGGTCTCTGTGTGACTGTGGCAGACAAGTTGCCCTCCCTTTGAAGGACAACTCCTGTGTGTTTGTCCATATCAAAGACCCACTATTTAAATTGTTTGAAAGCAGCTTACTCTTTCTGGCTTGAAACTCTTGGAGAGCTTTCTACAGCCTGTTGCGTTGACAGACTAGAGGCAGAGGTTATTTTATGAGTGAGGAAGGTGATGCCCAAGCTGGGGACAGTAGCGTCTTGGACAGCAAGTAGGAGCATATGGCTTTGTATGGATGTTTCCTTAGGTCAAAGACTTCCTGTCTTTGGAAATCTTGTCATCCTTATTCCAGAATGACTGGTTTTGGTCCCTGCCCAAGTACAGTCAACTCCTACATGGTCAAGATTTTTCAGAAACTTGGAAAAAGTCCTTCTCTGCTCCCCTGTGACATCAATATACCAGCGCTTTCAGAGATCCTAACTTTGGATTGATTAACTGCTTTGAAAATCCCTCCATAAACCTCTAGTTCCCACTTTTTGACTTCCTGATTTTTCAGCTTTAGTTTGAAACTGTAATTTAGATGGAGCATGAATCTGCTCCCCTTCCCATTTGACATCGTTGATTTGTCAGTAATTGCATGTCAGTTAAAAAAGTGGAACGACTGATATCTGCTAGTGCAGAGTTTGGGGCTATTGTGTACATGTTATATTTAACGCCCTCTTGCTGTGATAAAAGATGGTTTCTACATTTGTAGGACCAGATCCTTGCTAGTGTTGCAGCTTTTGAAGTCAGTTGAGATGCGCCAGTTTTTAAACCACTGAGGATAAGGCCTGTGGTGCCTTAAATATTTAAACCCCTTTGTCACCTAGAGATGAACCCTCTTCAGACTCCTTTTATGTGCAGACTGGTGAGGTTTTACAAAGAGAGTTTGACCCCTGCGTGGCAAATTTTAAACCTCTTGACAGAAGATTTGCTCATCTTATGCTATTTTTTCTCTTGGACCTCCCACAGTTCCCAGGATATGTAAACCAAAAGCTGAAAGCCCTTGTTCTAGATACTTCTGATGTACCTGTTTGACATCTCTAAAATACACCCACACACATAAATCCTTTGCTGGATCACACTGACATAGCTCCATGAAGTTCAGTCAAGCCAGGCTGACTTTTGTTGGCTGGGATAATGGTCCACAGATGAACACATAGGGAAAATCTTCGTGATCTTTTGAACTGGGTATCAAAGCAGTCGCCCTGGATGGAAGCCAGGAGACGTGTACTCCAGGTGTGCTTCAGGGCGCTTGCTAATGTGAGAGATGCTCTGCTGTGGGTAGAGGGACTGTCAGCCAGCTCCTTTGTGTGGTTTGCTTCCTCCCACGGCTGGGCAGGGGTTGTGCAGCCTTGCTGCTGACTATCAAGCCAGCAGAGACTGACGCTGTGCTCCAGGCCACCCAAGAGGCACAAGTTGGCCACTTCCAGGTGTCAGTGCCAGGGAAGACCTCTGGATTTACACACCCTGATACCTGCATACCTCCAGGAAAACTTGCTGCGCATGCTTCAGCACCCATGTGGGTAACTCCATGGGAGGGATTGTTCTTTGCAGCTTCCCATCTCTGGGGGAATCTGGAAAGGGGAGACAGTGAAATGTTCCTCCCTTCATCCTCACAGGAGAGCTCTATATTTAGTTGCTGGTAATCTCCTTTGTGGCTCTGTGCCTCTAATCCCCTGCTCTGATATCCTCCCTGGAGAAGATGAGAGGTGGAGAAACTGGCCCGGCTGATGTGGTGGGCCAGCAGGATCATACCCTCCCTTTCCTGTAGGCTTGGCATTGAAACTTTTTTGCTGGCCCACAGTGCCATAGCTGTGCTCTGTGTGTGTGCATATGAAACCCCCAGTAAGGGAGTGTGGCTTGGTTTTGCAAGAGAATAGGGCATGTCATTGTGGGACTGCTTTTGTCGTAGTGTTGGGGACTCGCCTTGAGTAGGTTAAGATGAGGTATTGCTGTGGGAGCAGGGCTAGGGGAAGTAAAAGTAGTGCTTGCATTTAAAACAGAAAAAAGAGGCGGCTGTTTCCCTCTGGCTGTGTGATTTAGATAGGCTTCTCCCCCAGCTTAACAGCAGAGCAGATTAGAGGCACTTTTTTTAAATCAAGTCGATGTTTTCTGGTGCCAAGGGGTGAGATTTTTCACAGGGTGAAAACTCATCAGTTTCTGAAAATTGAGGCTTTCTGAGCATTTGCATCCTGAGTTCTTCTTTTTAGTCTTAACTGGGCTATTTCGTGGCTTTGGAATGGAGGAAGCTGTGAAATGGTGCATTTTGTTAGGCAAGAACATGTCGCTTGTAATCCCTGCTCTCTAGTGCAGGGGATGCACAAAGCTGTGGTGCTGGGGGTCCATCCCATCCCTTGTCCCTCAGGCGGGACAGATTTAGTGCAAAGGCTACTTTTTCAGATTTGGAAAGGCTGGTGAGGTGAAGTCATCCCTAAGCACAGGGGAACTGCCTCCCTGACTCTCATGTTTGCTGTCTATTTTGCTTTTGTTGGAGAACTCCAAAGCAGCAACTTGAATGTTTTCCCATCTTGCTCCTTGCCCTGTGGTCTCTGTTTGTTTGTTTGTGGGGATGTTGACAGTGTTTAAAGGACTACACTGGCAGAAGGAGAGCTGCTTATCCCCCTTAATGCTTGGGTCCTCTTCTGCCTTCCGAAGTGATACCCTTTCTGAAGGCTGCGCCCTGACCGGGGGAAACACAGGGCTGCAAGAGAGCTGCAGCTCGCTGTCCAGGGACAGAGAGGGTTGTGCGCTCCTGTCTTGGGCTGTTCTGGCTGGGCGTGTGGCTTTTTCTGCATGTTCTGTTTCTGGGACCGAAATGGGTCTTTTCCTCCAGATCAGGGGACGCCAGCAGATCTGCAAAGCCTAGGCTAAGCTGAACTGTCAAGCCTAGCAGGTTCCACCATCCCCTGGGCTTCCTCTCTTGTAAACCCCAGGCTCAGCGGTGTGCCCTGAGCCCCTGCACCCAGCTGCCCCAGTGTTACTCCAGGCCACTTCCTCTGACCGACTATTTCTCTTTTCTTTGGGCAGGAAAAAGCTGACGCTGCTGAGGGAGATGCTGGCAGGCTGCGGCGCGGGTACCTGCCAGGTGATTGTCACCACTCCCATGGAGATGCTCAAAATCCAGCTGCAGGATGCAGGGCGAATTGGTACGTGGGCTTTTCTTCCCTGTGCACTGAGCAGGCAGGAGAGACAAGGGCTGGGACTGGGCTCAAGGCAGAGGGGGAGGGAGTGAGCAGAGAAAACCCTTTTCCTTCCCCTGCTCTCCTAAGTCAGAGGTATCTCAGGCTGTAGCAGAAGTTTCTCCTCCTCTTCCCAGCTCATTTCCCCCTGCTCTTTGCTCACCTGGATTTGCAGAGGCCCTCGAAGTTACAAACAGTGATGATTTTTTTTTGCTTGAAGCAATAAGTTTGACAAGTGAAACAGCAAATGCTGCTGGTGGATGGAGAGAAACAGGAGANGTGGTTGGGTGGTCAGCTTGTGAGTGATTAAAACTTGTTAGTTACTGTGCACCCAAGAAAGGTGGCATCCTCCAGTGCTGCTCCTGTGGTGCTTTCTCCATCTCCATCTTTTCTGATGTCTGTTCTCTCTCTTCTACCCCCCTGTAGCACCTCCCTAACAGCTTCCCAAGGCCATGTGTCCTTTCCAAATGACTTGTCACCCTTCTTACTCTCTGTTTGTTTTTTTTTTCCCCCTGACAAAACCAGCAGTTGTCTCTGCTGAAACAGTAAATAAAATTCTCCCAGTGCACTGGATTTGGAAGAGATTTGGGGTCAGGCTCTCGGGGCTGTGGGCAGGAGCTAGCAGGAAGGGGCAGGAGGGAGTGCGAGGCTTTTGGCTGAAACACTGTGGGGCATTTCTGATGAGAACGGAGACCAGAGTCGGGCATGGAGACTGGGGGAAAGAGCTGTTTGCTATCACCTTAATCTCTTCCAGAGGTCAGCCTGGGGTATAGCCTTGTTCCCCAGGAGCACTGCGTGACACCGTTAGAAACCATCAGATACCATTTTTGTGGCCTTTCCTGGAAAACGGGCCAGTTTGTCCTTTAAGCTCTCCTTTGATGGGGCATTCCTGAATAATCACAGATTTAATTTTTCTTTCCTCTCTTCACCGTTTTTAATGTAGACCTTATCCTGTTTGTGCATATTATTTTAAAATTTTTGAAGGAATTAAACCGTGGTTAGGGTTCAGAAGAGGTTTTTGCTACTGCGAACAGCCTGTTCTCTGTGGTGTGCCTGTGGCAGCCAGAGGATTGCCTACAATGCTCTCCATCTTCTGGCCAAAGAGCAGAAATGCATCAGTTTGAAAAGGCTGGGAGAAACCAGGTTGCATTTATAAATGTGGCTGAGGAACTCCACAGGTTAATGATTGCTTTCAAGGGAAGGAAACAAAGCACAGAACTGTTGAACCTTTCTTGTTTATGAATATCTTCAGCATGTCCTACCTGGGGCTTGGGGAGGTTGCTGGAAGCAGGTACTGTCATCTGCCTGCTCGTGGCAGCTCCTTTTCTCTGCACCGCAGAGGTCATGCCTGACAGGCTGCTCCTACTCGGGTAAAACCACTCGGCAGGAGAGTGCAGCAGACAGCATTGTGGTGTGGCAGCAGCCAGCTCCGAGACTGGGGCGAGCTGGGTTGTCTCAGGCTGAGGGAGATGGGAGCAAAAGCTTGCAGGGCACCTAACTGGTCTTAGCCTGCATGTTTTGGTGCACCTGGAGATCTGCCTCTTCCTGCTTGTCCCGTGGCACCGGGCAGCAAGAGACTGCTATTGAGCATCTTGCAGACCAGTGCTCTCTCCGCTTGTCCCCAGCGGCACAGAAGAAGCTGATGGCAGCGCAGGCCCAGCTCTCCTCTTCCTCTGCGGTGGGGGCAGCGGAGCCAGCGATGGAAACGCGGACCACAGCAACACAGATAACAAGGGAGCTGCTGCGGAGCAAAGGCATCGCGGGACTCTACAAGGGCCTGGGAGCCACGTTGCTGAGGTAGGGTGGCGTGAGCTCGAGCACAGGGCACCCGTGTTCCCGGTATTGAACCTAAAGCAGCAGCCGTCCAGGGGATGAGCCTGCAAAGAGGGTGTTGGCTTCAGGGGGTGTGGGTTTGATTTGGTTTGGTTTCCATGCACAGGTTTTGCGCATTAGAGAAGGGGAGGTCAAGGAAGCAAGAGAGGCTGCCTTTCTGTTTCTGGAAGATTTAATTCTGCTGCTTTCTGTGGAAGGTTTTTGTGTCCCTCGTGGTCTGTATTTTAATGCTGTGGAGAAGTCCTTGTGAGCTAGCAAAGCAAAACTGTCAGCCTGAGTCTCCAGAGTGTGAAACAGGTTCTGGCCCATGGAGCATGCTGGATGCAAGGGCTGGTGCTTGCTCTGACATGGTTTACCTGGGCTTTCACAGAGTGACTCTCCTCTACCTTTAACAAAGGCAGCGTTAAAGCAACGCCCAGTGGGATGAAGGGTAGGATGTGAACCTCTTGTAATTAGCAAAAGTGGACAAAACAATTGACCTCTGAATGTGCTGGGGTCTTTGGTTTGAGTGTTGAAAAATCAGGGTGAGGCCATTGACTCTGCAGGGCTGCATGCCCCTCGTGGCCTGTTGTCCTTTGTGCCATCGGTTTTGCCCCTGCTGGGTTTTGGCTCCTGTCTGCATTGCAATTGCAGAGCTAGGATGTCTGCATTGCACTCGTGGCTGCGCTGCCAGTGCGTGATGCTTGCAGCCCTTCCTTTGATGCTGAGTTTGTTGCTGTCCTGCTCTGACTTTGCTCATCCTTGTTTTTCTTTCTTCTCTTTCCACCCTCCCCACCACAGGGATGTCCCCTTCTCCATTGTTTACTTCCCACTGTTTGCAAACCTGAACAAGCTGGGCCAGAAAGACCCCAATGTCAAGGCTCCGTTCTATGTGTCCTTCCTCTCTGGATGTGTGGCTGGCAGTACGGCTGCAGTGGCTGTTAATCCTTGCGATGGTGAGTCCCGAGTAGCCTGTGGCCTCATGCTGAGTGACAGGAGTCGGAGGCCTACAAATGGGCTAGGCAAGGAGGAGGGTGACCGTGCCAGCCTCTTTGCAGCATGTGTGTACATGGGAGGTACAGGAGGGGAGCTCTGCTGTCTGAGCTGCCTCCAGCTCAGGTGATGTTTCCTTCAGCTGAGCTATACCTTTGGCCACAGCTTACCAGAGGTTTGCGGTACTTGCTAGATAAGTCACTCGTTTCAGTCATTGTTTGCAGGAATGGCTGTGAGCGTGCCCCTGAAAAGGCACATTTCTGTGTGGAGTGATGGTGTTTACATTCACACAGTCATGGACAACCAGAGGGAGCCTCAGATCTGTGGCCTTTTCTCCTGCTCCACAGCATCTGCCTTAAGTACCACCTTGGTTTCTCTGCTGTGAACATTACTGGAAAGTAACTCCTCACTTCCCAACATTGCACATGCTCCAAGGTGTGAAGAAATGTAAGAACAGCATCGTATATTTTAGATACTTCTTCCAGAAGGAGCTGAGTATTTGAAAATCAGTTCCTACTTTGCAGAAAGATATCTGAATTTGGAAGTGTTTAAACCTTAAGTCAGCCTTGGAAGCCTTGGTCACAGTGAGGGGAGGGGATTGGGTTTGGGGTGGCTGTGTTTTTTCTTTTATCCATTTGTAAAAGAATGGGTTTGGTTTCCCCTGTTTTGCTGATAAATAAATGAAAATGGTCGTGTTCTTGGTGATCTTGTTTTGACTGTGTTCCAAAGACATTACTCTCAGGGTGGCTCTTGCCTGCTGAAGAGCGTGCTACATTCCCAGTGCTTACCACTGTCTCTTCTCTCTTTCTCCCCAGTGATCAAAACTCGGCTGCAGTCCTTGCAGAGAGGAGTGAATGAGGACACCTACTCAGGAATCCTGGATTGCACCAAGTAAGGCTCCTTGCAAAGGAGGCCAGCACATCAGATGTATGGCGTCTGCTGCTGCCCGCTGCCAGGCAGTCGGTGCCGCTTCTAGACCCAACCAGCAGCTTCTCTGTTTCAGGTTCCCTCTGAACCTGTGCTTTTATCTGTCTGTCTGGATAGATATATGGATACATGACCAGATATATACTGTTCATACATGTAGACCCTACATATATAGGTGTATGTATTATATCCCTGATCATTGCAGGGGGGTTGGACTAGATGACTTTTGAAAGATCCTTCCAACCCAAACTATTCTGTGATAGGTATATAAAAGAGAACTTCTTCCTATTTTGAGCAAGGTAAATATAGCACTTACATATAGCAAATATAGCAAACCCCAACAGTCATAACACTGAGGTTTTATTTCTGCAAAGGGAGGCAATGCTGTGGTTGTCTCTCCCAAGGCCCTGTTGTTTGAAAATCCTAGAGCATGAAGTCTCTCGTATCCCTCCTGGGACCGCTCTGAGCAGTGGCTGCAGGAGCACCGAGTGGGCTGCCCCCAGCCGCGCTCTCCTCTGACCCTTTACTAAACTGGCCTGTCTGCTTCGAAACATGAGGGGAGTTTCAAAACACAGGTGCTCAGCTTCTGTATTGCTGTTGTAACCAGAGTCTCTTGCCATCTGGCTGTGTCCCATACTGATGGTGGAGCTGGCCCCAACTTTTCAACAGGGGCACCTCTTGACGCAAGCATGGGGTTGTCAGCCATCCATCCAGACCCAGGCAGATGCTCCTGCTCCTGGCCAGACGTAGGGATGGGGCATGTCCCTGCACAGCCATTTGCAGAGCACATGGGGGATGGTGGGTGATCTGCTGCAGAGGCAGTGCCAGGTGACAGCGCTTGCCTGGGCTTAGTCTCTGGAGGGAGGCAGAAAGCCAGGCCATGGCCACAGGCTCTCCTGGCGTGCTGAAGGGGTAGGATGGACATTTACCTGTCTGTGCCATTTCTCCCCAGGAAGATCTGGCTGAAGGAAGGGCCCATGGCATTCCTGAAAGGGGCCTACTGCCGAGCCCTGGTCATTGCTCCTCTCTTCGGCATCGCACAAGTTGTCTACTTCATCGGCATTGCGGAATTCCTGCTGGACATGCTCCCCAAGCGCCGGGCCTAGCCCCAGCGCTCCTGCGTGTGCCCTCCTGCCCTCTGCAGCACTGAATTCATCCCTGTATTCATCATCCATGTCGATTGATGTCAGAGCAACAGCACAAAAGGGTTCGCGCAGGGACTCCGAGGGGACATGGTCTGCAAAGGAGCAAACGCGGGGAGGGAGAGTGTCCCTTTTCTGTCTCGGTCTGGAACCTGCCCCCTCTCCCTCCTTCCACAGACAATACCTGATTATGCAGATCTTTTTTTTCTTCCCTTCCCTTCCCTTTCCTTTTTTTTTTTTTTGTTTTTAAATTGTCGTTCTTAAGGACACTGGTAAG
>Ga0065711_1000899_pt1 | contig 52659 bp, 27 predicted proteins | sample Hoacrofraction12_FD_59098 | JGI IMG/M metagenome (GOLD analysis project Ga0065711, IMG submission 59098) | Hoatzin crop microbial communities from Cojedes, Venezuela - Epithelial fraction 12 v2 (version 2) | ecosystem: Host-associated > Birds > Digestive system > Esophagus > Crop | place... | reverse complement strand
GCGGCCCGCCTGCCGCCCCGGGCACGGGAGCTGGTCGGGCGGCCGCCGGGGCCGGCCCCGCGGCTGGCTGTTGCTGTGCTTCGCTTCCTCCTGTTTCCGTGCTGCCCTTAGTGTCGTTGCGGACGTCGTGGTGGCCTTCTGGCGTTATGCTTCCAGGGAGAAGTGTGCTGATCCTCGATAAGCTGTGCTTCGAAAATGACATTTTAACAGCTTAAACTCTTGCCGTTATCGTTAGCGTTCCCTCTCTGTCCTCCAACTTTAAGTGAAAGTATGAACCTGAAGTGTTTTACAAAATATTTCTGAGATGTAAAATAATAATTGTTTGTCTCACTGACTTCTGCCAAACTCAAATTATTTAACTTCCCACTGAAATCTGTTAAGAATTGTCTATTTTGTCTCATTTAGGCTATTGAAGAGGAAGGAGGCGATCCAGATAATATTGAAATAACTGTTTCAGCTGATGCACCCACCAAGAAACCAACTAAAGGCAAAGGTTAGGATCTGTTGATGTACATTACGTTCTTAAGGAGTTTTTTGTTGCATATATCATCTTAAAGAGGGAGTGTGGAACTGTGGCCTGTAGTTTGGGTGCAGTTGTGACTTTACTGTTTATGACTTCTCTCATGTTAGACATCTTTTGCCTTACTCATCAGTTTTCAGTCACTGTATATAGGCAGTGTATAGGGATGCTGGATATATATGGAAAATAGGTGGGTTAAGAGATGCGTTACAAGGTACTGGCTGTACTGCCTGCAGGTCCTGGAGCCTTGTTCTGTGTGTGCTGAGGCTGTGGAGATGATCCGTGAGACTTGTGGAATATGCTGTGTTAACGGAGATCCTGGCTGTGGAATGTTACAGGTGCAAAGCAGGCATAGGAGCTGCTGTATGGCTCTGATGCTGGCGATGGGTAGCTCTGTAGTGTCCAAGAGGATCTGTGCAACTGCAAAGGGAAAACTAAGAGGTTGTTTAGCCGTGAGAAGGTGCTGGACCTAGGCTAGTGGTGAGCGTACAGTGATACATGGTAGGGGGTCACTGCTTGAAGAAGATGTGTTGTGTGTGGCTTTATTAGCGTACATTTGACTGAAGCCAGGATTTGTAAATAGTGAATTTCCCGAATGGGCTCTGAAGGCTCACTGTGAAATGTGTAATTAAGATATTTTAGTTTTTTGGTTGTGAAAACTAATTTAGATTCTGTACTGATCTGTTTGGCAGTGATTGTGTTGGCTCTGTTTTCCTTTGCATAAGTATTCAAATATTGTTTTATTAGTTTGTGTTCTGGGAGATTTCTGTTTGGGTTTTTGTTTTCTGTTGTTCTGGGAGCATCCGTAATGAAGTAGTACTGGGAAAGGATTTTTCTGTTTTATGCATAGCATTCTTCATTGAACATAAATGCTAAGAATGTTCATACATGGTCAGTCTTACACCACTGTCACTTGTGTTAGGTGGAGTTTTGTGGTGGAGCTGATTATTCATGCTTTTGTGTGGTGCTGTGAATGGGGAATTTAATAATAAAATCTGTCTGCGTAGGAAGTTTAAATAACTTATCTGTGCTTTTGATACACTAGACAAGTGAAAGGAAATAAACGGTTCCACAGGGTGGTTTCATTTTCTGCTGTGACATTACTTTATTCCCACTCTGGAAAGGTAACTGATGCTTAAGAAAACTACATGAAAGCTAAATATGGAAATGCTTCCACAATTTGAGTGGAAGAGGTCTAAATGGGTACTTGTTCTGCTGTGATGAACGCTCCTCTTATCTACCGCTCTTCATCCTCGTGTTCTCCAAACTAGTATCATGATGTTCGTAATGTTCTTGAACCGGCTTCTTGTTGAGTTGTACTGTTTGGCTTCTGCAAAGGCAGTTTGCTTCCTAGTGATGCAGCTGCCTGAGGCAGGGCTTCGGTAGCTGTTCCCTGCCACCTCTTCTGTGGAATTGAGTTGTGAGGCGTATGCATGACATGTATGTTCTTAGTAAACCTCAAAGTAAAATATGATCTTCGTGAAGTTCTTATCTGCTCACTTTGCAAGCTCAGGAGTTTTTTGTCATTACTTTTTGGATTACAAATGCCTTGCGAGCAAATTTTGTGCCAAAAGTGTGAGAGGTTCATGCTGTATTAATGTTGAAGTGTGGAACAGGAAAAACACTAATTCGTCTAGGGAAAATCTTTTTTGAGCTTAACTGTTTTTTTTTCTAACTGTAAGAAACAATGTATTCTTTCTTTTTAACAATTCCTTGTGTGTGTTAACTGCTGATTCTGACGTTCTCTCCCTGTCTGGTGCTTTCTGCTGAAATATGATACTAGCAACCAGAAAGTATCCCTCAAAACTTGGAAATCTAGCATTTTAAAAATCCGTTCCCTAATGTGTCACTAGGAAACTTTCAAAGGCATGTGGGAGATGCATGCCCATCAACTGAATTCAGTAGGACTGAATTTTCATTTAAAATTAACTACCTTGATCCTCCTTGTGCTTGTACGCACTCTTCACTGTGAGTAGTGTTGGCTCCTTTACTGTCTTTTCTGACGGATTGCTCTGGGCTGTTTGGTAATGCTTGCGTCCCCCCTGCCCCACAGCTTCGGACTAATACTAATGGGTCTTGAATTATTTTACTGCTGTCCAGTGGTAAAGTTAACGGCACTACTAGTCCTATAGTATTTTTTTCCCCCATGCTACTGTTGCTGTACAAAGGAGGGTAGGAATGTTAGACACTCATTTACAAAGAAAATACAACCTCAGAGAAGGCCAGGGAGTGGGAGTAATGGATAAACCTCCTCACAGCAGCGGGAGAGAGGTAAATGGGAGGGAGGAAGGAGGTTTCCCTTCTGAAAAATTGTGAACGCTGTCCGATAGCTATCGGTTTTAGATCTGAATATCTTCTGTACCAGTTTTACTGCAGCTCTTAAGGTCTGCGGAAAAAGTGAGATGTCTAGTTCCCTAGCACTGTCTTTTAGAAAAACTTGATCTGGAATATTTATGCAGGCTGAATTAGAGGGGGAATAGTGTGTGTGGGAGTGATATATTTTTTTTCCCTCTCATTGCTATTTTGTGTGTATGTTGACAAAACTGGAGAAGAATAGGGATGAAGCTAAGAGTGGGACTTACTTTCATAGAGCAGGATATCGTAATGGCCTGATAAATTGATTTATCAACTGAGTGTATACTGCAGGTTTTTACTGGACTGTGACAAGCTTTTGACAATGAAGATGCAAAGCCAACTTGCGATGAGATAGGAGAGAAGAATAGTAGAAGATAGTAGAAGAATAAGGCCTTGACTAAACTGGTTTGAATGTAGACCTATTATCTCTCTTAAAACAAACAGTAGCTCGATAGCATCCCATACCAAGTTCTGCAGCATAAGATATTGTATGAAAAAGGAGTCATATTTAAAATAAGGAATTTGCTGACTTGCCCAAAATTGAGATAATGCAGAGGGAGCCATGTGGATCTTCATTGGGAAAATGTGTAATTAGATGATTTTGCATCATGACTTAAAGAGTGCTTGCAGAAGGATTCTGTAATGCAAGAAGAATCCTTGATCAATTCTGTATGCAAAGTTAGTCAAAATATAATGCTTTTTTTCAGAAGCTAATGTAATTAATTATTTAGGGTAAAGAAGAACTGTAGAACAGCTAATCAGAAGCGCTGTATAGGTGATATCAGTTGGTTTTGGCAATTGAAGCTTGAAAGCTTCAACATGGAACAATACTAAGTGCTCCATCTTTAATTGTCTCAGCTGTGCCTTCCACCCTGTAATTTAATAGTAATGAACAAATTTCTCTTTCTGTAAAAAGGTGACAGTTTTTGGAAAAAGCTGTGCTTTTCAAGCCTGAAAATTCCGCTGCTTATTCTGGTGTCTAGAGAATGTTACTGCTAATATGAAATATTTTTCAAGTGTTTCTGAAGTGAACATTCATTTGAAGTATCTGCAGTCAAAAATATTGTAGGATATTGATACATCGTAACCTGGTGATTGAAAGTTACTTTTCTGCCAAGTTTTGGAATTAGTGTGGATGAAGAACAGATTTTAGGCTAATCAATTTTAACCTCAGAGTATTAATATGAGCAAAGATGCTTATTTGCTGCTCTTCATGTTTCTAAGACCAGTTAGACACCTATTACTTCATGTTTTAAGTACTTCTCTAGTTTCTGACTGATTTCCAATTTGATAATACTATTTCTCAGATCAAATACTGACAAGTGACAGTGGCTGGCTTATACTATTGCCCAAATAATTTTGACTGCTTTATTAGAACTGTTTAGGTACTTAAACCCAAAACTGAGTTGTACACTGCTGGCCTTCAAAAGGAGAGCGGAGTGGGACAAATAATCCGTCATTATGTCATCTGTCCTTCAGGAATATTAAAATAACTATTTTAACAAACTGTCAGTTCATTATTTTTGCTTATGAGTTGTTAACATCTGTTACTATAGTTCTGTGATTTGATTTGTGAAACATGGAACATCTTCATTTTCTGTGCTGCGCAGTGAGCTTGTCCAGAGGTAGATCAGAGTTTTTCTGCCCAGTGAATCATCGCTGGGTTCTCAATTGCATTGAAAATAGGTGTCTCATGGCAGTGTTACATACATGGCATGATCTATGGGGTACTAGTACAAATGCCTTGATTTTCATCTTTAATAACCTGAGTTTTCTTTTTTTTCTCAGTAGATTTTTTTTTTTTTTTTAAGAATAAATTTTCTATATGAATCTTCTTCCTGAGCTTTGTTGGCCTGCTTTTAAAAATTCTTTTACTTTTTTAAGGCAAGCAGGCAGCTGCTTGGTTGCTGCTTCTCAGTGGCTGGTTCTGTTTATCTGCCTTGCAGTTGCTGAATGAAATAGTAATGATTGAAAAGTGACATCTCTAAACCGTTCTTGGGGGGGGTGGTGCCCTTGCGCACACAGAGCTGTTGCACAGCTCATTAGGCCTCTTAATGTTACATGGCGTGTCTTAATTGACTCACAGAGTAGGTTTGTTATTTTTATTATTGTTATTTCTAGGTGTCTGACTGGTGGTGTTCAGTCACTATATATCCCTGCAAACTTTTAAGTATTTCTGCAAGATTAAACCAGCTGTTGAGACTCTGCTCTTCCTGAAGTGTTTTGCTCAAGATAGAGTACATTATGAGGAAATGAATGTATTCTTCTCTTTTTGGAAGCATATATATAAATTACTTGTAAAGAGAACATTCCTTTTAAACGAGACTTTTTTCTTACACGTTAATGAATTGATGATTTCTAGAAAAGAACCTTTCTCTGGAGGGAGGGAATTACGAAGCTAAAATGCCTGAACTCAGTATTGATGATAGAAATTTAAGGTACTGGAAGTTGTAATCAACACTTGAAAAATAAAATGCAGGCTGAACCTTAGAAAGACTTTGCATAGATGGTTCCAATATTGCAATGCTGTTTTCATCATTTAAGTTATGTCATGCCTTATTGAAGCGAGATACAAACGGTGTACAACAAACTGTACGTAAGGCTTCTGTGTGCCCTCGGATAAGAAGAAGTAATCTTGCCAAACACTTCCTAAGTAGTTTCATTAAGGTGGGGGTGAGTGATATCTCTAATAAGCTGCACTAGAAAGTGTTATGAGTGTTTAATCATTTGATTACAAATGATGGCAAATCTTATGAGCAAGTTGGTGATTGTGTAGAGAGTATCTGACTTTGTGAAGTACATCCTTTCTAAAAACTGTCAATTACTAAGAGCAGTATCCTGCAGACATTGTAAAGACTGAAATATTGTTGTTACCCTATTATACCATTTAAGAATACATAAATAGGATAATTTGCTTTTGTTAATATTGTGGCAAATAACACTATTCAAATTGCAGCAGACGTCTTAACTAAATAACGCTATGAAGAGTTTATTCCATTGTAAAGGGTTTTTTCTTTTCCTTCCTTCCTCCTTTTTGCCTTCTGTCCTGTGTTTTTGATGAATCTTTAGCATCAGGTATGACAGAACCCCATTGGGGGTTTCAGCAAGAATACTAGAAGAAATGCAAACACTAATTCTTCCAGAATTTCATGATGATTGTGTCACTCTACTTCTGTGTAAGATGCAGGTGTCTAGTTTAAGAGTTGTCCAAAACACACTCTTCTGTAATTCTGCATACACTCAGGTAGCCTGAATCTCTCATGTAGAGGACCATGAATAGGTAGAACAAGCTTATGCTACTGTAAGGCTTGTAAATGAGATGAAAGCTAAACCTGCATAATGTTAAACCAACATTTTAAAGATGTTCAAAATCTTCTCCTTACTTCTAAGGAGAATATTAATTCTCTGTGTAAATAGTCTGTTGCAATTTTATGATGTGTAGCAATTGCTGTTGCCAGGAAAGAAATTGAGCATGGCTTATAATGGAGTGCCATCATTCCAAGGTAAATTAGTATTTGTGGTGTTAGACACCCAGATTTGTGGTGAGTGCTGCTTACACCACTGACATTTTTAGTAGCCACTGCATGGATGAAGTTGTACAGAAATTTTATCATGTGTTGACAAATTGTGTGTCATGAGTCCTGCTATGCCTGTTGTCTGCAGAAGGTCCAGCTGTTCTGATTGTGATTGTTAACATCCCCTTTAATCCCAGCTACTTTCCTTTAAGTGATACTGGTCTTGAATAAGTTCACAGAAACAGTCAGTTCCTGAAAAGTGTTTGTTGCAATCTGATTTTAGTTCTGTGAAATTATGAGCCAAGTGTGCCTTTCAGTAGCCCATTATGGATGAGTATCAGTGTGAAAAAGTTTTGAATTTTTATGGATGCTGGCTTTTTGGCAAGTTACTGTACCAACATCTGAAAACTATCTGTATCGTGGAAAGCTTGAAGGGCCACTTTAGAGCGATGCAACTCCAACCAGATCAAAGTAACCCCAAACCCAGAACTGAGCAGGAAAGCAAATTCTGCCACTTTCTAGCGTGAAGCTGTAAAGTGAAGGTCGTTGTTCAGGTCTCTTTATGCCTTGGAATACCTCTGGTACTTGGAATAAGTGAGACTTACTGCAAAGAAAGACAGACTAAAGAAAGGCTAATGAAAACATATATTATTTTAAGGCTTAATCTAGCAGCAAACAAACGATATGGATAGCTTCATTACTGGAAGGTATAATGTTCAGCCCTGAGGAGAAGGACTTGGGGGTGCTGGTTGACAAGAAGCTCAGCATGACCTGGCAGTGTGCACTTGCAGCCCTGAAAGTCAACCGTACCCTGGGCTGCTTTAAAAGAAGCGTGTCTAGCAGGTCGAGGGAGGGGATTCTGCCCCTCTGCTCCGCTCTCATGAGACCCCACCTGGAGTACTGCGTCCAGCTCTGGAGCCCTTAGCACAGGAAAGACATGGAGCTGTTGGAGCGGGGCCAGAGGAGGCCACAAAAATCGTGAGAGGGCTGAAACACCGCTGTTATGAGGAAAGGCTGAGAGAGTTGGGGCTGTTCAGCCTGGAGAAGGCTCTGGAGAGACGTTATTGTGGCCTTCCAGTACCTGAAGGGGCCTACAAGAAAGCCAGAGAGGGACTTTTTTCAAGGGCCTGTAGGGATAGCACGAGGGATAAGGGCTTTAGACTGAAAGAGGACAGATTTAGATTAGATATGAGAAAGAATTTCTTTCTATGAGGATGGTCAGGCCCTGGCACAGGTTGCCCAGAGAAGCTGTGGGTGGCCCATTCCTGGAGGTGTTTAATGCTAGGTTGGACAAGGCTATGAGCAACCTGGTCTGGTGGAAGGGTCCCTGCCCATGGCAGGGGGATTGGAACAAGATGATCTGTAACGTCCCTTCCAACCCAAACCATTCTATGATAACTTCCTCTAGATGAGGACATGTCAATAAAATACAGTTCTCTAGCTGCAATTGCAGAATCATGCAACTGACTTTAGATAGCTTTGTCAATTTGTATTTTCTGTTCACTTTAAAGTCTGGGTTCTGTTTCACCTGCAAGATTTCCTCAGGCAAAATAAGTGAATTTAAACAGCTTTCATGGTAGTATATGCTGGATAGTTGCTAAATATGTCTAGCGTCTGCTCTGTGTGTTCGCCTGTCTCTGTGTATGCTTAGCTGGATATGGGATGCAGGAAAAACTTGGGTCTTTCAGGTTGAACAGACTAAAGAACTGAAGTGTGTGAAAGGAGTAAAACAGAAGACAGTTGAATGTGTGTAGAAATCCTTACTGTCTCTCACTGCTTTTTATTTAAATTGAAGATATCTGTGGCTGTAGATTCTATCACAGAAAGCTAAAATAGGAATACAGACTTTGGATTAGTCTTGCTTTCAGGCATCAGCTGTGATGCATATCAAGAACTGCCCTTTCCAGTATAAGTGCACTCCTCTTTTGAAAGAAAGCTAGCTTCCCTAAGTATATCTGCGCTGCTGACTTTTTGCACCAGAATCTCACAAATCTATCGCCTTACAAATATGAAACAGGGATGTTTTGGGTTTTTTTTTTTAATAACATGAAATCAGCGGTAAGATATCTTTATGCATTTAGATCAGAATGTTTAGATCTCCTGTTTTGCAGTCGTAGAAATAACTTCTGCCGTCCCTCTCTTCCTGGAGAGTAGTGTGCGTCTGCACTCAGACCAACAATGTGCTATATACAGGAGTACTGTCAGAGTGCCGCCTTTCAGTGAAATGAGTAAAAACAACTGGAGTCTAAGTAAAAACCAAAACAGAAGTCTCTCTTCTTGCCCTGTAGTTGCGCAGTTTCCAGCTCTGAAATGCAATTTAAGAACTGTGTGTGAAAGACTATGGAAATCAATTACTGACAAAAATTGACTGTTCAGGTAGCAGTAATATCCGTACTGTATCGAATTTAGGCTTACGCTTTTCTATTCCTTTTGAATATCTGTGGAATTGATTTAGCCATTCATTAGAGGATGAAGGGATGAGGGAAGATATGATGTCAAAAAATTAAGCATTCAGTGCTGATCATGACTGCCATCTCATTCACATCTTGAATTGACACTGAGTTTCAGTAGAAGATAGTAAAGCTGCTTCCTAACAAACAGAACTGCTTTTGTACCTTAAGCTACTGTAAAGCATCACATAGGCTAATCTTTGATAGAGCGAATCAGAGAGACAGGATGCTCTACAAAGGGTGTGGTTGTGTGGAGATATTTGTATCTACTGTCCTTAGATCTTGTTTTTGCAGAAGATTAAGGAAATGCAATGGGTTCCAAAGGGGACTGTGTCTAGTCGTCATCTCCACAGAAGCATCTTTATTAGAGAAAAGTGTGTGTGCGCTGGAAGAATAGAATTCTTCAATGGAACATGCCCTTAGTACAGTGAAGAATATGTAGAAAACCCAAGTGCTTTGCCTGACTCAGTTCTGCTGATTGTTCCCTCTAGTGATGAAAAGCACTGAAAAAAGTGGCTTGGAAAGGCTGTGCAGTTGCCATGCTTATGGATACCTAAAACCACAGCTAGATAAAACCCCGAGCAATCCGATCATACTTGGAACTTAGCTCTGCTTTTCAGCAGGAGGTTGGGTGGACTAGGTGACCTTTAGGAGGTCCCTTCTAATCTAAATTGCTCAGTGATGCTAATTATCCTATAAAGCAAGGCCTTTCCAAAGTCTTAAGTCATAAAGTCTAGTAAACTCCAGTAATTGTAGAAACGTGTAGTTTAATGTTCCCCAGAGTTCCATTATCACTCAAAGTAGAAGGATTAGTATTAATTTCTATAATTTGGATGTAACTGCTTGTTTATGCAGCAGCACTGAATGTTCATGCTCACTCAGCTGACATTTTTTCTCCTCACCACAAAAGTACTCAATTTTGCGAGGGTTGTATTATAGTGAACAGTTCAGATAAACCAGAGCATGTAGGGAATAGTAAACTAAGGCCCAACACAATAATCAGTATTGAAAGAAAGTCTGCTCTGTGTAGCAGCTTCAGTCATTAGGATATCCTGCCATTTCAGGTAAAAAGCAGGAAGCTGATGAATCAACTGGTGATGCTTCAGTTGAAGATGACTCCTTTGTCAAGGTAATAAAAGTATGTAAATTTTTTTCCCAGTTTATATTGAAGTTTAATGTTTGGCTTACTTACAGAAAAAAAGCTTCCATTTTCTTTGCACTAATTTATGTGGAAATGTGGAGCATTGTTTTTACTGTGTTCACAGCTATGATGCCTAAGGATGTCAAGGTGTGGGTTTTTTTAAACATGCTACAAATTTTTATTATGAATGTGATACAGTATTTTGCAGAAACAGTGATTCTAGCAGTGAATTTTTTTGAATATAGCTAATACCCTTAGCTAAGCCAAGTGTCTGTTGTTCTCACCAAAAGGAAAGTGAATTGGAGACTCAGGATGCAAGTGATCAAGACGGAAATGATGAATTAAAGGAGTTTAAAGAGTCTGTTGAAGATAAGAACTTGAATTCTAAAGAACTACTATCTGCAGAAAAGAAAAGATACCACAACCTGGAGCCAGCAGAGACAACAGAAGATGCAGAAAAGGATTCTGAAAGTCAGGTACTTTCTTGCATTTTACATGCATTTTTATCAGCAAAATGTATATATATTTCTTAATGTGTTTATATTACTAGGAAGTCAGAACTAGTTTTTCAGTTTGTCTTATCTCCAAAAGACACGTTGGTACTTTTTTTCCTCCTGTTCTCCTTGACTGTGTTTGAATAGTCCTGAAACAAATGTGTCACTGATTGATAAAATCCTACCACAGTCCATACAGAGTTCCTACGTTGTCCTTTCTCCTGGTAGTAGTAGTGACATACATAATCTGAACACTGAACTGAAAGATGCAAGTCATGAGAACTGCTCATTGATGTTCACCTTATTGAGTGTGTGTCCACTTAACTGAAATGTTTTCTGAGTTAACTGAATCTCTTGACTCTCTGAATGTTTAAGTGTCTTACTTAATAGTTTACTGAGCAAGTCTCTTTCATGTTCTCATAGGAAAATGAAGGTCAAGACATAGAAGATTTCACTTTTCCAACTGTCCATGTAAGTTCTAAATCAGTTTGGTTAAGCTGATTTTCATGTCTATTTAGTTGGAAAAGTTCACTTCAGACTGGCTTTTTGTTCCAGCATGCATCTTAGAGTCAGGTGATGCAACACAGTAAAGGTAAACACTATGCGAAGCTTTCTTTCATGTTTTCTTTTATGATACAGGTAATTGTGATTTCCAAATAAGAAGTCCTGCTTAAATGCAAATTCCTGTCTGCAGTTTGGGAGTATTCAGTGCATAGACTTAGCAAGGAATATGTTTCAGGCTCTCTTAAAAACACTTCAGAGGGCTACGCCAAATGCTAGCAGAGTATATATACAGCATATCCAGGAGTTTAGAACTCCTGTTTTAACATAGAAATTTGCCTCTGGAGAATGTTTGCGGGGGTGGGGGATGTTTGGGGTTGTGGGTGTTGTTGTTAATACTAACATCTGTAACATCTTTAAGTTCAGAAATTGATTCTGAGTTATGTGGAACTGATGTCTGAAAAGAGACATCGCGTACAGCATGTCTTGCCCAGTGAGGCTAATGATAAATAAGTAAATGCCTATTGAAATCATGCTTTCATTTTTAAGTACTTAGTAGAGGAAGTCTACCTAGTTTTCTGACTTCTGTCCTAAGCTTTTAAAGCTCATGATGGATTGCTTTCATTTCGCTGAAACTAATAATCAGCAGCGTGACATCCATTGTGAAGGCTTTAGCCAGACATGGGACAGTTTAGAAATGTCCTATTTGAGTTAAGGGAGGGAGGAAAATAGCTGCATGTTCCAGCCAATTGCAAACTGCAGGTGTTGCAGATAGATACCAGTGAAGTTTCATTCAGATTTTCAGTGATTTGACAAGGGAGATGCCCAGGCCTGGTTTCTAGATAATGTTTTGTTTGGAAACAAATTGGCTTCATACGCTAGAAATACTGTGGAAAATACGGACTATTCTGCTTGAAGTTTTAAAGTAGGAGACATTTAGTCTTGACTTCCTTTTCTTGCAGGATGGTGAAGATGAAGAAAATGAGAAAGGTATGTTTAAAGTTTAATAGAGTTCAGGGGTCTTTAGTCTGGTAGAGCAGGCAACTTTCTCTTGTAATACTCAATCTCTTTACTAATACTAGGCTTGTCTCCAATACTAAGTATCAGTTGTCTCCTTATTAAGCTCAGCACCTGGAATCATTGCAGTCAGTGGGTTTATTTCACTCCTAAGAGTTATTTTACTCTTAAGAGTTGATTACAGTACTTATCAGTTACTGTGGTGGATGTATAATGTAGTTGTAATACTATGATTCTTAATAAAAACCCATAGTATTCAAGGACTCTAACGGTAAGTCTTGATGCAAAAGCTTCCAACTTGCACTGCAGTAACTGATGTTTAACCGAGTGAAGTGATAACACACTTACACTGACCTTGAGCACCCAACAAATGTACGGACCATCATATGGTTGGCTTACTGTCACTTAGAAATACCAGTTGTATATAGGATGGTAAAACAAGTGTTTGGACACCTGTGGAGTGGCTACCTTTTTTTTTTAAGCTGTGCTCATTAGTGAAACTATAGAATATAATGCATATGGGCAAACAGACTTCCTGGACAGAAGTCTTAAGGATTTTACGTATTGTGGACTAGAAAGGACATGGAACACCATCACTTTACGCAAGATGGAATAAACACATTACTGAAGTTACAGGATAAAACTACAGACTCCACATTTACGAGGGACCCTATGGCTGAAGTGTCTCATCTGCACAAATCCAAGAATACGGTTGGAGATGCCTGTGTAGGACTGAGGTGGAAAATCGATCCAGTGGATGAAGACTGAGAACCATTTGTCTACGAACTCTGGATTAAAGCTCACTCCTCCATGTTCTGCAGCAGCCTCGTACGGCTAACTTGACTGCCAAACAACTGCTTGGAAAGGAAAAGCAAAAGAGAACACCAGCGTGGAAGACTGTCTGAAATTCTCCAAGACTGTTATTCTTTCGGATTTGGGAAGGTTAGAAGTCCTGGAACCAGGAAGAATCAAAGACAGATGAAATCAAACTGTGAGCGTCCAAAACTACTGTTTTCTTCTGGAACCCTAAATCCTAAACTGGAAAACGGATACGTCTTATGAAGAACGGGTATCTCCAGGATGGAACCATATTCTCCCTCTTAATGTTTTGGTTATTTGTCTCTAGAAAATGTGTTTTTGCCATGAAGATTAAGTGATCCTGGGTAAAGGATTTATATTTGTGTTAATACACCTTGTGTTTTTTTTCTAACCTTCCATCAGTGCTAATAACTGGCTTTGTATTTTCTAGGTCCTATTCTAGCTTATGCATATGAAATTGTTTAAACTTCTTGTTTTGCCATATTTATTCCTGTTAAATCCTCTTAGATAAAGCAGGTTCTGGTGATGGTACACAAGAAGTATCTAAACCTCTTCCTTCAGAAGAAAGCCTAGCTGAGGCTGATCACACGGCTCACAAAGAGATGGAAGCTAACACCTCTGTGAAAGAAGCTGAGGATGATAACATATCGGTTACAATCCAGGCTGAAGATGCCATCACTCTGGATTTTGATGGTGATGACCTCCTAGAAACAGGTAAAAATGTGAAAATTACAGATTCTGAAGCAAGTAAGCCAAAGGATGGGCAGGATACCATTTCACAGAGCCTGGAGAAGGAAAGCAAGGACTATGAGATGACTGAGAACCATAAAGATGGTAAGAAGGAAGACAGCGTGAAGGGTGATGCCGTCAAGAAGGAAGCCAGAGAAAGTTCAAAGAAAGCAGAATCTGGAGACAAAGAAAAGGATACTTTGAAGAAAGGTCCCTCGTCTACTGGGGCCTCTGGTCAAGCAAAGAGGTTTGTTTTTCTATGTCAGTTCTTTACGATACTGAGTACCAGCATTCAATAAGATCACTCTACATTAAGGGGGTAGCAGCAAGAATCTTATAAGTAGTATCCTATGCTCCTGCCTATAGATTTTTTTTGACCGCCATAAGTTACTTTTTAAAATTCAAGATCTTCGTATAGACACTATGTCCTACTGATTGCATTGTCGAATTGTCAGCATTTATTTATTTTTTTCAAATTGATGATTTTTTTAAATGTCCTTGTGATGATGGTAATGAACAGCTATCAGTTCTAAGAACGCAAAATGAAGTCAAGTCCCCGTCCTGAAATCTGGAGAAGATTGCCATATATCCACTGAATAGAGTTGTCAGAAAATCTAGATCTTCAGGCATCTTGGGGAAAATCAGTGCAAGAATCCATAAGGGAATCATTTGTTCAAATATACAGTCTAGCCCTTTTTTATTTTTATTTTTTGAAATGTTAACTCGCCTATTAGTATTAGTAGTATAAAATGCAACACTTATCAAATTCTGTATTTTCAATTTTCTTCTGATGTTTAATTTGCTTCTCTAGCTCTACTAAGGAATCTAAAGAAAGCAAGGCAACATCAAAGGATGATAAAGGTAACTATTACAAATTAGGGTAGTATTGCCTTGAACTAAATGCTTCCCTGTTTGAGAAATTGCTTGCCAGTACTAATATGGCTTAGATAATTGAACTCATCTATCTGTAGTAAATTATGCTAGAGGTACAGCAGTCATTAGCTATGCGTGTCTGGTTTTTTTTTCCTCTCATGCCAGATTCCTCCTAAGATCAAAAATATTTGTTCTAAAGACTCAGTGAAAATATATTCTCCTGTTTCAAAATACTTTTGGGAGCAAATTCCACTTAAGGTTTCCCAATTCTTTGTTTTGATGAGAAGGTGTAATTTTCAGATAAGCCTGCTGTAACTTACATACTGCGGTTTGGGCTGATGTTATACGCAGAACAAGCAAAAAATAATTGCAAGTACTTAAACATAATGCAAATGAATTTTTTTGTATTGTTTTTAGTTCTAGCTCATTTTTAAATAAAGTGAGCTCTCAACCAAGTGTAACAGCTGAGATGCCAGCTAGTAAAATGGCAGTCGGGGCTGTTTAGTGCATTAAAGTTGGACATACTTGTCTACCTTGGAGCTTCCGTCTGTTACCATAAAACCCTGTATTAGGATTACAAATTCACAGAGTGGAGCTCAAGAGCACATTAATGCCACTGGTTATACTAATGCTTCATAGTTGAACAAATGCATTTGTATAAGCTTATGTGTCTCCTTATTTTGCCTACTGGCTCTCTGCCAAAAACGTTTGTCACAGAACCTCTTGCATATATCACTAGTGGATGAACGGAGCTCTACCCTACAAATGAATTTCTGAGGAGAAAGTTTTGTGACAGACGTGATTCAGTCTTCTGTAAATGCATATCTTTTCATGATACCTATATGCTTACAATGAAATTAAATGAAGATGCAGCAGATCTGCTTTCATGTAGCATATATGATAACTGTAATAGTAACTGTCATAAGGCTGTCTTAAAATCCATAGCCAAAGCCACTATAGTGGCTCTTTAATGATATTTAATTATATTCTAAGTGTATCACGGTTTATCAAGATATCTAGGATTATGAAGATAATCCTAGTTTGATGATAACTGAGATTTGTTGCCTTTTGCTCTTAGTTCATCTTGATGCATTGAAGAAGGAAAACTACCCTTTTTCCTCAAAGTGGTTACGTTATCTTTTAAAACTCTGCATACCACCAGATTTTCCAACTCTGTAGCTGGTGATCCAGTTCTGGTCTTGCCTGTATGACTGGCTACATTTTAACATACTCAAAAGCAGTTCATTTAGCAGCAAACAACAACAAGCTGAACTAAATAATATAAGACTAAAAGATGTTTGGAATAAGATTAGATGTATCTCTTGAGTTCTTAGTTCTATGTTGTTGCAAAAATGGCTAATACATGGTGGGATGGGTGTTGGTGTTTAAGGCACATAATTTTTTTTCAGGCTTTTCTTTAGTATTTTCCTTAGTATGCGGGAAGTCGTTTTAGTGGGTTCCATCCAGCACTACATCCAGCAGTAGTTTTAAAAACCTGCTGTGGGTGGATGGCAGACACTTCAAGAAGTTGTGGAAATTGAGCACATGATTCTGGAGGCTGGGTTCTGCTAAGTCTCCCCTATTTATTTACCTTTCTGCTGCCTCTTTGGTAATGTGAGTAGTGTAAAGAAGTGGTGATGACGAACAAATGTTGGGTGCTAAAAAGTATTTTCTTGGATGGAAGTTACTGATACGAATCAGAAGTTGAAGCTAAATGTACATACCCAAATGAGGGGTAAAGCATGCCTTTAATAAAGAATTGTATGATTTTTCTAGCTCTGTCATTTGGGTATAAGTTAGCCAAGCTGTTGGTCTCAATACATGGGTAAATGAATGAAATCTTATGGCATATATTTTTTTTATATAGAAGTCTTTTCAAGAAAGGTAACCGGATAAACAGTTACTTAAAGGTAACAGGCTAAGTTACTCTTTTCAGCAACAGTTTCATTCAGTGTTCACGGTACCTTTGTCCCCTTAATTTTTTGGCTGTTTTGTAAAACTTGTTTCAGGAAGCGCAAGCAGTGTTAGTGGTAGCAGTGGAAGCTCAACTAGAAACCTCTGGGTTAGCGGACTGTCTTCCAACACAAAAGCTGCCGACTTGAAAAATCTCTTTGGCAAATACGGAAAGGTATTTTGTGGGGTGTGGTAACGTGTGTTGTGTGTGTTTCCTCCTTCTCCTCTGTTCAATTCTAGAAATTGAGTAATACTTGATTTAAATAAAAGTCTGAGATGAAATGTCAAACCAGTGTAAATTAAAAAAACCCGGTACTTCCAGCATCTAAAGTAAGAGTGCATGCTTACCGGAATATGTTAATTTTATAAGAAATTTTTCTTTCTGTTGAGGTAAGATAGATGCAAAAGAAATATCACCAATATGACTAGTCAGGAGTGGCTTTAAAGAGTGTTTTTTTTTTTTTAGTTGAATTACGATGGCTGTTTTTGCAGCAACTATATTTAACCGTGAGTGTAAGATAATGTGCTAAGTGGTAAAATTGTAACATAAACAGTCTTTATAGAACCTCCTGCTTTGGGAGACTATTTTTAAAATGTGTTCTGAGGGCTTATGAATGGGAAAAATAGGTAAAAAAGAAAAGTGACAGTTAATGTCTGTTCTTTTAGAGATTCTTAATGACTTAAATGATTTTGTTTTACGCGCTGCTTAAACTAAGTCTGTTTTACTGGATTTTGGAAAAATGTAATGTACAAATACCATAGAACAATGCAGAAGCCATATAAGCTAAGCAGTCTTCTGAAAACAGTTTTTGTTGCAGTTGTTCTAATTTTCTCAAAGGAGTTGCTGATAACTATGTGGATTAGTACTGTTTGTGTAAGCCTGTGCAGTTACGACATTACTGCATATTGAGAACTAGTTAGAACCTTAGCACTGTGACTATCAAGTATGTGTACTGATTATTGGATATCTGATTTTTATAATGAATTTAGTAGATAATTTATGCCTCTGGAAGTGTTGAAACCTGAGAGTATATTTTGTTAAAACTTCAATTCTTTGGCTGTTTTTCTGTAAAGATACTTGGTAGCTGTATTTGCTTAGCTTCCCAGTTTTAAATGAATTGGGAAATGCTGAATTGCTAGATGACTGTCCCATTACGGGCTGCTAGACAGATACAGTTGTGACATTAGAGCATGACTACATCAAGAAGACTGGCTCCAGTAGTTATAGAAATTCTAGCAAGGGGCAGGAACACAAAGCTTAATGCTTCCTCAAGCAGGTGTCAAAGAGCTGGTTGCTGAAATTGCTTAACCGACACATTTGCTAGATGCCTTTGAAGAATGGGCTCCCTTGGCAAGCTACTCCGTAACACTGCTTATACCTTCCTGCCATTAATTGGCAGCTGCTGACTTCTTTGGGGGGTTCATCTGTCAGAGATGAACTGTCAGATTCACTTCAGCGGTGGTTTCTGTGAACGAATTTTGACAGTAGCTGTCAAAAGAAGCAGTCTGGTAATGTGCATGAGGTTGTGACTGGTCAAAACAGGACATAAGCATTAATATGCCTTGATGTGAAAGTTGGGATAAAGTTCTCAAAGCTGCAACTTCCTGCAACAGGCTTTTGAGAACTTGGAGGGTTAGTCTGTGTAGTGGGGTATTGGGTTTGGTTTTTATACACTAGGGTAGAAATATTATTGGAATACCATTGCTTTCTTACTAGAAATGCCTCTCTCAAAACCTAAATTTTACCTGTTTATGTAGGTACTTGGTGCAAAGGTGGTCACAAATGCACGAAGCCCAGGGGCAAAATGTTACGGCATAGTAACAATGTCTTCCAGTACAGAAGTGGCTAGGTGTATTGCACACCTTCATCGAACAGAGCTGCACGGACAACAGATTTCTGTTGAGAAAGTAGGTTTAATCAGAAGAAAATTTCCCAAAACAGACCACCTTATGCAAGAATCTGTATTAAGCTGTTTGCTTTTGGAATAAAAATACAGGTGAAAGGCGATCCCTCCAAAAAGGAGTTGAAGAAGGAAAGTGATGAGAAGTCTGGTTCGGGTAGAAGCACGGGAGATAAGAAGACTGCATCAAGTGATAAAGCCAGCAAGTAAGAAATGTCATGTGTCTTCTGAAGCTGTGAAAATCCTTTAAGCTGAATTTTCCTCATTGCATTTGTGTGTTTCTTTCCTAACAAGAACTCCGTCAACCAAAAAAGAAGACAAGAAATCTGAGAAATCTGAAAAAAAAGAAAGTAAAGAAGCCAAGAAAACAGAAGGTAAAGATGAGAAGAGTGATAATGGAGCAAGTGGCCCTAATCAAGAATCCACTAAAAAAACTGAAGAAAAGAAAAGAATAAGTATGCAATATAGCCATGTTTCCTCCTGTTGAATCTGTGTGTCTGTTTTGGGGCATGTTCTTGCTCTTACCAGAAACCAGACAATTAAAGAAGTGTGTTTTTTCTAGACTCCAGTAACATATTACTTGAGAGTTGATGTAAAAGCTTCTGTATTTTATATTACTACTTAATTACAGGCATGTGCTGGTATGCTTTTCCTACCAGTAACAGTTTAATTTAGAGATTTAGAAAATTCACTAAGAAAAATCTGTAATAGGCAAAAAGGGGGTGTGTGTGCGTTTTGAACCTTTTTTCTTTACTTTTCTTTCGTTTTTTTTTCTCCCCCCTTCACTAGGTGGTAAAAGCCCAGGTCAAGTTGTAGTTTTAGACCAAACAAAAGGAGACCAAGGCCACACTAGGACAGTTAGAAGGGGAAGGTTTGATAAAGTAAGTATCTATAAATTTAATGCAGTCCTCGCCTGATTTGATACTACCTTACAGTTGATATTTTAATTGAAGAGTCAATAAATTATCACAATCTGTTAAGCTCAGATAGAAGCTTTGTATGCTTTGTGATAGCTAAGTAATTAATGATACTTGAATGCAGCATCCAGAAATCTCCCTAAATGCATGAGACTTCTGAAATAACCATTGTAATCTCTTTCTGTAGCCACAGATATTGAGGAACAAAGAGCGTATTATTCAAGATAAAGTGAAATTCAGGGAATACAGGGGTAGAAAGGATATCTTGCCTTTTGAAAAGATGAAGGAACAGAGATTGCGAGAACACATGGTTCGATTGGAAAGAATACGACGAGCTGTTGAACTCCGAAGGTAGTAATTCAGCTTTTTGCTAAAGGCTATCTTATACATTAATTAATCAGATACTTTATTTAGAACCTAATCAGAATAGATTCTGTCAAGCCTTTTACTCGGATGTTAATGTCTGGGACTCTACCTGACAGTATCTTTTTATAAATTAACAGACTCCAGAATTTTTGTTTAATCTTTTAATAGCCATATATGTACACACATAGCTTAGTGTTTATGGTAAGGGGGTGTATCTTTTAAGTGTTACCGCATGCCAGTTTTCTGTGTGAAAAGATGAGAAGCTGACTAGGAGATGTGGCCAAAAATAGTGATTGGGGTTTTTCTGTCTGTTAGTTTTCAAGCAGAGAACTGTTGTATATCTAAATGACAAATCAAGCATAATACAATCTTGTCCCTTTAAATAAAAGGATGAAATGGCTACACTGTTCTGTTCCGCTCTTTGCGTATGGCCAAAAGTTTGCAGAGGATAGTTAAATGACTTGTGTTAGCTGTGTTTCCCTAAACAAAAGAATTCCCAGCAAGCATAAAGCTTAAAGAAGAAAACACTTTTCCTGCTTCTTGTAAGCTGTACTATGGGAGGTGGGAAGAAGAAAACAAAATGAAGCTGTTGACAAGTATACCTAACCTGTGCAAGTCAGAGTGGTCATGTTATTCTGTCTTATTTTTGGACAGAAAACAAGAAGTAATTTTTTTGTTAGCTTCAAGAGGGAAAGAGCTAAAATAGCATTTATTTTTAAGATCCAAGTCGTATTATTTGCCAAGCTGCTGTTATTGGCTGCCAGATGACAACACAGAAATATGAATCCAGCATAGAATACATCCATAATGATGATTCTTGATATAACTTTTCCTAGTATCTGTTGTCTGCTTAAATGGGTCTGTAGAATATGCTAAAACCAGTTTGGCTGCTTGGGGCGAAAAGGAGTAGACTTCCGATGCCAGGACACCTGTCAAGAGCTTACTTTCAGATAGTTTTTAATGTCTGTGCCTGAAGTGATGTTAGTTTTAGATAACAAAATTTTTCAGATGAGTTTCCGCTATCTCTTTTTTTTTTCTTTTTCCCATTAGGCGGAGAGAAATTGCTGAGAGGGAGCGTCGTGAGAGAGAACGCATACGAATAATGCATGAACGAGAAGAATGCTTGCAGAGAGAAAGGGAACGATTAGAAATTGAAAGGCAAAAACTAGAGAGGGAAAGGATGGAACGGGAGCGTTTGGAAAGAGAGCGTGTTCGTATTGAACAGGTGTGCATATTTATCTTTTGGACTGTACTACAGTATCATTTGGGAGTATAATGCAGTTTGCAGTGAATTTTTCTCCTCACCCTTCCACTCAGCCTATAAAAGAAACAACCAAATATTACATAATCCACAACATACAACAACAGTAATCTTTACCTTGTTTGCCTGATTTGCGAGTAATTTGATGGCACATTCGTGCTACTGGTTTATGTGATGCCTGTACTTGTCTGTCTGAAACTGAAGTACAGCAGATCATGCTGCCCATACCAGCCTTCCGTAACTTCACTGGACTTTTCCTAGAGAATGTTACTGCAAACTTAACGAGATGTGTTTCTGGGCAACAAATACAGTAACATGGCAAGAAATTACCTGGAGATATTTCCACGTAACAGCTAATAGCTTCTCCAGATCTGTTGTCTGCTTCTTTAGAGAAGTATTTCTTACGCTCGTTAATCTTAGATGCTATCCAAGGATGAATTATGTCAGATAGCCTTTAATAGAAAACTATCGAGTATTAACTCCATATACTTTCTGACTGCTCTGTTGGTATCGCTAATAAAGAGCTGTTTTGTTTGTTGTGTTTATTCACCCTTCTCTTTCATGGTAGGAACGTCGAAAAGAAGCAGAGCGTATTGCTCGTGAAAGGGAGGAACTTCGTCGACAACAGCAGCAACTTCGTTACGAACAGGAAAAGAGAAATTCTTTGAAACGTCCACGCGATATAGATCACAGGTAATCTAGTTCTCACACCATTGTTTTACAGTGCTTAGTAAAAAGGAACAGCTACTAGCCTTGAGTTGGACGTGAAAATGCATTTGTACCTGAAACAAGTTTTCACAGAAGAACTGGATTTCTGGTACTTGTTTGATTTTGAAATTGGTTTATGCCAAGCATGAAACATAGCTTATCTGTAGGAGAGAGTTTAGAAATAAGAGATGCATCCCATGAATTAATTCTTACTGTACAAAAAGAGCATAACGCAATTCAGTGCGTTTTCTGAGAAAAGCTTTCTTCTGCCTTAATGGCTGAAATTTCTAGATTCTGCTTTGTTAAGAATTCACATTTCTGGTAAATGGATGGTTCAGGAAGTCGATGTGATGGCTTTTAATTTTTACTGAACCTGATGACATCTATCGTCTGCTGTTTAAGCCACATGAATTGAACTGGTTTTGATCTTGATTTGAGTATAAGAATACGAACCGAGACCTTAGCTATAAAATTGACATATCAGTGGTACAATGGAGGGTAAGTGTAAGTCGTCGTGGTAGATATAGGAGCAGAACACTAATATTTCTTCACCAGAGGAATAGACACAGCTTCATTTTTCAAGGCTACTGATCATACACTTCAGTGTCTCATGTTGTTATAGAGACTCTGTACCTGCATGTTCCTAGTAAGCAAGGCTGTGATGTTTCCTACACTGTTCTTTTCTGAGAAAGTTGTTCCGATTTGTGGGTGGTTTCTGTTTTGGTGTTTTGGTTTTGTTTCTAGAGGGCAGTTTTTGTTTCCTAGAAGGCTATTTTCAAGTAAAGTTTTGCTACAGTGATGTTTTTGTTGGGGTTTTGTTTTGTTTCAAACTGCCCAACGCAGTATACTATTGCTTAGATTTTATTACGTATTTTATTGACATTTTGTCTCTTTAATTTGTGCTTCAAACAGAGGGGTGTTGGGGGGGGGGTCTTAAATGATGTTGTTCACTACGATTTAAAGAGTCTGCTTTTGTTAGTGGCTTTCCAAAGGTCAAATGAGTGTTTTTAAGAACAGACAACTGACTCTGAACAATTTTTGCCATATTAGGCCTTGATTTGGATACATGTAACTGATGGGGGTTCGCTTGTTTTGCTTGAAGGAGAGACGATCCTTACTGGAATGAGAGTAAGAAGATGGCTCTTGATACAGATGCACGTTTTGGTCACGGTTCAGATTACAGTCGCCAGCAGAACAGGTTTAATGATTTTGATCACAGACAACGGGGACGATATCCAGAAGGTTCTTCTGTTCCATCATCTTCTTTTGATAGGTAAATTTAGCTAAGCTGGTATTTGCCTGCCAGTATCTCTGTGGATTTCACTCTTCATTGTTCAAAATTTAAAGTAGTGCCAAAGGCTTTACACAGTTCTGATGCAATGGAATTGCAGTAGTGTCCTGAAATTTCTTGTGTCTTCAGGACTGGCTGTTTATATCATGGAATCTAGTCCTCTTTGCTCTGAGAATTTTAAATTAGCTGCCTGGTGGTCTTTTTTGAGTGACATTTTGAAAGAATTTTTGCAATTAGTCCTCCTTCACATCTAGTCATAAGTGGGTTCCAATGGATTAGATATGTCCTACTTGGTAACTTACCTCCTGAAGAAACAAGGCTAAAAGCAACTGATGTAAGGAGAGTTAAGAGCATTACTTGCATGAGTCACATTCGTCAGGATCTATGCAACTGTGTAGTAAATGCGGGTTCCAGATCCAGCTTCATGTTTCCATCAAACATCTTAAATAACCAGTTATAAACTTAAGACCACATAATTGTAGCTTCTGGACTTTCGTGCTGCAGTGAACTAGAATTACATTTTCTGGCTGACTCAAGCAATGTAGCATTCCCTTTGCTGCATACTAGGCAAAAAGGAGGCCCTGCAATTGCTTAAATTATACTGACCAAAATGTGAACAGGTAAATGCATAAAGACATGTTAAACTTGCTGTAAGAACTCCAGCTCAAAATTGTAATTGTAGAAATAAATATAATTTGGGGTGGGAAATATCTTTGAGGTATATACCACATATGTAGTAATAATCATGTAATATGAAGATGAATAATATTTTTGTATACTCACGCATGTGCTTACATGTGCAGAGAAACTGGAAAATGGGAGACAAGCAAATGACTTTTTCCTGCTTTAACAACTTAGGCGAGAACGTTTTCTAAATCAAGGTGAAGCAAAAAAGACTCGCCCAACAGCACGAAGAGAAGAGCCAGGGTTTGAGAGATATCCTAAGAACTTCAGTGAGTCCAGAAGAAATGAACCACCACAACCACGAAGTGAACTTCGAGACACAGACAGACGAGAAGTGCGAGGAGACAGAGATGAGAGAAGAACAGTGATAATTCATGACAGACCTGAAATACCACATGGTCGACATCCAAGAGAGACTGGTTCAAATCCACCTAGGCAAACAAATTGGAAGAGCGAGGGAAGCATAAGCACAGACAAACGGGACGGCAGGTAAAACTTGCGGGCTAACCAAGAAACTAGTGAAGGAACTGACTGTTGCAGAATTTATCCATAGTAGCAGTTCCTCAAGAATTGAGGTGTAAAGAGAGAACAAACCCCTCCTAACGAATGGCAAAGTCACTGTCCAAAAGAGTTAGAGAAAAATTGTGTAGGTTGTCACATATGCTAAACCTCACTGTAAACCTGATGCTGACTCCCAGAAGTCTGTGCTTAATCATGTGTAGCAACGTATAGTAAGGAGGCTTTTGTGCAAGAGTACAGATGTAAACAAATGACACGTAAGCTTCCAGTAGTGAGAGAGCAACATAGATCTAAAAGAACGTTTCTAAGATGTTAACTGCAAGTTGTTAGGAACCAAAAAGGCATGGTTGAAGTGTGCATGTGCTACAGTTTGGTACCGATTCTATTATACTGAAACCAAAATTTTGATAAAAGCAATTTTTACAGAGGTGAGCGGCCAGACCGATCAGGAAGAGAAGTGTCTGGACACGTGAGAGGTGCACCTCCTGGTAGCCGTAGCAGTGCTTCTGGCTATGCAAGCAGGGAAGGAGAACGAGGTGTGATGGGAGAACGAGGTGGAGGACAAGTGAGTCATCTTCTTGTGTTTATGTGCATGAGTGAGAGATGGGAAAATGCAAAATTGCACTGGAAAAATGGCCATATAGCATCATCGTTATCATCAGCAAGCATTCTGGCTATTTTCAAGTTACTTTATTTTAAAGGTTCTTTTTTGCTGGGTTTTTTAATAAGCCAAGAAATTGCAGAAAACCTACCCAGTTCTTTTTATGTCTAACATCTTCCAGGTAGATCAGAACCATACCTGAATGAGTTGCTGATAAGGCTTCTAAGGATTTGTTGTCATCGGATGTTTTCAGGATGTTCACCTTACACTGCCTGCTACTTGCCGTGCAGTTTGTCACTGTGATCTGTAACGTGCTACTGAGAGAAAAACTTTCCGTAAGAGTTGTTTGTAAAGTCTGCAAACTAAATTGCTCCATGCTACTAGATCGTGAAGCATTTTTTAAAAAATAGTGTTTCTCTTTATATAGCTATAGGGAACATGCTTGTCAGTTCAGGGCAGAACTGGGAGTGAAGTATGCGTTCATGGAACTTCACTCCCTGCGTACCCAGACTGTCAATATTGGAAATCAGTTTCTTTTTGTTACTTAGAGTTATTTTTAACGGGACTCTTCTAAGCATGAGTTACCTGCCTATGGCCTGAAATCTTAAAAGATGCTTGACTTCTGTGTATTATATATAAGCTGTAAGCTTACCTTTCTTGAAAAGCTTGTTTCCCGTTGATAACGAAATACACCTTTCATTCTGAAATGACTATTGCTTTCTTACTAGCACTATAATGAGGACAGACATGTCGTTGAACGCCATAGCCGTGAAACTGGACCAAGAAAAGAATGGCATGGACCTAGTTCTCAAGGAAGTGGGTACCATGACACAAGGAGAATGGGAGACGGCCGTGGAGGAGGTGGCATGATGTCTCCACATACAAGGTACAAATCTGACTCCTTCCTCTCCGTTCCCTCTTGAGCTCTCCAGGCTTTGGTGGCGCTTAGGAAGCGTAATAGTCTCCGTGCCAGCAGCATTGCTTTCTGTGGAGGGCTTGCTGCTGCCCAGCATAGAAACCACCTTCCCGTGGCCGAACGCGGCCTCACAGTGGTCGTAGTGCCGGTATTGTTCAGCTGCACAGAAGCGAGTGACTTCTTGCAAAGTCTATTTTCTGGTGTGGTTTCAAGTCTCTTTAGAGACTTACGGTTTAACAGCTGAGTGACATGAGAAGTAACAATGTTCTTACCTGTACACCAAGAATTTAGATACTTACCATAACTTAACTTTTTTAAAACCTTTGTTTCCAGTAACTCTTCACCAATTAATAGAGTTGTACAGATCACAGGCAATTCCATGCAGAGGGGAAGTGGCTCAGGATTTAAGCCATTTAAAGGTGGACCTCCACGAAGATTCTAAGATCTACAGCTGATTGGTTTCAAGATAACTTATTGAAATCTCTTGTAAACTTTCTCTGATTAAAAACAGGAAATCTTGTCTGGAAGTCCTGGTTGAATTTTTTTTAATTTAACATGATTACTTTCCTCTCAATTTTGGAGGCATTTTAATAGTTACGTTGTAATTTTGGATAGTTTTTGTGTATCTTTGATAAGCATTTTCCCTGAGGCACTAGAGCTGTGTAAAAACAAATTGGAACCAAAATATTTGTTAATCCTGTATAAAAGAATAGTTTGCAGCCCTGTGCTAGTAGTTTGATTTACCAACATTAGCTCTGTGGTGTCATGCTTTAAAGTTAGCTACTTCTCACAACATACACAACAAAACCTCCATTTTGAAGGTTGTCCAGGCTCTTCTCTCTGCTTTCTAATTTGTAGAGAAATAAGATTGTTCTTTCATTACTGGGTATTATGTAACCTATTTTTGCAGAAGGTACTGTTACATTGAGTGCATTTATGTGTATTCTTGCAAATGTATTCTTTTGAAATAAACCTTCATATTCTGTATAGCTTCTAGTAAGTCTTTGAAACTTAAGTCTTGGGGGAAGGAAGATAGAATTTAATGGACATGTTGGTTTAGCAAATCTAAACATCGGTGCCATTAGCTTCCAACTAAAGCTACTTTGTCTACTTCACTCTTATTGAATTGAAAATTTGGAAGCAACTTTGATAGCACAAAAAAGATTAGTGCCAAAAAACAGAGGAATACTCATAGGAGGCCTAAAGAAATAGTTTTAGCAGTTTGCTATCTACGTAGAGCAAACCTGTGGCACAACTTTGCTACAACTTAGCTTAAACCAGACCACCACTTTGCTTGGAGTGGTTGGGGACTCCTACACACGCAGCCTTGTTCAGGTACACCTGATCTTTTCTCAGCAAAAGCTTTAATAAGACGCATCCTCTTGCGCCATGGTGAATGGCCTGTGGTAAATCTTTCTTGACCGGGCCCAGCCAGAAATGTTAGGTAACTGGTCCGAGACTGCTCTGTCACCCATTCAGCATAAATATATATTACAACACTGTTGTTCAGCAAGTTAAAAAAAAAAAAAGGCAAAATAAAAAAGCCAAACTAATCTACTATACAGCTTTATAATTTAGATAGTTGCAGAAATGAACGGAGAGCCTTGCTAACAGAACGTAAGAAGAGCTTGTAAAGTAGTATTAGAGTAAGAACTGGAAGTTTTTACTGATTCAGATTGTTTTCTATAGAATGATTTTACTTCATTACAAATTGGAAGGCAAGAGCCAGTAAGAACATGCTGATGTTGCACATGGATCTTTACTCCCCTCTCAGTTAGTCTTGTTTGCTGTGTGGAAGAGCTGTGAGGTAGTTACAGTGTTCCAGAGGAACTAAGTAGCAGAAAAGGAGTTAAACTTTAGGTTTTGAGCAAGGAGCCTTTCAGGAAAGATGGGAAGAGGGAGAAAGCTGGTAAAACAGCCTTTTCTGTAATTAATCCTTTGAATATTCAGAAGTGATAAAAGAAATATGCTGTATCAGCCACTGTGTCAGGAGACATTTATCCAATAAGTAACATGATGTATTAAATACATCTCTGTTGTTCAATTCTTAGAAGAAAAATCTAAGTTCAGTTTACTGAGTTTTTTTGCAGGAGTTTCCAAGAGAAAGTACAAGTTAACACAGTGCATTTTAAGAAGTATATATCCATTTGGCCACAGTCTGCGCTGCACCAGGCAGGACAACACATACAAAAAAAATACTTGCTGTAAGATAAATGTGTAGTGGCTGATGGATCAAATGGGAAATAGGGAAGTTTAAAGCTTTGTCTTTTAAGGTCAGAGAGAGGTACAAAACCAGAACTTGAGCTGTGACTTGGTATCTTGCTTACAGTAAAGAGGTCTAGGATGTGCATTCCACCTCTTAAAGGTATAAATAATATTTCCTGACTTTTTTTTGCTTAACTGAATGAAAACGTGATTGTGAATATGTAGATATTTCACTTAAAATACAGAAACAAACTAGGATGATGGGTGAAAAAAAATTTGATTGAAAACAAATTCCCCAAAACTTTGAATTTATAAAATATTCAGATCAACAGAAGTCTCCCCTTTTCCGGAGTGAGGTGGTGGTGGTGTTTTTGGTGGGGTTTTTTTGGATTTCATCGAACCTTTATCACTAGGAAAGAACTTAAATACCTAAATGAAATGTTTATTTGTTTGCTCAGTTAAATTTATTTACATATAATAAATTCCAGAAGACTGTTAACCAAGATAAATCTCAGTAGGGTAAAGACCTTAAACTACAGAGAAGCTGGTAACTGGAAACACTTTAAAAGATAACAGCATTTAACAGTTTTTCTTTTGTGATACACAAACAAAAAAAAGGGGTATTAAGATACAGAACTGGACTTCTCTGAAAATTATTTAAGTGTTTAAAATTATTTTAACAATTTACAAGGAAAATGTTGTTTCCTCAATGTCTTTAAAAACACATTAATACAATATAAACAATTAAGGCTTTTAAAATGCAAAACATTCAGTAGTTTAACTTGTAGATGCCATTGCAATGTTGGCTAATGGTGTAACATGATGACCAAACGGATTTCAGTCAGGCCCATACATTGGTACAAACGATACCACAGGACTAGGTTTAATCATGTCATGCCCTTTTAAAGTACAGTTTTTAAAAATTTAACTTTTCTCTCTCGGTAAATCTACAGTAGCTTGCATTAGCTTTTACTTTTGCATTTCCTTTTAAAACCAGATTAGAGATCAAGGTAAACATCAGGTAACTAACAGGCTCACCACTAAACTGCCGATTTAAAACAGCAATTGCACTGTTCTGGTGCATCTCAGCATGGCATCTGGAAGTTTTCTGGAACTTTCCTAAAATACAGATTTTTATATATATCTCTCTCTGTATATATATAATTTCATTGTAAAGAGACACAGTCAGGAGAGTTAATGTGGTAACAAATATTTGACTTAACAGTAGAGAACTAGAGAAGGGGCAACTTCTGTAGGATTAATTTTCGTATCTTTCATCAGTTTCCTGTGTAGTTTCTTTAATAAGCTGACATGTATATGTAAAAGGTGATTATCAAAAGTTGTACAAGTAATAGCTATGCATCTGTTCACCAGATAAAAGGATAATCAAAAATTATTTATGAAAACTGTGATAAGAACTCCTTTCACTGAAAGGTGTAATACGAAAGGTAAACCAAAACTCTGTCATTTAAAATTAGAGCTCTGTCAGGTTACTGTGGGGGAGCTGATGACAATATTTTTCACTCCCTTATAAAGAAGGTAAGGCTGTAAGGTATTAAAATTCTGTGACTTTTTATGTAAGAACTAGTACTGAGCAAGCAGCAAGATTTAGAATTTATTTCTGTGGGACAGGACAAGAACAGATGTTACTTTCTGTAGTGTTAAGTACCCCTCTCGAATTCTTTGAGGCACAGTGATTATACACTGCCAGGATGTATGGGGCCAGGGGGAGAACCATTCCCAAGTGCCAGGATTTGTCCAGTACAATCTGATAGCACCTAGGGGGGTAAGTACTCACTGCTTGCTGTTGGCAAGTGCAAACTGTCTGAAAAGGAGAGCCCCCTGCTCACTTGGTGAGTGTCTGTAGTGTCACTGGGCGACCAGTCGCGTCTCTAGCCTAACAGTACTGGTGATTTCAGGAGTTATCAAAACACAGGGGGAGAAGCACTTGCTACAACAGATTTGTCTCCTGAAATCATTGTACCTATGGTCACTTTTTTAATGGGTTCTTGACAGTTACTTTCGCTTGCCAGCCTCAAAGAGAAAGCACGTAAGAAATGCAGAAATGCAAGCATAGTGCTGTAAACAGAGCATGTGAAAACACAAACATTAATTATTGCAACTATTCATGATAAAAATGCAAATACTGAACTAGAAGTAGTTTAAAAATTCACAAGCAGGTTCACTGTATCCATCGGCAGTGGTGACAAAGACAACCAGCTGCTATACTTTTCCAAGCAAAAGAATGATTTGATTTCCACAGCAGTAATTTCTTCCTCAAATGGCAAAGCCTACAAGGGCTGCAGCTGGCCAAAAACCCCCATACTGTTACTTACTCACCTTATGTAGAACTTGTTTTCAGACTTCCAGTCTGAAGTACTTCACTAATACTCCATTGTAAACAAACCCCGTAATTAATATAAAACAGCTCCTTTTGGCTCTGGTTAGTCTGCAATAACAGAAGCACTAAAATGAAGAGACCAGCTCATGCCTTGACACCAAAATACTGAAGAGAAAATAAAGTTCCATTGGAAACAGGCATGAAATGCTGAACAGGTAACATGCTGAAAAGCTAGCAAAGACACAGGTAAATTCAAAACCGAGCTAGTTTTTTTTTCTCTAAAAATACAGAGGATAATCTACCTCTGGCTTTCCTCTTTAAAAAAAAAAAAAGTAGAAACAGCATAGATTGTATGTTCTTACTTGGTCTGAGATTTTTCCAAATAGCAGTGCTGCTGATCAGCTTCCTCCCCACCCTCGGGAAGGTCCAGCTGAACATGGAAGTACAGGCTTCTATTTCTGTTGTTCCTCCCAGCTCTCTGGCTTGCGGAGCTGATGCATGTTGGTAATTAGCTATGAAAAATTTTAACAAATTATGAAATTGGCTTGCGTAAGTCGATGCTGAAATGTTACCTTCCTCCTCGTGGCTGCATCTGGCAGTACGGACAGGCATGTGATACAGAGTAAGGACAAGAGTTAAGCATTGCAATGCAGCTCCAGAAGTGCAAAAGGATGCCAAGGCGCACTCAGCCACCGCCGATTCCTGTGAGACAGCCCTGAACTGTTAGCTGCTGCAGTTCACACCAGACCACTGTAAAAAACCAAAACATCGCTTTACTTTGTTTAGAAATAATTCTTTTTCTAGTATTTATGAAATCCTTCCAGTGAAGCTTCTACAGCATAGATTTGCTACTGATGAAGCAGTTTGGTAGTTCCAACAGGTGACTGCAGTATGTATTGCTAAATACAATATTCCCTGACAGAATCAAATGTTAAGGTGGGGTTTTTGTTTAAATAATGTTTCACACAGATGTACTACAACACAGGAAAACCACTGTGTCAGATCATTACATTTCTTCAGAAGCTTTTATGCATTCTTTAATTTTCCCGAGACTAAAAAAAAGACAGTACTACAAATAACATTTCAAGGTAGTTTCAAAGTCTATTAGGAGATGAGTCATCTAATTTTCTGTATTTCTTTCACAGAAAGTAAATGTGTTTATAGCATGGGCAGAAAAAATCATGCTAGCTTCATTACAGCTGGCACATATAATAAATTGTAATATGGACTTCATGACAGTATGTACTTGGAATTCATACACTACATGGAGAAGTCCGTATCACCACATTCCCGGTATCAGAACTGTCAGCATTAGCTAACGATGGCACGTTTATGTCTGGTTAAACTACGCTGCATCTTCAGGAGCTGCACGGGTTTGCAGGGAAGGAGCTGCCTCTCAACAGCAGCTGGCTAACACAGCCCAGCTTGTCAAACTCCTGCCTAGTCTGCCTTCACCGAGATGCAGCGTATAACAGCACTGGTATTTTCTTGTATCTGATTTTATGAATTCCATTAAATTTTGCAGTTTACCATTGTCAAAAAGAAGGTTTGCAATGGTAAAAAGCTTGATTTAGAGTTTTCCTTTAACTGTTCTACAGCCCTTGTATTTAAAAGCATCAGAGCTGGGAAGTATAAATACTGTTTGCGCCAGTGTTGTTTCTGTGTCTGAGGGCAGAAGTGTTAGTACCTGACTGCTCAACAGTGTTTACGGGATTACAAGCATAAACATTAATTCATCAGCTTCACAGACTGGACCACATAAGCAAGCCTTAAGAAAAAATACTTAATGCAAATATTAGTGAGTAGAGATGGACAGTTCCCCAAAACAAGAGATGATGAAACCCAAGGATGTACCCACTTCTCAGCTGATTTAAGTTTCCTGACACACTGGTGTTTCTTCTAATTGCAATTTTGACGCTTTCACTGGCACAGGCCAGTGAACCAAAACAAAAGTCAACAGAAGGTCTCAGACAAAAATACCAGTTATCCCAGCTTTTTCTGAAACACACTTAAAAAAAGTCTGAAAATGCTAAACTACGTCTGCTGAAATTTTCAAGACTGCTTAGTATAATCTTAACTTTGAAAAATGGCAGCTGAAGTCTTAACGCAAAAGGCTGCAAGTTTTACTAATGGCTTCAACAAGAAAAACGAACTTCAAGTTGAGACAGACTGAGTATCACAAGACTTCATCCAGCTCTGTGATGGAGAATGTGCAGGTTCCTATGAGCTAAAGGCGTTGTCTCATGAGACGCTGCTAGATCGCTTCCCGTATTTATGAGTTTCACAATAGACATCCCTTCAGCTGGATATGACCTAAACTGAAACTGGGTCAGCACTAAAGGACAGCTCTCAAAAGATTATAAAGAAATACAGAACTTCCATTTCTGTCCCAAAATCTATACACATTTGGCTGAGTGTCGGACTGTATCAAGCAATGGTACTTCACTCGCTTTTGGCCCCAGCAAGACTTGTTAGCCACGCCACCACCACCCGCCTCCTCAAGTGCATGACTCTGCTAGTGATGAAAGCACTCGCAGTGCCTTATTTCATGTTTCATCAACAGATTACATTTAGAGAAACAGACGCCTTTCTTTTCCATCATATTGTCAGGTTATTTTGTGAGCATACTGTTTACACTAAGCAAGCAAACTTTTCCAGTTAATTTGAATACTGAAACTTACCTGAACTGTTGCCCTATGGATTTCCCAAACCTAGCAAGATTTTGTTAAAAATTTTTCTATGCTGTCAAGAAGAGGTAAGCATGGGATCTTGTCTTCTAAAGATAATTAACTAGCTAAAGTTCTTAACCTCAGAAACCAAGGAATTGTTCATTTCAGCACATGAAGCTTCTCCATGAATGCAAGTAATCTTCCAAACCAGAGAAGGAACTGTAAAGGCAGTAAAGAGCTTTAAGGTTTCAGCAAGTTCTGGAGCTAACTCTCCAGGTAAGGAGCGCTCACAGCGCTACAGCTGACACGATGACCAAATCTGAACAGTAGACAACTGACATGGAATAAAAATATTTTGCATTATTAGAGGGTCAGCACAGCTAGTCTTGACCTAGAGGCATTGTGAGAGTGAAGAACGGTGCGTACAGGGACAGACACTGCCAACCCACTCTGAAATACGCATGCTGGTCATTAGCTAGGCGAGAAGGTTTGGCCACCATGTGCTGTGCTACAGCTATTTATGTCTAAAATTTAAGCAGCAAAATTAAGGACAAATCCCTAAATCTTAAGAGGCAAATCCCTAAATCTTAAGAGGACCTCTATGTTGCAGCCTGTCTTTCCTCCTCAGTATTTCCCTACAGCACTTCTTCCCCATCAGAGCAGTGACAGCTGAACTTAAATACGTTGCTTTTCTACTGGACAACTGTAAGAACAAGCAGGAGCTATATGGAAACACTGTGGCCATCAACATCAGATAGATTCCTTAGACTTTGTATGAGAAAGCGTTACTCATCTCACCGAGCCTTCCCCCGCAGAACAACACTGCTAACAGGCTATTGCGAGTTATGCTTAGCAAAGCAGTGACTGGGGTGAAGCACGAGACAAAATGCCTGTGTGTCAGTTCCTGCATGCGAGAGTTGCTATCGTTGGACTATATGAACACTTTTCAGTGTCAGATTTTTCTTGCTACCAAAGTCTTGTTATCATAGCACAGATGGAAAAAACGTGAGCATTATATTGCAACCAAACTAAAGCTTGTTATTTTTGCTTTTCTCTAATATGCTTTCTAATGAGGATACTGCATCAATTAACTTGCATTTCCCGAGTCACCTGCTGTTTAAGGTTACAAAAATGTCTGCTTCTATATAAAATACAGCTCTTAATTCAGTATGTTGTATTTAGAGATGTACTTTGTATAAACTTCAGCACCTGACTATGATAAGCATCCTAATGGTAAGAAAGCTGATCTAAGCGATGAGCTAGCTTTACGTTATAGATCTCTTGTAGCAGGAAAGAAGAAAGCTTCAGTTCAAAGTACATCAGCTTTACCTCTTTGAGTATTTCCTGCTGAATACACCAGAAGATCCAATTTCAAGAACTCAAATTGCCTTTTATTACATACTGTCAAATTTTTTCAAGACCTTGTGTGTACAAGTTAGAAGAAACATTCGACAATAACATGACACCAAATGAGTGCAGAGACTGACTGACAATCCAACGCAAGCGTACACAGAAGAGCATATGCTTCACTTCCAGCTTGTGTGCCTGCGATCACGAGAAGAGCTCTGTAAAGACAATCTGAACACATACTTTATTATATGAACTAGTTAGCTAGCTACAAAATATGTTTTTTGCATTGTGTTTAAGTGAATTGTCAGGAATCATAATTTCATCCTCTGGTGTTACAATCTTCCTTTGGCTCTGCTTTGTTGGGTTGCAGATTCTGTATGAGTGTCACAAGAAAAGTGGTATATTTGAGCATTTAAAGTGCTTTTTAGAAAAACATCTATCACTATGGCAGTGGCTCAATTTTTTGCTAATTTTAAGAGTACTTGTATTCAGCTTTTTTTATTTCACAACTACAATGCAACAACAAAAATTATATGATTTTGTTTTCTGTGCTAGCTTTTATCTAGTGGAAAACAAGTTCTACTTTTCTGGAAACTGTCATATATATTATGTAGGTATACGGAGCATGTGCATGCTGAATTGTATAAACAGATTTAAAGTATAAATCTGTACCCTTTCGCCAGAATATGAGCTTCCAAAAAGAGGCAAATGAAGTAAATAGTCAGCAGACAACATCATCTTTCTGGTACTCTGCGAGTATTTTGTAATTTTTTTTTTCCAAGCTATTACAGATAAAAGCAATTCTGTTCAGTTTTTCGATCATCGGATAGTGTCATAGATGCCAACTGTGACAGTTGCTTTTGGAATGGTTAGTCACAGGAGGGTATAAATTAAGCTTCCACATGTATTTCATTTTGGATATTAAGAAGCTCATGTGCTTATAACTTTTGCCACTAACAAGCTCAACTTGTGCAGAACAATGCCCTAGATTTCAGGAATTCTTTACCTTTTTTCCAAAGCTTCAAGACCTGTAAAGAAAAAAGGATATTAACAGAAAACTGTTTGAATAGCATGCCTGCCATCTCAAATAACCTGAAACCCTTTACTCTGTTATTGCAAGAGAAACGGAATTATCTGGGAGTTCAGACTTCATGATGAGCACTGACATTTAACTCTTCTTCCTTTGTGACCAAATGACAATATTACCGTAACTACAGTATATTCGGTTTCAGGCACATCTGTCTGAAACTGGAAATGGTACATGAATTCTTCTGATATGAGCAAGTATCTTAGGCAATAAGATATACTCAACAGCCACAATGCCTGCTCCAGCTAGATTTGTTCAACAGGGAATTTAAAGTGGCAATACTGTCACTCAAAATAATAAGATAACAAACACTTAGCGCGACATATTTATTTTTCAAGGTCAATAAATAAATGTAAATACACAAATTTGGAAAAATCTTAGTAACAGAATGTTTTTAAACAACATTCTGGCTTAAAGTCTCTGTTATTGACACTATTGGAATATTTTCTAATTTGCTTAAAGTACGTAAGTCATTATGTTGGTGATCCTCCATCACATTAATTTGTTTGAAGAAGTTAGGCTGCTGCAAAGGAGAAGAGACATCAACCTTTGCTTTGACATAGAAAATGATCTGAACCACATACATTACGTATTAAAATTACCTTTCTGGGTGTGGCTTTTTTAGAGAATAGAGAAATTTTTAAGTTTACAGTTTGCGTATGAGAGACCTCCTACCGTTCATTACTTCATTTTTATAAAAAGGAAACTGTAACAAAAGTGGAAAAAACAAGAGGAAAAGGCATGGAAGAAAAAAGTGATACAAACTGGCCCTTTTGTTAATAAGACATTCTTCCTTTATCCATCTAATTTTCATTCTAGCTTCATAACAGATTTATGTGATGACTGGTTCCCATCACCGCAGCAAGTCTGCTTGAAATAATTTTGAAGCAGCTTTTTACCAGTGGACTTGTGTTGAGACACCCTCCCTCTTACAGACATTCTCCAAACACCTGAAACCAGGAATGTCGTATTCCACCTGGCTGCCTCAGCCTTCCCAGATTATTGTATACTAATGCGCTTACCCAGGCTTAGAGCATGAATACATAGCGTGTCCAGGAGCAGCAGCCTTTTTCAAAAGTATCTACAAATTGCTAAATAGAAACTTTTATCAAAAAGGTTCAGCAAGAAGGTAATTGTTATTGACTTAGTGGAAGATTCGTGGTTCCCTCAAAATTCAGCAAGTATTCTGTTTCTGTATTCTATAAATACTACAAGATGCAACATGTTTATTTGGTTCCCATAAATTAGAAAAATCTGGTTTCCAAAAATTCTAAATTAGTGATTTAAAAAACAAAATATTACACCTGACCACCTTTCCAAACGATCTCAGAGAGCAGCCTTGCTTTCTCTCTCACCTTGCAGAAGTGTGCTTTTTAAGGATATATGATTTATAAAACAAAAAAGTGTGTTTTTAACTAGAGTACACTTGCTTAAATATACAAGTGGACATGTTAACGTCATGTTAAAGTTCAAGGTACTTCTTAAAAAAGGCAGATAGTTATTTTAACTCTGCATTCTTATATAGAATAGCGATTATTATAGACTTTAGTTTCCTCTCGTCATTCACCTATCATATGGAGAGGTCAATAAATAAGAACTTATCTGGTCCAGTTTACCTACAAGAGAAAAAGTACTAAAAGAAAAAGAAGTTACCTATAAAATTACTTGTTTAACCCTGATAACATCCGAGTTGCCATACCCAGTTTGTAATTGCAAGAAAAGCAAACAATATTCATCTTGCTTATTAATAAATGCCCCATTTTCTATGACTTATTTTTTTTTATGATGCCTATCAAGTCACATATTCTTGGGGCAAGAAAGCTGGCCAGGAGGTGCAATGATAGCAGTAACACAGTATAAATCTGGGTTCAAAAAACCGAACATACCCGATCCAGAAGGAAAGAAATCTGGACATATTGAGGAGGCAGTGCCCAGCTGTTACTTGGGCTCTTGCGTTGTGAAGACTATACCCGGCCTAAGATATAGTTTCACACCGTGTAATTAACACAGAACTCTGTTGTGCTAGTGTACAGACTTCAGGAAAAAGTCTTACACAAAACGAATTACCTCCTTCGTTAAGAGTAGAAGATAAAATAGCTTACTAACTGATGTAATGAGTAATGGATGTCACTATGACACAAAACTTGCCATGATTTGTGTGTTCAGCTACAAGGTGCAGTATTTCTTATGACTAACTCAAAGCACAGCCACATCCAACTGTGATTTGGAATTCCATCTTGAGCAGCACGCACTATGACTTTGAAGAAAGTCTGTATGATTGTAACAAAGTCACCCATCCTCTCTTGAAACATGAACAAAATCCATGGGGTAATCAGGCACAGGCGGCATGTAACGGGTTTGTCTTCCTTTTTACTCCTTGTTTTTGCTTCTGAGGACATGCACTTAGCTCCGGACTAAATCCATTTTTTTATTACAAGAGAACACAGGTATTCTTCTCTTTTTCCTTCTCTTTCTCTCGAGGTTCTTTACGTTTGCGTTCATTACTCCCAGATTGTCTTCCACTTGCTGGAGAAGCAGCACCTTGCACCTGCTATGTGGAAAAAAATAAAATCTTGACTAAAACAAACCTTATTGTAGAGGCAGTCTGATGCATTACTCTATGTTCAAGTTCACAAACAAAAGTTTAACTACTACGCCAACAGCAGAATTCAGGTCAGGTCTTTTTGTGTAATTACTCCAAAACTGCCACAAAACTTATTACGTCTAAAAAACAATGTCAGCTGAAAACATATTTCAAGTCCTATGTGCCCTTTCTATGATGTCCACATATTCAGATCAGTTGTTTCAATAATAAAATTTGGCTTCAAGCATTTTTTGGCACTTCTATATTACTGTACTGGAATTTTTTCATAGTTTCTTTTGTAACAACATAATCCACATTTCAGAAGTTACAGAGTGAAAGTGTTGGTTTTGACAAAAACAGCAGGCAGAGCAGTAGCTTTTTGTGACTAGAAACTAGTTAATAACTTAGCAAGGGGCTTGGTATACAAAGACATCATAAGTTTTGTTAATTCATCATCTGTTCCAGCTGTTACCCATTCACAGCTGCAAATGAGCATACTGTTAAGACCTGGTAAGCAGGTTCTTCAGTTCTTTCTACCTTTTTGCAGCCAGCAGTAGCGAATCTTTGTCTTACTGATGATACTATTAAAGCAACAAGCAGTGGAAATAACAGAACTTAATTGTCAAAATTCTTCTTTCATGCTTAACAAGCACATCAGTTAATTGTTGTGAATTGCTTCAGGCCAAAGATTCAGCCTTCACACACATTATTTTTTCACATATTTGTAAATAAAATCAGTTTTAAAAGTCTTCAGCAGTTAAGAATTCCCTGAATCCAGAACACCAACTTAAATATTGCCTCTGGCACACAAGATTCAGTTATATGGCAATTTTGTATATACATGTGCGTGAACCGCGTTTTCCAAGCATTTTGAATGCAACTGCTTATGGGGATGGGAGTGAAAGGTGTACTAGGAGAAACTGTTAATTTCATAATTTGAAACAGAACTGAATAGATTCACATGATATCATACACTGAAACACCTGAAAAGGTAAAGCAAAAACTTCTGCAAGACAAAATAAAGACAAAACTTCAGCTACTGTCAAAAAAACCTCTTATTTAGAAGTTTAGGCCTGCTTTAAAGTATTAAAGCGTCAGCCACTGTCGTATCTGCATGCATACTCCAACAGTCATAGCGTATTTCTGAAGATTCCTGTATTCATCTTGTCACTTGCTGTATACAGCGTAATCAGCAGCCTTATCAGTCTGAAACATTTACAAACATAGATGCATCTCTATTAAGTTAATGCTCTCTAAAATTCATGATCATGTTGTATAACAGTGCTTTCTTACCTGGACCTGAGCAGCTGCTTGTTCTTGTTCCTGATAGTACTGAGAAGCTCTCCTGTCCTCCTCCTCCTGGAGCTTCTTGGCTAGCTCTAGATCGCTGATTCCTTCTGGGATCTGCTCCCAGTTGATCTCTTGATTTTGCTGCTCTTGTTGTAGAGACAATGCCATCAGATAATCCTAAACAGTAAACTTGTTTATTAATGCTCTTTCCCATAGAAAAGAGCCAAGTCATATCAAGAGAAATTTTCAGCATGTGCAGCTACACAGTACCATCGCTTTTCTCCCAGCCTCATCTCCAAACACATTTACCTCGTGGAAAATTCAGAACCTGTTCATAATCTGAACTGCAGGAAGGCTGAAAACAGTTACTTTACATTTCTCCTTCCACAGTGCCTATGTCACAGCATACAAAACACAAAAGCTAATTTTAAAAAAACTGCTTTCAGGTTAAAATTCCATTACCTGGACAGCAGCAAAAGACAGTGTCAGCTCATACCAGTTCTAGGTACAAATAATGATTTTGAAGCTGTGTCTTTGAAATTTGCTATTTCAAAATAACACTCTGATTATGCTTGATAGAGTATCTGTCCCCACTCTACTGAACAGTGTTGAGAGTACATCAATAAGGAAGACTAACTTGAAACAGATGAGAAAATAATCAAAAGGTGGGTGTGGATATATCCAGAAAGACAGCAATGCAAGATATTACTAGCCCTGTTATCTCTGCCAGATTCTTTATTCTAACAAGAGAGATATGGTGCTTGAATTTATTAAACAGTATCTGCCTATTCATTTCCCCCGTAGTATTTAAAAAAAATTAATGGTGATTATTATAAAACTTATTTTGCTTGTTCACAATGTAAGATTTCCAAGGAGACTGCTCTTGCTATGTGCTTATGCATTAACTGGTACAAGTCAGTCCCATCTCAGATGCGACTTCTGGAAACTATTATATATAGTTAATAACAAGTAACCACCATCACAGACAATCTGCTATGGATTTGGTCTTACATTCAGCAAAGTGGGCATCAGAAGGCAAAGTTCCATTATGACAATATTAATGAGCTGAAATGAATTTGTTACAGGGGGAGAAGTTTCACAGGGCTGTTTCTGTTTCCATGCACAAGGCAGATGTGACATTTCACCTGAATAAGTTCTTTGCAGAAGTGTATTCTGAGAGATGAAAACTGGATTTTCCACACTATTCAGTTGGTCTTACTCTTCCTCCCCTGAAGTTGTGCTAATACTTCACTTTTGAGAACGCCAGCCTAAAAGTATCTTAAGAATTTTTTATAGTCATATATATGCATGAGTACACATAGATACATCTGTGTAAGTATACATATCTATGACTAAAAATAAGTAGTAATTGTTATATAGAGTCACAAGCAAACAGAAAAATAAAACAGAAAGACAGAAATCCAGTACTTGATCTATTTGATCCTGCTGCCCTCTGTAGACAGTTTCGGGATCTGACGGAGGCCGTAGGTGGAATTCAGAATCACAGAAATTTCCATCGCCATCCACATTATGCAAGCTTTCCCAGACAACTTTTTCTTCTGTAAGAAAGCCCTGGTCTGTCACCAGCAGGTAAAGCTGACCCTATACAAAAGCATAAAGAAAACCTGTAAAACTAAAAAAAATTATTTTTTACAATCTGATACAATTAGCAGAAATGATCACCTAATATAACTGTTGCATTCCAGTAAAACATTCATTTAGGTTTTTTTACCAAGTTTAAAATTCAAATGAATCCTTATACAGCATTAAAATACCAGATTTTAGCAAGTTTAAAATTCAAATGAATCTGTATACAGCATTAAAATACCAGATACTAATACAGCTAAATTAATAGCCACATTTAATTTCTGTATTCTATCTTGTAATGTTTCAGTGTTAATGAAAGTTCATATGGACTAAAAATTAATATAAACCATGAATATATACCTTGATAAATCCTTGGAAACACACCTAAGAAGTATACCTCCAGACTGGCAATGTAATTTTAAATCCCAGGACAAATCACATTAAATTCCAGAGGCAAGATATGGAGACAAAGGTGATCTTTCTAACTAATCCAAGAGACATTACCTCAAAACAACCGTATCTCAGACTTCATGTTTTATAAGGGGTTTTGACAGAATTTGAGGTTTATTTCAACTGAAAAAACTATATTTAAGATTCACGCATCACTTGTCACCAATAACTGCTTTTGTTGTATTTTAGCCTTTTTACAGTTCCACAAGGCCAAATTGCTCAATTTCAAACTCTGAAATCATAAAACGGGCTGGTCTGGGAATGAGAGAGACAACACTATCAAGTCCAGGAAGCCAAGGCACAGGAAGGATGAAATGCAAAATTAGGCTGAAGGAATGGGAGAGGAGCTGAAATCAAGGGGAAGTTACAAAAGTGGGCCTCAACCAAAAGGAGATGGTGCTGCATGTTTGAGGTCCAGCAAAGCACCAAAAGAAAATCCACATTTAAGTTTCAATTAGATTTTAATCTTATCCTGCCCTTTTTATGTTTTTAGAATTATGCTTCAAAGCAGGAATGTTATTACTGACTATACAGCACATTAAGACTGAAGCTTCCATTAGTATTACTGAATGTACCAGATCGAGATATTAAATGCAAAACTTGTTGCATTTTAACTGTAAAAATCAGAGCAGTTTATTGTGACATCCACAAAAATTTGCTATTTGTATTACAGCACCACACAAAGGGTTCTCAAAGATCACTGTGCTAAAGCTGTACCAAAGCACAAGAGGCAATTCCTGTTCTAATGATTTCATAGGCTGAACAGGCAAAAAACTAAAGCATCGCCCCTATTCAACAAGAACAGAACTAGTTCACTGGTTTCTCAAGTCATTAAAAGATTGTCTATACCAGATGCTGAAATTAAAATCAGACCTCTTCAATCCTACTAAGACTACAGCCATCCCTTCTGCGGCTGGTAGGTCATACAACGTGACAAAAATATTATTTGAACTCATGTGCAGCCATTGTTCTAATACTACCTAATACAAGACATGCTTATACCAAAGGCCAACCAGAACAGACACAAAAACCTACAAAGGACACTACTATATGGTCAAGCTTTGGAATGGCAGTTAGCCCAGCACAGGTGGGTTTACAGACATAAATACAATTGTCAGCAACAAGTATGATCACATAATGTGATCTAAGGAATCATTTTTCCCTTGGAAACCTATTTCTGATGCTTAAAAATCAGCCAAAGAACATCAAAGGAAATAATTCCACAACATTTCCAATTTGCACAGATTACCTATTTTGCAGTATCTTATATGTAAGAAGTCTCTAAAAAAACAGGTGTGGGGGTGTGTGTGTGTGTGTGTGTGTGACATCACAGAATCTTTAAGCTAAGTGTGTTTGAACCTTTTAAATTTTATTTTGACCAGTACATTGATTCAAACAAAACCTAAAGAGACAAAAAGGGGAGGGTTAAGTTTTCGTCTATTATGCCATACATTTTGAATTACTTTTCAAACAGCTCAAACAGTGTAGCTTAATAACAATACTGAAATCAGAAAGTGTTAATGCTTTCATAATCTCCCAACTATTGTAAGCTGAATTTATCACACACAAATATTTAAGTATGTCATTACCTTTATGGGATTAGAATCTAGTATCTGTCAAAGATATTTTAAATCTAACACTTGTTTGAAATAAACTGTTTCAATCTTAAATAAAATTCATATTCTTACTTTAAGACTTCTTCTGTTGAACTATACCTGAACACTGATTTTAAAAATGTTATCTTAAATAAAAACTTTCAATACAGCTTCCTGATAAAAGGCAATAAGCTGCATTATGTATCACCACATGACCTAAACAATACCATTCCAATACCAATTACATAGTTTAAAAGCATGCTCTTCAGCCAAACCCAGCAAACCAACACAGGCTCCCTAGTACTTGTGAGGAGACAAGAGTTACTTTTCACTTTATTAGAATGAAAGAACAATTGGAAAGCACAGATCAGAGATCCAGTCATCTTTCCCTTTTTGTTTTTTATCAAGTGCTCTGATCTCTACTTCATATTAGTATAATTTAATGAAATCCCTCAAAAAAAACCCACCAGATTCCCAAGGATCCTTGGGAAGCATGAATATTGCTAATAGTCATGTAACTTTTGATAATAGTTGGACAACTTTCAGTTTCACATACAAAGTAAGAGGAGCAAGCTCTTTCTGTATTAGGTGTAATGTAGCTACTCATCTCTACTGACACCCATCTTCCTAGAATGTCAATGTCTTTGTTTCTTCTACTTGCAACAAGCAAAAAAGAGGCCGTATCTACAGACTGGTTTTATAGATGCTGTCCTAATGCCATGCATGTCCTCTTGCCAGTCCTAAAGGCTCAGAGGCCAACTTCACTGGCACATCCAGATTCCGCCGAGGGGATCTGTGCTATAACAAAATCTTTTTCTCATATGATCTTCACACTATCTCTGAATTTGAGCTGCACTGAGTAACGACATGCCCAGTGTCAGGAACCAGCCATCGTTCTCCAGCACTTACCAGATCACGAGATCAGTCCAGCTGCTAAGAGATAGTGACATACAACCAATGTCACACTGGGATTTCTGACTTAATGGGTCCAGTAGTTTTACACCACATTTGTAGCCTACCAAACAAAATTTCGGCACTTCAGCTCCACTCAGTGCCAACACACAAGGAGGAAAAGGGAAAGAGCGCACACAGTGACATGACAGAATCAGAAAGAACTACCAAGCGTAGAAACATTTATTTACACTGAACTAAAAAATTATGAAGAGGATTTAAAAGAGGTAAAAAACAAAATGTGTTTTCTACTTAAATGGTCCCGATTCTGCATTTGCTTTCCAGTCAGGGTTAAAACTGGCACAGGATGATCAGCACACTAAAGGTCATGCAATTAAGCTAACGAATATATATATAAATATGCTTTTCAAGTACACTTTGCCAAGAACAGTATCATACTTCACAAAATAAGTGTGCTTCTACCTTCATAAAATCTTAACTGGCCATTTCTAAGGTATCACCAGCTTATCTTTTAGGTTTATTTTCAAATGTGGGGTTTCTTAATAAATACACAGTCTCGTGGGTCAATACTGCCCCTAAAAGTACTAGGCACAAAATATAAAGCAATAATATCTACTAACAACTGTTGACAATAGGGAATAAAACAATAAAAGAAAGTCTCAAGTGCATAACTGTTAAAGTAAACTGTGCCTACAATAAAGTTATAAATAATTATTTATCCTAAGAATCAACATCTAGATATTGTAGACCAATGCACAGATTTTATAGTTTCACATATAAAAAGCTTGAAATATAGCCAAGTATAAAAGCAAGATTGTTCTCCTGAAGAATGATCTCTTCGTCTTCTGGTTTGCACAAAAAACCCTCTCTGAAACACACAGATGTCAGCTGCAGGTAATGTTAATGCTTACAAGACCTCTTTTCCTGGGTTAATTTCAGGACCAGATTAAGTAATTAAAATTAATGCTTTTAAACTACTTGTTCTGATGCCAGTTACCAAATTGCCAGAAGTTTAGAAAACTGAAAAAGAAAACCAAATAGCTGTCCAGTAGCCTCACACAGTAAAGACAGATGCTTTAAGCCTTACCCTTTAATGTCCATGGAAACGTTCTCTCGGCCTTTCAGACCCCTTGGTTTTTATGAAGGTGTTTTATGTTGACCTGAATGAGTGCTATTATATTGATATTATTCTAATCTACCTGAATGTTTTAACTGTTAGAGAAAATCAACAATTTTTTAAAAAAGTATACACCATGTAATTCAACAGAGCAACTCTCGGAATAAAAATGGTACACTTACTAAAAAATGGAAAAATATTTAAACATGTTTTTAAGAAGTTACCTCTACTATGCCAAACTCGAACATCATCTTAAATGCCCAAGGAAAAAGTGCAATTATTGCTATGAAATATACTTTGTATTTGAATAAAATTGTGTTGAGTTCTGGAAAAGAAACCCAACATTTATAAACTAGAAAACATAATTTCAACACACACACTTCAAATTCCAAACAGGTGTCTTGTTACTTTCCAGTAAAGACAATAGGTTGTGTTACAGTCACATCACTGAGAAAAACGTTCCAACTGAACTAAGACATTCTTACCAAACTGATCCCCTCTTTACAGCCCTGTTTTTCCTTGATCTAGGCAATTATCATTTGATGTATTTATTATCTGTGCAATGAAAAGCAAAGGCAATAAAACCCACAAAAAAAATCACATCTTTAACTGCTGAAAATGATTACTGCATAATCACATGAGCCAAGACTATTAATATGCAATTAAAGGGACAGGAAGTAGAATAAATGACTACTCGGGCAAATGGATAAATAATAGTGAGAGAGGTTAAGAATCTGATAACTGAACTGCCACTATTAACTAACACTCACCATATTTCAACAGATGTTGAATATATTACAGAACTGCCATATTTATTTTTTCTTTATATGGAATAATGAAATTTTTTGAAGTGTTACATAATTTTTCTATAAACATAAACATGATCCTAATACTCAAACTTTTTTCAAATCAGAAATGAGAACACATTGTATTATGCAAATTTCAGTCAATTTTCAGAAGAGGAATAATAAAACATTAATTGTTCAAGACTATATTAAATAATATAAACTGAGTAAATAAATTATAATTGAACTGATGGTCTATTCTGAAATGCAATCTGTGAATCTTCACAATTATGCTGTGGTATCAACTCAGCAGCTTTAAAAAAAAAACCACAAATGGAAGTCTTCGGAGGCAGATTACTTCAAAACTTTTCATAGTAATTTCTGAACAAATTTACTGCCACCATTCTTCTACTACTGTTACTTTACTCGTCAGTGTCCACATTTTTAAAGTGAATGCTGTATCTAAAATGGAAAAATCATTATTGAATAAGCCCTTTCCATTTAACTCTTACTCCCAGAGTCAGGAATTTGGAAGATACGTAAAAATGTCACAATAGTTACCTGCCTGAAGATTAACCTTTTAGAAGTGTCCATATATTAAACTGAACTGCAATGTTTCAAAACAGTAACAAATATTGTCAAACACAGTGACAGTGAACTAAAACCAGGTTTCCCCCTTTGCTTTTTTCTCTTGTTCATAAGACCAATACTCTTCTTTAAATAATATTTTTAAAGATGTTGCAATACAACCCCTCACCTATTATTGTCCAGCTCAAAGCCCAAAGTACTATCTTTATCCCCTAAACTAGTGCAGAAATGCCTTTTAGATACCTGCTAGCAAAGACTGTTAATAAGCTTTTGCCTACAGTGTATAACAGCACTGGTACTTCCCTAAGCCACATCATGAATACCTGGTGTAGATGTATTGTCATAAAACCATTCTATTTCTGATCTTGCAAGAGGCACTTAAGAGTAAGAAAACCCACCTATTATTGTTAATGTAGTAACAATTAAAAAATAATATTAAAAAGAAAGCCAGCTATGTGAGGAGTCACTCCAGTTCCCTTCCTTACAAATTTATTATCCATGCAAAAAAGCTAAAAAGTATCTTGGTGTCAGTAGAGACACTGGACACAAAGGAAGCATGAGCAGATTAACCAGCCTAATGATCATACTAGTTGGCCACCAGTATGCCCAATGTTTGCAAGGAGTTTGTGCCACTATGCAACATCTTGTAACAGCAGCCTATAAAAAAGTTTTCAAAGCAAAGATATAGGAATTCAGAATACTGTGCTGTTTACGCACACTTTCACATAACTCTCACTTCAGTAAAACAGCCCTCTAAAATAAACAATCCAAAACCAAGGTAAAGATCTTTTGATCTGACAACGGAAAGCCACTCTGAGCTCCGTCTAATTGGGTAAAGTGTTGTCTGTGTTGGTAAACCTATTTTTAAATTGATACTATATGTCAAATAAATTCTGCAAACTCTTTGTAATAAAGACTTAAACACCAGAAAGTTCAAATTACATGCACAAAGGATGTCACCAGTCTCCACTTCTCACATTACTGTTGTAAAATATCCACAAGATTATCCCCTATTAAGGGACGACAGGTAAATGCATATACAATATATTTCCAACCAGAAAATATTATTATCTCTAAAACAAACTAAACAGATGGGATGAGGAAAGAACTCCAATACAACTTGAAAAAATAAATCTGTTCAGCCAAGCACCACAAATATTTAAAACGGCTCAATCAGTCATATGATTGTTGTGTGGCACCAATACAGAGCAGAATTAAGGCTATTTGGGTTTGCCTGTTTTATTAGAAAAAACGGTATGTTGAACTTGAAAATGTCTGTGATTTATGAATTTTGCTCTTTGAATTATTTCGATACCACCAAGTATTTTTTCTTAAATTACTCATACCTGCTCCTCAAATCTAAAGTTGATTCTAGAAAAGATAAGCATATAAGAAATCGGAACAAGTCTCTGCATTTCCTTTGAAAAAGCTTAGTGATCTGCTTTTTTTTTTTTCTCTTTTCTCCAGGAAGTGTAGTGAATATCAGCCTACATCCTACTTTCTTTCACACTAAAATCGAAGTCCTTTCACTAACGTATCAGCCTCAAAAAAACCCCACTGAACTTTAGAAATATCCCCAGCGTACAAGTCACTGTATCAGCTGTACATGAAAGCTTCCAAATAGAAGTTTAAGTATTGGCTTCATTAAAATAATACTTAAACAGCCTAATGTACCTAACAAGAATTTATAATGAAAATTCCTTAATTAGTCAAAGTGTAAATGTTTCTAAAAATAAAACAAGTTTTATTATTTGTACATAACTCATATGTATAATTCCCTTTTGTTTAACTTCATAGCTGTTTTGTTTGTATGTTTCCATATATTGCTTTGAAGGGGGAAGAAGAAAGGGCAATATTAGAGAAAGACAAACAAAATGCATAGTTCTTGCCCTAAAAGTTCTACACCTTCATTTTCTCTGCCATATGCTGTATCTTCAGTTTTCCTAATTGATGGACTTCTTTCCATAATCCAGCTACTGCTGACTACTGCTCAAACTGTGAAGTAAAAGAAACTCCATTAAAAATCTGCAGAGCTAGCATTAAACCTAGTAAAAGGAAAGAGTAAAGCAGTTGAAAAATCTCAGCTCTGTGACAGCAATGCATTTGGCACTCCTACGAGTATCCTGGAGGTCCAAAGATTTTTGGATAGCTCATCTAAAAACCCAAATCAAGTCTATTTCTGACTTCCTTGATATGAAAGAATCCCTAGCCATGTAGCTATTACAAATAGCTAGGTAGGTTAGACAGAACAGTTACTGCTGACTTATAAAAATAAATAAATAATTTCTGTCTTTATTAAAAGTTTCTTGATATCTCAAATTCTGTAACGTGCCATTCACCAGAAATCCAAGGCAAAATGAACAACATGGCTTAAAAATGACAAGCCCAGGAACTAAAAGCCTGTAGATAACATGGAAATAGAACGCTAGCTGCAAGTGAGGTCACCATAATGACTATGAAACACAAGAATAATGGCCCATATTCCAAAACTTAACATTTCAGAAGTCTAAGACTTCTCAAAAAAGACAAGATTAAAATCACAGTGACTTAGAACCAGTAGAGCTTAAATACACAACTAATAAAAAATACTGTTCTTCAAATATTTTAACTCAGTATTTCTTAGGACTTGGATTTAGTTCTCACAGTTAAAATCCAGACACAGATTTTTACTCAGTGCCTTAACCTGTTCTGTATTATTAATATTCTGGGCTGCAGAAGACTACAAACAGTCTACATTCCACAAACAAAATTCTGTACTGATAATTCACAAGGTCAAAGTGCTACTCACTGACTGTATTTAATACAAGGAATATTTTCTATTTTAGAAGTTTTAACGATAGCACAAAAATGAATGAGTTCCAGGAGGATTTAAGTATTTTATGTGGAATATCCTTTAATTGGAGTAAAACATGTTTCCTGCCCCTCTAGGTACCACCTGTACCCAGAAGTACATCTGTACTTCTACTTCGTATTTTCTTTCTGAAATCAGATTGTTTTAGGTTGAGGTTTTTTTCCCCTGTGATGAAAGCAACCACAAGACAATGCACAGGCTTACATGACAAACTACTACCAACTACTGCAAGAGCTGAATTTATAAAAATGGAGAGAAGCAAAACTATACCTCTTAAAACTGTGACATAAGCAAGCTTCATCAGGAAAACTGTTATATTTGACTATAAACAGATATATTCCATAGATTGTTGGGTTTTTTTAAACAGAGGAAAGGAGGAGAAAAATCCTTTTACCTATCCTACCACTTTAAGAGGACATCACTGTACATAGATCTAGAACAAGTCTTAGATATGCTCTAAGAAGCTATTAGAAAAATCAGATGTGTTACCTGTTTGTAGAGTTAATCATTTTTATCAGGACTATTCAGAACTTTAGCTCAGCTTATGAGTAGTTATTCAAAATGCCAAAGATAAGCATTGACACTCAAGATTAGGAGGGAGAAAAAAGGACTAGTACTACCAAATGGAAAAGTTTGTGTCATTTGCATGATGTATATCATGTTACCATGTAATAGATGGTGAAAACAGTGATTCCTTAACGTTTTTGTATGTTACACCCCCCTCCTTTTTGCATTTATTACCATTATTCGTAAGTACAAGTGTACATAAAATTAAAGTCTTATTTAATAACAGATAACCAAAAAAGAATTTCAAGAGTTCTATGTAAAAGTAAAAAGTCATACCTATGTTTGAGAGAAACGTCTAACTCCTAAGTATGATTTGACAGTGCAAGCCAATTAAAAGTTTACTTCAAAATATTCACGTTTACCACTGAAGAGCAGGAAATTATTAAGCCTTATGAAACAATTTGACTGTGCCCCTTTCTACCCAAGTCAGATACATAAAAATACACTATCATCTATCTTAGTAAAGTTCTGTTAGAAAGAAGATGCGCCATAAATAATTGTAAACTTGCCAAGACACATTCTCCATTCCACAGAGGAAGGAGTCCCAGAAGCATTAATGAAATTGTCACTTGCTTTTCGTCTCCTGGAATACTCGTTTCATAATTCTCACCATTTTGCTTCCTCAGGTTCAGATTCAAATAAAATCATCTCTTTCCCAACAAAGGGAACCAATATTGCAGCTTATCTCAACTTCTCCAAATGTTTGGTATTTTGAACACCATGGTGGAGCTACTTGTCTACTGGCCCAAATGTAACGCAAAGTTTTATATCCTCAGAAACAAGAAATCACATAAATTCAGCCTTATCATAGCCAATCACAAAATGCAAGTAAATTTAAGCCATGTAAGAAATGTGTGTCATTATACATAACCACAAAAGGAGTTAACACAGGGAGCAAACTGAACATAAAATGAAGAGCTACAAGAAGATTTGAAGTGATAATGGATCCTGTTATCAAAAACACCATAATCAATAATTCACAAGTAAAATTTGCTACAGACCTTACCTTCATCATAAGCCATACTTACATATAACAATAAACTAGAATTTATTTCTATTTCAAGATAGGGGAAAAACAAGATTTACTTTGAAATGAGAATGCTAATCACAACAGTAAAGACAAAAATGTTGAATATACCTTGTATTTGGTCATGGTGCTAAAATGATTGTTCCTGAAGAACACACAGAGCTCTCCCTCCTGGACAGCTGACGTCAACTCACACAGTCCATGGTATGTCAACTGCGTAGCTGTGTTATTTAGAAACTGCTCAGCTACAAATCCTACAAAAGCAATACATACTGTTATGTATGTCTATTCCGTACTTCCTAATATATAAAACCTGTTTACAAGGCTAATATTTTTCCTATCTCCTCCCTACTAATATGCCCCCTTATTACCACAAATCTAAGGGAACACATTCAGAGGGAGGAAAACGAGGTGAAAGTTCTAAAAAGTTCTAAAACCTCAGCATTGTAGATAACCCTCTCATATTCAGAAATGCTATATCCGCTTCCAGTATTACTGATTTTTTCCTTGTCACCACGTAATATATAATTCATGTTCTAATTATAGGAGATAATACATAGCCAAGTTGAAATCTGAATGCTGCCCATAATACCTTTTCATAAAAGAAAGTTCTCTCCAGCTTTTTAAAAGTATATTTAATAAAGCAAGAGAATGAGGACAATCCTTGGTTTGAATTGCATCAGAGAAGTTCAGAAAACAAGCACAGCACTGCCTGCCTGTCCAGGGAAAGAAGCTCAGCAGACAGAATGCAACTCTTCACACTTGCATCTCTACATACTGAGACCCACACACAAAATATTGTAACCAAGACTTGATAGGGTAGACACTTTGATAAAGCATAGAAAAAAGTTACCCACCTTCACTAACCAGTTCGCTGTTGTCCGACTGTTTACAAGAAATTATCTTCTCCACTAGCTGATTGTAACTGCAGTTACCAACTGCTTTTACTATGTCAGCAACCTGGAGCAGGAAGGAACAGCATACAAACCAGAGAACTTACATTTGTGAAGAACAGAACACAACTGTAAGCCTATGGCCACTACTCACAAGAAGGTAAGAGTTTCAAAGAGAGGACGTTATCTCCCTCAAAATACTAGACCATAAACTTCTAGCCCAGACCCCATTTTAAATCCTTAAGTTAACGCTTAATATCAAAAACTGTTGCTAAAGTGGATGGAGGAAAGAATAAGGCATCAGTTGGCTCAGCTGGATGGGAGGGAAGTCCAAAGGGGTAAGAGAAGAGCAACTTCATAAGCAAGGCATGAAAAGGAAAAAAAATGAGGCAGATTATTCCAGGCAAACTCACCAGTTTCCCGTTAAGTAAACATTACCAGTCTACCATTTATTAAATAATATAATTAAAAATAAATTACATGTTTGTTAAAAATGCAGTCCTCTCCAACTGGTTCTAACATCCTCAGTTCTCAAAAGCAGTGACTAGTAAATCAAATTTAAAGGAAGGAGGAAAGTAACCTTGCATTCCTTCCAAGTGTTCTCTAACGAGCTTTCAAAAACAATGCCTGGGACATCATATCTGGCCACTTCCTACCTCCCTCAGAACAACAATTCTCATTTACACAGCCATGAATTCAGCGTAGATGGTTTTGAAAGTTAGCCTGACTACAGACCTAGTCTCGGCAAAGCTACCACACTAAAACACATGTACAATCTGCATTCACTCCTCTGAAGAAAATCCAATTTTTCTGACTAGATTTAAAAAAAAAAATCCATTACCATAATCATTATTACTGACTCCAGTTAAAATTCTGCAACATCTCCCCTCCCACCAATAAAATTCAGAATAACTTATATTCTCTTTGAATTACTGAAAAAAATCAGTTACCTGAGGGTCCACTAACCATCCATGGTACAAAGGGATATCAAGAAGATCAAACACTATGCATTCAGGTGTGTATTCAAATACTCGTACACCTGTAAACTTCACATTGACATCCAGACCCGTCTGTAACTTATGTAGAATTGCCATTGCATCACTCATATTCTGACAGCAGAAAGAAAAAAAAAAACATAAAACAAAACAGGTGACAGAGCTTTGTACACTTGGTGGTTACTCTTGTAACCCTTCATCATGTAGTACTCATCAACTCAGTATTTCGGGGGGG
>Ga0065711_1002325_pt1 | contig 52676 bp, 21 predicted proteins | sample Hoacrofraction12_FD_59098 | JGI IMG/M metagenome (GOLD analysis project Ga0065711, IMG submission 59098) | Hoatzin crop microbial communities from Cojedes, Venezuela - Epithelial fraction 12 v2 (version 2) | ecosystem: Host-associated > Birds > Digestive system > Esophagus > Crop | place... | reverse complement strand
CCCCCTCCTCTCCTTGTTGGTCTGTCTCTCCTAAAGAGTCTGTAGCCATCTATGACAGCATGCCAGTCATGCGAGTTGTCCCACCACGTTTCTGTGATGGCGACCAAGTCTGATCACTGGCAGTTTATTACGCCTTTTCACTGTTGAATTAAAGAACATATTCCTCTGAAATACTGTATAAGATTAGACCTATACTTCAACAGCTGTTCTTTCAAGTCAGAGCATAACTGACATAACACCAGGTCAAAGGGCTCATCATGTGTAAATAAATCCACAAGTGCCCAGTTGGCACTGAGAGGGGCAACACTGCAGCCAAAAGGTAATTTTCAAGAAATTCTAGTACAACTAGATCAAAGCAGTCTGTGGTCATTCTCAGCACAAAAATAATATAACATGGGCACAATTGCACAGCAAATACTTCTAAAGAGATTCCTTCTGGAAGAAAGTATATGCCATTTGCACACTGGAGCGACAGCTGCTCCCAAGACTACCAGAGACAGCAGCACGTTGGGGATGGGGAGCACAGACATGAACTATTTCAACCAGCACAAGGAAGCAGGAAGGCACCACTGCCATTAGCACGGGTGCCCATTTGGGAACCAGACGATGCAGAGCATCACCAAGCTGTAAAGTCACTTCCTGACAGCACCACAGGATGACAACTGGTGTTGAAGGGCATTTTGCTGATGGCCTTTTACCATTATGGCATAGCAAGGACCAGACTTCTCCTGTATTTGTGCCTCATACACAATTTCATCTCTAAAGCAACTGAATTAGGAAGAAAATCACTTATGGTTTCTTTCCATGGAGAGTGCTATGCACTTTTAGAGAAGTATTTTATCTACTTTCTGTCTATACAAAAGAATCCCTATCTCCTCCAAAACTTCAATCATTTGGTTGAGCCTTGTTTTTCTGAGACTAGCAAGTGTGTACTAGTAAGTGCTGATACTCAGCAATGGCTTCTGGACAAAAACAAGAACAAAAGGCAAACAAAAAACCCCACCCCAAAAGCCCCAAACAAACCCACCAGAGCCCTTATCAGAGATCTCCCAAACAATTTGTCTGTGTGACATCCAGTTGGGTAAATGGACATGCCGCCTCAGTTTCTACTGTCTTGAAAATACTGCAATTTCACATCAATTTAGTATGTTTTCCAATAACAACACAAACTACTTTTTCATTTCAAGACATTAGTAGAACATGCCTCACATCTTAAATCATACCTGGCTGGACCTGCACTCAGATCTTAGTTGCTACCACAGAAATGTAGGGATGGGGCTAAGGACTTGGGAGCATGCTGTCGCCCCAGGCAGGACTCTGCCTCACACACTCCATGCGACAGCATGAGCAAACCCATGTGCTGCCTCTGTACCGACGATCCCATTCACTACTGTCCAAGAAAGGAGTTTCCCTTGCTGTGATCCTTAGTCCTAAGCGTATTTATCAAGGCTGTAATGCTTATTTGTTATTAGTGCTTTGCAATGAAACAACAACTCATTGAAAACTTAAAACTAACAAGAATAAATAAGTAAAAAAATATTTCTTGCTCAACCTGTTGGCAAGAAGAATGAAGGTGGAGCAGTATGTCTTTCTCCCTTGCCACTAGAATAAGTGGTAATGAAGTGATATTCTCCCAGCCTTGCCCCTGGGGCTTCAAATTGCATATCTCAGAAGGGAAACAGCAAAAGATATTATATTTGAGACATATGATGAATTATACATTTCCAAAGGATAAATTTTACTAGTCTGACAAAACCAGAAACATCTTCTGAATAATCATTTCTTTTATTAACTACTTATTATCTGTTCATATATGGACAAATATCTCATTCTGAGATTTCTCATATAACACTTTCTTCTCATCCCTACTACTTGTTTGGGGGTTTTTTTGGTGGGTTTTTTTTGTTTGTGTGGTTTTTGTTTGGGGTTTTGAGGGGGGATTTTTGTTTGTTTGTTTTTCTCCAGACATCCTGTAAAAGTCTGCCCAAGGCTGATGACACTACCTACAGATCCTGGCAATGTTAACCAGAGCTAACACCTGCAACTCTGACCTACTGAGAAGAGATAGGAAATAAAGACATTCCTCTGGTAATGGATGTCATGACCTTATTCGTAGGCTTTCTACACTTTTGCTTAAATTACAGTAAAAATATAAGCTCAGGTATTGTTCTAACCTGAATAGAACTAATGTACTCATGAAGTAAAAAACTGCTAACATTAAAAACAATTCCATAATTATCTAGATATTAATAAATTAATCACAAACTATTTTTATATATTTGTTATTTCAATGGATCATAGCAGCATGAAATTAGTTCTAAAGAAATTAAACCAAAAATGTATACGTGACCTATTCAAGCAACCTTACTGTTGCATGTATACTGTGAGATTAAGGAAAAGCAAGTAGGAAACCATACCCAAGAAGCATGATCAGAAACCTCTATCTTGAGGGCTATTAAAGAAAAACACTAGAAAGCCATATCTGGAAACCATTGTCAGGAAACTATCTTAATAAAGAAAAAGAAAAAAAAAAAGCAGTCTCCTAATTGGACACCAATCAGCCTTTGTAAAGGGGTCAAGCAACCTATGTACAGAATAGAATAGACCCCTTAAAGCTGTCCAAAATAGCTTTTTGGGCTGTTTAGGCTGTCAGCACACAAAAAAACCCAAGCATTAGTTTAATGTTAACCAGCACTTGAGAATCAGAAATGGAGACCTGATCAATCTGGTATCCTGTAATACTAAATATTTTAGCATTATCATATCAATCAAGTGAAACATACTATAAGGACTGATTATGGACCACTATCTCATCCTCATCGCTAGGTGGTAATTTGGATACAAGAATATTTGTGTAGGGAAGAATAGTGGGCATAAGGGAAAAGTAAGGCAATAAATATGGCCTTTGAGACAGCTCATTTCACTAACAGACAAGATTCCTGAAAAAGAAAAACTGTTTAAACTAAGGTTTACAGGTGATTTGAAAACCTGTGAATATTATGAATATATAGTTAATGGCACTTTCCAGAAGTGGAGGTATAATTCTCATTTACAAGAATTTCTAGGCACACCCCACAAGTGTTCAATTTTCCACATCTTTGAAATAACTAAGAGTACAAATATGTCAAAATTCTCACTTGCTCCTAACATGACTAGAATATAAGTATATAATCAAGAAATTCCCATGACACTAAAAACAAGAAGTAACTGCCTTTTTTTCAGGCACAGTCTAATGAACAATGCTTGCAGCACTCACTGAAGAGTTTCAGACAGGGTCTTTCAAGATAGCATAGTAAATCTAAATCTTTAAGACCCCTAATTCATGCTTTTCACTTCACTATTCACATACATTAGTCACATCTATGGTGTCCCAGAATAGAAAGAGACAAGACAAAATTTGACTTCAGTGTTACTCAGGGTAGAGGACTGAATCCAGATCACCAGAGAGAATTTTAACCTTCAGACCATACTTCATTTCCTCTCTATTATAGTTACTAAAAGTGACTGATGAGACAAGAAAATCCTTTCCCTTTGCTGACTGAATTAATTCTAAGTGTGTAGCATCTTTATTGTGCAGCATCCTTGTTATGCTTGCTGTTATAAAATCCTGCAGCCCAAGTGACATACTTTCAGATCTCAGCACATAACAGGACTTCTTTGTTAAACCCATCCTACCACTTCAAACATCTTTCTCATGATCCACCCAGCAGGGTGACCTGCAGTATTGAAGACCGGGATTCTTAAAATTCTCCAGTATTTCATTTCCAGCTTATGTGCTAAATAAGTAGCAGTTAACATTTAAAATAAAGTGCATAAATTTAGCTACGAAATTCCTATAGAAGTCAACAAGAGAAAAAAAAATTTACTGCATAAGCACCTAAAAAGGCTTCCTAGAGTGTATGAGACCAGACTTAAATTCTGATCTCAGTGGCAGCCATGGCTAAATGAGTGCATAAGCAAGTTAAACCAGCATGTTTGATGTTGGCTATGCTTTCTTCAAGCCCCAAAGTCAGCCTCTTGCAGTACTGCACAGCCTGGAATCAACATCCAAATGCTAGTGCGAAGTTTCTTCTCATCCACCTGACCAATCTACAGCTCTGTTGTGGTTTAACTCCAGCCAGCAACTACACATCACACAGCCGCTCACTCACTCCTGCCCCCAGCAGGATGGGGGGAACAGAATTGGAAGCATAAAAGTGAGAAAACTCCTGGGCTCAGATAACAACAGTTTAATAATTGAAATAAAATAATAATATTGTAATGAAAAGGAAAGTAACAGAGGAGAATAATCCCAGCTGTGTCCCCTCTCAACTTTTTGTGCACCACTCGCTGGTGGGGCAGAGCAAGAAGCAGAAGAGGCCTTGACCCTGTGTAAACACTGCTCAGCAGTAACTAAAACATCCCTGTGTTATCAACACTGTTTTCAGCACAAATTCAAAACATAGCCCCACACTGGCTGCTATGAGGAAAATTAACTCTAGTCCAGCCAAATACAGCACAATCTCCCACACAGCCAGCTGAACCATCACATGCAAGCAAGTATGACAAGGAATCTTGAGAGAGAAAACAGTATCCATTATTTAACCCAAGACCCTGTTGTGTTAAGTACTTTCCAAACACAGAAGAGGCAGATGGTGTTTTTCCCCAAGAGTTTGTAAACTCTGTATGAAGCAAAATATGACTGGACAAGAGTGGTGCAGAACGAATGCAGAGGGAGGAACTGTATGTACAATCAGAAGCGCCCCTCTCCAATTCCTACTTCCTTTTATTTCCATTGTTAGCGCACAGCCGTCTCAACACCAAGCTGTTCACACACTAAGCCATAACATGATGTAAAGGAAGACAACAGCTTCCATCATGCTGTTTTCTAGCCTAAAAATTACTCCGTATATAGGAGATGTACATCATGGAAAAAGTCATTTTTGCTTAATAAAAGTATAATTTGGATCATTTTTGCCATTTAGTGAGGCAATGGATTCACATGAATGGGCTTAAAAGCTACGTGCATGCTGTACGTCTACAGGTTTATAGTCCAAGTGATAAATAAGACAAATTTTTTTCTAGAACAGCTATGAAGGTATTATTTACCAACACAATTTCAGAAAAAAGCAAGCACTATGTGTTTTAGAAGGATACTTTTCAAAACAATCTTTATGCTGTAAGAGATTAATGTATCTACTATTCACTGTATTCACTTTCAGAAGTACCTTTTTAACATTTAACATACTTCAAACACTTGTTTTTACACTTCTTACATGTTTAAATTACTTTCAGAAGTACCATTTTAACTTTTAACAAAAATAGAAATAATGGACAACATTTTATGAGAAGAAATTCATGGCATAAAAAAATTTTTGTTCTGCTGAGGTCAAGTATGTAACTTCAATTCTCCAAGAAATATTCTTATCTTTCTAATCTCTTTTCTACTTCTAAGAAGGTAGAGCTGCTTATACAGTATAGAGTAAAAGTACTCACAATCCTATATGGAAAAAGTCCACATTAATTACAATTATATCTATTTTACTGTGAAGAAAGCATTCCTTAAATCGCTGAGTCTCAAGTCTAATCTTTAATACAGGCTAATTTTAGGAATTGGAATTTCTCTTGCATCCTGCCATGGTACCATACTATGCTGACAGCACAGAGTGCAATAAGTGTCTCGAGGAAGGAGCAGAATGGACAACATCGGCACTAGGTTGGAGTTGATGAGATCACAACAGAAAGAAGTTCTGCTCATTACTCAAGAAGAGTAGAGACAATAATGACAAGAAACTAAGTGAAGCCATCCCCTCACCATCCAAACATACCTGCCTTATCAGTCCCATTGACATGAATTCAAGATAGACTAAGCTACAAAAGACAAAGAGGATTCAGCCTTCAGAGAAGCAGACTATATTCCCCAATAAAGTCTTTCCCATTTCTAATTCCTATTATTGTACAGTATCGGAAAGCTTGTTAAAAACAACACTGTGGATACACTTCAGACACCAGAAGAATCAGCCTCTGAGAATGAGTCCTCTGCCTGTCTCATGCAGATAACTCATACGTATACAGGCAAAAACTAGTGTTATGTTCCACTGTTGCAAAAAATACAATGGTAAAACGCAAACAGGATGTTAGAACAGCATGGCCAGGACCACCAATTTCTGTAGGTATTAGCACATAAAAGGGTGATGTCATTTGCCCAGATTTAGTGGCATTTGAATTCCCAGGTACTCATTTTCATCTAACTCAAAGGACTTTTGACTTCAATCTGGGCCATCTCCACCCCACTCCTCCAGATTTGCAGCAATGGGCCACAACTATCTTCCATCACATCCCAGGAGAAAGCACAGCTACTCCACTTCAAGTGCATTACCTCTAAGGAGCTGACATTTTCTTATCGATGTTGACTGTGACAGTCATAGATAGAGAGTATTGATCAAAAATACATTTCTGACACATTAAGCACAGCATATGAAGATATCTCAAAAATTAAGAATGCGGCAAATCTACTAATGTCTTCATGAAAATCACATCATCACATATGCACTCATGCATTCACAAGTAGAGTGCACTACAGACAGCTGCCTTTATCTTCAGCTTAATTTAATAATAAACTGTATTTGTTACTAGCATTTGGAAACACTATCTTGAGAAAGAAGTGCAGAGTAGATTTGAACTAAAACTTTTATTATGAATACATCTTATTTTATATTTTCATTGAAGGGAAGCTTCAGTGTATTTCTGTCTAAATTACACTTTAGAAAATAAAGTATTACTGAAAAAATAGAGGCTTTGATCTTGCCTCAAATTTAGCCAAGACTGTCTTTCATGTTTCATTTCTTATAATGCACTGCAAAAGCACAGAACCACCTGAAGTCATAAAGATGGATTAGAAAGGGGTGAGAAAATCACCTTGGTATCACAGGTCTTTTATTGCCCCTCACAGTTGCTAAAATGGATGCACACATAAGCAAATTACCTGTTTCTCCAAAACCCATGTGTCTTCCACATACCTGTGTAAAACAATTTGCTGTGACCCATTGTCAGAAATCAGACAATTCAGCTATATGCTTTACCATAAAGAATTCAAGATTTATTTTTTGACACACTATTTTTAGGACATCGTATTTGAGCTTTTAGATGAAGAGTTAAACTAAGATATTAATGCTTTCAGCATCTATAATTAAATTAACAACTGATTACATCTTTCCTTTTCTCTTGGAAAAAAGGTAGTGCTCAAATCAGCTAAACAAACCTGTGCTTTGCTCCCCTCCTCTTTTGAGTGTTATTTCCTCCATTCTCTACAATACCCTTAACGCTTTCCAACTATTACTCCTGCCTTTGACAGAGGCTCAGCAGACAGCAGTGCCCTTTCCCAGGGAGACAGGGCAGCGCCAGCTCTCTGTTGTTACCTCTCCCCAGCACAGCAATGATGAGGAGAGCCAGAAAGGACTCCTGACACTGTGGGCCAGTCTTCAGGTGGAAAACCAAACACAATCATCTAATACAACATGAAGTAATGTATGTGTTGCTGTTTGTTAAGTTGTCCTTTGTATCTGTGAGAATACGTTTCTACAACAGCTACCAAGTGCGCTGCTCCAGAAGAGGAACCACTGTCTTGGTAGGGCTGAGCAATGAGTGCACTGAGCAAGCGGCATGCTGTGTTTAACAGGTTTCACTTCACCCATCCAATACATACTCATCACTGCTGGAGGAGTGCTGCCCACCCCGACCCAGGGCTACAAACCCCCCCCAACATTTTTCCTCAGTTGAGGAAAAATCATTGTCATGCTGACATCTCGAAAACTATTAAAATATAAGATACAATAAATTTGTTTCAATAATACATTAAAACCTGCATCATCTCAGCTGCTCAGCCAGAGGCTGGAATGGAGCCCAATACTCTACTTCGACCTGCACTCCTTGCATTTCAAATTATTAACAGACTGGACAGCGCAGCCTAGCAACTGTGCAAGTTTCCTGATAGCCCCAGCTCTGTGTGTAATGAAAATACATCTGCTCTGAAAATGTAATACCTGGAATCAAATGTAATACAATACTTCATCTTTTGTCCTCTCCAAGCACCTTGCAAAATGTCTCCCAACATGAGAAAAACTTTAAAGTTTGAGAACTACTATTTCAATTCTTTCCTGAGTTCTCTATCACACTATTTAACTAATTCCTGCTCACCCAAGCTGCTCCAAGTATACAACACTGCTCCAAGTAAGCACAAGCTATTCCTTTCAGCTGGGAAATAACACAGTGCAAACTGGCATTTCCCACAATTTTATTTATGCCTTTTACATCCCCTTAACTTCATTTTCAGCTGAAATATCAGTTATCAGCTTAAAATAATGAGCTGATAATGAATTCCAAAAAATGTGCAACCAGAACCATTACACTGCACTCTGAACTCCCGGTTCCTCCTCAAATCCTGAAGACTGGCCTTAATGTTCAAGTGTCTCCGTGTGACTAATTACAAATTTTCTGACAGAAAAGCAGATGTATTCTGTTTCATTATTCTTGCTTCTAAATAGCTTTCAAGTGTTTGGGCCACACACTGGTCTTGAATTTGAATGTGCTAAATTAGGCCATGCAACAGGAAAAACAGATATCCTTAATTCATTTAAGTTCTCAGTCTAGATGCATAAAATACTACATCAGGAGGAAAACAACCAACACCACAGTAGGTCTGGGCATAGGGCACAGAAAATGCAGGTCTTTTGCATAAAAACATATTCTCAACTCAAGCAGGCAAGTGGCCTGCAAAGGCTGAACTGACCAACGCTACGTGCACTTGTGTTTTCTTTCCTCCTGCTCCAGCACACCACTTCCTCATCAGCTCAGGCACCATATTCCTCACCCCCCACCCCCCATCCCCTCCCCTTCTCCCAAATACCTCATAGCACACATCTGAATTTCACTGCCGAAAGCAGTCACACTTCAGGCACAGCACATAAGTACCAGGATCTGGGCATTAAATGGGAGCAGTAAATCAGTTTTCCCAGCAACAGCAGACTGTCTGCAAGCCGCCCAGTAAAGCTAACAACTGCAAGAGTATGGGGAAGACAACTAGAAGTCACAGCATCCCTGAATGAAGAAACACAGCATGGGTTACCATTTCGCTAGTATGTGCTAAAGCAGATAGTGGTTCAAATCAAACTGTAAAATAAGGATCCTCTGGGAATTAAGCTTTTAAAGGCAACTTTAGCTGCAGAAATAAAAATTCAAGTCATCAAATCAGTAGCCACTTGTGAGGACTTTGCTTTTACGCATTCTAGCTATGGTTCTTTTCCTATTTACAATTAAAATATTCAGGTTAACTCCAGTAGAGGAATAAAGATTGGTACTGCTATATGTATAGCTAGATATCTACCTTTTAAGTATCCTACTGAACAGGTTCAAGAGATCCACTCAAAATAGCTTTGTACAAGATTGACTCGAATGATGCTCTCAGTCCTTTAATCGTGCCATAATAGATGGTAGCTTTCAAGTGATTTGAAATGCATGGTAATATTCACAACATGTGAAGTTTCCAGGGGCTGTAGAGACTGAAATGTGTGCTTTTAATTTACTCTCAAATGCTATGTTCTCTAGATTTTGTTTAAGCAATTGCTGCTTCAGAAATCAACATCTTTCCATCTGCTTGTTTTAGAGAATAATGATTAATTTGGGCTGGCTTGTTACGACTGAAATTTATGCAGAATGAAGACCATGTGTAGCACGGCGCCGGGCGTTGCACAGGCTGTTTGTACACCCTAGTGGAGAAAGGTGCCCAGTGCACTCTTCCAGAGAAACGCTACAGAATAAGCAGCTGTTCTATGAACAAACAGAGTATTAATGGTATGATACAAATCATAGGATGAAGCAAAACAACCACTGAGGCAGACTGGCAATATCAGACCTTTAATATCCAAATTGTGATGAATCGATTTACGTGAAACGAGGCCCAGCGTCTGTAGAGTTCAAAAAAAAAAAATGTGTGACTTGAGAAAGTAGCATCGAAGTCTACAAACACAGTGACAGTAATTTACATTTGAAAACACACATAATTATCATCCTTTAAATCCCTCTTTCTTACATCGCCTACAAAGGCTGCAGAAATTGTGCTCCTCTATGCAGCAAGCATGATATTTCTGATCATTCTGACAGTATAGCCATTTCTCTTTCTTTATCATTGCAGTTTGTTGTTTCATTTCCTCAGGATCCACAGAACATGAAAATAACACACACTTATGTGAGTAAAATAATCTACCAGTACATCCCCTGAAAACAGGAGTCCTACATAACTGAATACCTGTAAAAAGATAAATTAAAACTAAAGAGAACTTCAAATAAATAGTCACTCAACTCAGTTCACTTTCAAACTGAGTTACAGAACCTTTGTTGTTCATTACAAAAGAAATATAAAGATAGTTTCAAGTTGAAAAAACTCTTTTCTATACTTTTCCATCAAAACACACATCACTATAACAAGTCATGCAATGGCAATTTTCCTTAGTTCTTACATTACTCTGTAAAGAAGGTAAGAGTAGTTACAGGTTTTTTCCTGGTCCTCATGTAATTGTTATGATTTTTTAAACAAACTCACACTTGTCCTAACAAATATTTTAAAATTATCATAAGGCTAAAATATGATATACCTTACTCAGACTGAAGTTTAACTAAATCCTTCTATTAAGAGAATTATTGGTTCATACCTTTTTTTCTAATTCCATGTTGATATTATATCCTCACACTTCACCTGCAGTACTGTATCTCCAGTACAGATATTGTAGTTGTTTGTTCTTTATTTTTCTCCAGTAATAGAACAGCCGTCAAACTTCAGTTTACTAGAACATCAGACCATAAGGTAATAATTCCTTTCCAACATTTCAGTGTTGAGTTTCCTGCTCCATCTATTCTTAAAGTACAGGAGCAGCTTGAAAGTCAGGCCTAAACTCTGCACGTGAACATGGTGCCTGTGATGTCCATCAGTCATTTCGTCCTCACCCGAACATGTTTTGAGACTATATGAGTCTCAACCAAATCTGACAACAAATTTCCTATCTTCTGAGAGGAAATGCTCCTGCTGAGAGGCTGCATCTTAGGTTCACTCATTAGTAGAGATGAGGAAATCAACATACAAACTCATCCTCGGATTACAAAATCACATGAGAACAGGCCTCTGCGCTGCCACTGCTAATGGAAATACTTGTGCAGTGATCTCTACAGCCCAGATGTGGGGACTGCTACACAAATATGATAAGAAATAGTTGTTCTGACTATGGGTTTTTCTTGACCATCTACTGCTGATAAGCTCCTCCATGGCACAAATCAGTAAGTTCTCACAGATATTTTTAAACCATGGAAGTTTACTTGCAAGTCCTTAATGAAGATTTACTACATGGCAGCACATCTGTTAATCCAACCAGTTCCATTCTACCTAATCATAGAAGAAACTTCACTGGGGCAGATGTGTCTCAGCTGCCATGTGTTAAACTTCCTTCCTTCCAACACACAGAACTTTTACGTAAGTCAACCAAGCTTATGAGTAAAGATTTTTTGATGTTTCTGAGTATCAGTCACTAAGGAAACATTTTAAAAATAACTTTCACATACCCTCTTAAATGCTTTTCACCATTCATCTCTCTGCTTACACGTATTTACATTCCACAGAATGGGTGGTCCTTTAAGCAAGTAGAATACTATCAAGGATAGACGATTTCCTACGTTTTTCTATATCCAAGCCTTAAAAGAATGAAACGAAGAATTGAAAAGAAGAAATATTTCCCACCGCCACGTTTGCTCTTATAAGGCTAAGAAAAACTGAAAAGAGAAAAGTGATTTTTATTCTACTGGATTTGCTCTAAATAAGCTTTAAAAGAGCAAGGAAATAAATTGAAAAGACAAAATTTATTTTTTTTTTGAGCTGCAATAAAATCTAGAGGTAGTTTAAAATGCAGATCTATGGGGAAATGACTAGACAATGCCAAAGACACTGAAAGCCCATTCACCATAGCTCAGCTGGTGGACCACAACACAGAACTTCTCAGTCCTCAAATTAATAAATACATTTTCCCATATTATTTTTATAGTACAGAACATTGCCATATCTCAAGTCACGAAATAGCATTTAGAAAGAAACTTTTGTACAAATTGAATATTTTATCTATTTTTTTTTTTTAATAGTTCTTAACGTAGGAAAGGTGAACAGCAACTCTTGTAAGTCTTGGCACAATTCTCCAGAAAATAACTTTTCCCCAAAACACCGCAGAAGACAAACTGCTCATAATTCTACCAGGATTTATAACAAGAGACGAAGTAAACACTGGCAAAGCTTTTACCTGGTCTGCTATTTTTCCTGCATTTAAAGCAATATAATAACCAAGTGCCATTACAACCCAAGTCTTCTTAGAAACGAACCAAAAAATAGAAACATGAAGCTAAAAGACTAAAATCATAGATGAGTTTCTAAACTAATCTAAAACAAAATATTAATTTTATTCTTCCTGAATTAATCCTCATGAACATATCCTAACGTATTAGACACTTAGGAATTTTTCTCACTGAAGATGACAAATTCTGCTTTTCACTAAGAGGAAACTGCCCTTGAGACTTGGAGTCATTAGAAATAAACATCTTAATGTTATTATAGGCTTCATCTAGCAATCTCTTATTGTAGTTCCGTTCACAGTAAACTCAGTTCATGTGCAATTATTAAATCTGCTAGTTGCATACAACCCACTACATTAATAAGACCAAAAAAGCTCTAAAAACAGTCACGTTCTCCAAAATGCTTCTGTTGTTACCAAGCACTTGCAAATCTGACAAGCACAAACACAAATGTAGTGGCTGAGTTCCATTTGCAGACAACAGACTGAGTCTTGGTATTTTTTCTATTTGATCCATTTGCACCATGTTTCCCCACAACCATCTCTCAAAATCTGGAGAAAAAAAAAAAGTGTGTGCTCTTCCAAGCATACCATCTGCACATTCTGGATCGAACAACCCTAAAAGTAGCATCAGAGCAACTTCCGTGAGCACTGTGAGATTGCACGGATGATGCCTTTATTCACGAGAACCACAGGCTACAAAGAGCCCCTCTATAAGACACGCAGAGCCCCTTTTGCATCCTTGAAGTGCCTACCCATTTCTTAATTAGCTACCTCTCATCTATACAATCAAAAATATAATGGCTACCAGTAGATTTGGGTGCCTTTTATAAATGATTAATCCTTTCCCTGCTAGACAGGAATTAAAGCCAGCTTTCTTGAATAATCAGGTTTCTCAGCATTGCATGTACATTTGTCATCAGCATTTCTTTCACAACTTCATTTGGACAGGCACTTTTTCAAATCCAACCTATCCTTCACAACTTACAAACAGTTGCCCTCTTTCTGTTGGCCTTGATCCACAGTAATATGTTGAAAATAGAGCGCCATTTTTCTTGCCAGACAGGGTGGATGGTTATCTGAAGTGAAAAGTTTCATTTCCCAGCATCTTTCATTGAAACTATCACCTCATAATTATACGGAATAGGAAGTAACCATTCATCAAATCCATAATATATCAATTTATCATGGTGATTCTCTCCATGCGAAACACGAGAACCAAAATGAATCAGTCAAACCAAACTCCATCACATCAAAGTTTAAAAGAAGAAAAATTAAATGGATAAAATACATTTTCCTTATACAGCAGAATGATTGAGGCCCTATAAATGTTAAACTACCTTCTGTCATTATAGGAGATTATTTTAATCTTATCCTTACAGCTCAATCCAGTATAAATTTATTGGAAATTTAAAATTATTAAATGTTATCTGACTCTTAAGTGTGGGTAACAAATAAGATTTTTCATTCCCATGCTACCACAAGCAATTTAGTTGAAGTAACATTTAAAAGGGAAAATCTTGCATTCTGCAAACAAATGCATCTAAATGGGCCCTATTAGGCAGTAATACATCTGCATACATTTGCTTTAGGAATGTCTAACCTTCAGCATCTCCTCAACATAAAATCATCATAAATGCATTAGTGGATTTGTCACTTCTTGCTGGCCTAACATTACTTGACTCCTACAATTAAATCTTAGACCAGCTAAAAGAAATTAAAATGTATTTCCTGCTATCTTGATTCTCTGTTGTTGCATGTTGGAATGACGTCCACAGAGCATTTGCCATCGTATACAACAGGTGCCACAGTGTGCATAAAGATGTCATTTCTGAACAGGACACATTTTTCTGACCAGTCAAGTTGCTTATAAGGAAAACAACTTAAATTATGTGGGTAAATAAGTACAAGATTGAGCCATCTGGCAGTATCTGAATAAAGGTCTACAGAGCAGTTTGGTCTGCCTAGGACTGGATTTCTAGCTAGGGAAGTGCAGGAAAAGCAGTCAGAGGATAACAGCCATGGCTGCTCTGACCGTTTTTGCTACCTAGCAGGAAGAGTTCATACTGGTAAAACCACCCCCATTCCTCTGACCGTATATACCTGTAAGCACCATCTCCATCCCATCCTTTTCCATGACTGCAAAGGGACTGGGAACATGGTAGGAGTGTAGACACATGCCTCTGCCCAACACCCTTCTCACTCTGTCACAGGATTGTGCAGAAACTACCAAAGCTCACTTTTCTCTGGCAAAATGGAGGCGCAAGACAGATTTTAAACTGTTTGGAATACAGAGGTACATGATCCCAAATCCTGTCCACATTTACAGCAAGCTGAGGAAACAGTGGCAAGTTTGTCAGAACTTCAGTGAACTCATAAGCACAAGTTTAGTCTGATGAACTTATAACAGTGAAGTATCATAGCTGTCAGATTGTTTTCACGTTATTTTTAGATAACAATTTACTTCCAAGGATGTGTGTTAAATGTCTAACAGACAGCCAAGTGGAAGGGTAGGCAAAATCTCAATAGCCAAATAAAGATATTTTTATACCTTTGAAAAATAATAACTGTTCTTTTATTCTTACTACTGGATAAGAAGCAATTTTTTGTGTTCCTCCAGTTTTCTGTAATCATGCCATTCTCACACGAAGGACTTGTCCCAAAATAACCAAGCCTGGCAAAAAGTGTGTCCTTTGGCTTATATACTTCTACCATGTGCTTCTTGTAAGAAAAATCACTGAGCAAGAATAGGTGTGCCTGAATAGCAGCAGTACATGACTCTGCTGCACATGGCAAGCCACACTGGAGGGCTACCACAACTCCTGAACATCGGGGCCAAATCTCCCTGCCCGCTTCTCACTGTGGAGGTGGGGAATCTCTTTTTATCTCCTTCAGCTATTTTACTGAACTTTGACCGCATTCTTAGATTCAGGCCTTATTCATTTGACCTCTTATTTCCCTTGAGGTATATGTTCACTGTTAGTGACAGTCCTTTATCTAACATTTTTGTTGGCTTAATAAATGAGCTACTAAGAGGTTTAAAAAAAAAAGGCACGAAAGCAAGTTCCTTTCCCCAGGTACACCATTAGTGGCTCTACACAAAGAAGCAGCTTTACTGTAGGGAGGATACTGACACCTGAACCTGCCTGAAAGACACTGGGATAGAGATTCTTGATTTTCTGACATTAATTTGGTCAGTTAAAACATGCACTTTCCCATGGCTTACCCCCCTTTCAGTAAAAGACATTTTTGGCCTGTTATGACCCAAAATACAGTTTGTACATGAAATACAGTACACAACCTGCTGTAGAATTTCTTTCCAAACTCCTGTTACTGAGGTATAGGAGAGTTCAAGAAAGGGGAATTAATCATAAGAGCTGCATTAGCAGTGCTTGTGTAGGACATCATCCAAAACTGATGTCAAATTCCTTTACTTCCAGGGCTTTGTTGTGCACCTCTAATCCCTCTGCATAATAAGGCAAATGCTCATATACTAATTTTTTTTGTACAATTAAAAATTAATGACAAGAATTCAGCAATCATCTTTATTTTTGCCCAAGGCCTTTTTAGTTAATTTACATTTTAAGTATTTAATAAATTATTAGAATATATCTTTTTATATATCTTGTAAAAGCAATGATTATACAGATAAATAATACAGTTCATTACATTAATACTTTTTAATAAAGGAGCTATTTTGGTACAGTAAATATTTGCTGCAATAAAGTTTTAAATTACTTTTCCAAATATATTTATATTCTATATAGAGACACATATAAAAATTGTGTTTGTATACATCAGCAAGCAATTACTCAATTGAGTAGATCCACCAATTGATTATACAGAAGTAAAGGGGTTCTTTAGTAGTGAAAGATAAACATTATTTCCTTGCCCTGATCTTCTAGGCCCACTGCTAAGGTCAGAGTCCTAGTCTCAACAGGAATGGAGAGAGAGGGGAAAAAACCAAGAGGAGGTCATAAAAGTAAACTTTCAGTGTTACAGCTAAGGGACAAGTCTACACTAACATTTTAGCTTGGGCTGGGAGCGCATTTTGGAGGTAATCGCATTGCCCCCAGCCCAGCTCACCAAGTTGGGGTTGCAGCACCAAGCAGGCAGGCTGGCACACTCCCAGAGCGTCCCAAAGGCATACATCAGGCTGCTGGTGGGTGCAGAGTCCCACAACCAGACCACAGCTATGGCCCTCAAAAGCTGTCGCATATGGTTGCCAGTACCTCTCTTCCCACTGTTAAGGCCCATCACTACGCAGCTGCATCACTTCCTTGGGAAGGCACTGCCAGAGCCACCAGCATTAGCTACACCAGGCCCTGCCCCACTCCTGCTTCACATCTCTCATCTTGAATTGCATCTCAACTTCATGATTTCTATCCTTCTCCTAAACTCTGCCATTAAATTTACTGGCCAGTCACTAAAAAACACTTTAGAAAACAGTACAAGATCCATGCTTTGTACCTATCCCCCAGGGAACACACTGGAGATAAGCTTATTACTGCCAGGAATGCAGCAACTAAATCAACGAAGTTCAACACACTATCACCTCCAATTCCCCACAGGCCTTTTCTTTTTAACCTAAGTCCTCCTCTCTGCCCTTTCTTTCAATCTCTGGTTGTCGTTCATGTTTGCTATGTGTTAAATAATTTCCGCTCCCACTGGCCTCCACCCATGAGTCCCTCAGACACAAGGTAGTGTATTTACTGTCGCTTACATGGATGCTTTTGAGTCTCAGGAGTGCATGTGTTGTCTTATGTGCTACTTCACTGTGGCAGTGATGCCCTTAACGGATTTACAAAGTAGAGAACAGCAATTTCAACTTGTAATTATACCAGCTCTTTATGTTCTTTTAAAAGCAACTCCTGCTTCAGCCTCTTAACTCCGTGTTAAAATTTCATTTCTATATTAAAGGCTGATGAAACTAGTGTTCTTGTGCAGAAGGCTGGTTTGCAGTATGTGTGAAGGTGGGACAGGGGACTGATTGCTCTAGCACAGCCCTGGCTAGACAACTCCTGGAGATCAGTTAAGCCTGAAGTGTCAGGTGGGTTCTCCTGCACTTCTTGCCCTGTGACCATTTGTTCTGACATGGGATCTCAGCCCCCTGAAATCTAAATGACACCTTCCTCCTTACGCACACACCCCCCATCAGATCCCTGGTGATGCTCAGCTAAGGGATTTGTTAAGCAACTAAAAAACTTTTCACTAATGGACATTTTTGGTAGCAGCTTCTTATGAAAAAGTAAAGTGCTAGCATAGATTTTTACTTGTCAAGATTGCTTTGAAAAACTGAAATGAGAATTGCCATCAAGGGAAACACAGCTGCAAGATCTGGGCACAGCGACACTTTGCCAGGTGATGGAAGAAAAAAATTAAAATAGCTGCAAAAATAAAAGCAGCTAATAATTCCATGAAGACTTTTCTTAAAACAAAATAATTCAGTACATATTTAAATACGTTTGATCATTTATTCAAAACAAATTATGAGTGTATAACCAAGAGAGCAGCAGGGTGAATTTCCCTTTTCTTCAAAAGAACCCTGTAATGTCAACATTTGAAGATGTTCTTTTTTCATACTTAATGAACATCTATATTATTACAGCCTAAAATGGATTACTTTACAGTAAGCAAGCCTCCTAGAAGGAAATATATAATATAGTTATACTATAGCATACAACACTTACCAAAAAAGCTTAGGAAAAAAAGTCATCATTGACAGCTTGTTTTTGCAGTTTTGTCCCAAACTATGAAGCCAGAGCCCTCCTGCAGACCTGGCAGGACTCTACCATCCCCAATCAGCTCTGACATCCAGCTTCGGGGCTGCCAGGAAACAGTGTGCGAGGCCACAGATTATCCCCACCTCAGCTGTCTCTGAAGATTCCAGATTACCTTGGTAGATTGAGCCAATAGTTACTTCCATGAAGAAATGTGCTATTTCCACACCACCTTTGACTGGCCATTTAGAGTCAATATATTCATCTTTTTAGGTTCTGTTCATGGTTGTCATGGACAGTTAAAAATTCATATTACTGGTGCTTCAGCACCCTAGAATAAGATCAAAAACATGCTTGAGTGGAAAGTATACTTTAAATGCTCCTGCAGTTTCAAGCACAAAGGATTCTGCTTTAGATACTGTTTTCACTTTCCTACATCAGAAAAGCATTGGACACAATTACATGGGTTGGATACTTTTGCTTCAAAACTGATGCTCTGAGCACTAGAAGTGCACAGCTGCGCTGCCTTTAAATGAAAAAAATCTTTAATTATGGCAATTTGAAGTCAAGCAAATGGCATCATCTCAAGGAACATTTGAGCACATACTCTGCCTTGAGTCAAAGTGCTCTACTTATATTCAAATAAGCCCTCTTAAACTGAACAAAGCACAAGTTCAAGTGATTACTGACCTGGAGCTTAAACAGTCACAAAACTTGGAATAGCATGTCTTTAGGGATTTATTCATTCAAATCACGGGAAGCTTACATCTTCATAGGACACTTACTGGCTTCTAAACACTACCATACTGAAATCCTATGGTAACCTTCTTAGCAGAGCATCGTGCTACTTCAAACTTTCTAAGATACAGAACACTACTACAGGAGAATTTCATATTAATTTTGTGGCCTCCAGTATGTTTCGTACCATTCTTTTGCAGGTTGTGTTTCTTTTTGGTAGTTTACTCCTTCTATACTTCAGTAACCTGATTTGCATATCTTTTTTACCCTTTGGCGATATCCTCATTTTTATATACAGAATCACAGAATGGTAGGGTTTGGAAGGGACCTCTGTGGGTCATCTAGTCCAACCCCCCTGCCCAAGCAGGGTCACCTACAGTAGGCTGCACAGGACTGCATCCAGGCGGGTCTTGAATATCTCCAGAGAAGGAGAATCCACAGCCTCCCTGGGCAGCCTGTTCCAGGGCTCCGTCACCCTCAGAGGGAAGAAGTTCTTCCTCATGTTCAGACAGAACTTCCTGAGCTTCAGTTTGTGCCCATTGCCCCTTGTCCTGTCACTGGGCACCACTGAAAAGGGCTTGGCCCCATCCTCCTGACACCCACCCTTCAGATATTTGTAAGTATATATTAGGTCCCCTTGCAGCCTTCTCTTCTTCAGGCTGAACGAGCCCAGAATAAGCTAGAGTAAAACAAAAAACTCTTAAAACACACATCACATCACTGTAGTTGCATAGGTGTTTAATTTACAAACATTTAAAAGGCAGACTTTAAACATTCTGATGGATTTTCTCAGTCATTTCAGTGTTAATTTACTACTTCATCCAAAACACTACTTCTCCAGTCCACATGAGTAATTATTTTGTTGATACTGGATCTTTTCCTCAACATATAAATGTAATTTTGAGCAGCCTATGCAGGACTGGTATTTTTTCGAGCAGTAGCAAGCTTACTGAAACCTCTAGAATTACAAGTAAGGATTTAATAAAAATTTTGAAGTTTGCAAATGCTAATGACTCAGTTTAAAATAACCTCTGGGAGATAGGGCCAGTTTTCCACAGGCAAGTTTACAGTTCCTGTAACAGGATCATTTGTACCTCTCTCTTGACCAAAGCATTGCTCACAACAGGCACCAGCAGAACACCTGATTAGATGTGGTGCAGCCCAGGCTGATATGACAAATCCTACACAAAACATTCTCCAAAGAGTGTATTTTGCTTTGAGATATGTTACATTGCAGAGTCTTACAAACTTATGTTGTGACCCAACCATACCAGTCCACTGGTAAAATTAGAAACCTTCTTCTTGTAGTATTGTGTATTTTTCCTGTCTGTCCTGGAGTGTATTTGCATTATGCAGGTTTGTCACTTTCCCCTTAAATGGAGCCCACCTGAAAGACTTTTGTGCCACTAACACCAATTCAAACTGATTCAGCCATAGTGGTAAAGTTTTGAACCTGAATGCAATGCACCATTAGAAGTTAATTTTATTCAAGGCTGAGCATAATTAGCTCTAGTCTGGTAAACAGTAATATAATTGCAGCCAAAGTTTACTTTTCATTTGGGAAGAACTATGCAGTCATGAAAATATTCCATACAAAATATAATTGGGTGATATTGTGTAAGTCAAGCTACTCACAAAATAATTTTGAAAAGCCCACAGATTTTATTCGAACCTTATGATTACTTATTACATTGCTTAATTAGCCATGAGTTATCAAGTCTAATATTGATTCACAGTTTTCTACCCCGTAACAATTCTTTGAAGCCAAAAAAAATACCTACCAATGCATTTTAGTTTCATTAAAAAAATCAACTGCAAATACTCAAACCCTAATCCATCTGTCCAATACTAATAATGCTACCACTGGAACATTGTTTTCCAGAAGAGTCATCGTACATTCTAATAAGTTTAAGAGTTTCAAACTTTATTCTTGTAAATATTTATATTTTATATTAAGTAAAAGCAGAAATTTTTCCCAGTAAGATGTATTTAATTACCGTGATAAAGTTTCAGCACATACATGACTCATTCACTTACAAAGTCAATAGAAGCCAAACATTCTAAGCAGACAATGAATCAAAGTCATTATGAAGTCAAGACAGTTTGTCCTGTTATTGGAGATACACATATGTAAGATACATTTTAATGTATTATGTTCATAGTAACTGATTTCATATACCTTTGAAATATGAATAAATTTTACTGTATTTATCTAATGGAATGTGCATACCATCATTGATTAGAATACAGAAAAACATATGGAAATCAAAATCATTTCTGTAGAGAGGTTGTGAGTTTGAATATCAAATCTACTGAAAAAGAATCTCCATTTGAGTCTAAACTCCAATTCACAATGCATAAACTATGGCTATTTACTACAGTGTTGTGTCATTTGTCACTTTTATAGAATCCACCATATTTTCCAGGCTATAAAATGCCTTAAAATTATGCAGCAATGATGCATGTTGTTATTATTTTTCTTTGCCAATGTTTGGATTACATTCAGCAGCACAAAACAGGGCTGATTTATAAACTGAAAAAGTAACAACATCCTTCAACAGTGTGTGTCTATGGAAGCTTCATTTACTTCTTGATTCTAAATGTTATATTCAAAACAAATATTTGATCAAATTAAAATCAGAACATCTCATTGCACTGGACTGGTGCAAGTAACTGCAGAGACTGCTGAAAGAGCATAACTTTCCAGTAAACATTTCAACAGGAGCACACTGCTTCCAGCAACGGGCAACCAAATTTCATTTACAAACAGATTCTCAGTCAGGAGGCAGAAATAGCCACCATTAACAGTCTGTATAATAGGTTCTGAATCTCAGAGTTTCTAAAGAAATTAATTCCTAAAGAAAACTATCCCTTAGTAGTAAATTTACAGCTCGGTCACTGTAAGTAAAGACTGGATATTTCTTTCCTTCAAAACCACTTTGCTGGTTTGGTAATCTCAAACTTGTGAACCCTTTTTCACTTCATAATTATCTCAGAGGGTCACCCTTGTGGGAAAAATCCTTAGATTGTAATAAGGATGAAACCAATGAGGCTCTGGACAAATAATGAAAATTTAATTAGGAAAAATTATGTTACCTAAGAAGTTCAACAGAAACTTGTAGGCCTGCCAAATCTCCATATATGATTACAAACTCACAGAAAACATATCATAATCTATTTAACAGCATACTTCCTCCCCCTGAAAAAGTCATAACAAAGATATAAATACGTAGCATATATTCACTGGCCTCACTGCAAGTTGACACTGCTCCATTTGGGGTAATTTGTTTTTTGGTAGCAATGCAGCAAGTTACTCCTACAAACTCCACATCACAGCTCTGTGCCCAAGAGGCACTTCGTGATGTTCAGGACTGCGATGCATCTACTTTCAGCCATCCGTAAGTGAAAGCATGGACCAATCCCACCACTAGACTGTTTTCCTTGAAAACAAACTGCTTCTTTCGTTATTTCAAATAGCGCATTGCACATCAAGAAAGTAAAGTATCAGCAATAGTAAAAATACCTAAAGCTCAGAAAGGAACCCTTCTGACACCAAAAGGAATTTGATTGTCTTCACATGCCAAGAAGGATAACTACTAAATCACCTCACTCCATTACCAATCCAAAGAAAGGAAGAAGAAAGTGGCCCCCTACAGATGGAGATGATAAACCCTAATAACACACACCCAGCAGCACTGGGTACACCTTCTGAGCAAGGTAAGATTAGACCACAATTCTCTGGAGACATCACACACTACACTGGCTTTCCATCATGATGTTCTTAGAATAAAAATGTTTAGTTGAGTTCAGAAAGGCACTCTAGAGGAAACATATGTTGTTCTTGACTTTAATGGCTGCTCTGATAATTAACTTTCACAAGGACTAAATGCATATAATTGTTACATGCATCTTCAAACAGTTGCTTCTAAATACATTTTTGTAGATCAAGGTGAAGAGGAATTCAAATTAATTGCAGCACTTTAAAGCCCATTTCCCCAACTCACTACTTGTTCAGCATTTCCTTTTAAATGACCATGCCCTTGTTTTGCCTTCCACCTTGTTGATGAATTTTTTCAGAGATTTTTCTGATGTGCAAAACAGGTTTTCAGAGAGTCACCCGCATCTTCCTGATAGTGCCATAGGGCAGGTGGGGAAAAAGGCAAGCCTGAGCCACGTAGAGGAGACACACACAGGGACATCACCCTGCAGGATACCACTTCCCAGAAGTGACAGGAGGGTATTAGGAGCATTACGAAGGGATTGAGAGAATAAGGGGGAGCAGAGAATTACAGAGTAGAAAGACAAAATGAGGAAATACAGATAGCAGTGGTAGAAAAGGAGAGGTACAAGCGGGGATTGCTGTGGGACAGATTGTCAAAGAACAAAAAACAGTAACAGCACCATCACCTGTCCTGAAAGAATTACAGAGCCATATCAGCAGGAAATCAGAAGGGCAAAGCCAGGGAACAGCACCTTCAGGTTTGGGATGCTCTACGTGAATCAGCTTCACAATGTAGTACAGTTACCTCAGTATTTCATAACTTTGACTGAACTCCCTCAACATCTCATTTTAAAATCAAGAAAAAAATACCGAGAATTTTTTTCATTGTCAGTATTTCTCATAGCAATAAACTTCAGTCATTTTCCACAAATTCTGGTCTGTTCCCAGGAAGACTACAAAATTGCACAGCAAAAGACTCACACAAATATTTGCCATCAGGAATGCTATTTTATGACTCACTAGAAATCTGTCACTTTCCTCTACTGCATCTCCCCATGAACGCAGTGTGCTAATAACACCAAGAGATTTTAGCTGCAGTCAAAGCTATGATTTCTATATACAAGATTTCACCTAGAAGAGATCTGTGACAACTACAGGAAGGAGATGAGTAACTGACTTCGGAAGTAAAAAAGCCAAAACAGCATGTACTGTGGGGAAGGCATAGCCCTCCATCCCATCTAAGACATACAGAACACATCTCAAAGGTTGGCCAAAGAGATGTCATTCTAAAAATGATGTGAGGGCCATACAGTGATTCAAACCTCAGAAGAAATTAAGCAGATGAATACAGAAGATAAAATACTTCAAGTAAAGACAAGACGACAAAGGATGTGATGATGAGACATGGAGCGTGTATGAAGACAGCTGATTGAGAGTTGGTGAGATATAACTGGCAGGAGCAGAAAACATACAGGGAGAAGAGACATTAGAAAAGCAAAAAAGCTTTGCAAAACAGAAAAGAAACTGTGATGTATGCTTCATAAGCTGAGATTATGGATACAGAGCCTGATTTATTGCTACAGAAGTACAAATCTAACTCTAGATGTTAAAGGAAAAAACCTAACATACTACGCAAGACTACTGCCATAGTATTAGACATACATGGAAGACTGGGATTATTTCTGACCATTCACAAATACAGGTACACTTTTAACTAAAGACGACCCTGGCTCTCTGACCCAAAATTCAGTAATACAAGTGGAAAGAAAAGACTCCTTATGACAGCAACAGCCATTGCATCAAACATCAAAGGCAATACCTACATTCACATTTTTGCAATGACAGAGACCATTGCTGGCACACATGGAAATTTTCCTACTCTCATTGGCTGATGCTCCCACAATTAGATGGAGCTGCAAGTATGCAGGTTGCCAACCACACCAAAAAAGAAAAGTATAAATGTTTGGGAATATGACCCTCACTGCCTCACCTTCCATGAGTGCTAAGAATATTTCCACATCTGATTTGAGATTTCTACAACCTTCGAGTTACTCTGCTGAGCCCCGGAAAAGTTACTGTTCACTCTCTAATCTTCAAAAAAGTTAAGTAATTTTCACACCACATATGAACGTAGCTTAAAAGCATTTTAAGATGTAGCAGGATTAGTCTGCTCAAGAAATACAAAGAGCTGGGTGATTTTTATTTACTCAGAAATACTGAGACAAACTTCTTGTCCTCTCAATTTTAAGGAACACAAAGACTCTTCAAAAATAGTTAACAAAACGTTTTTTGTTTTTTTTCCCTTTCCAAGTTTCTTTTCTCACTACATGACCACACAGGATCTCCTACAGGTCAGGACATTCCAACACCCTTTCAAGGAAGGTGCATTTGCAAGCACCCTTTTTTTTTCCCCTCTGGGTACCTCAGTCAGCTTACGACAAAACTGCTGTCACAGAATAACAAGTATGTATATATTTTTTAACTTGAAATAGTAACTTCTGGACGCTTTTTTGCCTCCACTAGAAGTATGTTTCATAATTTAACTGATATAAGTCAGGTAGAGAACAAAAAAAATATCCATCTGGAATCTGACAAATACACGAAACAAATAAGACAGGTGAGAACCAATAACAAAGGGGACCTTTGTGCTTCTTCATTTACTGGTCCTACAAGAGCCCCAGCAGCAAGTTTCAGAGCTAGGCAAAAATACTCCTTAGCCACAGTTAATTACCAAACCCAGTCAGCACCTCTCACCAGAATGCATTGAACCAGTTCTCCACAAGACAGCTATCTCACTGTCTGTATTAGTTGCCACACTGGGAAACTCAGTAATGCACTCCCAAGAGAAAAATAGCTCTTTTCTTTTTCCCCTTTTCAAGGCAAGTAGATAAGAGACACAGCTGAGCAGCCACAGTAATTCTACAAACATATAATGTAACCAACTTTGATCAGTTGAAGAGTAGCAAATACTTCCCATCCCCAGAGCATGATCTACTTTAGATATGGAAGGCTATATTTTTTCAGATAGGGACTATTTAAAAATAATTGAAAGCTTGGCTCTGGAAAAAAAAAGCCATTATAGAGGTGCCATGATCACCATGTTAGCCACCTCCAACAACTGAGGTCATGACTAGAGAAGTCAAACTCCTACCACATGAGCTATGCTTCATAAATAACTAATTTCACACAGCACACCTTTCAGCTGAAAACCTCAGTTAGCGACGACATTAAAAAAAAAACCTATCTCCCCTACACGTATGTTCTTCCACAGACAATGGTCTTGACTCATTTCCAAATAGTACTGGATAGTTGAGAAAGTCAGATTTTAGTGTTTTTCTGCCACAGCGGCATGGCTATGCATCCACGTGTGCAACTTATTTCCATAGAACAAAGTTTTCCTGTTGCTTTACTTGCAGTATATCTGAATAGCCATGAACAGACAGAAAGCCTGCACACAATTCAAGAAAAAAACATCTTGCCTGTCTGTTCATGTTAAGCTTGCTATAAATAAAATAAATTTTTAACAGGATAAGTATACTTTGGTAGTCCCCTTCATTTATGTATACAGTTTGACCTTAGAAACATGGCCTATTTTGGAAACGGGGGAATAAAGTGTAAAGTGTTTCAGGTTTGTGGATGACACACAACAGTTACTTGAAACAACTTGGAGATCTCCAAAAATTAAGTTTTAGCCACTGGGGATGGAATGACAGACCAGTACAGCAAAATAGCTCTTTGCATTGCAGGCTTTAGAAGCAATTAAAAGACCTTGCACTATACCAAGCTTCACTACATAGTAAGAAACACTTCCACTACTTTGGATATTATTTATGGTAAATGCTAAACAACAGCTGCTCTAACTCAGTCTTTCTACTTGGTTTAGAAATGCTTCAGGCAAATCAGAAGATGCTTAAATGTAATTCAAACCAGACTTCATCCTAAGAGGAGGCAGAATCACAGAGGCTGCACCTATCTTGGTAATCTCTCTTGGACTCTCCATTTTAAATATCGATTATTTGATGGTAGAAAACAACCTACAGAGATACACTGTCTTTTGGTAGGTACCTTGTGCAGTATTGTGAGAACACAACATGGAACAATGCTGTGAAATGTGCTCAGGGAAAAAAAGCACCTGCAGCGTATGCTGAAGGCAGGTTTCCTCTTATAAAATATTATGAAAGTGACATGCACATGAAAATCCCTCAGCTCCAGCCTTCTTTTATTTGCCTTAGTATCTGTAAGTCGCCATGAACTTCCAGGAGGATATTTGATATTTGAGTCTGCAAAAGGCTTCATCTACAGTCAGTGGGAAAAGATGGGCTCCACAGGCACTTCGAAGTAGGAGTCTCATTTCATTACTAAAAACTGCCTTTTGAAGAAGCATGCCTTATGTCCTGAGGGCAGCAGCCATGTCCCACACCACGGTGCTCACCAGATCCGTGGCATGGCCAGTGCCATCAGCCTTTCACCTAAGAACTCTGCCACTGCTGCCAAGAGACATTTCTCCCCTCTCCTTCTTCCACCCCAGCAGAAACTGGGGGCTTTTTTGACAGATCAGTCTTCTGCCAAACCATGCCCTGGTCTTACTGGGTGACCGCACAGATCCTCCCTCCTCTGGGAGGGGTATGGAGTTTTTCTGGGCTACATCAGAATAAAACGGCAGCATAACCGCAGCTAAATATTTGTGATCCTTTCAGCATCATAGGCATTGATTTCCAGCAACATACAGAGCCAAGACATTTAATATATTACATTATGATCTCATATCCATATGCCATATTTTTATAATAAAAGCAGACTTGAATTTCAAAACAAAAACAATGAAGTTGTCATCTTTATACTCATGAAAATATCATTAAATATGAAAGCCACATAAAAATTAGAAAAGATGCCGATTTTCTTTATCCGATGGAAGTGGTGCTGATTGCTTTCAGAGTTGAGAAAAATCGGAGTTTCATGCAGCAAAACATACTCTCCATGATCTATTACTTGAGTTAGTCATACACCTTCCAGTAGACAGAAGAGCTGAACTGCACCATACTGCCACCGGGAGGCACAGTCACTTTTTACAGTTTGTATTTTCATTTCAGAAATACCCTGTCTTCCTAAGTTGACTAGGAAGATATATTCAGTTTCATTCCAGCAGCAGAAGAGATGAAAAAGTTATACAGTCATTAAAAAAATCCTAAATTCTATCCACATAAAACTATGAAAGCAATCCACTGCCAGAGTAGATTTTAGCTAATTCCCATTGAAGTGTGACTTGAGTTCAATATGAAGGGGCTACCTACAAAATTCTTTTTTCTTATCTTGTCCTGTAGATGGCCAAAATCAAATACAGCATTAACTACTCCCAGTAGTGTAGAAAGAAATTTTCTTAGTAAAAAACACAATTATATTCTATTAACTGGAAAGTGGAAGATGAATAATTATTTCATTAAAATAAAGTGTGGGGTTTTTAATTGCAATTTTAATGCTGCAGGCTATAAATAGATCCGAATTCAATGGCAGAAGTGTTGTTTACTGTCATTATTTTTACTTCAATCATGTTTTAGACACTTGGAAATCAAATTATTGCTTGATAAAGTGACTTGACGCTTCTTTTAGCAAGTGGTAACCCCTTTAATATTAATCTTTCAACAGAAGTCCTTTCCACAGCATGACACAGAGGAGGCAAAGTTTTTTAAATGTTTGAATGTGAAAGAATAACAAAAAAATCAAAGCACCCTCGCAAACCTCTCATTTTGATAGAACTGTTTTTTACAACAGGAAACTATGACACTAAACACATGCAGGTAATTTTTAATTGCATTCTCTCTGTGGTATATCAGAAAGCCAGCACCTAACAGGCCCCACTGGTGCGCAGAGGCCACTATCTGCAGCGAAGGGGACAGGTGTAGCTGCCTGCTTCCAAGCACCAGAGGCTGGAGTTCAGTCTAAAGCAAAATTACCATGGAGTGGTACTGATGTAACACCTGTAACTGCTTTTTAGCCCCTTAAGCACCTGAAGGTAAGACCCTTACAGCTGAACGTGTCCAATACTCAATACAGTTAATGTTTTATAAATAGTACTGCAGAAACCCAATTCAGCAGTTACTTAGGGGTAATTTGGAGAGAGCAAGTGCCTGTGCCATTTCCTGACCCCATCCCTTTTCTGCCCAGAGCCTCATCCCAGGCTCAGATAGCCCATCCATGACTCCGGCACAGCTAAACGCCTCCTTTCAGGATATCCCAGCCATGGCCAGAAGTCAGGTTGGCCTTTGCCAGGTGTTTTCAATTGCTGTGGGACACACACATGGGACACACATCTTTGTCTAAATCAGAGGCCATGCACCATGGAGATCACAGAATGTTAGGGGTTGGAAGGGACCTCTGTGGGTCTAGTCCAACCCCCCTGCACGAGGCCAGTGCCAGGCATGGATTTGTTGCAGTCACAGGGTTTGGGGTTTGAATACAGGCATTGGGGAGAGGTCCAGCAGGGTCAGATGTCAACCTCCAAAATGCAGCTACAGACCAGACAAAAAATGTGCCCAGGGTATGGGTCTGCTTCTCCTTCCTGCTCTGCCTTGAGGCAGGAGCATGATGACAAAAGTAAGGAAAGGCCCTTTATGGAGGACATCTGAAGTACACGTGGAGCAGCTGCTGGCATACACAAGTGCACAGGGGACCCTGCCAGGAACTTTGCACAGCCTTCATGTCGCACCTGTAGCTCTCCGGAGGCTTCCAGAAATCTTGCAATAAAGATGCAATAATGTAGTGTCCCAGATTTAAGTGATTTAATTTAGGAGTGTAAAATGCAGCTGTTATATTTTACCACTTTATCAGATACCATTAACATTTAAAAAACAGAAACATGAAACACAGCTTTTATGCAGAAACCTAAGTATCAGTACACAAACTCCTTCCTACCTACTCAGCTACTAACTGAAAAAGTACACTCGGCATTTAGACATAACAGCTCCAAAAATGCTTTGATAAATGCCATTAAGAAAAGAGCTGGTTTAGGAGCAATATAATTTAAACATGATTCAATCTAAGTGTGGTGCTGCTGCTGAATTGCTAAGAAACTTGATAGCTAAAGTACCATGTTTATAATAATTCAGGATAAAGTATTACAGATGATCTTGTAAGGAGAATAACCAATTGATATAAAACTAAAAAGCTGAAGAAAAAATGTTAATGTAATAGGTTACCAGTTGGGTGTCTCCCTTGTCCATAGGGCAAGTCATCTAGACTTAGATTTTCAAATATTCATCTAACTAAATGTGAAGACAGACAGATTGGCAGCCATCTGCATTTTTTGACAACATCCGGATGAGTTAGGTACTTCACTTTCATTGCAGTCAGCAGGAGTTAGATGTTTAATGTATTTGGATGCTTTAGAAATCACATTAGGCACTTCACACATTTAGGTGTCTAAATATCTTTCAGTTTATGGCCTTTAATTTTCAAGTGCTTCAGTCCTGTACTTGTCAAATGAGAGTAACTGCATTTGCCTAATTCATAGGGGAATTGGAAAAAGCAGTAAAGACTGTGAGGTGTTTGGATATTGCAGTAATGGTATCCTTCCATGGAGGAAGGCTAGACTGAGGGCAAAAAAGCAAGTGGATGTTATGGTGCTATCAATAATATAACACAACACCATGACTGTGCAAGTACCAACAAGAGAGAAAGAAGAGTCCAGGAGGTAAACGCAGAAGTATTTAGCAACTTACTCAGAACAGAGGGCCATCTATTTATTCACATGAGATCAGTAAATGAAAAATCCACCCTGAAAAGGTAAGATAGTGCACCTTGAAGGTCACCTCCTGTCCCTTTTCATGAAAACGCAAAGAAAATACGGATATTTTAGTACCCGTCACACAATGACAAATCTATTGTTACTCCTTCAAGTTCTCCCTCATCTTTTCTACAGATTCAAGCTTAGAATCACAGAATCATTTCAGTTGGAAGGGACCTTTAAAGGCCACCTAGTCCAACCCCCTACAGTAAGCAGGGACATCTTCAACTCAATCAGGTTGCTCAAAGCCCCATTCAACCTGGTCTTGAATTTTCCAGGGACGGGGCCTCTCTACCACCTCTCTGGGCAATCTGTGCCAGGGTTTCACCACCCTCAAGGTAAAAAGATTTCTTCCTTATACCTAGTCTAAATCTACCCTCTTTCAGTTTAAAACCATTACCCCTTGTCCTGTCACAAGTCTTGCTAAAAAGCTTGTCCTCATCTTTCCTATAGGCCCCCCTTAAGTACTGAAAGGCTGCCATAACGTCTCCCTGAAGCCTTCTCTTCTCCAGGCTGAACAGCCCCAACTCTCTCAGCCTTTCCTCACACCAGAGGTGCTCCAGCACTCTGATCATTTTTGTGGCCTCCTCTGGCCCTGCTCCAACAGGTCCATGTCTGTCCTGTGCTGAGGGCTCCAGAGCTGAACACAGGACTCCAGGTGGGGTCTCACCAGAGTGGAGCAGAGGGGCAGAATCCCCTCCCTCAACCTGCTGCCCACGCTGCTGGAGATGCAGCCCAGGGCACAGCTGACCTTCTGGGCTGCAACTACACATGGTCTGCTCCTGTCCAGCTTTTCATCCACCAGTACCTCCAATTCCTTCTCAGCAGGACTGCTCTCCATCCCTTCATCCCCCAGCCTGTTGTCCCAACCCAGGTGCAGGACATTGCACTTGGCCTTGTTGAACCTCACGAGGTTCACACAGGCCCAATTCTCCAGCTTGTCCAGGTACCTCCGGATGACATCCCTTCCCTCAGTTACAACATTCAGCTTGGTGTCATCTGCAAACTTGCTGAGGGTGCACTCGATCTCACTGTCCATGTCATTGATGAAGATATTCAACAGCACTGGTCCCAATACAGATCCCTGTGGGGACACCACCTGTCACCAATCTCCATCTGGACATTGAGCTGTTGACCACTACCCTCTGGCTGCAACCATTCAACCATTTCCTCATCCACTGAACAGTCCACCTATCAAATCCATATCTCTCCAATTTAGAGAGAAGGATGTTGTGGGGAACTGTGTCAAAGGCCTTACAGGAGTCCAGATAGATCACATCCATAGCTCTTCCCTTGTCCACTGATGCAGTCACTCCATCATAGAAAGCCACCAGGTTGGTCAGGCAGGACTTGCCCTCGGGGAAGCCATGCTGGCCATCTCCAATCACCTCCCTGCCCTCCATGTGCCTTAGCATAGCTTCTAGGAGGATCTGTTCCAGGACCTTCCCAGGCACAGAGCTGAGGCTGACAGGTCGGTACTTCCCAGAGTCCTCCTTCCTACCCTTCTTAAAAATGGGCACAATGTTTCCCCTCTTCCAGTCACCAGGGACTTCACCTGACTGCCATGACCTTTTAAATATCATGGAGAGTGGCTCGGCAACTACATCAGCCAGTTCCCTCAGGACTCCAGGATGCATCTCATCAGGTCCCATAGACTTGTGTATGTTCAGGTTCCTCAGGTGGTCATGAATCTGATCTTCCCTTACAGTTGGAGGGGCTTTATCCCCCTGGGTCCCCATCTTGTGGTCCACTGACTCAGGAGGGGTGAGGAGAGAGGTTGCCAGTGAAGACTGAGGCAAAAAGGTTGTTGAGTACCTCAGCCTTCTCCTCGTCTGTCGATACTAGGTCACCATTCTTGTTCATCGGGGCACATATGCTTTCTTTAACCTTCCTTTTCTGGCTGACATACCTGCAGAAGCCCTTTTGGTTATTCTTTGCATGCCTTGCCAAACTCAGCTCCAGCTGCACCTTGGCCCTCCTGACCCCCTCCCTACACAACTGGACAGTGTCCTTGCACTCTTCTCAGGATACCTGTCCCTGCTTCTACTCCCTGTGCAGTTCCCTCTTGCTCTTTAGGTTTACCAGCATGTCTTGACTCCAGCTTCTTGTTTTTAGCATCTGTTTCATAATTTTCCAATCTAATAACCTCTCCACCCCACTAACAGTAACACCTGTCAGTCCCCTACCTTTCTCCTGGAGTACTTGAAAGGAACAAAAATATAACAGAGGCTTGAATCTGAGTATCAAATTCATCCTGACTAAAAATTATGTTTAGTCCCAAGGAAAGCAAATGCAACTCCAATGACATTTTCACCAAAGTGCTTAATATAGCCCACTTACCAGTATCTTGAAAAAACACAAACCACACCCATGCCCCTGCTGAGAGGAAAAATAAAAGAAAAAAATCTCATCCCTTGACAAGTTAAGTGTAGGACTGACGAGAAAAGAAACTATAATAAATGTATAGCAGAAAAATTTCTGTCCAGTCAGAAGGACATGAGGAGTTCAGAGGCCTTTTCCATTTCTAGATCCTGTAATTGTCACAAATATGCCTAAAGCTTTAGCTTGCCACAGCAGATCAAGCAAAGTATCTGAGAGATCAAAGTAACTGCTACATTTAATTGTACAATAGCGTCTTAAGCATAAAATCAATCCAATCAGTAATTTACCAAAAAAATCAATTCTGCATACTTTAGAGAAAGCAAATATCCATTATTCAATAATTCTTACACAGCTGCTATAAATGTACAATAAAGAAAAATGACCTTGAAAGTCATCAGATGCACTCCCACACTTACAAAAGCACATCTGTTGTGCAGCACTGAAGCTTTCCCCAGGTAAGACTTCTTTTTTTTTTGAAGTGGACATTTCCATAAAGGCTATAATACTATTTTAGGGTGCTCCTTAAGTAGTGCTTATCACAGCTGCCAACATGGGTCACCTCTGCTGATCTAGCAAAGTGTATCGTGATTGCTAGCCCATGTGACTGCAGAGCCACAAATACACTAAGAGCCAGAGCCATCAAGTATGCTACAACCCCAACGAGACCTTCCAAACCATTTGCAGGATCACACTGCTAAGGGCACCTACCAAAAAACCAGGTCAACACCTCAGCAGTAATATGAACCCGCTATGGAGTTACTTCTGAACCTCCCTGCCCTTTCCCTCATTGCTCTCCCACTCCTCTCTCCACCTCATTGGGGTTTACATCTGCTCAGCTGGTTCCTACCTGTGGCAATGCCTGCAGTAGTCAAAACGCTGCAAAACAATAGAACACCTCACAAGGTTCCAAATACCTGTCACAAGCAAACCCCTCCTCCCTCCACTGCCATTCATATCAAGATTTTCAAGATAAATCGGTGCTTTATTGTCCGTCTACCATGTCCAAGTGGTCATGTGGATCCTGGACTGCTGAAGTAGTCAAACTCAAGAATGAGCAGGAACTCCCATCGCCTAGAGACTGGCATATTCATCCCTATATCTATTTGGTACAAAATACTGTATTTATACATTCATTGACTTCCTTTAGTCAGATAGTGAGGACAGAGCTTTGGCTTTAATCTCCCCCTGCCAGCCAAAACATCTGAGGCAAAGCAGGACAGTCACAGGTCACTGTTGGTGAGGAAGCGTAACGCACACCACAGTTTTCCACATGAATAATTTCAGAATTTCCATTGGGTATCTGAAATTACTACAGTAACAACCATATTTTATATCTACATGTTTTGTCTTTTGTGTCTTTAAAGACCTTGATAGAAACTCAAGAACTTTGACTTTCGCTCCTGAAGAAAATTCTCCACTGTGGTAAATCAATAAGGGGATGCTTCAGCAAAACAACATTTTTTTTTCGCCATGGTGTTCACTCTTTACTAGGTTGAATATGCTTTCTTCCCTTTTGGTCTTATGCTTTCTTCCAGAAACAGACAAGCATTTGTGTTCATCTCTGCTCCTGCTAGCAGTACTATATCAAAGGCAGGAAAGCACATTGCAAATAAATGCTATTATTACTAGAACAACGTGAAAAATAGAGTTTCAGTTCAATGACCAAAAAAGATGAAAAATTAATTTCAGGTCATCCCAAACTGAACAAAGCCTCCTGGGCCAGCAGGTTTATTCCTCTAGAGCTTCTTGGTTTTGCATTTTCAGCAAATTTTATAAGTACACTCATAATATTTATGTCAAAGCCATTAATGAATGTATTAAACAAGTCTGAAGCATAACCACTCCAATTTTTTCCTGACACATTCATTCTCATAGAATGGTTTGTAAGGGACCTTTTAAAGGCCATTAGTCCACCTTCCCTGCCATGGGCAGGGACACCTTCCACCAGACCACATTGCTCAAAGCCCCGTCCAATCTGGCCTTGAACCCTGCCAGGGAGGGGGCAGCCACAGCTTCTCTGGGCAACCTGGGCCAGGGCCTCCCCACCCTCAGAGTGAAGAATTTCGTCCTTTTATACCTAATTTAAATCTACTTTCTTTCAATTTAAAATCATTACCCCTTGGTCCTGTCCTGATAAAGCCTTCTCGGCTGGACTGGCCCACCAAACCAGCTCACCACGCAGCCGGAGGAGCACTGCTGGGGGTGGCGGAGGAGGGTGGGAGCTTCGGAACACGTGCCATACCAGTAACACTACACATATCACAGCAACTTCAATTACACACCTATTTTGTTAGTTTTTCCACTAAGCGGGAGCTGGGCTTGCATTTCCCTTTTCCGCTTCAGCAGCCTCGAGACAGAGGATCAGCCATTTTCCCCTCCTCAGCCATTTTCCCCTCCTCAGCCATTTCCCGCCTCAAAGCCAAGAGGAAGACGGCAGTTCCTGAGGCACGGACCATTTCCTGTCTCCACTCGTGGCTTGCCAAAAAACGGTACAAGGTTTAAGGTATGGGATAAGGTACCTCAGTACCAAGGATTTCCCAAATTCCTGGTATTTGGGACCACTTTCCTGGTGCGGGTGGGTGGGGGGCAGCTCTGTGAGGCGCGGGCGGGACTGCCCCCTGCTGGACACGACCAGTCCTGCAACAGCCCCGCCGCAGGCGCAGCCGAGCCGCTCCCTCAGCGGCCCCTCAGGGAAAAGAAGTTTAAGAAAGGGCAAACCGCTGCCCAGCGGCGAGGAAAAAAGGGGTGAAAACCAGCCCTGCGGCACCGAGGTCAGGTGGGTGGGTATTTCCCTGCCGCCCGCGGGGGGACCATGAGGGAGCTGGTGAATGTTTCACCAAGCGTTTGGGCCCATGGGGAGCTAAACCTGACACCCGTGGGCCACAGCAACACTTCAGTGCTGCCCCTGGGTTTGTGCACATTTGGCGGATGAGAGCATTAAAGCAAAGCTTCTAAGCTTTCCTCGAGGTCCTACAGGAGGCCCCTGATCTTGAGGGGGAAAACACATATACTCAGCTAATATGTAAATGAGATGCTAATCAAGATTAAGTATATGCACACTGAATTTTCTTTCTTTGCTCTTTCTCCCTTTCTTTCCCCTCCCTACCTCACAGGTGAGCACAAGCAGATAGGTTCTTTGTGTCACTCACCCCATCAGTTTTACAGACTTACATACCCATATAACAGCTCACGAATCAGGTAAGCCACACAACTAATAGTTGTCATAAGAAAAACTATTAAAAACACAACATGCATTAACTCTTTCATAATCCCAAAAGCTGCTTTATAAGCTTAAAAAAGTGACAGCTGTAACAATAAAAAGGCTTGGCTGTACCTACTGTAGATTAAAAGCCTGTATCTCACAGCAAAATGAGCTCCTGGCCGATGCCTAGCATTCTTACTATTAACCCCCAGGGGAAGGACCTTTCACTTTGCTCTATTGAATTTCATTTCATTTCTATTACTATAATCAAGGTCATACAATTCTTCCTGTAGGGCATCTCATGCCTTATTGACAACCCCTCTTAGCTTTGCGTCTTCAGCAAATCATATAAACATACTCACATCTGTGCCAAGGTCATTAACAAATGTATTAAACATGATTGATCGCAAAACAAATCTATGGGAAGCTCCATCAAAAAACTGCTATTGCCAGTTGCTGTGTCCCCATAAGCAGCTGCCCTAGCTCCACCACGAGCTAAGGGTTCCTGAGATCTCCTGCACTGCACCAGCATGTGGGTTTTTCAGCCAGTGGCTTCGCTCCTTGATCTGGTTTGGTATGCACCTATAAGGCTACAGGAATTAAACTTATTTTCCACGAACAAATCAAAACAAAAAATGGTCTTCTCTGAATATACTGAATTCCATTCTTTAAACTTTCCTAATCTTTATTAAACATTTTCCCCAACTTTCCTCTGACATTTGTTAGATTCAACGTAAAGAATTATTTAGAATTTAAAAAAAAATAATCTATTCAACCATTTTAACATACTTTCACAGAGCCCATTCTTTACTGTCAACTCAATTCTGAATAAGTTAAACACACATATGGTATATCAGCATAGACCTGAAATTATTGCAGACCATAGCTATTACTACAGTGCTACAAAGGAGCTTTGTCCTTTGTTGGCTCCCGGCAAGGATCACTCATAAAAACTTGTTATTTTTAGCTTCAGACAAAGAGCAGCAGATAAATCTACTGGTATCTGTATTTGCAGAATAAGGTCACAAGCTACACCAGGAGCCCAAACAAAACACCTGTGCCTGCCAAATGGGAGTCTCCTTCCCTGCTTTCTTCATCTGTGGAGATGTTTTCCTGTCCTTTAGGTTAAAGGCAAAAATAATATTCTGAAGGTGGATTGTGTACGTACATTGAAGCTTGTAAATAGAGCATATTTAACCAAATTAGTAAAATAAAAGTTCAAACCTTTGACAGATAGGCCATCTTGACTGGGCTTTAGAGCTCTGAACTGATAAAAAATATTGAATATTTATAAGATATTCCAGACCAAAAAAAAATATTAAAAAAATCCTAATTCTAAGATTACCTCTCACTTTCAAAGTCACAAGTAGCTACATCACTTAGGTACCATAAATACTTAAACAACATCTTCCTATTTCAAGATTCATTACATTTCATTCAAAATTAACCCACAGTTTAGAGTAAAACTAAAATTATATTATAGGTTAAAGTATACATTCTGTTGAGAAAGAATACTGAAATCGAAATTTACACATTCAAAACTAAAGCAAAATCTTGAGACTTCAGTAGATCTAACATTCAAGTCTGTTATCTTCTTCTATGACCCACAACAGAAAACCAGGCACTATCTCTTCAGCAGCCAAATAATCTTACATGCTTTTACAAGCATTTTTTTCCAAGTTGAAAGTATCAAGTTCATAGTGGCCCTTACTGTCTTCCTTATCATAAGCCTCTATAAGATATCATGGATAACTGGATTTTTCCCATTGCATCTTAAATACATCGACATTAGAGACAGAAGTTTGGCTTAGCTACCATAAACTATACTCCCCTATCACAGCATTTTTAAACAACACCCAGCCTCCACAAGCTGCCTTCACAGAATTTTAACTGCATATATGCTAAAAATTATTTGCATAGTTGCATTTAAATTGGTTAGTTTTATCCCTTTTCTCGTACAGTACCAAAAGACAAAGAGTATCAACCAAACAAGCACTAAGTATCATAATTACAATCTCTTTCCTGCCCGCTCTGCACTGCGGTAGCACTTACCTCAAGCAGGTCCATGCTAAAAAACTTCACCCAAGCAATTAGAGAAGAAAATCTCACAAGAAACACTGCATTGCCTAGGCTGCATTTTGTACATTAGTTTTGCATGAACAGAAGTGAAAAATAAATTTAGAATGATTTTGGAAGAGTGGAGCAGGCGAGTCAAAAAAAAAAGTCCAAATCTGATCCTACACGCAGTGCTATGAATGAAGTACTTTCACTGGTACCACCTAAGCTACATCAGAGAATAACCTAATATGAAAACCAAATTGCATCCTACGTACCTTTGTCCTGTACCTGAGAAGATCATGGGTGTTCACTTGCAAGCAGGTCAAACCCAGGCAGCAGCAAGTACCAGCAGATTTCCAAGGAAGTTTCTGATTCAGGGACAGTGATGACAGGACCTGGGTGTTTTTTTACACTGAAATGTCTACTTATTACCACCTAAGTAGCTGTAAGCAGTAAAGAAAGTATTAGCAAATCTGCCTACCAGGAGAAAGCCTGCCCTCAGTGAATGGGTCTGGAAAGGAAGGGCAAAGGGTGACCTACCCTTAGAAAAAGCTTATATTGCATGGCTTGCAAGGTGTTCCTCATTAGCTAATTAAACTGATAATGTGAAACAAAGCAGTGAGCACTCCCTGATTAGGTGCAGAAGAAGGAGGTACTGACTAGTAAAGCATGGTGCTAACACCTGAATACTGCAAAGGGTATGTAGTCAGAAGATAACTATTATTTTGATTGATATCCAAACAAGGTGGAAGATAAACATTTGTTGTCACAAAGGAGGTGCATAGTTATTCTTTGTAGATCAAAAGTACTCTTTCAGTCATTTCTTAGCCTGCCATTTGTACAAATTAATGTATTTTTCAAAACATAGTCAAGTGTCCTAAACCTTAAGTCATACTTTTTCTGTCAATAATCATGGATGAGGTTTAACTAAAAATATAAAAAATGAGGCAAATCTTATAGTCACACCACTGAATTTTCACCCACTGATATTATTTTTATCATTTGGCCATGCATGGATTTGAACTATAATTTGTGCCCATCAGATTCTTTTTAACTGCTAAAATCAAAGCCTGTGCTCTGTGCTGAAAATTAACCTGAGTAAACTGACCAAATTTAGCATGCTTGTTTTGGCAGTCTTAGGCTAATTGTTTTGACCTTAATCTGTCATATTTATTCACAGTATAGCATAAAAGGTCAATGTTATTTTTTCACCCTTTAGAGCATTCTAGTGCAAGCTAATCAGGGCATAGTTCTAAATTTCCAGGTAGAAATTACTTAGGACCTTAAAAAGTAAGTAATTGAAAATAAATATTCAATTACACTGTAGAAAGAAAAATATTTTAAATTTATATTTACACCAAGTTTTTCAATAAAATTCCAGAACTATTATTTCTTAAGAAAACATTGCATGAAGGTACTAGTTACAATGTGGTACAGTGCATTAAAGCATTTTTAGCAGGTCTAAATCTGTTTGCACGATTTCCATAATTTTGTCAAAAGAAAAAAAACACATTTTTATTAGAAGAAATTACTTCTTTTTTTTTCAATCTACATGAAAGCAAATAGCAAACATATTCCCTTGTTGCCACAGTTACCGGACTATTAAATTGCCCTTACAAACTTATTCTACAAAAAAAATAGTTATTTTTTCCCGCTTCAGCTGCTTCTTTGATGTGTGTTCAAAGGTGGGTGAGCAAGTGGTAAGATTATTAAATGGTCTTCCCTGCTCCTTTTTTTTTCCAGGGGAATGAACTACAGAAACATCTATAAAACAGCAAATGCTGTCCTGTATGGGAAAAAAGAAATGCTCCAGCTAACCAAGCAAAAGCTTATCTTTCCAAGTGTTATCTCCTAAACTAACATATGTAAATCATTTCACAGAATCAAGAGGCACACCCAAACGCATGAAAAATAACGGGGCAGAAAAACCAACAAACCATAACTGTCATTAACGATTTATAGACTTTCATAGAAGGGCAAAAATTGCTTGCAGAGAAGCCCACTTAAGCAATCTCTGGCCTGCTAAGACTCAAGCAGAGTCTGTTGCTCTTCTCAAAAAATATCGAGCATATTAATTTCATTTAACAATGCCTCCCCTGAAGCTGTTGGCCAGAGAGGAGCCGCTGCAGGGCAGGGGAGATGCTATGTGTTTCCTACCGGGTTCCACAGCTGCCACTAAGGAGACCCGACTCAACATGCCTGACATATGGCAATCACACTTTCCTTTTTGGAGAAAATGTTGGATCTTTTAATAAAAAAATAGATTTTTTGAAGAATTTAACACAGCACCCCCACTGTAAGGCAGGAGCCCTGCTGTGTGAAATTTGGAGACAGTGTGAAGGTGTTTACCAAGGAGGCACTTACCCACTCTGACGGGCTGCCCGAGGACCAGGTAGCCCGGCAGAAGACTGGAAAGTCAGAAGTCCTCCTGGCACTTCTCAGGAAGTGAAGTACGCTTTCCAGAAAATTCCTGCCTATCTGTGCAATTCATGGGCAGCAAGTCGCACTTCTCAGCTGGAGACGTCTAATATCAGGGTACTCAGGGAGGAGGATTATCTGCAGCTTCCGGGTGGGTGGGTGACCTGCATGAGCCTTCTCCTCCACACCCCTTCTTCTGCCCCGCAGAGGCTTGGCTCTCATCTGCCAGGCTAATCTCCTTGTTACGGTCTTCTTTACCCCATTCATATATAGTGAAGAAACATAATTATTACAGCGAGTCATAATAATCTCTTATCTTGTTTTTTAAAAGGATATGCTTTTCTACCTAATAGAGAATAGCTATGTCATATTATGGTAACATAGGTCAAGGAGTTCTAAGGGAGTATGGGAAGTGAATCACAGAGTATTTCATTTTTTCAACTCCCTCTCTGATTGAAAGCCCAGCCTTTCATCATGTCTCCTGACTTCACTCAAGTCTCTTTCTATCCATTACAAATACCTCCTTTACTTTTACTGAGATCTCACTCTATCAAATTCTCCACAGCATTTGCAAGCTGGAAACGGTGCTTTACCAACTTAAGTCTAGTCGATGTTCTAAATATTAATATATCAGATAATTGATACTAAAATAACCATGTATCACTTTGAAATTAATCTTTGCCTGATCACAGAGTCTGTCTCAACCTGAGAACTGCAAGAGAACGCGCTGGCATGCCGGACTTTTGGTATCAAACATAAGCCATAAGCCCCCATGGCTGTCATCAGCTTAAAAGAGCCACCATGAAAAACTGGCCAAAATTAGCATTTGCAATCCCTGCAACGAGGGTGAAATGTTATGTATTAGAAGAGGGAGAAAGCAAATCCACAGCTCTGTCTTTTTACATTATGTTGGCTTTAAATCAAATCAAAACCCAGAAAGGCCTATTCCAAAGTAATTTTGCTAGAACAGATGAATTCACCAGAATTTCTTCTTGGAAACTGGAATCCTTTCAGCCTAGAGATAATTTCCTCATTTTTACTTGATTTATTAACCCTATTCCTCAAACAAAGTTCAGACAGAGATCCCAAGAATACATCTACCCTCATCTCCTTCACTGGATGACTTACCATTTCATTCTGTACTGATTACTGCACTTTTTAAAGTAAATTCAATTTGCATTTCCTAACGTGCATTGCAAAATGCAACAGAAGATTTGGTACTGTAGTACCTAATATCACTAAACGTGTTTTAAGATATTGGAAAACAGGACTGGTGGTTCTCTAAATAATTACTGCCACTGCTGTTTTGCTCTCCTTCGCCCTGACAAAAACTACCTTCATGAGCAGGTACAAATTCAGCTCACGGAGATCTATCTAATGATACCCTCATCCTTATTTTCCCAGGAAGTTTGGAGGGCAAGTTGATGGTTTTTTTTGGTATAACTTTAGTTTATTTAGCTTCCAAATATACCACTGTAAAGTTGAAGCTAGCCAGCTAAAACAGAGGCATCCACCTGCCCTGACAAGACACTCAGGTAAGACAAGACTTATGATGTGCCTCAGGGAAGACATATGGTAGTGTCCAGTGCTTTTTTGATCAATCATGTGTTGAATCCATGCAGATGACTCAAACTTCAGATTAACTTTCTGGAGAGAAAGGGACACACTGCAGTACAAACTACGAATGTCTTGAACAGAGCTTAATTGCGTAGCTTCACAGTAAGAGCACAGGATGACAGCAGCAGCCTCATCATGGGATATCACGTTGGCACCCCTTGGAAGAAACATAGCACATTGATTATGGATAAATACACAGCAACCTGTCAGACAGAGTAATTCCAAAGACTATCAGAAGAACTCAGGTCCCTCTTTGGCCCCAGAATGAAGTGACCATATTTCTAGGTGTTCACAGTATACTTTAATCAGACCATTTTTATAGGTAATTAGGTAGTTCTCTGAGCAGAAAAACTGCTGAAACAGGTTTTCAAGGTTTTTTTGAGCATGATCTCACTGCTGGATCTGAGGGAATGGAGGCCCACCCTCATGCTCCCCTCCATGGCACCACAGCCAAAAGCATTTCTTCCTCGGGGACTCAGTGTTGTTTACTGAGGACTGAGCTCACTCTGACATTTTTCTTTCTCTGAGGGTGTTTTCTGTCCATTGGATTTAAACATGCTGACAGAATGACCATCTCCCAAGCTGTGGGAAATAAAAAGCTTTGTTTCTCAGGAAAACCATAAAAACCATAGCCTTACCATATTTAAAAATTTAGTGAATGTCACAGATGGAATTCAAGGCAAAACGTGGCATTCAGTTTGCATCTGGTTAAACCAGGGAACTCTTTCTTCACTGAGCTCAGGGCCCCCAATTTACACCAGGAAGATCCAGTACCATTTCTTTAGCTTTTTTTCTACTGCTTGCTGAATACTATTTCTATTTTAGGAGGAGTTAAAATTTAATCCCCCACATGTAGGGAAGATGATAGTAATATGCAGAGACCTTTATGATTTTTGATACCAAGTATGACTAAATTCTACGTACAAAAAAACAGAGTGCAACCAGTGAGTAATTCCCAAAACGTCAGAAGGTTTTCTTTATCTAGTTTTTAAATAATGAAGTTCGATCAGAGAAGGTAATGACAATGGTAGTTAATTAGCTTGTGAAGACAAATGCACAACTGTTGGGCTACTTATCAAAAATTTTCAATGTTATGCATATTTAAAATTTTTGCACCCTGTTTAATGTTAAATATTGTAAACACTATGTGGTCCATCTGGAAAAAAAGTTCTAACTAGAGCAAATTGCAGTATATTTTAGTTTATTACCTACTTATATAGCCTTCCTTTCAAATGACAAGTTGTTTACCTAAAAGGAGACAAGAGCTTCTCCACAATTTATCTTTTATAGTCTGCAAACCATCCTGCACGCAGTAATTTCAGCTTCTTCTTTTCAAAGGGCAAATACAGATTTTGTTCAGTAAAGTGCAATAAATATAGCAGGTCTGTCTTCCGGTTATTTCCATCGCAGAAGAAAAAAGCTCATTTAACCTGTGAGCAGAGGTTACTGGAAAACCTGAGGAAATGAAATCCTTGTAAGGTCATCTCTGAAGAATTACAGTGCAGTGTTGATTTACCGATATAAGAGACTTGCAGGTGGTTCTTTGGTGGGGCGAGGAGAGTTGGTTTTTTTAGCTCAACAGCATTTCTAGGAAATCCATATTCTGTTCCTGTTTTGTGTTAAAGCTTTATGTTTCTGCATATTGTAAGTTGACAAACTCAGTTGCTTTCAGAGACTCTCTATGTACCAAATCATTCTCATTTTGAGAGGTCTGGGAGAGCTAAAAGAGACTTTTTTTTTTTCTCACCCTGAACCAGGGTGAAAAGTTTTATAAAATACAAAAAAAAGTTGCAAAATAGGCAAGTATTTCTTTTCAATATTTTATAAATGTTTTATTTGACTTCAATTTGCTTCTAGAAATGTATTAATCACCAAACTGAATTATGAGAGGATATTAATGTTGATTTTTTTCACAAACTTGTTTAAATAAAATATTCCCACAATTTCAAAGCTTTTTTCTCATAATTCATGAGCAAGGCAACACACTGAAAAGAAACCTTTCCCATTTTGATAAATCAGTATTTTCCAGTGACGAAGTCTTGTTACTAATATTTTGTCTTATTTTCAATAGCACCAAATGACGTAGATTTTAATTGGAAATTCAGGCAGCTAAAAGCAGGTGAAATCAGGTTATCAGCTGTTCCATTATATTCCTGCAATGGCTTTGCCACTTCAGAAAAAAGATGGCTTCAATTGCCACGCAAAACTATCCAAGTTTACAGTGTTCTCTCCTGCGACCTTGGCCGTATCGCCTGACAGAAAACTGGGCTCTGGCAGAAGAGGCAAACCCGCCGCAGACTCCGTCTGAACACCGCACAGACAGAAGTGTAACCAGCAGTCTCGGCTGTGCCTTCAGATCTGCGGTGGGGGTTTTCAAAAACATATCTATGTGTTTCCTCTCCCATAGAGCATGCAAGATATTCACCTCAAAATAATGTTATAGTTTAAAATAGCTGAATTAGTACTTTGGCATCCTTGGAAGCCCACATCGTTGGCAGGATTTTAAGAAGCACAACAGTACTTTAAACGTATGCCACTGATTTCAATAGAGTGTAAATCACATCTATGGCTTTTGAAACTCCACACAAATAATTGCTTTGACAGCAGTCTCTTTGCACTATGAAAAAGCCAATTTACAGAAACATAATCTTAGGGTTAGTGCATCGCTGTAAACTAGAATTGTAGAATTTCGCACCTGTTAGCAACAAACATTTACACCCAACTTATTCTCCCAGAGCTTCATCCTCTTCATTTCCTTTTTATTTAAAATGACAGACGGAAGAAATCTAAAAATATGGTAGGAATAAATTGTCTGATCTATTCCTTTTATCTTTTTAAGGAAGAAAATCAATATTAGTACAAAGCAGATGAAAAGGAACGAGGAAACCATGAAGACAGCTCAGTGAGAGAGACCTGAGCAGACCCTCACATCTTGGCAGCACCAAAGCAAGGTAAGGGACTCTGTTCTTCTGCCAATAAATGCTGCCACAAATCTTGACCACCAACACAACAAACTGCAAGGATGAGCCTTCGGGCTCACCTAGTGTTTCATTACTTTTCAAGCTTGATTGCCAGATCCAGAGGGAACATCACATGGCCCCAGCAGACACCTAGAGGGGAGTAAAACTGCAGGTGCATTTTCAAATTTTTCAGGGACTTGTTTTCAGTTACTCAGCAAGGAGGCCGCAAAAATGGCACGAGGGGATGAGGGTCTACCTGTGCCATGGCTCTATGCTAGGCAGTGAAATAACTTGTGTCATTTCAGGGTCTGTGATGCTGCCTGTCCTGCCTCTCTTGGAAGAAAACGATGGGGGATCTGTGCACTTTCACATCCACCCTGGGCATGGACACTCACTCTCCCTTAGCTCATCCAACCAGGAAGAAAGTTCTGGGGCTGTCTGCACAGCTGAGCCCTGTTTTGAGGTCAGACAGGTTCTCTGTGTGGATAAAAGCTGGGCAGTGTCATGTGGTGACCACCAAGGCCTGGGGATTTTAAAGGCAAAACTGTTTGCAAAATTAAAATAAATGTCTCAATCCTGTCACAGTGTCTAAAGAACTAGAGAAAGACAGTGCTGGCCCATTTAAGCAATAGTTATCCGCACTTCCATTCTCCAAAGCCTCTCCCAAGTACTGTGTCTTTTCATATCCTCCTGTTTCTGTGATTACTATGTGCTGACAGGAGTGTTTTGGAGTGATCTTAAAGTGCTTTTAAAGGATAACATGTGGAAATAAATAATTCAAATTTTTCTTGAGTGTTTCTTTTGAGTCTCAGCTTACATATAGAGTGCTTTTATTGAGTGCTCACCTGTACAATGGGTTGTGCTCTCTGCTAAGTGTTTTGCCCGAATGACTTTTGAATGCTCTTCTTCTAACACAAAGATAGTAGGTTTTTATATCCCTAGTCTGGTCACATTCCTGCCAGACAAGAAATCTGTGTTCGAAGTACTGGATGCCATTACTGGCACAATTTTTAGCAAAACCATACATGGTTTATGATTTCACATGTAATATTATATGAGCTTTTAATAAACTGTGCCAAACCAGGAATAGTATGAATACAGGAATAAAAAATTTTAGAGAATTTTTGAAACAACCAGGCAAGATTTAATAATACCAAAACAGAGGGTAACAGAATAAATATCAAGGACCTGAAATTACATCTGCAAGCATATCCCAAAGTAGCAACAGGTAATGCCAACAAAGTGTGTTAAATTAGTCTCTCTGATGAAATTTATTTATAAAATAATCATGTATTATATGATATTGAGTGAATATCATATTTTCTGGTTATCTCTCCTTGCTAAAACATGGTCCACATCAAAAGCAACACACATTTTCTGCTGAAAATGCTAGATGTTCTGCTGCCAATTTTTCTGTTAAAATACTCATTTTTTAACACTTGCACGTACACTTAGGATCACGCGGTAAGAGAAAGCCACAGTTAGCACATTCTGTGATGTTTTTCTGACATTTTCTGTAAAAAATACTTGTGACTAAAGATTTCAGTAGCTACTGACATGGTTTATAATCCCTTAAAGTTTCACAGGATAGCAGTTTTAAAAAAGGCATTTTAAACCTCTCTTTCTTTCTCCCTCTCTTTTTCTTTATAGCAGTCTAGGAGCCCAGCCCTTAGGAGAGAAGTCTGGCTGGCTGCATCAAAATTAAAGCTTTCATGGTGCATTAATGTGTCTTGGAGGGCACAGATTACTGTACAACTGAGATAAAATTAAACATCATGGTCCAGGGATGTTCAACAATTTCATTTTAGATGACATAAAGTACAGATACTATTTTTATCTCTCGGTTAACAGCCTCCTTTGTGCACTCCTTTGCCTCTGTTTTTCACCACACACATCCACTCCTGGTCAACAGACAGGAGTGGACAGGCGTTGGATGGGTAAAGCATCTGGGCTAAACCAGACCAAAATTTCAGTTGGCTGATGTGAGGTCAGAGGGGCAGGGACATGGAGGTCCCTCTGCATCGCTGTCAGTGCAGACCAAACCAAGCATTTACAATCCCAAGAGCCTCTGTGCTACAGCCAGACCTAACTTACCAGACATAGCATAAAAGTAATTAAACACATTTCAAAGCCTGCTATCTACAGAGATGGGACTGGAGGAGCCTCCAAGCATGAAATTTATGACACTACGTAAGGAAAAATCAGAATAAAGTGAATATTTGGTTTTGAAAAGGTGAATAATGAAGATTGTAGAAAATTTAAGTTGGATAGTTTTACTCATCCCTTCTCAGAACATAAAAACGGTTGCCACAGATCAGAGAGGCAGCAAATCAGCCTCCCAGCACTGGCCCAGTGCCGATCTGGCCCAGTAAGGAACAGAAATGGCTGAATGGAAAAGGCCTTGCTACACAGGGAGACTGGCCAAACTGCTGGGGAAACCTGACATCTCTCCTCAAAGGGTTTCAGGTGATTTTAGTGGGCTATACTGAGATTATCTTCTCCCCTGCCTTGTAGAGCAGCTGCTGTTCATAAACTGCATCTTCTTTTCAGTGCAGCGCTGTTCTTGTCAACCCAAGACACATTGCTCCTATTCAGCCTTCCTAAATTTCACTGATACATGTAGCAAGTGTAACCCAGTGATAAGATTAGTGGTTAGTGTCTATTCAACGTTTCTTGAAAACAACCTTTACCTGAGCTAATGAACTTCCAGTTCCACCTAGATTTACCATTTACATATTCAAAAATCCTATTTGCATGTATGTTAGAGCATAGAGATTTATAATTCCCTTCCTAGCAGATTCTGGCGTAGTATCAGAGCAAAGTCAAAGATTGTACCACATTGTTCCTCCAGTGCAGGATGAAAGCAATGAAAATGTCAATTTCTGCAGAAAAACTTGTTACATATTTGCAAATAGTCAGTAACTTGCACTTTTTGCTTGCACCAGAAGCAGCTGAAAACAGTAGCCAACTTACAGGCAGGAATTATTTCTAACTTCTTGTAGTGCCAGACTGCCAGCTGATCCTTGTAGAAATACCTTATCTACACCCGAGGTCTGGCACCTCTTCTCCCACTTTTCATGTGCTCATGATTTTTCTGCTGTTGCTGCTGACAGGAACAGAAAGATGCAGTGCCTGCCAGTCTTCTTAGGTTCTAGTTTCAGAAAATGTTGTACTAATTCCTATATGGTACTGATATATAAGTGTAGAGAGTAAAAATCATGTATATTGATAATCCTGGTTAGTTATCATGAAACAGTCGTCTCTGGCGATACACAATTATTAAAGGATTCCCTGTATGTGTTGAGTCTGTATTACTTGTCTTTGGGCTTCAACTTTGGCTACTCTAGGACCATGCAGAAGGTAAGAGAATGGCTGAACTGGGACAAACTGAGAGCCCAAAGAGACAGACCAGTCTGAGCAGCAACATGGGGCTCAGCAGGGATGTAGCCCTGCTGCCCGGCACCGCAGGGAATGGTCCGCATGTCACGAGGCACACACAGCACGGCACGTCATTCACGAGACAGGACTTTAGCCCCTCTGAGGTGAAGTTGTAGGTGGTTCCTCTTCTAAACTAATTTGCTGAGAAAAAGCGCTGGTCTGCCTGGTCCTCGGAAGATTCAAGTCTGGGTGGCAACTGAACGCTTCTTCCCACAAGCTCTAAAAGGATGGCAAAGTTCAAGCAAAACCTTTTTTTCCTAATATACTCCATTAGCTACCTGTAGGTAGTCCCTCGCATAGTAGTCCAAGCATAATTTTGATTTCTCACTCTTCCCAAGTACCTTTTGAAGCTCAGATTTCCCTCCTGACGCAAGACCTTCAAAGGAAAGCACTTAAAATACCTTAGTAATGTATACATCTGTTTCTTGACATTTTCCAGCAAGCCCATCCATTGCTGTTTCTCCATTTTGCCTGGCAGGTGCAACAGGGGTGCAGAGTATAATATCATTGCTGATTCCAGCAAAATAAATAATACCCTGGTACCTTTAATTGTGTTGTTCTAAATTCACTTTTATGCTCTGCCATGTTCTTTGCATCTCAAGGCAAAGCATCCATATTTTAAGGAAAATTAAGCACGTGTTTCTAAGAGTTGCACCAAGGGCATTTCTTTCAGCAATTTACAGACAGTTGCAGCTGTGACTCCAGATAAGCAGTATTTTCTTTCTTGAAATGCTTAACTAAGAGGATGAGTTATACTAGTCACTTAACTCAGTGCCGTTCTTTATCTGGCTCCTACTTTTGTGTTAGATCAATACTGAACGCCGCAAGACAAAAGGAAGATAATCAGATTGTTATTTTGCCTTAGTTGGCCTACATGATAATGCCATTCAACTGCATTTAGGAAAATCTTTTTGCTTACGTGCATTAGGACTCTGCACATAAATTAGTACTGTCTCCTTTGCCAGACAGCTCCCTATAGACATCTACAAAGCTATGTTTGAAGGACACATTGCTCTTTAAAACTTTATCCTGTAGTAACACCTACTAGAACCTTGACAATAGTTAAGCTACTTCTATACTTAGATGATGTCTGTGTTCTTACAAATGCCTCTCTCTCAGTGTATACATAGGACATCCCTGGAGTAAACCTGGTGTTTAAATGCGTCTGGAGGGTCATTTTATATGCTTCAGGGTTTCATGGTTGGCCTCCAGCTGATGCCTGAGACATAGGTCTCCTCTAGGTCCCCATCCTAAATGCTGGTGAATGCCCATGGCCAGGCAGGTCAGTCCTACCCCTCTCATCTTTGATGGCAAGTTCTCCAGGAGCAGGGACCACCTCTTCCATTTTCATGTGCAGTGCCTGTTACTGTGGAGCCCTACACCCAACTTGCATGGTGTGTACCTGTGTTGCTACAACAAGGCACGCTAACCAATGAGTCCTATTTAAATTAGACAGTTGTCAATACAACGCTGTTGTATTACTTAGGTATTTATATATAATAAACATCAGTACTGCTTAAACCCATCGGAGTCAAGAGACAGCCAGGCTCAGTGAAGGCTTTGCACTGGAGGAGACAGAAGAGGAGAAAAACTGTATGTAGTTCAGTGCTACTTTTGGCCTCACCATCGATCCACTTATAATCTTCATAAATCACTTTACGTATGTATACTTTCATTGCCATTTTTTTCTGTTTAGCATAAAGATACAGACTGTCTATTTTGGAGGGCCTTTGTGGACAATAGCAATTATTAACTTTGGCTAAAAAATAACAGTAACCTAAAAAAATTAATATCCTGGACTTTCCCTTCAGACATGAAATAATGAGTATGAGGAAACTCATCCAAACCCCCAGATTTTCATGTGGTTTCCCAGAAAGTCATAAACTGTTTTGGTCAAAACCAGGCCCAAACTCACTGATAGTTGGCAACTTCTAGAAAGTTCACAGCAAACTAGATTTCAGGCTGAGTTATGAAACCCTGTTTTAAAAAAAGCCCAGGAAGAATCCACAGAGCCTTAAGTTCATCTTGTATCAGACTGAATTAAAGTATCTCAGTAATTAAAGACATGCAAGGTGTAATCACTAATGACAGCCTTCCACAGAGCGGCGTGGGGGTGGCAATGGCACGAGCCACCTCTCTTCTCTGCAAGCAGATCAGTCTGGGACAAAAAAATGCCGTCTGATGACCTGGATGTTAATTCCACCACAAACTCCTCGTGGAACGCTAATGCATTATTTGCATATATTCAAACGCTGGGGGGATTTGTGTGCCCACGGCTTCTGTCTGCCTCCGGCTCAGCCTGTCTATGCTACTCATGCCTAAACAGATATTCCAGAGCACAGTTCTGCAGTATCTGTTGAGGCTGTAAGTGCAGGCACCTTTCTAATTAATAGCTTATTAAAGATTATGCATATGTCATTATTAATCAGCTTAAGAAACGTGTCTTCAATTTTGCCTCCATGGACAGCTACTGAGTAGTAACACAGGACTGCCCAAACCCAGGTCCCTTACAGCCTTGGCTGCATTAGCTGCTTCTGCACAAATCCTGTTGCTGTTGAAAGTTTTTGCGACTTTGGATGGAATATTTCACCCATCTGCATTCCACTGCACAGACCGATACAGTGCTCGGCAGCACAGGGGACTGCTCCTTTTCCAAACTAACAGACAGGAATTTTCTTACCACAAAAGAGCAAACTCCAGATCAATGCACAGGTGTTCATTTTTTCAATTTTCCTTAGACTTTATTTATTTCTCCTAGAAACTAATTAATGTACACCAAGAATCAGACCGAGGCTCTTCAGTTGACACCCAGCAGAAGGAGACCACCCGTGGCTGCACGGGGTTGCAGCGCGATGGGGTGGGTTGGCTGCAGTCGACACAGCTGGAGCAAGCACCAGCCACTGCTCCTGTCATAAACCTACTTGGGCCACCCTGAGCAGTCAGCAGAGGGGAAAAAATTAGACCAAATTCAGCCACCACCAATGTTAATATCTCATTGGAAGCTGGAAATGACATCATTTTTAGAAGAAGAAATTTAAGTGTTGTTTCTAGGTTTTTAAGTCTCCAGTTTCCAATGAGAAACGAACCAAAAATTTCTTCAGGGCTGCCATGGGATTGAATGTAAAGAAAACATCATTTTTATTTCCAAGGAAAATCCTCAGAGAGGCTCCCATGAGGTGACTGTATTTGTGAACAGTGCCGCAAGGCAGCAACAAGATTTTTAGAAGTAAGATTCAGAAACTTCTGACAGTCCCAGACAGAGGAAGGAAAATGTCAGTCTTTTAACACTTTGTAAAGCACTACAATTTCATGGTATTTTGAATTTGCTTTGAATTTTTCAAGTCAAAACTAGCTGCTTCACACACTGCACACTGGGTGCTTTATCACCATTTTCAGTAAAATAAACTTTAGTAGGACTGTCATTTCTTTAAAAGCCACTTAGCATTTTCAAAGCTCCAGAAGGGCTTCTGCCTGCAACCCTTCTGCTCCTCTTCTGGAAAGGCCCGTAACCTTCTGCTGCTCACATGTTTAATCCGACAAACTGGAACAAATTAGGGGGATAGAAAGACAACGAATATTTATTTGTTTACTCTTAAAATGTCTCAACATCCCCCATTGCTTTAAGTTGGGGGGCAAGCTGTCAAATTTGAGTTAAAAAAACAGCTTTGAGGTTTCTTATTCCTTATAGAGCGAAAAGTTTAATTTCTACAGCATTTTAATCTCTAAGTCTTCAAACCTGTAAAGTTTATAGACTACTATGATCAACACAAATGCTGATTTTCTCCCATGTGATTTTCTCTGCATACCTGTATTTACGTCACCTTTTATCCTTCTTCCAGGTCACCAGCTAAGCATAAGTTTTTGGAGTCCCATTATTCTGAACGCAGAAGAAGCATGTGGGGGATCACTAATGACGCAAATGCTAGTCAGTCCTCCCTGGCCTTATATCATCTCAAAGAGTGAAAGAGAAGGCAATATTGAACCTGTCAGCTGGATCATGTAAAGTGTTTTAGACTCAAGGTAAATTCCATCACATTTAATTCACATGTATAAGACCATATCTGGAGTACTGTGTCCAGTTCTGGGCTCCCCACTTCAAGAAAAATGAAGAGCTACTGGAGAGAGTCCAGCGGAGGGCTACGAGGATGATGAGGGGACTGAAATATCTGTTCTACGAGGAGAGGCTGAGGGAGCTGGGCTTGTTCAGCCTGAAGAAGAGAAGGCTGCGAGGGGACCTTAGAAATGCTTACAAATATCTGAAGGGTGGGTGTCAGGAGGATGGG
>Ga0065711_1002422_pt1 | contig 52678 bp, 25 predicted proteins | sample Hoacrofraction12_FD_59098 | JGI IMG/M metagenome (GOLD analysis project Ga0065711, IMG submission 59098) | Hoatzin crop microbial communities from Cojedes, Venezuela - Epithelial fraction 12 v2 (version 2) | ecosystem: Host-associated > Birds > Digestive system > Esophagus > Crop | place... | reverse complement strand
CTTTTTTTTTTTTTTTTTTTGGTAAGTTGTGTAGGTAGATAGAGAATAAATATATTCTAAATAAATCCTCAATGAAGTGCATGAAAATTGACTGAAAGGACCAAAGTGGTTCTTTTGCTGTTCAGAGTATCCACTGTACCTAGAGACATTGCAAGATTGAATTGCTGGCCTGGCAATGATAAATCTGATGATAAATCTCTTTATAAATGTCTCAGCATGGAAATCTACATGGACACTCCTTGTTCGTTTATGTAGATAGCTTAGTCTATGAAACCCATTATGGTCTATTATGTCAGCATCTGCTGCAAGAATTTTTTAGTCCATAGTTCAATGTTTCTTGTGCCTATTCGGCCTTCTAAGCCCAGAGAGCGGTTATAAAAACACATTAACTCTTTGTATTGAAATCCCTTATGACTTTTTGATGATAGGAAGTTATTGAGCATGAACAGTAGAATCCTTTCATAACTTTAATGAAATAACAGATTTTCTCAAGATACCTAAAAGGCAAGAATTCACATCATGAACTAATCGTCTGTAACATCTGATTTTGAACATGTAAACATTTCTTTGGTTGTGAGGCTTCCTAAAGCATTTGAAACTGAACTGCTCATTTGAAAATGTTGAACTGTCTTGAAGGGGCTTAACTGATATGACTGACATTAAGGGTTCTTTAGTCTAGCCAGATAATGGATTCTACAGCAACATGTCATTCTACAAAAAGCTTCTACCCAAGAATTTCTCAAAAGAAGTATTGGAGAGGCAAGAAAAAATAAAAAGGGAGGTGTTCGGCGCATGTTGGCAGTGGTAATTTGTAATAATATACCCCTTCTTCTTTAATTTTTATGAGTATTTGGAAGACCATAATTCATCTATTGGCATCTTGGTATTGCCAGATACATAGAATTTCTCTTTAGGAACTGAATTAACTTACTACTGAACTAGTTAATTTAGATACTAACCAAAAATATTACATTGTTTCATACATGTGGAGCAAAGAGAAGAGGTCTCATTGTAGGGTTAATAACCTTGCTAATTTATAATAAGGACATGTACATTTTACTTCATTTTATTCTGTAAGGAAAATCATAATAGGTTTAGCTGAACAACTGTTAGTATCACAAAATAAATTTTTAATTCATTTATTAAAAATCAAAACTGCTATTTGTGTTTGCTTGTAGACACTGATTTTCATTGCAGTTTTGGCTGTACGTAAAAAAACTATAAAAATGTAAAGAACTGATGAGAGGATGGACTGTGGTTTCTTTCTAGGAACACTGTGATTCAAAAATAAAATTTTCATATCCTAGTACTTAACATTTTTTGTAACTATAGTCTTTAACTCAAAAACCAATATGTCTAAAAAAAATAGACAACAATATGAGTATAACAGATATGTGTATACACATATAATAATATGAGAAGGATATAAAAATGCTGGAATGTGTCCAAAGGAGGGAAACAAAGATAGTGAAATAGCTAGAGGTCATGATTTAGGAGGTGCAGCTGAGGATACTAGCTTTGTGCAGCTCGGAGGAGACTGAGGGGTGACCTCATTGCTGTCTGCAACATCCTTATGAGGGGAGAGCAGAGAAGGAGGTGTTGATCTCTTCTCTCTGGTGTCCATAGATGGGATGTGAGGGAATGGCTTAAAAAGCTGCATCAGGGAAGTTCATATTTGATATTAGGAAAAAGTTATTTACTAAAAGGGTGGTCAAGCACTGGAACAATCTCCCCAGGGAGGGGGTCATGGCCCCAAGCCTGCCAGTGTTCAAGAAGAGTTTAGAAAATGCTTTTAGACATATGACCTAACTTTTAGGTTGCCCTGTGTGGAATCAGGAGTTGGACATGATGATCTACTTGGGTCGCTTGCAAATCAGGAAATTCTATGAATGTCTTGTAAGCTTTCTAGTGTCAAATTGGTCAAAATCAGGTGAAAAAACATGAACTGTGAAAAACTTTTGATTTCCTTTTAGCTCACTGTATAGATGACAACAGAAGGTGTGAAAAGTAAATTTTCATTTTTACACTCTTTTCAGAAAGAATATTGGCAAAAGGAAATAGGAAACAGGCGATATGGAGTCATTGAGGAGACAGAACGGTTTATTCATTTATTTGTTTCATTTACAGTGCCTAATTTAATAATTTTATAATTTCAAGGTGTACATTTTAGCTATGAAGGTGAGAGAAGTTGAAAGTCATTTGCATTTTACTATATATATTTTTAGGCAAAAGAGTTAGATATAACTGAGTATTTGGCAATGGGGAAAAAAAAGAGAAGTGGATCAATTTAACAAGTAGCTTAAAAGAAATGTGAGAATGGCCAAAATATCTTTATGGAAAAATAAAGTTTACAGAAATTGAAATAAGCAACCTGTGCAAATTAGAAAAAAAATAATGATAATAAATGCATTGATAGGATGAGAGGAAAAGGCCTCAAGTTACATCAGGGGAGGTTTAGATTTCATATTACGAAAAATTTCTTTACTGAAAGTGTGGTCAGACATTGGAATAGGCTGCCCAGGGAAGTGGTGAAGTCCCCATCCCTGGACATGTTCAAAAAGCGTGTAGATATTACACTTCGGGACATGGTTTAGCAGGCATGGTGGTGTTGGGTTGACGGTTGAACTTGGTCTTAGAAGTCTTTTCCAGCCTTAGTGGTTCTATGATTCTATGATCATTACAAAACTGTGGGCAACAAAAGTTTAATTTTATAAAATATTATCCCAGAAATTAGAGAAGCCAAAGAAACATGGCATTATAACCAAATTATATAGCTTAAAGATCATATAAAGGTTAACCACTTTAAGATTTATGATCTTAATAAGTATATCTAAAGCCTGCCCAGAAAAAAGAAGGTGGTAAGTGACTACATATCTTTGATGATGCATTGGAGGAATGGACTATATAGACATAGAAAGGCAACAACAAGCTAGAGCAAAAGACCTAGAAAAGACCATCACTGGAATAGGTATATAACACATCATCTTTTTTAGAAGGAGAAAAATTAGGAACACCATATAGGAACTGAATTGTGTGTAGAACTCTGTAAGTAAAATAAGAAATACCTTCATACTTGTTTAATGCCAGTAATACCCTGTTTTCAAAGGGATAGAAGACCAGTGTAACAACAGAATTTCATTTTCAATGAAACAGCAAGAGACATATGCACACCTCAAAAAACTTACAAGCTACTAAAAATGTGTGTATGCTAGATAATATTTAACTGTGCTGACCAGAACACTTTTTGAACTTCTGAAAAACTGTTGAGGTTGTACTGTAGAATGTGGTTTGTTATCTTAGCAGTGACAGATCATTCTGGACAGAAACGAAGTTGTAAAAAGTGCCAATGACTATTAACTAGTTAAACAAGGCAAAAGAGAACAGCCAGAGTACATGCACTTCAAACTCTTCTACGTCAAATGCAGCCTCAGTCATAACAATTTTCATTATTTACAGTGGAATAAAAATGTTGCAGCTAATGATTCATTAAAACTTTCTTCATCAAAAAAAGAACAAAGACGAGGGCTTTATGAGGCTATGATGGAATAATAGAACAGAGAAGGTCTAGTAAATGTTTACTAGAAGAATAAATCTTATTCTTCAGGAAAGGAATCTCTTGGGTGGGGAAAGATCACAGTGAAAAGTCTGTTAAACTACTAGCAGAAGTTTTATTTGTTAACATAGCTTTATTTTAGGAAAATTCTTTAGCTTCCTAATGCTATGAGTCCCACATTATTCTAAAATAGATTTATTTCTGAAAAACTATATGTGGAGTAAAGGTCTATGCAGAAAGAAAATAAATTGTTATGCCAGATGTGCTGAGGTGCTAACACAGTGCTCCTAGACATTGCTCTGCATACACCAGTTCTCAAAAGCAGCATTTGAATTCTGCAGGTTGCAGAGGAGACATAAGCATTAGAGCAGAGGTCTCCTATTCACTGCTACAGGCAAAATCTTTGAACTTCTGGCATTGTTCACCACCACAGGAAGTAGAAAAATAACCTTTAGGCACTCATCCAGGTTAAACAAAGTGTGATGTTGCCAATAGAATACCGTTTCCTCAGTGCAGTAGAAGATGACGGAAAAGCGGGAACCACTGAACTACCATTTATTTAATGTGCTTCCTTAAGAGGAAATATTCTACAAATGTCCTAAATATATGAGAATGGCTAGGATAAGGAGTAGAGTAGCAAAGATTAAAATGTCAGATGTGACCTTTGGGTGTACAAGCTGAAGAATCTCAGGTGAACCAGTGTTTCCTTTCCATTTGCCCAGTGTGAGATGCTGCTGAAGTTTTAGGTCCAGTGGCTGGAGGAGGATGATAGATAAGTCCAGGCTAAGAGTGAAGTGTACATATTTAACAGGATGATTAGCCATGTGAATAACTTATCCAGTCTTCTAATGCATTCACTGATGATTTTAAGGTCCATGTGGTTTACTTGTTCAATATGCAATCTAGTTCAAATTAAAACTAATTCAGAAAGACCTGTGTTAGTCTGTTTTACAGAAGGGAGTGCAATAAAGATCAAAATTATGTCTAACCATTCATGAATTTGTTTTGTTCCTGAAAGTCAGACAAATCTAAAGGTGAAAATAAAATCTCTGAGGTAATTTCCATCTATTGCACCATTTCTTGCTAACAAAGGCTAGGTGATCTTTTTTTTTTAAATGTAGGCTTCTCTTATTTGAAAGTAGATTCCTCTTATCATTGAACTTTCTCCCTTGATAGCAGTATGTAACATTTAGGACAAAAAATTGCCTTGTTTCTGATACAAACTTTGCTCTTCCTGCTCTTTTTGGATTCTACATAAATTTTTCTGGACCTATTAAAGTGTTACCTGAGCGCATTAATAGATGAAGTTGAAATAAGAAGGATAAATTGATCAAAACTTTGCTTAACTATGGTTCCACCACAAACACACTCTAAGGAATAGTGTTTAACCTCAGCACTTCAGATGATACTCATTTGGTTGATAGATCAGTGTTTTGGTATTTAATCTTTACTGAAATCTTGCTGATTTCATGAACTTTTAATTCCTGAATATGTTATAGAATCCAAGTGTTTTCTGGTGAAACAAGTTCTTTGAGTCAGACAGATTAGCTGGCACTTTATATTAGGCATTATTTACTTTATGGCCACACACTTTCCTGAAATCACAGATTGCTTAAAGTATATTTTAAAGCAACTGTTCAGGTTGGATACAAATAACATGACATCACCACCTTATAAGGTTATTTTCTGCTATGTTCTTCCAAATGGGATGCTTCTGATGGATTCATTGGGTTCCATCCTCTTTGCAAAATGTTCTGTTGTCTGTGCCAACAGCAGAAGAAACAATGGACATGCCTCATTCCTCTCTGCACTTCAAACAAGAGTGATTTAACCACATTGATTTAGCAGCTGGTTTTAGCCTTAAATAAAGACAAACAATCCATTCAAGTACCTTGGGGGAGCAGGAAAGGAAGTGTCTGTATGGGATGGGACTTTAGACAGGAAGTTCTGTCCTGTTCTGTTACAGGTGTGTTTAAACTCAGTGAAAGCCGTAGAAATTAACTTAATTTTGATCTGGTACCATGAACAGTTACCGTGAATGTTTTGTCCTTTATGAAACTACTTTGAATGGTGTTTAAGTAAAAGAAGAACGTGGAATTTGATTGGGCTGCTAGTGTCTTTCTAATTTTTTTCTCATGATTCAGAAGTGATCAGGTCTGTAAAATCATCATAAGATCAAGTCTTTATAGAAAAAGAGAGTATAAAAGAATTGAAAGTCCCCCAAAGGGACCTTCTTAAACATCCTATAAAATTCACAGGTGATATCCACAGGTCCTAGAGACTACTCTTTGTTTCAGGCTGGCTATTCACACTTAGATTTCTTTATCTGTTATTATTTCTGTGTCTAAAAACCAGCCTGGGCACAGCCTGTCATATCTAGAAGTGGCGTTTTGTTTAATAACTTCAAAGCATGGAAGATCTGAACTACTGAAGTCTTTCGAGGTATGTAAAAAAAGTAAGGCCTCTAATTTGTACGCCAAGTTCGTTGTATTTAATTGGTGTGATAATATGGCCTATTTGACCTACCCTGTCTTAAAAGTCACTCTTGTAATACTGCTGTCTTTCAAATGAAATATCTCTTTTGCATGCATACTATGTTTCCACTCTCCTCAGCATGTTCAGTCTCTCCCTAACGTAGCTAATACATGAGATGCTCTTTGATAAATCTTTTTGTTTATGTTTTTATGTATCTCCCTTTACCTTTATATTTCCTCTTCTGGTGTGACATTTATTTGAGATCTTCTCTATTCTTTGTGATTAAATAGGAGACTGTGTTTATTGACTTTAGATAGTGATTTCTCTGTATATTGACTTTAAGTAAGATACAGATTGCTTGCTTGACATATTTAATTCCATAAAACCTAGATATAAAGCACTTACTTGGTCTCTTAGTGGAAATCCCAGACAACTTAAGTCATGTGCCTCAATTTGCCCTTACGTTATGTTTGTTTGTTTATTCTTCTGTGGTTGTGCTTTGGGTTTGTTTTTTTTTCTTTTTTTTAGGGAGGAGAAGGAGGGAACATTCTTTTCATTCTTCTGAATTTAAATCCTTTTCAATTGGATATTTACGGTAAGAAACGAATAAAATTGAATTAGTCTCAAAAAATAATTGCTTTCCTCAAATATTTGTAAAATTTTCAAGATGTACTTCATAAAATGTTTAAGATTATCTTTGGTTTTTTATTTTCATTGAGAGAATACGGTGAGGTCACAGTTATTTGTTACCTGTTAAGTAAGTGATCCACAAAACATTCCTCGCATGTGAATGGCAAATGCAGGGCAGGGTAAAGATTCCAAAGTAGTCCCCATGATCACAATTTATTAACTGTAAGGACCACCAGACTAGCTGAGCTTTACTAACTAAGGTATCCAAGAAGATCTAACTAGTCTTTGATTTGGCTTTTGTTCAGCACCATCCATAGAAGGAATAGGGTTCCTCATTGACTCTGAATGAAAGATTAGAGTCAAATGGACCCTCACAGAAGAAAGTAGTCTTACTTAACTGCCTTTCAAAATTAAAGCTCTGAAGTAAATGGGATTAAAATTCTTGTTTAAATTCTTTCTTTGAAGATATTAATTTAAAGAGAACAAGGTATACAAATGAAATGGAAAAAAAGGAATTTAATTTCTCATTCTACTAAGCAAACAATTACATACTCTACATGAATTAAGACGATTTGCTAAGTTAGGACCGGATATGCCACACAAGACTTTGTCAGATTTGAAAAAGAATTATTCAGTATGAAAATATAAAATTAGCTTATGCCACATTAATTTAGTCAATGATTTTTTCTTTCTCCCTTGAGTGTTGTGAGACAATAATTATCTCATTCTCAAGTAGCTGGACATACCGTAATTTAAACTATCCAATTTAACTATCTTTGTTTCTTTGTTAATCATTTTAAATTATAGCCATTAATTAATCTGAATATATCACATGTGAATTGAAAGCAGTAGTTTGGAGCAGTATTTTCTGTGTAATGTACAGTATGTTGTAATTAAAGCTAGATGAGCTCTTTTAAAAATAATAATTCCCTTAATTTGTCATATATGAGCACATGGTGAGCTTAATTAATGTCAGTAGGGTAAAATCAAGCGTTTTAAAGTGCTAATTTAGGATAACAGAATATGAGATGCTGCAATTCTGAAATGCTTATTCGTTTCTAATTGTGTGGTTTGTTTCTGAAATATTTCATTTTTTTCGGCAGAGAACAATTGAAGTTCTAGGAGGAAATGATGAATAATACTCTAAGATGCACTTTCTAGTTGTCTGAAAGCATAAAGGCCTTAAATATTTGAGATAGAAATATTATAAATTGCCTTAGTAGATTATAATCAGCTCTCTGTTATCTGGGGAAATAATAGAGCACAATTTGCACAATTAGCGCAGATAGCGCTACAGCAAGGTCCTGCCAGGCTTCAAGCAGGACACCAGCCCTTGCTGCAGAACTGTGCTACTAAGTTTTCCCTGGCATGGTTTCTGGCAAATCCACTTCAAAGGCAAATATTTTTTTGAACTGTGTCTTCTCCATTCCTCAGGTATCTATGTTTGAGCTCGAGTGTTTCTGGAAACACAAAGAACCATCCTTCGTGTGTGGAACCACATTCTAGTGAACACGTTATTAAGCTGGGCTGAATCTGATACAATTACTGACAAAAAAGACTTGATGTTCAAGGGTGTGTTGCATGTTTTGCTGCATGGTTTCCTCAGATGTCCCACAAATAACTCTTTCTTTGGTTTTGTTCACAGAAAGAATTATTCTGTGTGATGGGAGAAAAGTAGCCAGTAACAGGATACGGCAAGCTAATTGCAGATCATTGCAGTCATTACCTTCAGAAGTGCATGAGTTTGTACAATAAAGAGCTGGCTCACTGGCTGAACACTGCTTATGATACTCTCCTCTGCCAAACAGTTAGTGATTTCTCATGGCATTGCTTAGGGTTCAAAATATCAAGAGTCCCAGATTACAAGAATTAAGTACATGACTCAGGACAGGTTCTTCTCAAATGGATAACTTGAACAGAATGCACTTACAATAAGCAGATCTTTCAGAATAGTTTCTAAAAACAAGGTCTGGTTTGCTCTGTTTTGATGCTGTGATTTTTCCTTGAAAATTGTCCCAGAACACAGTAAATTCCTTTGGCTGAAGCATTCTGACTTTTCACTGTTGTGTTAGGTATTGCATGTCTCAGCTTTCCACTTCATTGTAATTTCATTTCGGTAGTGCTGTGTACATTTAGCTGTAGAACTGCCTGGAAGTTATTGGAGTGAATAGTGCCATTTAATAGAGATAATATTATAATATTATTACCATTATTTCTGGAAAATCATTGCAATCCTCACTTAAAGCATTTCAGACAGATCAGTGACCCTCTGCTGCACAAAACCCAAAACTGTGATGTGCAAAAGGCCAAGTTTTTCCATCACTGGCAGTTGTTCTATTTTTCCCCTGTAATCAGAGGCCTCTGTGCTAAATATTATTATTATTTAAATTAATTTCTAGGATGAAGATTTTTTCACTCCAGAAGAAAAGCAGAGAAAATTATGCATTGCACTGGAAATCTTGATATCTTCTAGATATTTAGCCATGTTCACAAGATGTGAGAAAATATTAACGTTGTACTGGAGCCAAATAAATATAAGGCTTTCTAGCTATTTTCTTGCAGGACATTCTCTTCCAGAATTGTGTTAAAAGTTAGTATTTTATCATGGTAACTGTCATGACAATTTTTTCCTTTCCTGGACATGGTCCATTAATATGGTATACCCTATGCCTTGGTCCTTTCCACAGCTGTATTTGATCATTAAAGATTTCTATGACACAGTAACTATGTCATCCCTTAAAATGTCTGGGTTTAGTTGAAGACTTTAAGATAAGAATATAAAGGAAAGTAAATTTAAAGGAAAAAACACATAGACCTAATAAGAAATGAAGAGCTAGTTCTGGGCATGACAGTTCTTTATCTCCTCTCTTCTGTCAAGCCAGAAATCCTGTACTTGCTCTCTGTAGCCTGTTGTTGTAATTTTTCCAGCTAAACAGAAACAAAGCCATCATAAATTTGCCCATAAGCAGTTCTTGTGATAGTTCAACCTAGTTTTACAGATCAAAACATTTTGATTAAGATCAGGGAAAAATGTTCCTATTTAAGTATTCAACTGACCTAAATCTCCCAGACTTTTGAAGTTCCTCCAGCTTACAAAAAATACAACAATTGTTTAGAATACAACAGAATTCAAAGGCTCCCATTGTATTTCACATGTAATTGCTTTCCAGGCATTAACAAAGATCTTTTCTGAAACTGAGAATAAGACAAATAAGACAAATAAGACATTGATTTGTCTTTTTCTTTTAATTCCTTAACACAAATTCTACAGAAAGTAAAACGAAATATTTTAGGTTCATATACTTGTCCATTGTGGAAAAATCATGGTATAAATTAACAGTTTGGCTTTGTGATAGAAACACAGTAACTCTGTTACAAATGGGGTTTTCCTTAGCTTTGCCCAAGAGCAGTCTGAGCACAGACTTAGCAACACGTATTTGAGAAGTTTTGGGGTTTTTTAGTCCCTGAAAAATTTTGGCGAGGATATTTATTTTAGTAGCCCATTTTTGCTGTGTCTTATACTGCTGAGATAACAATTTAAGGCAAACCAGACCAGACCTCTGCAACGTGACAGCTTTTGACGGAGTCCATATTCAATGGAGCACTCATTTCTTGTATTGTTGATTTTTGTTAGTACGTATATCTGCTTACTTCGACACATCATCCTAAAATCATCGCAACAAATAAAAACACTTCCAAGTGTCTTTAACAGGTGGGGATTTGCTGCTGTCATAGCAGAGCCTGGAAAACTGCGCAAGAGTGAGGTGGAGTCTATTTCTGTGCCAAACAGATTCTAACATGAAATACCCCAAAACACCTTCTGAAGGCAACAAGGCTTAGTGCTCGAATAGTTCAAAATGAAAAAAAAGCCACAAAGCTACTATTCTTGCACTGTTCCGTACTCACTGCCCTTCCTGTGCCATAATAAGACACAGCGTATAATTTGACAAGTTTTAGTGCAGAATAATTCTGAGCTCAGCTTGTCCATTTCTAGTTTGTCACATTCATGCTTTGTTAAAAAATAGTAATCAGGTTTCAGACATGGTAAAAAATAGGATGATTTACAGCTTTATCTGTCTCTACATCCGATGCTTCATACATAGGTCTATTCTCTGACAACTATTCCTTTTTTTCCAAAGTAATGCTATCTCATCAAGAAAATAATCTGACACAATGGTTTTCAGTTAGAATAAAAAGGTATTTAAAACAAGTAAACATTGTTTTTGATGAACTATTTTGCTATTCAGAATTTGAGATATCTGTAGCCCAAACCCACCAACATTGTTAAAAAACTATTGTGCCTCCCTTGTCACCACCTTTAGCTGACAGCCCAAGATTAATTTTGAATTTAATTTCTATATTTACTGTCACATAACATGTTGATTTTATTTTTAGAGTTTAAAAACATATTGGATTTGGTCTTCGCTACACACTACCTTATATAAAACCACTAAAGTAAAAACTATATTAACTGACTGTGCCATAATTCTCCATGAACTTGAGAAAAAAAATATCACAGTGACGAAATGGGCTGAAATGATACCTTAAGGCTGTTACAAAATTAGTCTTTTTTCTCTGCTATTTTTAGAACACATCTTCATTCATTCCACCTCCAAAATGAGAAACTTCAGGTAATAGTGCCCCAAGAGCTGAGCCATCAAAGCAGCAAGAAAGTTTCAAGATCAGTATCAGAAATGTATTAAAACTGTTGTGCAGATTTATCAATTTGGGGAAAATGTGTTAAATGGCAGGCCAGCTAGTTTGCTCTTGGAAGACAGCCTTGTGGAGTTGCACTTTGTTGCTAACCAATAAATAACTAGAAGAAAGACATGGAAGATTTTACTGTTATTTATCAGACAAAGGAAAAATACTCCTTTGACAGAAGGAGATTGGAAAAAAAAGGAGAAAAGGACATTTATAGAGCTGTGGGGCAGCAGACTAGCAACATTATCAATTTATGAAAAAATATATGCCTCAGTAGATTCTCCCTTTTGATGTAATACAAGTGAATGCTTTAAAGATCACTCAGTGACATTAATAACTGCGGGTTTTAAACTATGGTTTTCATTACCTGAGAAGATGAATTTCGTATTAATTAAAAAAAAAAGAAGGAAATTGTTTTCAGCTGAAAATCAACATTTCCTTAGGGGAGAGGAGGGAAAAAAAAACCCAAGCAGTGCTTCATTTCTTCAGTATCACTTACCAGTACCTTATTATGAATGTCTTCTGCTTTTGTATTTCCTCTCAGCCAGTCTTACCGAAGAGGTTCATTTCTGAAGAGACACTGTAACCTCTAGTCATTGTTTGGCCTCACCTCTCAAGAAAGGAAAATTATCACACAATGAAGAAAATAAAACATGAGAAGGAGAGTACAACGGATTTAATTTACACTTTCACGTAGCAGTGTTATGGTTTGACTTTTGACTGAAAACATTAAACCTCCTTCTAGCAGGAGGTTTCTGTCATTTCTGCAAGAATAAGGTTCTGTAAATATATTTTGTAATTTCTCTTGGAGCATATTAGCAACTACTCATTTCAGTAATAATTATAATGAACAGTAGAATCACAGAATATTTAGGCTGTAATTTACCCCTGGAGATAATCTACTCCTCCCCACTCAAAACCAACTATATCATCTTGGTCATGATCTTGTCCATGCAAGATCTGAATGTCTCCAAAGATGAAGACTTCACAGCTGCTCTTGACAAGCTGTTCCTATGTTTGACCACCATCACACTGGCATCTTCATGTTGCAATAGCTATTACAGTAAAATATCACCTGACATTTCTTTACATATACATGCATATATGTTTATATGTACATGTATGTATGTATCTGTTGAATTTATATTTACGAACTGTAATAATTATGTTTTTTTCCTATAACTGTTATTTATAAAAAGCTGAACAATTTCGTTCTCACAAAATAAGTATGTTTCCTGTATGAAAAGAACTGGGCCAAAGGTAAGAAAACAGCATACTCTTGCACTTTATAACAAATCTGCACAGTCGTGTTTTCTGCTCTTTTTGCCGGCAGTGCACAAAACAGGATTTTCACCACTGTTCTAGTTTTGTTCTTAATCTGCAGACATGTGGCAAATCTGTGATTTTTCAAATAGCCTGAAGCTTAAAATAGATTAACACTTTAACAATGCTTCCATTTCCTAGAAAGTTCATTTTCTTTGTAACTGGGCTTGAAGGCAATGAAAGGCTCAAGGGACTGCGACAACACCTACAGTATATCAGAAGAGATTATTTTTTTTTTTTATTTGTCATGAGTGAATGAATTTCACAATCATTTCAAACACAGTTCATTTTGTTGTATGATAGCAAATATTAGAATGTCAACGTTGCGTTAGAATATGCACTCTGAGCCACCTAGTCTAGTTGAAGATGTCCCTGCTCACTGCACGGGGTTTGGGCTAGATGACCTCTAAAGGTCCTTTCCAACCCAAAGCATTCTATGATTCTATTCTATTCTATGGTTCAGTGATATTACCAATACTGAATTTAATTTATTACCAATACTGAATTTAATTTGTTTTGCATGGACTGAATGCTCTCCACTCCAACCCTGATAAGTCTTCATAATGAGTTAAAAATACTCAAAAGCAATAACTGAAATCACTCAGTTTGTTGTTACTGTCTCTATCTTTGCTTATAAATTTGACAACTGTCAGAACTGCCAGTTCTAATCTAACTTGTACACTGTTAAATGACTGGCTACGAAAATGAGACATACCATGAAAAAGTGAGAAACTGCCCTGATTTTTAACCTGGGAATTAGGGTAAGAAAAAATCTTTTATCTTATTCCAGTTTATAGAGATCTGAGACTATGGTGTAACCATGTCTTTTTCATTTTTTTTTTATATATAGACACTTGTCAAAACATTAATTCACACTCTTGAAGCCACAGGTTCAAAGCACTCAGTCTCACAGGTTCAAACCCCACATCTCGTAACTGCACCATAATACAGCATTATAATAGACACAGAAAGCATTTCCTATTCTTCCTGTGAAGTTGGACTACTATGAAGAAAATAACTGAAGATTCTAGAGACGAGAAGGAGAGCAGCAAAGACAGCCTGACTGTCTAGCTGAACTTTCACCTTAGTGAAAACCATCCTGAGTACCCACCTCTTTTTCCTGGACTGTTGCCATACTTCATCTGCTGAAAAATTACTGCTTAGTATATAAACAATCCTTCAAACAAAAACTAAGAACCTCTGATGGCCATGAAGTACACCAAGCCTTCCTGTTAAGACACAGTTGTGCAATGCAATTTCAAATCCTTCCCTGAACAAGAACACTTATAGCTGGTATACAGTCAAGACACCAAAATCTGTCAAGCACTATTAGCCACCCAGTTATATGTCTTACAAAGTTCCTGAATCATGAAGTCTTCTAGGACAATGTCACTCTACTTTTGACTTGTTGTTACATTCTTTGCTAATCTTTCACTGTTGGGAACTGTCACAACTCATGTGATATTTACCCTCATCTTTTTTATGGATTTTGATCAGTGGATTGTTGGACAAAAGACACACCTCTGTCTCCAGGTGGGTTTTTTCCTGAAAATCTAATCTTTTTTAGGTTCCCATGGACCTCATGCTTAAGGAGATGGGGTTCCTAACTTGTGATTGTGGATTTCAGTAATTGACAGTGAACTGCCTGTTTCAGAACACACACACAAAAAAAAAATTAAAAAGTAAAATTACTGCCAAACTCCCAAACCAACCAAAGAAATAGATCTTTTCTAGAAAAGGGTGTAGCCTTGGGAAAAAGAAAGAAACCCTGTACGAAGAGAGTTCATCAGCGACTAGGTTGAGCAGAACTAATGGAACAGTTTACAAACAACCAGTGCAAATTTCTATTAGATTCTGGACAAGCAAAACAGTTCTAATATTTTTATGGAGCGAGACATAAAAATAACGAGTCCAAAGTTGTAAAATAAGCAACATGAAGTTTTTAATGAATATGTATTCACTATTTATACAATGCATATTTGTAAATATTTTTCTACAAATTCGGCATTTGTAGCTGTATTTCCTAGACAGAAATATAGGAACAATATAAACACATTGCAGAAAAAAATTATTATTTAATTTAAATTAATTTTTTTTTGCTTTTTGCATTTTCATGCTTTTCCGTTTCTTTTATTTTTATTTGTCTGCTTCATAGGTGAAAATGAAAATGGTTCTCTCTTTGTGTTTTAAGATTTTTTAATTTTTATGTTCTGTTATTTTCAAAAAATAGGAAATACAAAGTGCAAAAAATAAAGATGACAAATGCCCACTTTTCATATGTTTTAAATACTTTTAACTGATAACCATTAAGAAGTCAATATATGATTCTTTCATAAACTGTGATATGCAATATCATCACAGCCATAGTTGATATAAAAATACATATGGTGGCTGCGTGCTTATGGTGGCAGACAAACTTCATTTTAGCAGCAGCTAGACTTTATGTTTTAAAAACATTTGAAAATGAAACACTTCTTGCATGTATAAAGACGTGATGTGTTTTAAAAACAATCTCACAATCATTTGCCTAAATAAAATCTTCAGCAATGCTAAGTGTGCTCATTTCTTTCCCTTCTTTTATGTATGTGTTGAAATATTCAAGTTTCTCTAGGTCAGTACTTCTGCCTCTTACCTCAGCTGAACTACATTAGTTACATCTCAATAGTCAACACTAGCACAGTAGACCCACCTTTCACTGGTACTTCTATCATGCAACCTTTATTTAGCACTGAAGTTAATCTGCTAAAAAACAGTGATGAGGTTTCCAGGTTTCTATGTCAATTTATTTCATGAAGCCATCACGGATTTACCATATTAAAGTTTATTTAATTTATTCATAGAATCATAGAGTTATGAAGGCTGGAAAAGACCTCGAAGATCATGAAGTCCAACCATCCACCCAACACCACCAAGCCTACTAAACCATGTCCCGAAGAGCCATACCTACATGTTTTTTGAACACCTCGAGGGATGGGGACTTCACCACTTTCCCTGGGCACCCTGGTCCAATGTCTGACAACTCTTTCAGTAAAGAAATTTTTCCTAATATCCACTCTAAACCTCCCCTGACGCAACTTGAGGCCATTGCCTCTCGTCCTGTCACTTGTTTTTTGGGAGAAGAGACCAACACCCACCTAGCTACAACCACCTTTCAGGTAGTTGCAGAGAGCAGTAAGGTCTCTCCTCAGCCTCCTTTTCTCCAAGCTAAACAACCCTAGTTCCCTTGGCCTCTTCTCATAGAACTTTTTCTGTAGAACTTTCACCAGCCTCATTGCCCTTCTCTGGACAAGCTCCAGCACCTCAATGTCCTTCTTGTAGTGAGGGGCTCAAAACTGAACACAGTATTCGAGGTGCAGCCTCTTTGGTGCTGAGTACAGGGGCACAATCGCCTCCCTACTCCTGCTGGCCACACTATTTCTGATACAAGCCAGGATGCCATTGGCCTTCTTGGCTGCTTGGTCACACTGCTGGCTCATGTTCAGGCAGCTTTCCAGCCACTCTTCCCCAAGCTGGTAGCATTACATGGAGTTGATGTGACCCAAGTGCAGGACCCAGCACTTGGCCTTGTTGAACCTCATACAATTGACCCCAGCCTGTCCATATCCTTCTGCAGAGCCTTCCTACCCTCAAGCAGATTGACACTCCCACCCAACTTGGTTTCATCTGCAAACTTACTGAGGGAGCACTCAATCCCCTCATCCAGATCATTGAAAAATATATTAAACAAGATTGGCCCCAAAACTGAGCCCTGGGGAACACCGCTTGTGACCAGCTGCCAGCTGGATTTAACTCCGTTCACTGCAACTCTCTTGGTTTGGCCAGTTTTTAACCCAGCGAAGAGTACATCTGTCTAAACCATGAGTCGTCAGCTTCGCTAGGAGAATGTTAGTGGGAGACAGTGTCAAAGGCCTCACTAAAGTCCAGGTAGACAACAGCCTTTCCCTTGTCCTCTAGGTGAGTGACCTGGTCATAGAAGGAGATCAGGTTAGTCAAGCAGGACCTACCTTTCACGAACCCATGCTGGCTGGGCCTGATCGCCTGATTGTCCTACACATGCCTGGTGAGGGCACTCAAGATGAACCACTCTGTAATCTTCCCTGGTAACAAATCAGACTGACAGGCCTGTAGTTCCCCAGATGCTCCTTCCAGCCCTTCCTGTAGACCGGTATCATGTTGGCAAGCCTCCAGTCATCTGGGACCTCCCCTGTTAACCAGGACTGCTGACAAATGATGGAAAGTGGCTTGGCAAGATCCTCCACCAGCTCACTCAGTACTCTCAGGTGGATCTAATCTGGCCCCATAGGTTTGTGAGTGTCTAGATGATGTAGCAAGTCGTTAACTGCTTCCTCATGGATTATGGGGGGTTTCTTCTCTCCGTCCCGGTTTTCCAACTCAGGGTGCTGAATACCTGAAGTCTGGAGTTTACTACTAGGCCAGATCACAAGCAATAGTTGAAATACAATGTTAAAATATGTGGATTCATACACGAAGCAACTAGATGTTCTTTCTTTGCATTTCTTGATTGCAGTTGTCCAACCAGAGCCTACGTACATCCATTTAGGAAAGCACAGCACGAAAGAACATCAGAGTACTGGCAGAGCTGAACAATATCCTACTCACATCCTTTTTCTCCTGACTGATATATCAGTTGGAAGTGAGTAAAATTAGGCGGTTGGATGTTCAAATTTGAGAGCCAGAAGGAAAATATCTGGTCTGCCATTTTGCCTGGATTGTTACTAGTAAACAGATTGTTTTCTGTTCTCTCTCCCTGATACATATTTTTTTCTCTCTCGAATAATTTGTCCAGTTCAGCATATAGCATGAAAGAGAGGATAAGACATTGTCTTTGTCCTCCTTGCATGTCTCAGCATTACAGGACAGAACACAAAACAGTGTATTACCCTTGAAAAGAATATTAATGGAGCCTGCCTTAGGAGTGGTTTCACTTTCAGCTATGTGATTCCCTAATCAGTTTAAAAATGGTGCTGGAATAGTCCGTAGTCTTATGTAGAGAACTTGTTTCTTAATTATTTTTTTCTAGTGAGCAATTTTTGATTAACATGGGAAAGTCTGTATCATTTTTATGGTGGATTTCCATGTTTCTTTCCCATCACAATTTGTTTGTTGGAGACATTGCATGTATGAATGGGATAACCTCTATCTTATGCTGCCAGTGAACAAAAAATGAACATCTGCACATAGCCCTCTGCTATGAAATGGAACATCAGTAACTCATGTCATTGCTTGTAGAAATTCTCCCTTAAAGTTTTTTGGCCATTTAAGCTAAACAATTTTTTTTCATTCTTCGTGAGAACATGTTAGCATGAATAAGAATTCCATATTGCCAAGTCGGTGATTAATATAATGTTCTTTCACTTCCTTGTAATCAGATTCAAATTTGTGTTTTTAAACTGTTGTGGATATAGAGACACTGTACTGATGTCAATGATACAAAAATTTACACATTTACTGTGTTATGTACACTTCATGAAATCGAGTTCCTGATCATCCCTATAAAAACTCTGAACAATTGAATCAGAATCAGAGTCTGTGGTACAAACTTCACCCCCAGCTCCATAAAATGCATTATTTCTTTTCCTTGCAATATAGTATTTAGGAACCAGTTAATGGCTGGACATTCAGTTATACTTCTTAGAATAACTGGAGAATGTAGCACATAATATATTCTGATAACTATGTACAGGCTCAATAACATGTATGCTGAGCTGTTTTCATTCCAAAAATGGTGCCACAATGTAATTTAGAAAGAAAATAGAAATATCTAATGCTATGGTTGAATGACAGAGCTGAACTGAAACAATGATTTGGCTAAGTATTTCTTCCCCTAGAAAACCCCAAAAAATCTATGACTGAATTCAGCTTCTTTAGGCAAAATGTTCAGTCCCTAGCACAGCACATACTGTCCATACCCTATGCTTTAAAACAATGATGGGAACATCTGCTAGCCTGCTGCATGGACAATATTTCATATTTTTTCAGCATGAAAACTTGTGCCTGACATCTAGAAATTTAAATTGGAACTGAAGACTATACCAATAGGAATGTCAATTACCGTTATCATCACAAGACAATTTAATTCAAATGTTTAAGGAAGTGAAGCTGAAGTAAAACTTTTAGTTTGGCCAGTGGGGAAGAAAAAAATCCAGCAAACTCCAAACTAATGAATGGTCTTTTCTGTAAAAAGGTAGAATAAGGGCCTCAGTAAAGGAAAGGAATGTCTTTTATGTTGGGAATGTGACTCAACATCACTTGCAGAAATTAATCCCTATGAAGTCAAATGAAAATCATGTGAAAAACTGTGGTCCATAAGTGCAAGACAGAAACTTTTAGGTGTTAGGAAAATTATGTCTCTGAATTCATCATCACTGAATATGGACAAGTTTCTCACAGTTTCCAGGATGAACTGGTTTCAAATACACCATGTACTCCGAATAATTCATTTTAAGACAGACCTTCCCTATCATGGCTGATCCCAGATTTTCTAGACTGAGGTCTCCTTTTCTCCGATAGTCTTCTTCTGGCTTTGCAGAATGAGAAACAGAAAGTAACCTTGTTTGAGCAAGAAGCCTGAAACAAAACAAAAGGTTGATTGAAACAGGGAGCTTGATGGTACCAGCAACTGGAAAAAGGAACAAAACTAGCACAAGCTAGTACTGTAGGCAAAAATAGCTTAAACGGTGAGTACTAACAGGTGGCACACAATTGAGTACGTGTGTGTGTGAGGAGGTGAATGCCTGAAACTGAACTTCTGAACTCTAGAGTAGAAATCTGCTACCTGTTGTGTGCAACTAGTACCAGCTGGTTGTAAATTTTGATAACACCTGGGCTAAACAAAAGTGATACATTCTGAATCTTCCAATTCACAGAAAGATATAAGATGTCCATCCATTAGTTAGGAAGTGGATCACACGTTGTACTTCAATGCATACACTATTTAGGTGGGAAAACTGAGTTCCTGAAAGAAGAGCTGGATGCCAAAAAAGAGGGTTCCTGACAAGAGGTCTCAGAGAAATAAGGGGACCTGGAAAGGAAAAGGTGACGATCATGACTGGAGGAAACTTCCTGCTAGTCTGAGAGCTGAGACAATGCTGGGAAATGCCCCAGGGACCTTGGCAGCTAACATCTGGGACAGGTAGCTGCAAGCAGCTGCACAGCATGAGCTGGCACAGCTTTCTTCCCAAACTTCCAGTGCCAGCAGGGACCTCCCAGCAAAGCAGTGGAGACCTAGTCAGCATAGCACTGCAGGGGAGCAAGTAAGTGAACTGGTAAAACAGAGTAAAAGTGCTAAACTTGATGGTTCTTAAATAAATCCCAGTACCCAGCTCCACTATGGGTTGTCGTTTACTCTGTCTCACCCTTGACAGCTGGGCAAGGGGACTTGAACTGGCAACTAAAAGAAAGATCACAAAAAGGATAACAGCTTTTGCTACCTCCTAGTACTGAAGTGGCACAGACTTCTTGCAATGCACAGGTACAAACATGACGAGAAGTCAGGAAGATTCTGCTTTAAGATTTCTAATTTTTTAGTCGTATATGAAAGGTATGGTAAAAGAATATCATGAGGGTTATAAAATTGAGGAGATGTATGTCAGTCCATCAGAATTAAGATTGCTAGTGCAATCTGAATTTGCCCTCCCCACTGTGAGTATACATTACGTTTACTGTTCATGGCATGGCTCAGTATTTTTTTCACACAACGCATGTATTTCAATCACTATAGACCATAGAGGCAATGGAAGCTGTTCACCATGAAAGTCCTACAGAGGTTAGGCAGAGCACAGACAGTGATGTAAGGGGTTGCTAGGCAAGAAAACCTGTCTTGTATTCCTGGGAGCTGAATGCTGCCCCAGAGAAATGTATATTCTATCATAATCAAAAACTTGCTGTGTGATGATTTTGAAGTCACTTAAACCAAACTTAAGTCGCTCATTTGGTGTCCTTCATTTTCTGGTTGTCTAACCAGATTTCCTGGAATCTACTCTGCTGACTGCTTCAGTTACAGTAGAAGTTAGTGGGAGATATAATTGAATAGATAGAGCTAACATACAAAGCTTAAAAAAGTCTACAAATAAAGAATGCACAGTTGTCTGAAGCTGGCCATGCAGTAGAAATGTTGGACTTGAACCCCTTCATATATCAAATCTCTATCTCTGATGAGAATGACATCATCCCTGGTATCACAGGGTGCTGAGAAGGCTTCTGTGATGTATTCCAACATGACACTGAAATCAGTAAAGAAAAGTCTGTGAGGAAATGAATAGTTCTCAATAGGAATCTGGATTGTTAGTGCCTAGTAAATAACAAATGGGACCACACATGCTGAACAATGAAACAAAAACAAAGTATTGAGCAGCTGCTCATTAAGTAAGTATTATTCACTCTGTATTGTGAATGAAACAGAGGTCCCCTGGTAGAAAAAAAAAAAGTCATTTAAGTAAAATTGTGCTGTAATTCACACAAATCAGAAGCCTTCACAAAAGACTGATGAACTGATAGCACCCAGATAGCTCTATTCCAGCATTTCCTTGCCTTCAGATGCATGATTTTGCTACTTTGATAAAGTAATAGCACATTTATCTTTTTTGTGTGCTGCTTATGTGTTTCCACATATTTGTGTATTATGTGTAAACAACAGTCGATAGAGGAATAGGCTGTTAAATATAGAGAAATACCCATATGATGAGATTTCAGTCCTTGTCTCGTCTGCCAGTATAATTTTCTACAGAAGCTGATCTCACTTCTCCTATTCTTGTTCTGCACCTTTTACCAATCCAACTCCACTTCATGGAAAATAGAAAGTCGATGCTGGGATTTGGGGAGAAGTGTATTTGTGATCTCTTTTCCATCTGTACCATAAAACTGATGTTGCAGGGGTGAATGAAGTGAAGGGTGTCTACTGAAACTTTATATAAATCCATCATATTCCTGCTGAACACAGCAAAAGCATCTTGCTTTATGAACTTATTTTTCCCACCTTAAATTTTGCATCATGTATTTCAACTGTATGTAGCAGATCAGAATTCTTATAAAATGCCTGTGTTACCTACTTGCTTCAGTTTCAACAGATTTTTTTTTTCAAAACAGACTATGACACATGGCATTCATTATCATTATAAAACAAGTTCTTGAATACATTATAAGTCTTTTCATGTCACTGTTTTACATCTTGTATTTTGCCTCTTTTGTATGTGGGACCTATACCAACTCATAGTTCTAATACTGGAATTTGTTCGGTATCTTCTTGTGCCAAGACAGAGTATTATAAGATTTCATATATCTTACTTTTTGTCACATGGTTAGTACCAAAGCACTGGGAAGAGATTCAGGTCAAACTTATGGAAGAAAAGTCAAAGAAAACAGATTTTTCTGTCTTAAGTTAAACCCTCTGCTCAACTGAGACTTGTATAATTATGTCTACATCATCAGATTGTATTTAAATGGTTATGTTCATTTTTTTAATTAAAAAAGAAAGAAAAGAGAAAAAAAACAGCTTTGCCTGACATGACCTCTTACTTTGCTCTCATGTCTTTTCCATTCACTTCTAACAACTTTGTTGGTTTATATAAAGTAGATGTTAAAACTCCCCAAACTAAACATAACCTTGCCTTCCTGTGGGTTGATTTTAAACTGTGCCTGAATGTCATGACAGGTCAGTATTAGCTTTTTATTTGAGTGCATGGGATTAAACTGCTTTCAGGAATTTCTAAACATACAAACTTAACAGAAGTGAAGAGATGCAGCCTGATACTTAGGTAAGAAGTCAAGCAAGGATAGAATAAAATTCTGATTATCAAGGAACATTCATGTAAACAAACCAATGTTCTTCAGTCACTTCCTAAGGCTTGATTGGTTTGTTCAGTGTCAGGACAGGTCAATTGGTGTAATTCAAACATTATGATTTTCTTCTTTCTGTTCGAGGGAGAGATTTGTAAGCCTTATCGCTTTGCAGAGCACTGTATCAGACTTGGTAAGCCATTATTCAGCTGACAATGGGCAGGTCAGGCTTTGTATTTCTCCTACTATACCATATTTGCTGAAGTTCAACTGAGAAGGTTCTGCTTGTGTGCTTGTGTGCATCTCACAGCATACATGAGCTAAACTAAACGCTCAGGTCTTCAGGGAGTGTGTTTGGTTTTCAAGTCATCTGGTTCATTCTTCAGCTGCCTTTGCTAAGATAGGAGACATTGCAGTTCCCTCAACTGACTCGCAACTTAAGTACAATCTGTTGGATCCAGAATGAGCTTCTAAGAATGACAATAAATAAGAAGCCTCTCAAATATAATTTGCCAAAAGTGTAGGTGTTGATGCAGAGAGCAATAATTGAAACATAAAAGAATATGTAAATACCCGACAATTACAGAAAAGTGAAATACCTTCTTTATAGCAGTTGTATCTAACTGCTACTATAATTCCATTTGTTGCAGCGCTATTGAAGTTCAAAAGACTCTTTGCTTTTCCAAATGACATTTTCTACCTGGCTCTTCAACATTAGGCATCTGAGGATGAGAAGATACCTTCTCATACTGAAAGGCACTTATCTCTTCCCTCCAGGAAATCCGCTATAAAGATTAAACAAAATGATAATACTATCCTTTATCCAATAATAAAAAAAGGGGTGGAGGACTTCATTGAAAGGAGAGGCAGAACTGTTCCGTCACAGAAACAGCTTAGTGAGCTATCACCATCATTCCGTTACTCCACTCTACAATTTTAGGGAAGAGGAATTTGATGCATTTTATGTGAGGGAACCAGTTCTAGCTAGTCAATACAGGATGACAGAGGAAATTAATTCAAGGTCTTCTATTCACTGTCCTTTTGTTGGTGGGAGTTTCTGCTGCGAAGAACTGTGCTTCAGTTTGGATCGCAACTCCACTTCGAGAGCAGGGATCCAGCCTCAGTCACTGACTTGTTCGATACTCCACAGAATTTTAGTCCTTTGTTCAAGCTTAAGGCATTAGTATTCCTTTCTTGAATATATTGTTGACATTATTACTAACAAGAATTAGTTCTCAGAGGTAATTATTATTTTGCCCACTTTACTGAGGAGGAAGTAATGACATAGACAAGGTTCCTGAAAGAGTCTGTGTAGGATTAAAATTGGAATATCCCTCCCAGAACGACTTTCAAAATTTAGTTTTGTCATCATGTTCTTCCCCGGATGTATATCCTCATTCCCACCAGCTATTTTTGCAGCCCACAGAACAGTGGATTGCAGGTCAGCAGTCACATCTCCATAGGTGATGCTTCCTGTAGTGATGTTATTTCCTTCATAACTTATTAGTTGCTTCACTTTTAATTATAGACTGGGATCTCCCTAACTCAAGAATGACAAAATCTAGGTCAAAGTACCTAGCAGAAACTTTTACTTCCACTTACTGAAGAGGAAGAAGGAGCCTCCGCTGATTTTGGAAAAGGAACTGAATTTGTGGGGCCCTGAACAACTTGATCAACACCAATTCTTTCCCATACACCACCTCCTTCCTCTCAGTGAGATTTTTCTCTATACATTTCTATTATTAAGTGTCATAGGTTCAGGTGTTTGTAACATATCTTTAGTATATGAAAACAGTTTCTGTGCTACATTTAAAAATACTAACAACTAATCTCTGTCATCCTCCCTTTTTTAAAACTGGATACCAAATGTCATCTGTCAAGAAAACATTGCTTAGTGAGTAGCAGATTTCTTTCCCACCTCCAGTATATTTTGTTCACTTGGGCAAATTCTTCTACAGCAAGTCTGAGATATGAGAAAGCCTTATAGCATCATAGCAAACATGAGAATCAGAGCAGAGCATGTAAATCTAAACTGAATATGCCATTCACAAATTCATACACATTTATGTTCTATAACCTATTTTCAGGCTTCTGTCACCCCAGCCATCATGAACATACCTCCAAGGTAAGTCACTTGTCAAACACAATCCTGAAGTCCATACCAGGGCTTTAAAGGTTTTGTACAAAAATGAATAATTTAAGTCAAAGAAGGGCTTAACAGTAGGATGATTCTTTCTCCTTCAGCATTGGAAGACAGAAGCTTTCTTCTGAAATATGAGTTGTTAGTTCAATTTTTGTATGTCAAAAAAAAAGAAAGGAAAATCCCCCACATTCTCCAAGTCATACTTTCATCATAGAATTAATACTGAGGACTACACCTTGCACTTTTTAAATAAAAATTTCCAAGTACTGTACTGAAGGAGATAATAACTGAGAGAAACATGTGTTCCATCTATAAAAGAAGCTGGTGTTACCACTTCAGGAGATGTGGAAATGTGATCCACACAGGCCAGTGGTAGTATAACATCTCTACATATGTGTAACTTTTTAAATCTGTGCTGGCACGTATTTCACCTCAGTTTTGTTGTGAGTGAATGCAGTCTTAAGTGGAAGATAACCCTTCATGGTATCTTCTAGTCTTTCCTAATCTTCTGTAGTATGAAGTAGTTTTCTGATTCTAATTACCAGGTTTCGGAACTGGCACTTTTCTCGAGATTTTCTTCTGCTTGATCACACCAGCACTTCCTATGTAAACAAAGCACACAGTGGGTGATGATTATGACAGCTGATTAAAATATGTAAACAGATTGGAGGACATTAAAGTTTTATGCATCCCTGCCATCTGCTTTCACTTCACACTGTACATATTACTATACATACTGTACACTATTGATTTTGTTTCCACTTCAGTAGCAACAGGCACTGTGGCACACCGTCAGTAGCTTGAATAATTTACCAAATGACTGCCATGACTGCTCTAGACAGCTGCATGTCTGATATTATGTTTGTTTCTCATACAATTCTGGCATTAAACTTATCACAATTCATTTGAATAAAGACATTGAGAGGAAAGTGGGAGCGGAATAGTGGTCACCTTTTCCATCACCAAGAACAACTCGTTTGTATTCAAACTGGACCCATGTATTCAAGGACTTACTCCATTTATTTGTGTAAAGTTATTAACAGGGGAATAAGAGCTATAAAATGTTACCTTTCTACCCTTGATTCTGGGTGATTTCTAACTCTTTCAAGTTACACTTACAACAGATTAATACAGATTTTCTGTATAGTTTAAGAATTGCAAATGGACAGCATATATAAGCTAGGTAGTGATATCATTATGTTGAATAATACCTTGTATATAAATGAAAGCATTACCCTGCCTGAGGAAAGAAATAAGACTTAGTCTGAATAAAAGAACTGCAATGGGACCCTTTATCAAGTGACTTTGTCAGAGAACAAAAAGAAACCTTCTTCTCTGATATTCAGACCTCTTTCATAATATCTGGAAATGCTGCATTTCATTCAATCAAGAAAAAAAAAAAGGAAAAACCCAAGCATACAAGGGATTTTCTTGCCCTGCAAGGGCAAGGAAATCATTAGTATGACCAATTTGTAGGTAGGCTAGGTATTAAGATGGTAGAATAGTCAAGAGGCCTACAAACCTGATTTTTTTCACACTGATTTTTCAGCATGTAATTCCAGTGATTTCAGCAGAAGGCCTTTGCAAATTATAGAGAGGAAGGATAGTCATGCATTCAGGCAATTGACTGCTGCTTAAAGAACAGGAGTTGTCTTGGAAGTTGTTTTTCATGGAATTTCCTGCATGAATTTGATCAGTCTGCCACAACCTTCTCCACCAATACAGTGATAATATTGTCTCAGACAGTATTGTGAATACAGTCCAGCTTGTGTTTATAAGGTTCCCTGTATGTAATTAACAACATAAAGAAAATGCATCCTTCAGTGTTGACCTTGTTGTGGGACAGAACCAGGAATCAGGACTATCACACCATACCTAATTAAAGCTTTTTTAGTCTTCTTCCATAATTGGTCTTGGCAGAGTGGATACATGGAGCACCAGTAATTGCCAACAGCATAAAGTTAGCCTTTCCTTGAAGAACAATCTCATATCAACAACTTTCTTTTCAGTTTCAGAACGTGAAATTCCTGGAAGAGTTAAACAAATTATAATAAAAGTGGAAAAGATGAAAATACGTTATTGTCCTTTAACAACAAGAAGTATCAGTCACAGATCTTGGTTAGGAAGGTCCATAATCTCACTGTTAGTTTTTCCTGTGACCAGAAAAATGCAACAAGCTAGATCCTTTGATCTGTGGGATGAATACCTCATAACTCTGTTTAAGTACATTTAAAGGCAAAAAAAGTAGTTACTACTCCTTTACAAACTCTGGAATGTTAAGAAATAACTTAATACATGAATGCCAGTTTTATAAATTGTGATACAAAATTCTTCTGTAACACACTTGCATATTCCTAATTAGAATTGTCTACTTCACTTCAGAAACTAATCAGGTTAATAATTTTAACAAGGATTTATTCACTAGACTTTCATAAGGTCTCATTTGTAATCTCCTTGAAAGAAAATTAGCCCAATCATAGCTCATCTTTTATGAGCCATCAGGTCACTTTCATGCTTGAATTAAAACTAATATTTTTTTAGATCATTATTTTACTACACTTTCTCAATACAGATTATTTCTACACTGACAAGATAGCCATTCAGCTTCATTTTATGGGCCTTCTGAAGATCTGAATAGTAATCATTCCAAAAGATTCTGACAAATCTCAGAGTCTTCTTTTATTTAAAATATAGCTGAGATTTGGGGGTTTGGGAGGATTTGAACTGTATTTGTAGTCCTCTTCCAAAACTACATGATAAAGGGTCTCTTTTACAAAATCAAGCCTGCAAGACCTCCTTGGCTTGTAACTATTGGTTGGGATCTGCATACGTGGATTTCTCCTGCAGTTTCCAGGACTATTCTTCATTCTTCAAAAAAAAACCCAAAACAAAACAAAACAAAAGAACAAAAAACCCACAATCATTTTTTATTCCTTCTTTAGTAGCCAAAATATTTGTTTGAATATTTACTGGAGGACAAAATATTTTATACTTCAGAATAGTCAAAGTGACAACAAAGAAAATGGCTGAAGTCACATATTTGTAATTTAGTACCTCTGCTTTTTTCACTGTAGTTTTTATAGTGACAGAAAGGAAAAACAAAAAAGTCTACTTGAGTAGAGGCCTAGAGAGATGTAGCAAATATCTGCTTCAAAGCACAAAATGTATTATCTCACAGGAAGGAAGGAATGTACCAGTGAGCATAGTAAACATGTGAGGGCTCATGGTCAGTGGGAACAGAAACGTTTTTAATATTAGTTATTGTACAGCTTACCATTACTATTTAATGTTGCTTTTAGGGAGTCATGGTTACTGTTCTGGGCATCTAAATGATGGAAGCATAAGCTCTGGAGAACAAATAAGAAAATTGCAACATCTGCAATCAGCTTTGGGTACCATACTGGTTATAATCCTTGAGTTATAAAGATTGCACTTGCTTGCAAAAAACACAAAAACCTCATTTTACTGAATGTCATAAAAAGTCATAGGAGATGTCCTGAAATTAGGAATACTTTTTTTGTTAATATCAGTTAATATTTAGCACTTACAGTTGGATTTGTGCAACATCTTGTTTTCATTTTCATGAATGACCTTAGTTTGATTGCTGACTGCTCAGTGAACTAAACCTCAGCAAGCTAAGCCTGCTAAAGATAAATAGTGACACCATTGACTAGGAAGCAGTAGTAAAACGGGAACTGTGGTATGATCCGTGCAGTCATTAACACGGGGAAAGGAAGAAAACAGAATAGTCCATGGAAGATTCTGGTGCGGGAGAATTAATTGGACAGACATGGTGCACAAGCATGATCCTTGCTTCAAAGGCCCCCTCTGATACAAACAAGCGTAGGGTGGGTTCAGGATTACAGTCCTTCCATCATCCTAATAAAGTGCACCTCCTGTACCCCGAGGGAGGAACAGCTAACGCCTGCCTCCATTTACCTAAGTACGCTCAGAAATCTGTGAAACTAGCTGTTGCATGCTTGAAAGGCAGCTAGCCACTACGTAATGGTAACGCCCCACTTTCTGGAGAGAGAACAATACTTTGTGTCCCTGAGACTCATTAGCTACACCAAGCCTTTAGCGCAGGACTGTGTCCACAGTGCTATGTTGATCTCAAAATACATTCATTATGTCCCATCCTGCACACAGCATTTTCACTAGAATGCTGCTCAGTGTAAGTCAAGTGAAGCAGAATCAGCCCCTAAGTGAACAACTGAAAACAAACTAGTTCTAGAAGACAGCACACAGCATCTAAAATGCTGGGCATCTTTTGTACTTTCCAGAAACTTAAGATTCTGCTCATGTTTTTTTAAATGTAAAGAATCCACAAACTTTGAGGTTCCTTCTTTTTCTTTCTCTCTCTGCACCTTCTTGTAGGCAGACAGAGAGGTGACCAAGAAAATGGTTGAGTCCATAGAAGTCTGTTTGTATCTTTATAGATGTTTCATCTAAATTACACTTCTCGTGTTTGGTTTTGGATATACACACATCAATTCTGCACTTGTGCATACAACTGCAAGGAGAAAGGGTCAAGCAGTTCTTGATTTGGCAGAGACAGGATAGCCCAGAGAGTCTGGCATGCAGAAGAGGAATGCTTCCCTAACTTTACCAGTGGGGCAACAGCTTCAATGCTGCTCTAACATGGACACAACAAACACTAACTGAGAAATGGTAGAGCACCCAGTGGCCTGGTCCCAGCCACCAACAGCTTAGCTGTCTGTACTACAGATGATTAACTATCCTATTTTTACTCAATACTGTTTGTTAACTCACTAAGCCACAGTCAGTTATCAGAAATTATTTTTTTTTCCTTTTTAAGGTACTGACTGCAAGCTCATCATTTAGTGACTGTTGGACTCGGGAATGTACAAATAGAATATACACTGACCCTGAATTTAAGTGACCTATTTATTCAGACCTTGTAGCTTTATGAAACTGCTTGCAACATGAGATTTGAAATACCCTTGAGTAACTCAAACAAAAACAACAACACCATTCCACGGTCACTGAACTTAAGCACCCAAAGCATTAAGCAAAACTTTTTAGCAGACCAGGAAAGGAGTGTTCATAAAAGCCTAGCATACTTCACTAAATCAGATTTGTTATCTTCTTGTGATCTCTAAACACTACAAATGAACAAAGCTATGCCAGTACTGGTAATTATACACTATAATTTGAAAATCAGCTTGCCTACTTCAATTGAGTTTTTTAAAATTAGAGCACACCAGAGATAAAAAAAATTTTATCGTACAGTAAAAGTGCTTTTTGGCTAGGTCTGCTCTCAGTCCTTGCCTGATTTAATTGCAGTTAGTTTTCCCTTCCCTATTTTCCATTTAGCAAACGCTGTGATCAAGTCAGTATTAGCATCCTTGTACNTTCAAGTAGAGTATTTCTTCTGATGTTGCTAAATCTCCTTAGAAATTTTGGTTGCCGAGACTAATTCGTATGAAATAGAGCCCAGGAAAATCCTGCATGAGATAAGGCCTTGAATTGTCACTTTCAGATTGATTTTTGTTACTGCTCATACAGGCTGTTAGAAAAATATAACATATAGAAGGTTGCAGTCTTACCGCCTCTGCTACAGAGAAACAAATTCACATGTTTTTCCTGCAGCACTGTCACTGGGTGCCTAGTCCCACACTTGTGCACACATCACCAGTACAAAGTTTTATCCAGAGCATCCGAATCATCATTCACTATCTCCAATCTCTGAACAGCATTTTGGCTCAGGAAACAGAGCACAAAAAGATTAGTGACTTGCTCAAGACTGAAAATTAAATCAGCATGAAGAGCTGAGATTAGAGCTTTTCAAAGAGTGTTCTAACAGAGCAAAGAGATATCTGTATAACTTTCTGAATTTTTTCCTCCTCTTCTTCACTTCCTCACACCTTAACATTTTTAACAATACATCTGGCTTCTAATCTAAGGGATATTCTTCCTTCAGGTTTCTTCTGTGAGACTGTCAACAAATGTCATCCATCTCTAAAAAAATAACCAGTGGAAAACTAACCAGTGGAAAATCCGAGACAACGCTGCATTTTACTTTTAGCTAAATCATACTTATTTATTTATATTATTTATAGCTGAAAAAATAGTTTTCTTTTATGTTTTTGCATATTACTGAGTAGTACTAAACTTTTCATTTAAAAGCATATTAACCACTAGATTTTATAAAACATAAAATGTATATATGAGTAGTTAAAACTTTGATACTCAGATATTTCACATCATTAGTTCACAGGAGCTACGACTGAAGTGTTGCATGTCCCAGTGAACACATCTGTACTTAGGTTTTTGTGAGGATTCTTTCCTGCATTTTTTCTTTTTTGAGGTGAGGAGAGAGTTCGGGAATCCAAAATCAGATTTACAGACTACCAAGGCAATTCCTCCTGCATGAAGTCGATAGTTTTCGAGAAATATCGAATTCTGATTTAGAAAAAAAGTTTTTTCAATAAAATCAGGAAAGTCAAATCATCTACTGATGACACTTGCCTCCTTTCTCCACTAGAACTCAATCAGCAATAACTGTTCTTGGTATCAAAAGTCTGCTGAGGAGAGGCTTTATCCTGACGTTTGCATTTCCTTGCTCCTGTAGTATTTTGAAAGTCATAACTCAGTGAACGAGCAAATGAACATTCATGCTGTCATCTCAAAACAGCCCAAAAAGTGAACACTCCTTAACCTTCCCACTCCTCTGTACTTTCAGCTGAAGCTTTTTTGAAATTATGACAAATCAGTAATCTGATATAGAAGCCAGTTGCCATTATATCTTCTCTTTTTTGGTATGTGAACACATCTGTATTTTCATTTTCTAAATTCAGACAGAGTGTAATCCGGGAATAAGATACTGGTCAACTGGAATAAAAATGGCGGTAATCTGTGCTCCTATTTCACACTACTCCTGGGTGAAACTATGGAAAAGATGATAGCCGTAAAATGAAGTCAACTTCATGAGAAACAGCCCCAGGTGTTTCTCCTTGCCTCATATACACGTTTACTTCATCTTTACCTCGCACTCACTCTGGTCCTGTTCTTGTAATCCTGGAACATATGAAAATACAAACTAAAGCAAGATTTAAGTTTATTTATAGATAACCTATTTGCAGACCACACAAGGACACTAATCCATATTACCTAAGAGTCTTCCCTAATCTTGTACACCACAAAAACAAAACCTAAAAGCCTGAGCGTGCTTTCTTCCTCTAATTCAACCGAAAAGTAACTAACTAACTATTATGATTTTAATTTTTAACATGATCATAAGTTACATTTATATCACCTTTAGCATATAGTTGGATATTTTAAAGGCAATATTCCTAATTATAGCATTGTTGGTAATAAAATCTATAACTGGATAAAGAGTATTTCTTAAAGTGTACCAGGGTAATGTGTAAGAAACCTTTAGTAAGTAATTAATCCAAACGATGTTCGCATACAAATGATTGTAATCAGGTGACTGGAACTCATTTTATTCTAGCAGCCCTGTGAAGAAACATCCATACACAAAATCAAAACAACAACTAAAATTGGGTCACTGATTCACTTCCTGTTATCTGTATCTGGATACTGCTACTCACTGTTTCTGCTCAGGGCAAAGTAGCGGAAACAGTACTGGTCAGACTCAGATGCTGACTCGATAGGTTCCCTCTTCGGTGGAGCCCATTCCCTTGCTGTCCCTTGAACTGTTCCTCCTGGGAGGATGTGATGGTTCCAGTCTGGACTTTGCACTCTACAGTGGAGCTCCCGTTGTCATTCCTCACCTAGTTTATTGGCTTCATTTTTTGGGGGCTACAAGCCACACCACACTGTGGCACCAGGAAGAACATATGGCCCTTTGAATGTCAGTTGTGCCATAGCTGCTCCCTTTGCCCTGCTCTGATCCCTGCAGCCTGCCTTGTCTGGCACAGCTGATTAAACTTTCAGATGCTAAAGGTTCAGCTTTGCAAAGATCCATTTATTGGGTGTTTAAATGTGACTTAGAGCCCAGCAATCTCATGTCTTGTGTTGTTTTTCCTGTTCTGCCTGTCAGATGCTCAGGCTTATAAGCTTATAGGCAGCTTCTTTTAAGAACCTCTGCAGGTCTGAACAAACTAATCTGGGAATCTTTTGCACTTGTACTCCATTCTTCAGGATCTTAATCTTCTTAGTTCTAGTTATTTATTTAACTATTTCAACATATCTACGAAAGTGTACAGTTGGAGCATTTTGCATACATACAGAAATTTTTTTTTAATGAAGCTATAAAATTTTGAATCCAAAAAAGCCTTTAATCTTAAAAGTGTTTTTTACTTACAGTTGTAAAGCTGATATCTCATTCTAATACTCTCCTAACTTCTCCAAATTACAAGTAAATTATAATGATGCCATTTTAAAACCTACCTTTTGCACATACTGTATGTATCATTTGTGTGTTGATTTCATGCTTTTCTTTTGTAAACACTTTTAAAATTTGACTATGAAGAACAAGTATTTTCTATATCATATTTATAAATCTAAAGTAATTTTCAAAGTTTTTATTCTTCTGCTGTCCTTTAACTGCACTTTGTTTCTCTTTTTTTTTAAATGGAGACACTTCCAGGAAGTACTCAATAGCTTAAAAGTTTTCTGAAGCTATGGTTTAAAGTGTTAGGGAAAACTGGAACATTTCATTAGTAGACAAACAAGTAAAGGGTCATTACAGATTTCAAGGAAGTAAGAATCTATTTCTTGTCATTTTAATGGAGGTTGAATCCAGTTTTTAAAGTGAAAAATAGAGAAATATCATTGCTGTCTTCAAAGGAGTGAAACTGTGACAGAAAACAACTCACAGGCCATTGAATTTCTTCATATTTAAAAAATGCTACCAGTGTATTTCCAGTAAACGGAGCAACCCTATGACCCCGCTTCATGTATTCTGCACAAATTACTAAATTTTCAAAGCTAACTGTATGACTACTTTTGACTGGCAAGTAGCAGAAATCATCTGTGGAAATCATACCTGTTTTATACCTTCTGTATATGGCATTTCAGTTTTTAAAAATTCCAACTTTCCCAGTAGACAGATGATTAGGGTAAGCTACATAAGTTAGTGAATGATGACCTCTAAGTATTTATTTAGCCTGTATGTGAAAATATGGTTCTCTAACATCTCTGGGATGTTTGTTAGGATAAGATTAAATCTGAGATCAATATAGAAATCACATATTTTCCTCCTTTCTAAAATATGGCTGCTTAGTAAAACTGAAATGCTACAGTGTGACAGTAAACCAAACATCTGCAACTTAGTATGCTTTCCTGAGTAAAATACTTCTTTCCTTTTCACATAAAATAAGGCATTGTCTGTAAAAAAAAAGTATCAAAACCTTTTAAAGTTCTGCATAGAACAAAGTAGATGAAGCAATAAAATAGAAATGTGTTGGGGAAGACATTTTTAAAGAGGTGTCTCAAAAATACTCATATTACTGGCTTGTCATTAAAAATATTAATGAAAAAAATCCAGTTTCCATGTGTCAGGTAGAAAGTGGGACCAAGTCTGAAGACAGCAATAAGTGGAAAGAAAGACAAAGAGGCAAGAAGAGAGAGCACTGTAGTCCCGTTTCACTTCCTTTTGTTATGTAGAAACTAATTTTAGCAAACTCCAAAGAGTGTCATGCTGTACTTACACTTAAAAAAACTCACATAAAATTTTCATATCTGGCCTCAGCCTTAGAATGTTTAACTTGCAAGAAATGTCCCACTGACATCAGTGCAATGTTTATTTAAAAATCATTGGTAATTTCTTCATTATGTATTGTATTAAATATTCAAAGAATAATTCTTTGAAAATATAACTGAAATGTATGAAAATAAATTATCATGAAGAGTAGCTTTTAAAATTTAATTTAATTTAACATAAACTGACACCTGTTACATGCAAAGTCTTTAATTCCATCTAGTGGACTTTGTTCTCTGACGTGGTGCTTGTTTTCATTCCCCTATCATGCTATCTAGGGACACAAATGATGTACCACAGCATGTCACCAAGCTTTCTGAAAATTCACTGATATGGATGGATTAAAACTAAACCAGAAGAAGCTTAAAAAGTAAATAGATTGTGGTAATGACTATCTGTAAACTAATTAAAGTCTAACCATACAACTCAGTTACAGAACTGAAAAATGAGGGTGGGTGAAACACATTGTTTATGGATTGATACACTGACTATTTCAGCATTGTAATCAACAAATTTGTGAACATTAGTCCTAACTGAGCTTTCAATATGCATAATTCATAAGAAGTAGGGCGTGTAATTCATAGGAACTAAGGCAAATATATTGGGTGTCAAAACTGCCGTCTTCCCTGGATGCTCTCCACTGGTTTGAAAATCCTGTGCTCAGAGAAGATCTTCGCCTATGGTAGTTTTCTCAGTAGGTGGCTTAATTAAAGCTCAACACAGAGTACTGGCTTGTTGGGTTCAGATTGCATGCTTGGCTTTTTGTAGAAGCTGTGGTAATTCCTGAAAGGTCGAAACAGATTGTTTCAAGCAGGTCACAAAAACCTAACTTGTCACTTTCTCTAAAACTCCAGCTGCTGCGCATGACTCTGCCCACCCCGAAGACAGACAATTGTGTTTTAGCTATTGTGTTAGTGGTGATGTATTCCTTGCACAACCTTGAGAACCACTGGATAGTGGTTATTTATATGTGGAGGGACAATATTTTCCACAATAGCTTTAAGTATTGGCATAAAAACTTCAGTTCAATGTGAACTTCAGTTTGTTTTAAGACTGCCTTACACACTATTATGCCGAAATGCCCACCCGACTGAACTGATGGACATCTTGTTATTTGTTTCAATGGCTCCAAACCACTGCATGTAAATACAACACATTATTTTTTTCCTCTAAGATCTAATGCAAACAGTATCTATTGATAGTATATTCATAAAGCATTCATAAAACACAAACTCTTCTTGGAGGCAAGATGCAAAATTTGGTAAGACATGAATCCTAAGCAACAGCAAAAATAAAAATGATTGGTGCTATGTTACATGGATTCCACTATCACTGGTTTCTTCTCATTGATCAAATGAGTGGTTTTTAGTCGTTTGAGTTCTAGGTAACGTGAAAGTTAGATTCTCAATACATGTAGTGCTGATTACAGCAAGGATGCCTATGTGATTTCTAACGTGTATACAAAAGTATTTTGTAATCTTTTAGGATCAGATATACCGTGTCTTGGAGATGAGGGAAAGAAGGAGAACAGAAACTCTGAAAACTTCCTATTGAAATTAAATATAAGTATGTAAATATTTGATTCCCAGAATTTGAACAGAAAGGTACATTTGAAACACAGAACTATCGGAAGTAATAATCTGTTGGTGCATAATTTCTCTCACGTTCTATAGCTGCCTGAATATATTTTTTAGCTGCATTTGACAGGTAAATAGTTAGTTCTTGCTGAAACACTGCTAGGAGTGAATCATTAAGAACACGAAAATGTTCTTTCTAACATCTGCACTGCCTATGAAAACATCTAGCAATAGTTTTATTATGAAATTGTTTTGAATCCTATGGATTTAGAATATTAGAGAAGTATTTTATACAGAGACAAAGTAAGGGACAAAATGCCTGTATTAAAATCAGTCCAGGCCTGATCTAAAATTGCTGGAAACAATGCTTTGGAAAAGCTGTGAATAAGGTTTTCTAACAATCAGCTAATTAATACCTTAGGGTGCAATTTTCCCAGTCTCCGCAGTAAGATTTGCACACCTTTCTTTCAGACATGAAAGGCATCGTTCCTGTGTCTTTTGTCCACAAGAAGCTCAGGAGCCCTTGTATGACTAGTGACAACTCATTCAAGCAACAAGAGATTATCAGACATCCCTATTTTTAATTGCTTTATAGTCATAGTTATTCATAATTCCACTTTAAAGTTTTGGCTATTGACTTGGGCTGCCTGTAAGCACTTTTTTTTTGTGTTTTACAGAAAAACATAAGTATACAGTTATCCCTAAAGTCCTTGTAATTACTTGTTACCAGATATTTGCATAGTAGAGAATTTGTCTATTGAACTTTCCCAAGTAAGAAGAAAAAGAAACTATACAAAATTAATTTTATTTTTTCTGATTACCCTTGCCACCTTTCCAGTCCATGTTTACAATGAAGCCATAAATGAAAAATTAATTTGATCAAAAAAACATGTGTATCTCAAGATAAAAATTGCGTTCCTCCAATTTCACTTCCATTCTTTTAAAGTAAGCAAAATTGTAAATGGGCACACAAATCAAGTTAAAACATCTTGCCTTTCTACTTGCCAAAACCTCGGCTAGCTTTGTAAAAAAGATTCTGCAGCTACACTGACCAGTGAGACTTCCCAGTCTAAAGCTGCTTACTTACTGCAATACCTTCCTTGGTTAGTATTCTCAGCCAACAGAAACAAGTCTTCTTAATTGAACACTTGAGAGTGAGTCTATTTTAAGTCACCTGAGTCACTCTCTGGTGGACTCTGTGTGTCTACACAGACATTAAAAGAAATAAAGGAAGGCTATGGATATACCTAAACAGCAAAGCAAAACAAGGCCGGGAACTGATTGCTGGTTCGAAGACCAAGCTGTCAGTGCTGCTCATGTCCACACTAAATAATGCGTGGCCCTGGGCCTTGGATGGGCAGCAAATGGTCCCTTGGAGGCCAGTTATTACCATCACTGATAGATAGAACTGCAATAGCTATAACTATACAACAGTTGTTGTTTTGTGAATATTTTCCTCCCTTTACTAAGTCTGCAGTACTAAGGCTGTGTTGAAGCCTATCAGTGTGAAACATTATAGCCTAAAGCTATAACGAGAATGCCTACAGGAACAGTTTCTACACTGTCACCTGGGATAGTGGGTCTAAACCATACCAGGCATGAACTAAGAATTAAACAGTGGTGACAATTATGGGTCTTTTCTTTTTTGCTCTTTTCCTTTCCTTTTTTCTGCAGTAAATGTAGCCTTCTGGCTAGTTCATCTGGTTGAATGAGGTGTCTGAAGTTGAGCATTATGAATGCTCCCTATAGCTTTCTGTTATTCTTTTTTTAATGTTTAATGATTGAATACTTTGCTCTGTCTTTGGTGAGAAATTGCTACCAGTTATCAACATTTCTAAACTGTCCAAAACATCCAAACAAGATAGATGTGCTGTAAATAGTGGATAGATATTTCATCTATATTAATAATTCATCATAGAAAGGTCCAAAAATCTAGTAGCAAAAATGTCACCCTTGGAAAATTATAGATAGCAACAATCCTGCACAAGATTTCAGTGGCTTTCAGTGTACTGCAGTTGTGCACAAGGACCTTTACCAAGGTACACCTACACTGGAAAACATTACTCTGTACTGAAAGGCACAAGAAAAACCTCAGTAGCTGGGCAGCTGTGAGGTACCTAGTGGCATTCTCTGTAAGATTTCCATATCACCTGCTATGTTTGCCCTTCATAATTTCTGTTCCCTGGAAAGAATTTATTCCAGGTGTTCCTCTAAATACCTACCTGTTGCAGTCACTTTGAAGATGTAATTTCAACTATCATGAAAAAAAATTAAAAAAGAAAGTCATACATTTTCACCGTCCACTGCTGAGAAGGTATTTCTTTAGTAAAACAGTAGAAGGCAAGAACTATAAGTCTTTTAGTGAATTGTGTCAGCTGTTAGGGAAAAAGATGGTGATAGAAGAGCAGCTGGTATTTATTCATCCAGAGTCTGAGATTTACTGCAGGGTCCAGGGGTATTTACCTCACCAACATCCCATTTGCCACATGCTTAAAGGAGTGTAGGGAATGCCTGCCTTCCCACTGCAACACAGCATCCCTTCAACTCTGCAGGCCAGTGGCAGAAGCACTAGAGAAAGCTGTGCAGTGATAAAGGATATGGTCTCCTCCCTGCTCACTGCCCAGCAGACCACACTATCAACATGCTAAGCAGGGAAGCAGGTATTAAAATACAATCCAATAGTCAAGTACAATCAGATATGATCACTCATTGCATATCTCTGAATTTGCATTGTAAACTGTTCTTTTCTTATTATTCTTCTTGTTGAATTTTCAGCAGCTGTCTGAGAATTACAGTAACTGCTAGAGAGAGCTTACTTCCTTGGATCCTGGATTCTATGAAATTTGACACTGATGTGAGGTTTGAAATTCATCCTGTGCATGAAGATATTATTATCATTTGTCAAAATGTGGTCAAATTTGAAAATACACTAGATATGCAATTTTGTTAAGAAGAAGCACCTTGCTGCCAGTCTCAGACATTGTATCTAGATACTGAAATACTGACTCAGCTGCCGCAGCAACATGTGCTGGGAGAGAGAAGGTCTCAGATAGCCAAGACAGAAACTATGACATGCTTTGTTGATGAGAACGAGTAGGCAAGAGGCCAACATACTTCCTAGAAAATGGATACCTTTTATTTCAGCTAATCTTGTTTGACAGAAACGCAGCCACATTTTGTGAAAGCCTCAGAAGAAAATTCTGGATATAGAAGAACTAGAACTATTTTAACAAAGAAGAGTTATGAATGCTGGTGTAATATGAGGAGTCCAACCTTTAAAATAATTCATAATGAATGCACAGCTCAGAGCAAAGAAAGACCGTCTTGGAAGTAAGTATCACTCAATGCAGTTGCAAACCGTAGATGCAGGGGTAGCACAGTAAGACTATTCCTCTTCATAGAGTGCTCTCTCAAAAACACTTTCTGCATTGGGTCATGTTACTTTCACCCTCCCCCGAATCCCCACGGGCAAGAACTGCTCACTATTCTGATAATTACACTGGAGAGTTGTGATGATTTGAGCAAAACCAGCAATAAAAACTCTAAGGATAACTGACCAGACTGCAGCTGGCATGCCCAATAACAAAGTTAAGAAATAATATGAGAGAGGTCAGTAGCTGCTGCCAGATGCTCTGCTTTCTCAGGAAATGTTAGAGATACTGGGCCTGTTAGCTTGCTTTTACACTGCTACGGTTTTCTGTTACTCAGCTCTCAAGGAAGATGCGAACAAATTCTTCTGTGAAGTATACTGTGTGGTCTGGGCAAACCAGGGAGAAGATTATCAAAGAATCAAAACTGGACTACTTTTTATGTCCTCTCAGTTCAATTTTAAATTATTTTTTTCAGAAACTTAAATTACTTCAACTTACGGGGTCCTTTGTGCCAGGATTTTGTTATTCATGAATAAGACCAAATCTTAGGCAAAGGCAAAATCTGGATGTTATGTGGAAGAAAGGTTGCATAGCCACCTGCTAGTATACAAAATGTCTGTTTCTGTTTAGCAATCCATACTCCTCCTTAGTCCCAGGAAGGAAAAGGAAGCGTATCCAGTGATTTTGGTGTTTTACCAAAGTGCAGCTGTTTCCTTTTGGAAATTTCAAGCTAGGTTTAGTTAACTAAAAGGGAGAGGACATCAAATAGGCCACTTCCTGGACAGTAGACTAAATTAAAGGCTAGAGCAACAGAGGCAGATATTAGTGTCTGAGACTGGTACTTATAAGCAGTAAAACAAGGAAGTCTTGGTTCACATTCCATCATAATAACATGAGGAAAGTCAGATGAGGGGCAGGGTGGTTGGCATCGTCAGGACATAAGACAATCTAGAATTCTGCTATGAAATATGACAATGAAAGATAAAAGCTCATATCTCTAAGGACTTGCACATGCCATATATACACTTAAGGGCTGTTGAGTTTTTGTGTTCACAGTGCTGGAACACAGCTTTGCATCAAGTGAGATGAAGTCTGAACAATTTATTAATACATACTTAACAGCAATTAAAATAAAATTATTGAGTTCATTCAAAACATATTTAGATTGTTAAATCACGTTTTCTTTCAACTTACGCAGAAATCATGTCTAGTAAGTCACAATGCAAGAAAGATAGGTGCTTTGAAAATTAATCTGGACAGTGACTAGCGTAACAAAATCATTCTATGTGTCTCATTTAGAAATCATCTTATGATGGTTAGTATTCCTTACTAAAAGCATGCATCTTTATTATTAACAGAATAAGCTACTCACAGTTTTATATATATACATATATATATGCATATAAGACTTCAAGAGACTTTAGCTAGTGTAATAGTTTTACTGGTCCATGATCTTACTGTACTGTTTACTTCGAGATGTAGTGAAATCTTGTGGAAGTATTGATGAATACCTCATCATGAAACTGTTTCTTAAAAATATAAACAAAAGAAATAAACTCAACAGCTACTGCACTTAGTTTCTTGAGTTTTCTGTTTATGTCTTTGAAATATAAATTATATTCTAAGGAAAAGAGAAAATAGAGTGAGTCAGTTGTTCTTCTGGTTCAGGCCTCCAGTTCTCCAGAATTTTCACTTGCCAAGTACAATGGAAACTAAACTGACTCTAGTTATTTTCCTTGGCACTATACTTGGACTTGAAAACAGTCCCAGAAGTAAAAAGAGAAAGTAGTCCAAGATTTGTTTATAAGAAAAGAAATCCTTAAAGAGATTTAGCAAGAAAGAACAACGGTGCAATTTTCGTTACTTTAATCTTACTTTATTAGGTCTTTTTTTCTTCCGTTACTGCACATGCATCACTAAGAGAACTTTCTTGCAGAAAATTTACATATTAACAGAACAACTGGGTTAACAACTCTAATAAAAAGGTACCCATTTCTCAAAATAAACATGGAATGAGAAACTATCCAAGTCTTTCTCTGTAATGAATGTTACCGAATTGTTCTTTATAGCATCTATTACATTAGATAGGCAAATGAAAGAAAAATAGATTATGCAATACTAACTAAAAAAACAGTAAAACAAGGAAAAAGCTGAAATAAATCATGCTCTTTGTTAAAAAACCGAAAAGATTGCTAAGAATTTAAAATGACAAGCTGCAAGCTTGGGGTTTCTTTCACCCCGAGAAAACTGATAACACTTCAGTCTTCTATCGGTACAATCATCTTAGAAAAAAGAATTTAGAAGAGCAAATTCAACATATGCTTTTATTTAATGCAAATCTTTTTTTAAAAGACCAGTTCAAAGTACAAGAGATAACTTGAAATACTAAGAGAAGAACACAGATTTTAGAACAAAGATGCTATAGCACAGTTCACACAGTGAACAAAATAATATTTTTTATTCTTTGGTAATACGTGTGTTTCATCAAAGTACAAGTAGAGTAATCTCAACTGGGAACTAGTTCATGTGAGCAAACAGTTTTAGGGATCACTGTACCTCAAACAGAAGAGGTTGCTATATAAACTAGTTATTCAAGGGTAAGCTGCGTATTGCAAAAAAGTATCAGTTAAAATGTTAATTTACATTACACTTCTCTTACTGGTAAATATAAATAATATTTATTTTTTTATCTGATTTTTTACATTCCATAAATTAAGGAAGCATGACATTTCTTCTATTTCCTACTTCCTAGCCATTAAATGTTACTGCTCTCTTGCATGCATTGTGGCAGAAGGAGGTCTCGAGAAGGCACTGAAAAGATGAAGGGATAATGGCTTGGAGGCCATTTCAAGGTCAGCATTTTATAAATAGAATTTTCTGGAAGAAAGGTGCAATCAACAGTCAAAACCGATGTCAATACCAAGAGAGGCAATCAAAGTCTTCACTGGTGCTGCATTGCAGGGGAATTTGACAATGGCTGTTTTTCGAGGTAGAAGCAGTCCAGTGCTTGATTTAGTCTATCCAGATCAGAGAGGGTTCTCAGAAAGCACTGAGGCTCTACTGGTGCATGCCTGGTCTGCTTCTGAAGGCAACCTAAATGCAGAAAAGGAAGCTTAGCATTTATTTAACGGGAATAAAAAAAAATTGGGGTAGATCCACTATCTATAATGCAATCAATATTATGAAGAACTGGAACAGAGTAAGAAGGCAGAAAAGGTGGTTTATAAGCAATGATTACCTCCAAGAGTACAGAAAATCCCTTATTTTCTCCCTTATACTGTGGGGAAGGTGCACTCAAAAACATCCACTGGTTGGAGAGATTTTCATCATTTCTGTTGTCTTTTGTCTTTTAAGAATGTTTTTGGCCTTCTTAGAAACTATATATGTTTTAATTACTCTCCTATATTACTTTTTTTTTAAAACTGTATTAGATATAAGACTTCAAAGTGGTGGTAGTATTAAAAAAAGAACCCCAAACCCCAAAAAGACAAACACAGATCAGGGAAATAGCTTTGCAGTAGAGGAATCTATCAACCTTTCCCCCTGCCCCCAATCATTTAACAGTTTAAAAGACCTAAATATTCTCAAAATTCAAAGTTTTTGTGCAAATCATATGGTCCCAGTCAGCCTTAGATTTTTATATATAGTATATATAATATAATTGTACTACTATACAATTGCAGACAGATTTCTCCACTGGAACTTTGAAAAATGAAGAAACAAATGTTAACTCAGCTTAAAGAAAACAGAATGCAGAAAAGAAACTAAGGCCTCTTCTCTTTCAAGAAAAATTGAAGGACACTAAGGGAAAACAAGTTGTCACAACACAAAATAATGGGGTTTTGGTTATGAAATGTACTTTAAAAATTATCTAAGCTATACGAGGAGTTTTAAATTTTAAAGGGACAACTTTTAAAAAAGTTGACATGGAGAATGCTTCACATGAAATAACAATGCCCATACGTATCACAGAGTCTTTTGTACTCTTAAAATTATTTTGGTGTCCTTGCCCAGAAGGCTGAGAAGAATCAAGATTATTTGTTTTTCCGTAGGATGGGGAGGTAGTGGTTTCTGCTTTTGTTTTTTCCCATTAACAGTGGAGGAAAATTTGCAAGTAACATCCTTTGCAGAGAGGGATACATATTTCTAGGTCTTCCGCCTCCTAAGTATCTCTTAAATATATTTGCTTTTTGAGTGTCATTATCTCTTTCTCTCTCTGCTAACAGTAAGAAGAGTTACACTAAAAGCCTGGTTTCCATGGTTCTAATGTGAAAACGATGAATAGTGCCCAAAGGCATGATATTGCATCATGGGAGGTCTAAAGTCCATGGCAAGTTGGAGGGAGTAAAAAAATGCAGGCCCACACTAAGAAACAGGTCAGTGTGGGACTAGACACTGTAGGGCAAACCACACCAGAGTGATGGGCTCCTGTTGCCACTGAGCTGCAATTCTGCCAAGCCAGGTGATCCCTGGTGGAGCTGCCTAAGTTTGAGAGCAGGTTCAGTTGCAGTAAATCCATCTTTCTTTACCTTGTCTTTGAGAATCACTCTTCCTAAGAGACAAAATAATATATATTTAGGTGTGTCAGGGGACTGGTACAAATGCATCAGCAGTTGTAGAACATCAGCTGACACGTGGTCCCTCCAATGCCACACTTGACTGAATCTCTAATGACTGGACTCTAAAATAGGGGAGAGGAAGGGATATTCTGTTTTCTGTGGAAAAGATGGGGGGCTGTGGTTTCTGATGAAGTTTTTTCCCTATTATTGTTAGTGCAGTGTTATGCATTCTTCATTCTAAATTCTTAAAAACAGACAATAGAATTGTATTTTTTCTAGCTACTGTAGTTATAAATAAAAATTAACAGAAATAAAAATAAAAATGAACATGAACTGAAATGTTTTGCAACTTTCCTTTTCTTACAAATTGCCAATAAATCATTGCCCACCACAGGTAGGAGCAGTTATCTATTCACCTAAACTTATCGACGTTCTGATAAAGGAGTTTTAAAAACACATATTGGTTCAGTGTTTAAGCATACCATAGGGATGGATTTTTATCGTCTGATGACTTCATGTACCATCTTTCCATTTCAAGAAAGAAAATAATCCATGTTCAGTGAAAAGAAGAAAAGTGTATTTCTCACACTTTTTTTTCATGTGGAATAAGGAATTTGTCTATGTCAGTGGCTGTTGGGCTGAAATTATGTACTCTGATGCCATTCAGAATTAACAACAACATTGATCATCATCATCATCATCATCACTGGTTAATAAATAATAGATATTTTGTAAGTCTATTGCAAGAAACTGCACCCAGCTACCTCTGGAAATGTTGCCATGGGTACCCTGCCTCAGTGTCTCTATTCAGCGTTTGCTAAGTATAATGCTAAGATCAAGTGCAGGGCATGAAAGAAGAAATAACCTTAAATGTTAACCTAGACACTTTGGTATCCTTTTTCTAAAAATACTAGGTTTATTGAGCAAGATACAGCTAGTTTATTTACTGAAATTGATGACTTTCCCAGCCATTTCTAGGGTTTCTTTATGCATAATGTTTTTCCCAGCCATTTACAGCTGTGCTTGTATTTGTCATAGAACGTTTGATGATGTTAAAATTCAGCTCTGCTGAGGGTAGAACCAAGAATTTAATCAGGAGGATGTGACACTTAGGGCAGAATTTTTGCATGGATATTAAGCAGAGCATGTTTTCATCCTCTGCTTTGCATTCATGCCTTTGCCATGGCAATCACTGCACGCTGCTTTTTTAATGCTCTCCTAGGTGAAACACTATCTGTCCCCCTTTGTAACAGTGAACCTGTCGAATTCACAGTTAATTGTCTCTGAGATCGCCTTTCATCCACCTGTGATCAGTTAGCAGATCAAAAAAGTCAGACACCGCTTAAAGACCAGAGGGTCCTAAATCAGTCTTAAGCTGCTGCTTTTAATGGTTTGTTTTGACGGCGGGGTGGGAGCACGTGGTTCCCGTGTTATGTCTGGCTGCCCTGGAAGTAGGTCACGGCAAGTGCCCCACGGGAGGCACGGCCACGTCTTTCATCTCCCGCCTGCGCTGGCCTGGGCTCGCTTGCAATTACATTAGCAGCTCAGCTCCCTGCAAATTAAAACCACAAGGAAAAAAATGTAAGGCATGAATAGTCCTGAGAGCTCAAAATATTTAGGCTGCTGGGAAGTAAAGTGAGCATCTGTAAAAGCAAAGGTGTCCTAAATTTGGACTGGTAGTAAAAAATTACATTTGTCTTTAATTTTATTATTTTTCTAATTAGTTTAGGACTGAGCTTTTCATCAGATACATGTTTTTCATTTCAGATTTTTATTTTACTATACATATACCATTTGCTCAGAACAATGGCAAGAAAACCTAAAAAAATACAGTTTCTATTCTGCAAAACATTATTTTTGTAAAGGAAGTGTACTGCTGAAAATGTATTTTTCTTCCAGCAAAGTACATGAGGAGAAAAGACAGCCAAACCCCCACATTTGTCTCTTTTTAGTGCTTCAGATATTGAATAGTGTTAAGTTTTTCAACATGTTAAGTGTCTTGTATAGAATGGTATAAAACTGTACAGTAGGAAGTTCTTTTATTGTAGTCTCTGATCTTGATTCAAAGACAATTCAAAGAGCAACTAGACTACAAAGGCGATTGTTTATGTCCTCTAATTAAAAAGTATAAAACTCAACATTTGAGATAATCTTTCAAGATGGATCTATTCTTTAGGAAAAAAAAAGTTAAAAAGAATGACAAAATAAAACAATCATTTTCTGTAAACATTTTTTAAAAGTCTTTAAGCAATTGAGCAATGAAGAAAGTATTTTAAAGATGGTAAAAACCACAGGTCATGTTATTACAGTATATTCATAGTACAAGAACTTGTTTTAAAATTGTCATGAGAGACATTTCTAGTACTGGTATGAATTTGACCTGTACTGAAACTTAACACAAGGAAGTATTCATTCCTAATTCCATTGGAATTTCCTTATTTGAAGACTGTTGTAGGATCAGCTCATTACTACCAAAGACTATTTTGTTTTCTTTACTGTACATGCAACCTTGTTAACTTTAATGAGTCAGTTCGTGGTGTCAGGCAGCAGAGGAAGTGAGCAGGAGGGTAATACTTCCAGTGTAAATTATTTGGTCAGGAATATGAACTCAGTCAATATTTGATGGACTATTAGGAGATCTGTAGCACCTATCAGAGGTGTCGCTCCTCACCGGCTATTCTGAAAAAGAAAGAGCAGCATTTGCAGAATCCATCATAGAATACACCAGTGCCTCATTTACAATATACAGAACTGGTATAATAGGAGGAAATTATAAGTAGTAGTGCGTACCTAAATATATTGATACTGCAAAATTATGGTGTCAGAAGCATCTGATCTAAATTTTACTGAACTTTGTAGGAACTCTGTACAAGAAAAATCTGGATTGGACTTTAATTTGTCATAGAATAGATTTTAGCAAAGATATCTTACAAGATTGCTTTCATCCTATGATTTTGAATTCTCTCTTTTAAGTGGGATTTGGTCTTTCTAAAGTATTACTGGGCTAGAGTGGGTTTAGGCTTCTAAAGTTCATGTGGACATTTAAGAAGTAGGATTATGATTTTTAGATAGACTGAAAGTTATTTGATTCAAGCTGAAGCTTTATGTTTAAAAGAATTATAGCTGCCACTCTTAATGGAGCAGATGTAGTATTATATATTTTTTTTACGGTCTGATGATTTTCTGTCATTAGGGAGATCTTTAGCACTCTCTTCAATAATGAGCCAAATTCAGGTGGCACGGAAATTACAACTTACTTTTCTCCAGAGGAGATAGTCTTTATGCTATTGCTTGTCTTCCTAATTGTGTGTGCTTTTTCTATGCTTCATATGTTGTTAATTGCTTTTCTGAGCCCTGTGTTGTCAAATGACTGATTAAAACAGTAAATTTTGTTGCCTTTAGCTTCTGCCTATAAAAAATGACACATATTTACAAATGTGGACCTCAATTCTGTTGCTTTCTCTGATCTGCATAGTAGGTTTTTAAGTCTTTGCTTTGATTTCAGAAAGAAATTTGTGCATAATGGAAGAGACAAATAACTATGAAAATATCTTCTATGCCTGCAGAATAGAAGGTTTGAGTCTAGATGTTGGCTCTGCTGGTTTGTATATTTCAGATAAAAGACATAGATATCTTCCCATAATTCTCGTTAATTTCAGCACCCAGAACCAACACTCACTAAGTTGGAGAAGAAAGAGACTGATGCGTGAGTAATAATTTCAGCCTAGGCCATTAACAGTTTTTCTGCTGGTGTGATCCATTTTTACTGTGTATTTCTTCCTAACATGTCACAGGGACTGTGGTATATGGACCAAAAATATCTGGGAGATACAAACACAGTATAAGACAGTAATCCAATTCTGACTTTGTATATTTGTTCATTGTTCTGCGTACTTAATATATGTTCTTTCCTCTTTCTTTGTGCAGCTTTGGCTCATTTTAACATCCACACAGAAGACATGGAAACAGATCTGAATTTTGTTAATTTCTCCTAATCTTTGAGGCACAGTGGCATTGCCCAGTCACCTCAGTGAAGTTATGTGCCAACTTCAGGCAAACACTGGAGAAAATAATTCACTCGACTAACTCATGGAAACCAGCAAGAAACTCAAGTCTTCTGTGACGGGCCAAGCAAAGTAAGCAAGCTGCATTGCCTCTGGTACATCAAAGGGTTGTAATTGCCTTCCAAAATCTCAATTACTTCCCTGTTCTCCTGTTGGCTGGGGGAGGTGCAGTACTGCCTATGAATTTCATAGTGCCTGCCTTTCTCTTTGTGTTTGAAAACATTTTTGCCATGATGTGCAAATAATGCAGCACTGTTTGTTTTAAACATCTGCTGGAATGTAACATATTCCATCCAAGCTAACAGGAAGGAGAGGCTCCTCCTTCTCAAACTTTAGCCGGTTCACTATATTTCTGTACACATCTGGCACACTGTGAAAGCTGAGGAGAGAACACCTATGGGGTTATCTGTAGATGCAAGTTTGAACAAGTCAGGCCAATAACCTGCCTGTCTTTAACAAGCGTGCTCTATGCAGTCAGGCCAGGTTATTAATCAGTTACCATTGTAACTAAAGCCAGTTTTAGACAAGATTATATTGCCACTTTGGCAGTGTTAGTACTATGCATTACTGTATCGATGCCACTTGTGAGTGTCAAATGGGAACCCACTGAATAATAAAAAAAATTAAATAACGATCACATCTCTATCTATTGTCCTATATCCTTTTTAATATTTTATGGCTTAGTCATGGAATCATAGAATGGTTTGGGCTGGAAGGGACCTTTAAGATCATCTAGTTCCAATCCCCCTGCCACGGGCATGGACAACTTCCACTAGACCAGGTTGCTGAAAGTCCCATCCAACCTGGCCTTGAACACTTCCAGGAAGGGGGCATCCACAACTTATCTGGACAACCTGTGCCTTACCACCGTCATTGTAAAAAATTTCTGCCTTATATCTAGTTTAAATCTACCCTCTTTCAGTTACCATTACCCCTTGTCCTCTCACTACATGTCCTTGTAAATAGGGCACAAATAAATAAATAAATAAAGCTTTCCTGTCGGCCGCCTTGAGGTACTGGAAGACTGCTATAAGGTATTCCTGCAACCTGCTCTTCTCAGGGTTGAACAGCCCCAACTCTCTCAGCCTTTCCTTCTAGGAGAGGTGTTCCAGCCCTCTGACCATTTTTGTTGCCCTCTTTCAGACCCACTGCAACAGCTCCATGTCTTTCATGTACGGAGGGCTCTGGAGCTGGATGCAGTTCTACAGGTGGGGTCTCACCGGAGCAGAGTAGAAGGGCAGAATCTCCTCCCTTGACCTGCTGGCCACGCTGCTTTTGATGCAGCCCAGGATACAGTTGGCGTCTTGTGCTGCGAGCACACATTGTTGGCTCATGTCCAGCTTTTCATCCACCAGAACCCCCAAGCCCTTCTCGGCAGGGATGCTCTTAATCCTTTCATCCTGCATCCTGTATTTGTGCATGGGATTGCCCTCACCCAGGATCAGGACCTTGCACTCGGCCTTGTTGAACCTCATGAGGTTCGCACAGGCTCACCTCTCAAGCCTGTTAATGTCATTCTGGATGGCATTCCTTCCCTCCAGCATGTTGACCACACCACTCAGCTTGGTGTCATCTGCAATCTTGCTGAGGGTGCAGTCAATCACACTATGTCATTGATGAAGATATTAAACAGTATTGGTCCTAATACAGACCCCTGAGGGACACCTATTGTCACCAATCTCCATCTGGACATTGAACCCTCTCGATGCAACCATCCAACCAACTCCTCATCCACAGAACAGTCCACCCATCAAATCCGTATCTCTGCAATTTAGAAGAAGGATATTGTGGGGGACCATGTCAAAGGCCTTACAGAAATCCATTTCTTCCTTGTAAGATATGATGGAAGACTTATGATTTGACAGAAGATACTCATAGCTATAAGACCACACTTATTTCTGAAATCATGTTCATAGATCAAGTCTTTGAAATACATCCCAAAAAATAAATGATGTAGCTAGAATTTGGAGCATAGCTTTCGTATTTACATAAAATAAAAACAAAAACAATATTCATGAAGCACATACATTCTTTATGTGTATTCCCAAAATAAAAATATGAGAGCAATACAGCTGACAGTTATATTTGTATTGTGGTGAATTTTTAATACAAGATACTTCAGAAATGTCTTTTAAAAAGCAATAAAATAATGCCAGAGGGTTTTTTGCAGTCTAATCATGCTTTACTTAAAAAAACCCCAAAAATACAACAGATGATTTCTTTGATCTGAACTTTAAACAATACTTTCTACTTTCTAAGATTCCATTACTGAAGTAATGGAAGATAGGGGAGTCTATGCTAATCATCATTATGTTTGGATCGTATTTTAAGATATTTAGGTTATCTAGTCCACAATTTTGCAAACTTACACATTTTTGTTAGTATTTCTGTGAACACTACAATTATCATGAAATTTCAAATTCTTTCTAATTTCATCCTGAACAGAGGATCATTTCCATTCACTTGCTTTAAGCAAACAGTAGCTCTTTGTCTCAATTCTAGTCCACACTTTGGTGCTTGAGCTCTTCTGCCTTTGCAGGGATCTGGTATCTCTTACGTGGTTGTTGTTAGACTAAACACATCAACACTTCTGATGTCCACTGATGCTGTGATGTCAGAGAATCAAAACTTACTGAAAACCAACATCAGTTTAATCCAAATCATGGGGACTATGTCTGTTTGTATTTAATTTATTCAGACAGCTTCAAAGCATAAAACTGAGACCTGTCACAAAGTACAATCTGAAATGATAAAAAAGAGGTTTTTCTAGCATACAGTTAAGTCCCTTCATCTAAGAATAAAATGTTCACTACAACTGGAAGTGTACAGATTTTTTTTCTCAGTCATAACTGTTTATTTTTTCTGCGCTTATTTTACCTCAACCTTTTCTCTGTGATCACCTTGTACTTTTTCTGAGGTGATTATAACATGCCGAAAAGTAAACCTACTGTACAGTACCTTGGCTAAAAGTCAATATTTTGGGCCAAGAATTTGTCAGTTCCAAGCTGTAAGATAGTCATCAGAGCATCTCGTCCTTGGCTTTCTTAAAAGTTTCAGAGGTGATTTATATCAGTTTTGACTCTTCTGGAGATGATTGCAGGCTGACAGACTTCCAGAGTTCAGGACACTAATTCTGCTGTTGGTGGACATATTAAAACAAGAGTGACTTGCCTTTCTGGAGCATTTCCCCATGAATGCATTAGCTACACTATTAAATAACCCTACTCAGAATAAGTGGAAAAACCAATACCTTTCATCAGGACCTTCTGATTAGGCCTGTTACACACAATTAATTACTGAAGTCTCACTTTACCTCTGAAATGCCCTTCTCCAGTTGTTATAAGTGCTTCACATGGCTTTACCTAGGTTATTTCTGTTGCATAAAATAAGAAAACAAGGATCAAGCTGTTAGACACTTTTTATAAAACTACATATAGTTATTGTAGACATGACAGCCTGTGTCCCACGGGTCTGAAGACGCAAGGAGTCACCAAAAGGGGCACTTCTCACAAAGGTGTTTGTTTTTTGGAAAGTATAAACAGCTAACAAATAAATCCAGCCTGTGATCTATGAAGAAAACTCTGGGAAGTAAAAGGTATAAAACTTTCTTAACTCTAATGGCTGCTAGGAATAGAGGAAATACAGTTAACTCTAGAATTCTGTGAAGAACAGGCGTTTCATCATTTCAAATGTAGCTTCATTTTAAGTAACAGTAAATATTTAAACTACGAAACTCTAAAAAGCAATTTCATATCTCCTATAATGGCTATACTTCCAAATCTATCCTTTTTTGTTTATATTGTTGATAGAAGTTAGTATGAAATCTAAATAAGTTTAAATATTAAAGGAATAAAACCAGCAGAAACCTTCACTAATCCCGGAATTTTTTCAAAGTATTGAAAGCAAAGTTGAAAAAAGTGTCTGAAAGTTGTAAGTTATTTCAATTCCTACAAAATTTAAAATTCTGAAAACTATAATTGTATCAAATATTCTTCTCACTCTATTAATGTGTTTTTTAAAAAAAGATTTGTTCATATGTTTTCCTGTAAATCTTTTCATTCAGCTTGTATGTTGAGTAAAATTACCTGAAGCAACTAGGTCATTAAGTCATTCAATGGTAATTAGTTATCTTAGTTAGGTGTTTTAAAATTATTCATATTTAATGATCATATGTTAAGTCATCTTGTGTAGTTTCTATAAATACATGTGTAAACACACACATATATATACATATATAAAATATTTTCTGTTGAATATTTTATACATCTTATTCTAATATCAACTTACTTAATAAAGTAGCTTTTGCTAAAAGACCAGTATCTCACTGGCAACATAGTTTGGCCAGATAACCCTTTAAAATTCAGAACAGTCATTTTAACAACTTGCTTAATAGCAATCTAAGTTTTGCACCAGAAGAAACTATCATCTTAGATAGCAAGGCTTCAGGCAGTCTGAAAGGATTCTGGTCACCAATTCCCGCTAAGCTATGTTCACCTTGGAAGCAGTAATGAGGGAGCACAAAGAAGTCAGAGCCCATCTGCACAAATGAAATAATGATACTTTGTTCTTAACAGTGTGATCCTCAAATAGACGTGCCTTAAAGTGACCTTATTTTTCAGAAACTAGTAGTCACCAGATTCTGATCAGTGTTTCACAAATACCTGTGACTTACAAGTTTTTAGTCTTTCTTTCTTTCTTTCTTTCTTTCTTTCTTTCTTTCTTTCTTTCTTTCTTTCTTTCTTTCTTTCTTTCTTTCTTTCTTTCTTTCTTTCTTTCTTTCTTTCTTTCTTTCT
>Ga0065711_1000898_pt1 | contig 52700 bp, 27 predicted proteins | sample Hoacrofraction12_FD_59098 | JGI IMG/M metagenome (GOLD analysis project Ga0065711, IMG submission 59098) | Hoatzin crop microbial communities from Cojedes, Venezuela - Epithelial fraction 12 v2 (version 2) | ecosystem: Host-associated > Birds > Digestive system > Esophagus > Crop | place... | reverse complement strand
AAAAAAAAAAAAAAAAAAAAAAAAAAAAAGTAGTAATAAAATCTTCTATCCCATGCAAAATGTGGGATTTTACTGTAGATAATTCATTTAGATGAAACCGATAAAATCTCGCCAGAGGACCATGCTTTCTCCGGGATGCTCTGCTGCACAGAGGAAGCCCTTGTGGGTCCAGCCCCTTGGTGATGAGCCAGCACCCTGTGGCCACAGTCCCTCACCCCTGCCCTGAGGTGCCAAGCTCCCCGGGCAGGGGACCGCCGTGTCCTCCCCAGGGTCTGCAAGGGAGGGTCAGCAGTGCGGGTTAGTTCCTGCAGCAGCGGTGGGAGAACTTCCAGTGTTACAAATACAATACATGCCACTAATACTATTTTCAGCTTGGAAAGCAGCATCCCTAGCTAAAATCAGTATGTTGCTCCCCTCCATACTGAAATATGGAGTCCTGTTAGAGCCCCGTTTATTGCTCTGTCTTCAAAAGTGACGTCTGTTGATTGCGACGGTGTTAAAAGAGCATCAGTTCCCAACAGCAAGATAGCTCCTTTTTAGAGCAATCCTCAGCAATGCCTCTTTGTGCAGAGGACAATGCAATAAGTCAGACAGGACTTTCAGAGCCACCTCTATAAGGAACTGTAAGGGCTACTGAAGTACACTTGTGTTAAGTTGAATTGATTGAAATTTAATGGCTGTTAGTAGCTATGAATGGTAATGATTTTCTAGAGTATCTTCACCAAGCTTGACATTAATAACTGGAGAGTGTGTATGTGTGACGCTGGTGTGTTATTCATTTTTGAAGATGCTTTCTCCCAGCCCTCTTTCTCATAATTTAGTTGTTTTGATGCATCAGAAAAAAAATCTTGGGCTTCGAAGAGCACATACATCTTGTCAACACAATTTTGTACTCATGATTTTTATTTTTTCCGATTCCAACATAAATCAGACTACAATATAGTGAGTGATGAATTTGTTTTACATGCCATCATGAATTAATGTTATGCAAATAAAAACTTTACAGGTGCCATGATTTACTTAATAATTTCAAGTTCTAATATTTAAGCTCATTCATTATGTTTGAGTAAAAAAAAAAACACAGCATGTTCATATTTTTAAACGTGAAATGTGAGATTTGTGTGCATTTGCTGTGTGTAGTTGCTGTGTAAGCACATTTGATGGCTAAGAAAGAATCAATCAGTGTTTGCATTCGGGATCTTATTCCGGTAGATGTTACAGAGACATTTCAAAGAGAATAATCAAATATGTGCATGTGAGGAGAGGAAGATGCTGGTAAGATATCCTTCAAGGATATAAAGAAGCAGAAAACTGCCAAAGTAAAGTTTTTTGGCCTTTAGAAATTGAGTGGAGGCATGATTTTGCCATTCAAAGTTGCCTTTATTTCATCCTGAACAGCTCGCTGTGAGCTGCTCCCAGACCTGCCGTCTTCGCTTCACGGTGAGGAGAAGCAGAGGAGGTGGTGAGAGCTATAGGCACCCTGGGTCAAAGGTGAATGCAAATGTGATCGCGGGGCTTTCTGGCTTTGATATCATTTTTAGTGTGCTTCCCAAAGGCTAAGGACAAGGGGGAGAAAGTTTGACACATAAATACATCTTGAATCTCTGAAGATAAGAATAGATTTTGACTTTATTTCTCAAAAAATTGAGGTCACTGTGGTCTGATGACAGGCTGAAAGCCCATCACTCAATTTTTTTCTTTTTCTTACCCTTTTTTTTTTCCAAATGAACAGTCAGAAGCTTATTTTTGATACATTGTACACATTGAGTCAGTGACAGCATATTCAGGTTTTGAAATTTGTGGCCCCAGGGTCAAGGTTTAGCATCAACTTCCAGGCCTCCCTGCCCAGGTAGTAAGGATTTTACTGATTCTGCCACAAAAGAACCAGACCTCTTAAATGTGGTAACGTAGATGAATTAAAAGTGAAGCTTTACAAAATGTGTTTGCTCCACTGAACAGGGCCGTGTGTTTCCATGATTGCTACAGCCATTAGTCATGGGAGTAGGCTCAAGAACTGGTCCTTGACCTCTTCAAGCCCAGCGGACCATTGGCCAGGGAGAAGAGTGGTACTTGGCTTTTAGTAATTTTGACAACTGCTTCTTTTGCTGTGTGTGTTCTTGAAGAACTTAGAGGAGAAATTCAGCCTGACGCGCCATTAAGGCCGAGGGTTTAGCTGGGTGTTAAAGGGCCATTTGGGAAGCAGTGCACAGTGTATGTACCATGATCAAGTTAATTATGTTGCTTTGGCAACCACAGCTTTGGTATTTCCTGATTAGGGCTCCTTGATGGAGTCATATTCCAATATCTGGTGTCATCAACACTAAAACCTCTTGCAAAATCAGGTCAGTTTTGTCAAGAAGTGTTAGAAAAAAAGAGGTGAAGGATTTTTCTGGCTGTAAAAATTGATTTTTTACAATTAAATGCAGGTGTTGTGTTGAAATAAGTTTCCACTTAGAATTTTAAAATATAAATCCATTGTAGGAAATACAGTAGTAATGCAATTGATTTTCTAGTAGGCTCTAAGTGATTCTTTTAGAATTCCTTTTGCGGAGAATTTCAGCATTTTGGGGGTTTGTTATCTATTCAAGAAAATGTTCTTCTGCAATTTACTCCAAGGCCTCTGGCAAGGCTTGCCAAAATTTAAACTATGCATTGGACTTACTCTGAGAAATTCACTGGTGCTGGAGGTGAGCTCATCCCTCTGGGACAAAGCGCATGGGGGAAGGTAGGTGGCGGAAGGCAGGTCTGGATCCGCGTCGAGGGGAGGGGGATGAAACGGGGCAGTGCTGGCAGCTGCTGGAGGTTGCACCATTCTCCCAGGAGCTTGCAAGGTGAGGGATCCTCCTCCTTTGCTTTCCAGAGGGCATTTCCAGTGGTGCAGATGGCAGGGGGATCTTTGCCAAGGCATTCGATTCCTTTAATCTCTTCTCAGGGCAGAGATAGCCAAGAGCAAGACGTCATCCAATCTGTTGAAGGTGGTAGATGAGCAGGGCTTTCTTGGTGGGGGGAACCTGCTGACAGTGACCTGGCGTGACTGTCTGCTGCCTGTTCTGGGCTGGCTGGTTTCAGGTCACCTTGGGTACCTCCTTATCTCCTCATGGTTTGCCGGGGAGGCACTGCCTCAGATTAGGCTGGATATTTCTGGTGTATTAAATGCAATCCGATGATGATGATGTGTTCCAGCTGTCAGGCTGAAGAAAAGGGGCACAGAATAACTCAGGACCCCTAGCCCAGGTCATTTTGGTGTCTTCCTCCTTTGCTGTGGAGGACGCAACTTTGCAGCCTAAGAGGATGTCCTGGCTTCACTCCAGTCCCCACCCCCCCCGTTGCTGCACGTGGAGTGACCAGCACATTCACAGGGTTTACCAGGAGAAGAACTTTTCAGTGCAGTGTAGGACCATCCAGTGCAGATGAAGAAGACAACTACCCAGGATGTCCTCTTCAAAGCGTCTTTTCCTTCTTTCCTCAGCTGCTCTCTTCTTCTGGCATGGTGGATGTTAGCCTTCCTGTAATGAAGGGGGAGCAGTTGGGGTTTTGTTGTTTTCTTCCCCTCTTTCTACATGCTGTTGGTTGCTAGGATGAGGTCTGTGTTTCTCGTGTCCCAAACAGCGTGCCCGCTGGGTGTACTAAACAATGTGTCCCTGTGAACCTCCTGTGTAGGTTGGACCGGGAGCTGTTGGCGCAGCAGTTCAGATGAAGTGCAGTGCTGCAGGTGCTCTTTTGCTGGCTGATTGCTTCAAATGTCACACCTCTCCTCAACTTAACGGCTACATTATTTCAACATCTCGTGTGAGCTAATGGAGTTTAGGCATCACCCGCTTCTCCCTCTCTCCCTGGTGGCTACAGATTTCTGGACACCCTTGAGATGGAGTTTTAAGGTCGTCGGTGGCATTTTTAGGTCACAGAACTGCAGCACCCTGTCTTCTCACCAGCTAATCAAGTAACTAATTAGTCCTTATACCGCTACCGTTATGTTTTTCCGTAGCTTTGGTTCAGCTCTGCAAGATGAAGCCTGCTAGAAAATGACATCTGAGAACTGTTTGATTGGAAACTTAGAGGCAGATATGGTCAGGAGACTCCATATGCCTGTGTTGGTCTGTGTACCTCAATTCGTCCATGTATATTAAGGCATCCAGCAAAGCACAGTGCTTAAAAACAGCCTTCCTGTAAGGCTTCTACGACTATGGCAGTGAAAATATCAAATACATGGCACTTCTAATTCCATTGTAATTTGGGTTATTTCTGCCAGATTTTTTTTTTTAACAAAAACAGCTTTGTACGTATATTACAGTTTATTTTAGTGTATGTACATCTCTGCACAAGGTTACTTTATCATGCATCCTGTAAACTGTTCGTAAGTTGGGACCTGGGCAGTGCAAAGCTTTGTGTGTATCACAGACATATTAACCCACTTTATTTCCCACTTTTCTCAGGTGTTGATGGCATCTGGTTGCGACAGATGCTTTCTGATAAAGCCTTCAGATCAACATGCCTTTGGAGACATCAGTGCTCTGTGTTGGTACTTGCAGACTGCTGTATCCAAATACTCTTCTTTAATTGTCTTATTAAGTAGAGAATTAAGCTCTGTACTTTGACTGTTTTGGTGCCAGTGATTCTTATTGCAGGCTTTGGCACAGCACTGCGTTGTGTTTTAAAGAGACAGCATCACTTTAATGATGTGGGAATTGAGTTGGAGGATAAAAAATCCACGGAGAACAATGGCTGAATGAGAGTACGGTACGTAAAATCTGATTTTATGTTCTTCCCCTCAGACTATTAGGTGGGGGGTTTTAGTTCAAATGCCTGTGATGATTTAAGAAATAAAAAGCAGAAATTCTCACTGCTGCCAGACCACAGGCTCCGCAGCGCCAGACTTGTAGACGAATGTCACATGTTGCTGTATGTTTTGAAAGCATACCATGTGTTATTCTTTAGCTGTCTCAGTCCTCCCCCCAGCTATCTCATCTTCTCCCTAGCCAACCTCACAGAAAAACTTTTAATGAAATAAACTCTCCTCTTCCTCCCCTCCCACGCAGACCCTGGGATGTGTTCTCCCCTACCTGTCACTCCACGCAAATGTCTCTGCCCATCAACTTGCAGAAGTAACTGTAACTTCACTTCATATAACACAGCCTCTCATGCTTTACATCAGGCACTTCTGACACCGACATTGCAGCTCATGTTGTGTGTTAGGATCAAGAGCTCACAAATGACTAAACATATGGTTAAAAGGTTTTTTTTGCATGGAATATAATATGTTTCAGTTTAACTCAGCTGTGGGTCTAGATAATGAACGTTTTCCATTAGAATCATTGCATTTCCAGAAACAGTTTTTCACTCCTTCTTTTCTACTGTCTTGGATTAATATTTCCTCCAGCTAATGACAGGACCGGACATGCAAACTAGATTAGAGCGTAGTGTGAATGCTATGAGCTGAAAATGCTGGCTTCTGGCTTTATTACCTACAAGGTTAAATGGTTTACTCTGAGGTCGCAAGAAGTAAACTGAAAGCAAACAGGCAAATTAATCCAGATCACTTGGGTCCCTCCCATGGCGAGAGTGGCTCCCAGGGGATTTGTCTCTAAAATGTTTTTTTAATCCCCCCCTTGCCCATTCCCCCCATCTCGCAGCGATGCAGAATTTTCCCACTGATGCCCAAATTGCGTACAGACGGGAGGTCAGAGTCCAGCCACACATGGGATACCTGGGTGTCACTCTGGGAGAAAAGCCGTGGGATGCTGCTCCTCCTCCTGGGCTGCAGTGCCAGGACAAATGCGGCAGAAGAAGAGGTGGCAATAGCAGCCCGGCACTGCGGCTGCTATAGGCGGTAAAGGCTGTTTCGCATCAGAGCAGCTCCCCGGGGCTGCCTTCCGCAGGAGGTCTGCTCCTGATTGCTGCAGGGGCAGGGGGCAGCCAGGCGCTTTCACTCGACATCTCTATTAAGTTCGCCACACCAAATATATGTGGCATGGGAAAGCCTGCTGCTTGGATTTTTGCAGAAAAAAGCATTTAAGTTGGTCCAGGGGTAGGACTTCAGCTCACATCTCTGAGAAGCAAGAAACTGTTGGGGAGTTATAGAAAAAAAAAAGGTGAAATGGGGAGGGCTGGGAAGACCAGAGCAGCCAGTACAAGGGATCATACATGCATCCCTATGTGTGCTACCTATAGGTACCTTCTACATCTCTGCTGAAAATTCATCATATTTCATTTGTATTCCTTCTATTCTTCCTTTTTTTCTTTTTTCCTTTTTTTTTTTTTTGAGTGGGATTTATTCAAGTTCCTGCATCCAGCTGTACCTTGTAATTGTAGGTGGTGTTCCTGGCAGTCGGGGACCTTAGGTGCAGGATGTGCCAACAGATGTCCAAGTTCGCAGACATACTGGCTGTACTGGGGACTGGCTAGGTCTGCATACTTATTCTACTCAAATGTTGAAAAGTTGGGTGCCAGCCTGTGTCTTGGGTGTCAGGCTAGGAGTTCTCTCCCCAGTAGAAATGAATGATTTATTGGTTTCCTGTGAAAACCAGACAATAATAGAAAGTTTGTGTTTCACACTTAGGTGTAATTAGGTACATAGTGCTTGAATGATGAGGTGTAGAGTGTCCAGAAAAAAAGCTGGCACAACCCAGTGTGAGTGCAGGGTTTCCACTAGGCAGTGTCTCTGACAGATCAGTCTAACGAGTCCCACTGTGACTGGGACCTCCTTCCTCACCAGTTCCTCATGTTTACTGGGGTCATGCAGTGCTCGAACTGGGTACAGGGATCAGCTGTGTGGTAGTGGCAGAAGTATTGCTGGGACAGGGCAAGTGCCCTTGTTGGACCCATCAGCCTAAGGGAGAGCAAGTGCTGTGTCCTGCCCAGCTGAAATATATAGTTTGTGTCTACACGGAGGAAGATCCTCATCTCCCGCCTGGGATATCACAGGGGAGACTGCTGGAGAACTGAGGCAGATTGCCCTACAATGGGGTGCAGGGACCATGTAGTATTGAGGTAAAAAAGCAACAGAAAATCATGACAAACCAGGAGGAATAATGCTTCTACTCACAAACCAACTTATTAATTTTTAATTTTTTTTCTTTTTTTTTCAGTTCAGGACTGCGCCATGTTGATTGTAGCAAGGCTCTAAAACTGCTTGATCTTAGTGCTGCTCACTGAGACAAGGTAGGGAGGATTTTGGGCCATATTTGGTGCTAGGCCAGTTTTTGTCCTAGTGAATAAAAGATGTATCTAAGGAGGTGTTTTAGCCTCTGTCAGAGTACAGCTTTCCAAATGTGCAGTCAGGTGGCACTGGTTGCCTTTATCAGTAGTTTGAAGGGACTGCAATAAAGGATTCCTGTCTGGTGCCATCGAAATGCAGCCTTCTCTCTGGAGAGCTTGAGGAGGATGGTGGAGGGTACAATTCCCAGGCACCCGGAGTCCTCAGAGATACAGAGATGAAGAGCTGGAGCAGAAAACTCTGCTGTTCATATTGACTGGTCGCCTACAGCTGGCAGCAGAGTTGGATGAGGAGTCAGTGCAGCTGATGTTAATGCTAACCCGTCTTTAGCATCTCACAGAACGGTTTTGAGCTCTCTGGAGTCATTTAACAACGCTAGCTCTGTGTCATCTTCTGGAGAAATCCCAGAAATGCAGTATCCCAAATGTTTTTGCTCCCTCAAGAGACCCTAAGTTGCAGTGCTGCAGGTTGCCCCCTCCTCCCTGCTGCCCTGGGCTGCCATGGGTAAGAGTGTTGCACAAGGGCCATTTGGAACATGCTCGCAACACCAAAGGCATGAAGCCCTGAATCAGTATATGTATCTTTCCAGAGCCAGGAGCATGGGTGACCAAGCGTTTTCACAAGACTGGCATGTGCAAGAGGGTAGCTTGACTTAGTCCCTTGGAAATATCAGTAAACATTGCAGCTTTGGCACCCTCATCAAGGAGCAAGAGAGCAAAGAGCTAGTGAGCGATGACTGCTTTGTGAGATAAAGTGTGATCAAGAGGGCTTTCTTCCAGCCTTTTGTGTGTTATTTTTTCCCTTTCATGTGGACCCCTGTGACCTGTTTGTGCTAATGTGCTAGACATGGAGCTATGCCTTGAAACCCTCCAGAGCTTGTGCTAGAGCAGAATGGCTGCTTACTCTGCAGCCCTCCATAGACGGCAACTGGTACACGTGTTCTGCAGCGTGCCTTGTCCGCATACAAGTATGCAGGGGCTGGTCAAGATAGCGGCTATAAACTAGAAATCTCCACCAGGTTTGGGATTTGTGTTGCAGTGACAGACCTTTCCTTTGTAACCTTGTTATGGTGGCACATGAGAAGCTACCAGAACCTGATCACCTTAATTTTTGAAAGAAGTAGTTGTAAATTTGGTTATTTCCCATGGGGCTTCTCAGAAAGCAATGCTTTCCCTGCCCTTTCGTTATCTGAGAGCGCCTTTCTGGTGGTCTGCAAAGATCACCTTATCTTTCAGGGTATGTGTGGAATCACATGTTGCGGCTCTGGTTAGTAGCGATGCCTGTGTGGATTGTCTTAGGCAGAATTACTGCATTATTTTGTGGGAAGTTCACAGACCTTTTACAGGCTATTTTTCTAAGGGAGATCTTTGCCTTACTTTCATTGATCTTCAGTGGAAAAGCCAGTGCCCCACAGAGGAGAAGGCTGGAATATGAAATTAGCAGTTCTCTGCTCTTCTGGACCTGCAGGCTAATGCAAAAGCACACTTAGCTCACAGCCAGCCATGGCATGTGCTGTCTCTTGGCTCACGTGTAGTTAAGGGACATGAAGCAGACCCAAAAAGACAGGTTCCCAGGTAACCTGCTGGCAGAGGAGGTAAACACTGCTGGTGAAAGAAGGGACATAAGACACCAAACCTGTAGGAAACTAGTCATCATTAGTTCTGCAACCTGTCAGACAACTTGCATTTTTTTATTAACTTTTTATTAACTTTTTATTACGGCAAAAGTGACTAGAATAAAAATAGTCTAGGTGCCAAGGGGATAAACAGTGAATTAAAAGGATTAAGGTCTGAAAATCTTATTGCTTTTAGAAAGATGTTATTAAATTTACTAGCTGAAGTTAAATTTACATGGCTGAATTACTTCTTAGCTTAGTAGTGAGGTTTGCGGGGAAAAAACTGTCTGTTTAGGTGTTTTAGAAGGACTTAGTCCAGAATACATCATAATTCTTTAGGCCATTATGTAAGAGTAAAGCATCTATCCTTTCCATCATAAGCTAAACAGATGCTGACCAGTTATTTGAGTCTTCTTCTGGAAGTCAGCGTGATCCACACGTTGTGTATGAATCTGTAGCAGCTCCAGTAGGTAAGGTAGCAAACGAAGTATTCCCAACACTATGTTAATTATATTGCCAACCGCGATATTTTAGATTATTTCAGTTTTTGTAAACTCTTGAGACATTTTAAGATAACTTGGATTTTTTTTGAACATGTAAAAGCTCTTTTTTTTTCTGAAGATAGCCTGTAGCAAACTGATGACTGACAATGGCAGTGGCAATTCTATTTGAGGTCACCCGCAAAAAGCTTCTCTCCTGATACCCGGTGCCGTAGTCAAGCCCAGTAAATGACCAACGTGCTCCTGCCCTTTATAGGGTTCAGGGTTGCTGGAAGTGTGTGCTGGCTTCCTCTGAATCCACAGTGCTTGTGTGTGGCTCTTTTCCCCTCCACAGCTCCTCATGCGGCACACTTGCAGGTTGGACAGTGTCCAAATTTCCTCCCTCCTGGGGATTCCTTTGCTGTTAATTTAAGTGATGGCAAATGCGAACTTCTTGCCAGAGCTTGCTGTGTGTTTTTGGATGCTTTTTTTAGCTGTTCCCTGAGGGGGTCAGCTTTTGTCCTTCCTGATAGTACTTTCTGCTGTAGGGAGACAGGCCTTGAGCAGCAGCTGATAGGTCCCACCTGGCTTTGAGTGCGTCCCTGACGTGGCTTCAGTACCTAAGCATCTGTCACAGTTTTCAAAGATTTTTGCTTTGTTGTTGCCTGTACAAAGCTGGGCTTGTAATAATGTGAGTGTATATGTAATCTTTTTCTTAACAGCAGAGTGAATCATTCATGCCTAGAAAAGTGTGTCAAAGTTCCTATTAGACAGTTGTCTGCAGCACTGTAACTTGATGATTTTAGATGCTGAATGGAAATAAAAATTAGGAAAAAAAAGACTACTTTTAGTAGGTGTGCAGAATAGCTTTTCTCTTCAAAAGTCGTGGTGAAGACATGGTGTTAATATGAGACAGAATCAATGTGTTGAAGATAAGCGAGTGCCCATCTGCTGGAAGTCTGAATCAAAGATTAACAGGGTATCTTCTCAAACTGGGGGTGTGCAGATAGATCAGACTATGGTCTGGAAAAGCACTCAGTGCCCACAGTTGTCTTCTAGGAAGACCAGCAGTCGCCAGGAGTGTGCTAACTGGGAGTGCTGGAGGGCAGATCTTCTCTTTGAAGTCATCTGTGACTTTGCTCACCTCCCTCGGAGGGGTCTGCCCTGGTTATCAGGGGGAGGTTTCGGTGCCTGCCCCAGCGCAGAGCTCTGCTGTCCAGGGTTATTCTCCAGGGCCTTTGTCCTGCTGCGAGGCTTGTTGCTTGCACAGCTGAGAGCTGGTTCAGTTGTGGTTGTACCCTCCATCAGCTATTTTCAGTAGTCCTCCTTTTATTTGTCTAGACAGTTTTGCTGGACGAACTGTGCAGCAGGACGTGTTCACAGGATGGGGAAGAACAACGCTGGCTTTATGAAGATGCAGGTGTTGGAGGAATGTCGTTTGTTTATGCTGCATTTTGCAGTGGGCTTCCATGGGGCACTGCATTCTCTATGACCATCCAGGCTGCTTTTAAAAGCAAAGTACTTGGCTTAGCACAGAGGTACGTTACCCCAGTCAGTGCACAGGTGGGGGAGACCCTGGTGCTATCTCCCCTTTCCTGGTGGGTTAAAAGTCTTTGGCAGAAGAGGTGGTGCATAGAAATGCTCTGTGATGGCACCTTGTAGACAAGTGGAAACAATAGTGAAGAAGTACTCCGGCATGGCCTCCTGGATGGAATGATAAACCCTCGTGTGAGAATGGGAGCAGTGTGGCGGGTGGACTGACCCAGCATTTGGTGAAATTACCAGGTGTCTGCTGGAGAGCACGCAAGCAGCAGTGCAGCACTTCAAAAGGGGGTTCAAATAAGAAAAACACCTAGACTATGAGGGGGAAAAACCAGAGGAGTAGACATCTAGGAAGAAGAATCTACTGGGATAATAGGGTCCTTGGGACTCAATGGCTGAGTATGAGGAGGCTGCAAATTTGCTGCTTTTGGTAACCTAAAAAGACCCAAAGAGGACTTGGGTGCTCGTCCTGCGGTGAGGAGGCAGCAGGGACTGAGGACATAGCACTGGTAACCACACAAAGTGTAATGCATTCAGGTCTGCTTCACTCCATTACTACTGAGATTGACAAATTGGAGAGAGTTCAGGAGAAAAAAAACTTACAAGAGAGCTTGAGGGATTGACTTATGAGGGAAGACCGAAAGAGCTGAATATGGATAACTTGGCTTAAAGGATGACAAATGGGGTGGTTGAGATATAAATCTACAAATATTTGAAGGGTGTAAACACCAAGGCTATGAAGAATTATTTAGAGTGGTACAATGGGGTGTAACTAGAAGTAATGGGATGAAATTTAAGAGAAGGCAAATTTCAGTTGACTAATGGGAGAAGCTTTTTGACAGTGTGATGTATTAGGCCACGGAATGCTCTTCCAGCAGTAGTCCTACTGCTCACTACTTAGGGCACAACCCTGTTTATTAAGAAGCCAGAGTTTTCCAGAGTCTTTATTAAAAACAGTTTCAAATCATGCCTTTTGGGTTTTATGTATTTGATGTGGAGGCATGCAAGCTATACGCCAAAACTGTCCTGCCTCAAAGCACTCAGACTGTGTCTGGGTGTGAAGTAGCCTCTCTTGGTATCGCAGCAGAGGAGGAGAGGGCAAGGGTCCGAGCAGCCCCTCGAGCCCCAGCTCAGCCCAGATGGCCCTTCTGGCATGGCGAGTTCAACTGGGTCGGTAGCGTCCACTCTTTGATCAGGACCTCCTTTCACCTCCCGCACTTCTCCCTGTCCAGGGGTTGCAATATTACCATTTCAGATTAGTTCAGTTATGGTGTCTGGAATAGACATCAAAGTTAGACAGCAACTCTGTGTAAAAACCAAGAAATCTCCCACTTCGCTTCAAAGAAATCAGGACAAACAGGTTCCCATTGATGCACATGGTCTATGGTCTTTCATAAATCCACAATACTGTACCTTAACTTTTTCTTTAGAAACTCCCATTTCTTCTCCTGCTTTTCAGTTCACTTGAAATGCAAACTAAGGTCAAAGGACCACTCTCCTACTGGCAGAACACACTGCATTGTCTGTCATTTTAAAACGTCCTCCACAGTAACTGAGGAAATGTTCATTTCTCTACTCGTTATGCCTAGCAGTGACTCTCTCGAATGCATTTTGCTTTTCCTTATCTTGAAAGGCTAAATTAGAAAATTAGGTAAACTGGATGCGCAAATCAAGTTAGAGCATCTCAACTAAAATGGTAGTTTATCTTCGGCGTGGGGAAGATGGCAGATTCATGTAATTAGAGAAACAAATGCAGCTGTAGCACTTAGCATACACTGGCAACTCAGCTATACTGTCGAGAGGGAGGACAGAAAACTTTAAAGCATTGGCATGCTTGGAGCATAAATGAGACAAGAGCTGAAAGTGTCTTTTATAATTGTTCTTAAATGTGTTTTGTATTGCTCATGCTGTCCCTGAAGAGGTCTGCGTCTGTTTGCTCCAGGGAAATTTCTAAATTATATCCTCTCTCGGTCTATGGGAAGAAAGAACCGCTGAGGGGTTGCATTCTCCTCCGGATTTGGACGAATATTTTCTTTGCTGAAAAATGCAGTCTTGGTCTCCTCAGAACTGGATTAATTTGGTGAAGTAGTTTCATAGGGAATTTTGTGTGAGGGGAGATGTCAAAACTATTGTGTCTTTATTGCAGACCTTACCGTCACTGAGGGCTGTGGTGAGAGCACACTTCTGGATAGGACAGCTTTGCTTTGAACCACTTTTCATGTCTGGGTCAAGGGTGGATGTGTGCTCAGACCCCCTCGTTCCAGGAGAGCAGCATAACCACTAAGCTGCCTCAGGTTTGCCACCTTGATCTGAGTGGTTTCCTTTCAGCAGAAATAAATCATTTATGTCTCTATGACTCCAGAATTCTTGTTTTTTTAAATTGTTTGGTTTCACGACTGTGCAGGAGTATCAATTATTCTCTCTACCTTATTTCTTAGGTCACTTTAAAAATGAATTTTAATTATGAACCTGAGGGTCACTAATAACATCTGTAGGAGACGTCACTGGGTTTTTTTTTCTGGAGTTTGATTCATAATGCTTTTACACCTCTACTGGTAGATTTGGGCCCTACTGATCTTCAAGGCAGACTTTCCAGCCATACACTCCTCACAAAGAGGACGGGGCAAATGTGGTCAGGTTTCTTTTAAGTGTTGCTGCAAACTCTTCTGAACCCCCTTAGTGACATTTGTCTTTGCAAAGCCATGGCTTGGAGAACACCGAGGGAAGTGTTTGGGGATCATGAATGAGGGCTTGTGGGAAAGGGCACCTCAGAATAAACTGCAGCAAATTTGGGGTCACCATAGCAGTCCGGGCTACTTTCTTTGATGGAGGTGGTCTTGGAGCATCCTTGCAAAATTTCGATGTGTACCTGCAGCTTCCTGTCCTTCCTCTACCTCCTTGCAGGTGTGTCTGTACCACCCAGTTCCAGGCTGGTATTTTAGAACTAATCCTTCACAGCAGGGCTGGATTATGACCTGAATCATTTGGAGCATTTCCACCTTGTTAATCTGCAGCTGAAGGGCTAGGGAGATGGGTGGGAACCACAAAGTCGCAGCAGGAACTGTAGAAATTCAGCTCCCAGAGGCCAAGCTTGCAAGAGCCAACCCGTACAGCATGGCAGACTATAAGACACAGTAAGTATACTTTAATAAGAAAGGCAGAAAGTTGCCTTCTGTCCTTATCTGTTGAGGGCAATGAAAAATCTTGAGCCAGCTTGTGCAGTGAAAGGATTAATTTGTTAAGGGTGTTGGACCTGTGTGGATGTTTGATTAATAAAGCAGTGGGTTATCTTCTTACATTTCCCCATAGCAACTGCAAAAGGGTTTCAGAGGTGCATGGCCTTTCCCACTCTCTTTTTGCTGTGAAATGGATGTTTTGCTGACTGTCCCTCAAAACTGTAGACCAGCACACAAACCCACCTTCTGGCAGGACATGAAGAGAAGCTCAAATTATGGGATCAGCCTGAGTACAAGGAACATACCCTTCTTTTTCTTCTACCGTATGGGAAAACAGGCAAATGTGTGTCTGTGAAAGCCACACTGTGGAATCGGATTATTTTGACTCAGAATACATTATTCATTTTCTTTAGCAGCATTTAAAGTCTGGAGAGGTTTTAGCCAATTGTACTGGATGGTTGAACAGTTTCTCTGCTGTCTTGTGTCTTTTCCTGGGCTGTTATCCTCCATTACTCCCATACAAGTGCCCTGCCTTTATCTCCTGTAAATCCAGCACCTAGGGCCTCTGAGAGTGAAAGTTTATAACATTTGTTTAGCTTTTGGTAGAAATCTCTTCCAGCTTCCAAAGACAGCTTTTTAGTTCAGTCTGCTGAGTTGTAAACTTTCAATAGGAGAAATACCCTGGATTCAGCTAATGGCTTCAGGCCCCCAAGTGCTGCTGGTGTGCTATAGCTCAGTGTCCTTGCAACTCCATGTAGAAACCATGTGCTACCTCTGATTCTGAGTTTAAGCACTCCACACAAGTGGATTTAGGCATTCTATACTCGCAGTATATACTAACAGTACCTATTTTTGTTTATGTATAAATAAGAAGTCTCTCCGCAAGATCCACTGGAGGCCAAGCTTGGGGTTTAAAAAGGAATAAATAAGCAATGGAAGACTTATTCTGTCATAAGATGCATTGTGTCAACAGAAGTTTATTTTATTTACCTGTTAGAGTAGGAAATGCTCTGACTTGTTACAGTTTGTTATTGCTTCCTGTTTTGTTGGGTGCAAACATGGCTCTCAGTCACTTATGTGTTCTGTTTTCCCAGGAAAAAAAATTATATCGTCTTCTTTTTGCAGTTATTGTCCTTGGCAAAAGTTAGTATTTTATTTATTGTTAGCTGCCATAGGATATAGATGAACTAACTCACCCTTGGAGGTACATAGTTCACTCATTTACTTTGCACATTTGTTAAAAAACAATTGAGGAGGTAGCACCAGCCGTAGGTGATGGAAGTTTTTTTTTCCTCATTGCATTCTCATTTCACAGCAAATCCAGATCAGTAGTCACTGAAGGTTGTGAGAACTAAGGGCTGTTTGTTCTGCCCATCAATACCCACACAAGTACTTTCCAACCATGCTTAAAAAAAAAAATGACTGAGCGTTATATGCCAGAGGCACATGTTAAGAAGCTGAATCACAGATGGACAGTTGGGGGTGTGAGGCCACCTGATAATAGAATCTGGGTCTGGGGACCCTTGGCTCCCTGTGCTGGGAATCAGACTGCTGCTTCACGATGCTCTGTGCATTGAGTTGCCTTTGAGGTCAGATTTGTGGTGACTGATGGTCCCCACCTGGGTCCCACATGTCCTGCAGAACTTGGAGATTTGCATTGCTTAAGGTCTTGGCCATCAACCAGCATTGCAGGATACTGTATTCTAATGCCAAACAAATTTCCCAGGATTTATTGGGATGTTCAGAAAAATCAGCTGTCTTTGCAGTACATCCACCCTGGATGAATGATTTCTTGTCACTTTTCTCTGACAATATGGAAAACTGAATGGCCGTGACTCTGAGCTATGTCCTCAGCGTCTCACTCGTGAGGGCCAGGGGGAAAGGACAGTGCTGGGCTCTGTCGGTCTGTGCCGTAAGTGCAGCTCCAGCCCCTCTAAGTTAACATCGGATGAGTGAGTGACAGGGCAGGTTTAGCAATGTCCTGGCAGATTGCTGACGAGGTCATACAGCCTAGTGCTGGGCTGCCTTGGACTGGATAGCCCCAGCCTGGAGGTGTCTGACATGGTCTGTTCACAGCACAGACATGTCTGCAAATGACTTCCAGAGCTGCCAGGCTGGGGACTTTCACTAGGCTAAAACTCCCTTGGAAATGTAGAAATGAAGATCGGATAATTAGCAACCAACCAGTGCTGGTCCCCTGAATTGGTCTTCCTTTCTTATGGTTTTCACCCATAAATCCTGATAGCTGTTGGAGGGGCGTGCGTGCATGTGAGTGGGGAGAGGAGGAGAGGACTACTGGTGTTGATCAAACTGGATTTTAAACTCTGGTTTGTGTTGAGCCAGAAGGACTTAATCATATATGTTTAACAAGCGGCGAAAAGCAACATGGGACTTGGGTAGACCATGTGTATAACTGCTGCTTGGGGTGATTGAGAGCTGCCGAACCAGGCTTTAGATTTTGGAGATGTGGTACAGACACAGAACTGTGCTGGTGTCCCTAAACTTTCCTGGTTTTGAATAACATTTTTCTAGCTGAGGTTTTGCAAGTATGAAGCCTGAAGCCAGCATAAGGAAACTTTATGATGTGAAAATTGAGTTTTCTCTAGTAAGCTGCAGTTTGTCAAAACAACAGCACACATTCCAGTTGGGCTACATTTTGGCAGGATGCAAAGATTTCATATCTCCCTTTGAATATCTGAAGAAAATGGAAACCTGGCATCTTAGTGCTGCATGGATTTCTACACATCCCTTTCACAGCTGGGATAAGCTACTCTGCTTTATCACACATTTCCCTTGTGTTATGAATCACCACCTTCTCTCCAGGCAGTTCACATGAAGGATTCTTCAGTCTTTGGAAGCTCATGTGTTTGGCTATGGGGAGTGAAAAAAGGTTGTAAAGGGACTTGCCCAAGGATAAGATGGATCTCAAATTTGGTTGTCTGACAGGAAAGGAATTGTCATATAATTGGAGCTGGTGCTAACTGATATTTCTGCTTTGGGGGCAAATATTTTGGGAAAATTCACTCTGTTTCCCAACAAAGCTCTTAAAAGTGTCTCACGGAAAGGAAATTCCATACGTTTCTTTGCTCTGGAAGCAAAAAAAAGAACTGGTTTTAGCTGATTATTCCAAAATGAAAGAGAGCAGCTGTCTGCTCTGACTCCCAGAACAGGGGGCTTAAAACCCCCCTAAGCTTCGTGTAGACCTTGGACTCATGGAACTCACAAGCTTTCTGGTCCTGCCAGCAGGCTGTGATGGGTGTCTGTGCTCCCAGTTGCAGAAGGCAGTCCACGAGGTGGGGCTGCCTGGGAACAGAAGAAGCTGGAGGCTTCGAATGTCTGCCCAGACAGCTGCTGAGAAATTAGGCAGTTTTCTGACCCGCTCTACCAGTGGTTAGCTCAAACTGATGCACAGCCACAGACATTTCCAGTGTAGACAACCTAATGTTTTCCGTTGGAAGCGTCTTGTGACAGGAGGCTCTTGCCCTCTGTTACGTGCGTGTTGGTGTGTATGCGATGTGTAGCGTATTGCTAATAAGGTTGTGCAAAGCCATTAAGGTTTGGAGTCTTGCTGGAGCAGAGCTCGGACGGGGAAGCTACTCGGTAGTTCACCGCTTGGGCAGGAGCTGAGTGGAGATGCCCAAGCAGTTGTCAGTAGGTAGTCAATAAACCAGGAATGTCCGAGTTATTCCCTTTCTGCTTTGCAGCCTCAGTATTTTAGAGCTCTCCCTATTATGAAACTTGCCCCTGTGTGAATTTACTTACAGCTGTAAGAACGATTTAGTTCCCTTCATTAGTGATGAAGAAAAGGTACGTAATAAAAAAGAAAGGATAATACATCACCTCATGTATTTTGTTCCTGGGCTTGGTGCATACAGGGCACTTTAAAGTATTAGTTGTTTCCAGCTATAGTAGACATACTGTTGTGTGTTTTGGAAATCCTAACTGTCTAAGTAATAGGAGACCTCGGCCATACGCTACACTGTTCAACCTTTGCTGAGAAGTATGGAGAAACTGGTTTGCTCTGTGTGTGTTTCTGTGAATTATGGGCTGTGCAGATCGGCGAAGTGCAAATTAGCAGTCCTCTACTGTCCTGTCATATCTCGACTCACAAGAACAGAGTTCAGAAGTTCATTGCTCGGGGGAGGGAAAAAAAAAGAATTAAGAAAGTTTGCTCTGACTTACTTGCGCTTTTATGAAGACTGTCTGGAGCTGCATAACCCCTAGTGAACTTGTATCCTCCACCCCAGCTGCAGCCTTTCAGCTCCAACAAAGCCCACTCACTAAATCCAGGAAGCCGAGCGGCGCGTGGGTGAGCGACTGAGTCCACATTCACACCCTGCCTGCTGTCCCTCCTCCCCAGCCACTGCCCTCCGAGCCTGAGAGCAAAACCCTCCGCATGTGTGCGTGGAAAAACTAATTCCTTACCAACCGCGGAAAACTGCACTTTCCGTTGAGTTTTTCCAGCAGCGCAGCTTTTTAGAAACCACAATAAAAACGGCGGGCTGCAGGATTTTTATTCTTTGCATACTTCACTGCACAAAAAGGGGCGCCAAATGTTTTTCTGGAAGCAGGATTTCCAGCCATGCGCGATGATTTAGGAGGGTGAGAATATCAGTTTTCAAGAAAGTTTCATTTGGAAAACTTTGATATTTACTTGAGACACCACTGATCTATTTCCTCCACTTTGATTACTCCGCTTCCATATACATTTAGCCACTGACTGTTGTTCTTTTACCCTCCAAAAATCTGTTTTGATGCCCTAAATATCATCATCTTTGTTATGCTAACACGGGATATACAGCGGCTTCCAGAGAGAGAGATAAAAGCAGTGTTGTTTTACGGATCCTACGCAGTGTACTTTGCAGGAACTTTAAAAATACTTTGCACAGTGCTCCTTAGTGGGATAAATGTTCTTTGTGACCATTTAAAAAACATGAACCAAGTAATATTAACAAAGATGAGTAAGCACAGATTTGTTCATTTCACAGGTGAAGAAACAAAGCTCTGTAACACTTCGTTGTTGGTACAGGGTCTGGTCAAGGGTAGAAAGTATGAGGTTCAACCCGCAGGGCTATCACTTCCATGTGTCATGGTGACCCCAGTTTGAGGGGAATGAAAATTTAAAGTGACTAAGAACAGAAATAGTTATTTAGTAGTTTAGTCAGTAGTCTTTGCTGTTTGTGTGATGTGACATGCTTAGGAGATGTGTTTAAGTGACATGGTTTTCTGTCATTGGGGCAAAAAAACCACCCAGAACCTCAACTACCCCTGCAGAAGCTGTGATCTTTTGGATTAGGGAACTTCATGTTTTAAACAGAAAAGTTTAGATTCTGTGATGCTCAAAGACCAGAAATTTCCTTGGGAACTGCCAGCTCTACTGCCTGAAGTGAAGAGACTGGGCTGATGGGCTGATGGGCCAATGGGCAGAAGGTCCCTGAAGGAGCAGCTATCGACCTGAAGGAGCAGCTATTGAGGAGGAATGCCTTATCGACCCTGTGAATTCCCTGAAAGCAGGGAATGTGGCTATGTGAAGGTCCCGCTACCTAGTTTGCAGCTTTTGTTAAAACCAGTGGTTAGTGGTTTAATAAATAATAAAGCTCATGAGGAGAGCTTAATGCAGATTGGTTAGAGCTTTGCACATCTCCTGCTGCCTGGTGGCCTCTCCTGGGAGGCAGAGGACTTTCAGACTCACTGCACTTGGGGATGCTCTTGGTCAGTGGCAGTTTCTTAGGGACAGGGTCAGGAGGGGACTCGGAGACCACATGCCCTGTCTGGAAAGAATCACGAGCCCCCCATTGCAAAAACCGACCTTTGAGAGGCTGAAAAGTTGTCCTAGGTGCGTTGTGGAGGCACATTCATGGGCTTTTCTGGCCTGTCTGCTTGCACCAGGGTTTCCTGGTCTCTGCTGCTCGTGTGAGAGGACATATTTAGGACTTTTTTCTCTGCAAGGTGTTGGTCAAAGGCAACTTAAACTGATCCAGCTGTTACAGTCCTGTTTCCATCTTACCCTTCTGGCATTCATGTGGTCACACAATATGCACATTCAGATGCTGAAAACTGATCTTCTCTTTTTTCTTTTTTTTTTTTTTTCCCCCTCTCTTACCAGAATCAGGTTTTAGGCTGTATCAGTTCTGTGAACTGATTGACACTGTAATTGCATTCATGTGAGTGCAAGAAAAAGGGAAGGAAGACGGGAACAGGAGGGACAATGGGATCACAGCATTCCAGGCTCAGTTTGGTGTAAGCTGCCTCTCTGGCTGCTGGGACAGGCTGCATTTGTAGTGGCTGCTGGGGCATAAATTCAAAGATAATGGGTGCAGGAGAGTACAGCAAATAAATCCATTGATTGACCCTCCGGGCCACTGGAGGTGATCCTGTATGTCAGCTGCCGTACAATCTAAATAATACTGTCTCTTAGACTTTTTATTTTGTTTTATTTTAATCAGTTGGCCTTGCAGTGATTTCACTCTGTCATCCACACTTTGTCTTGCTTCTGTAGTGTGATACTGCTGCTATCGCTGACTGAGATTATGCTGCAGCTGGAGCTAAACCACTCATCGAGCAGCTCCAGAAGGAGAGCTGGTCCCCAGGGGCTGGTCTGAGCAGATGTACACCAAAAGTTTTGCAGCCTGCAAATGTCAGACTGATGTTTTTCCTTCTTCTGACTGGACTTGTCTACATCCCTGTAACTGTAGGTACAGCTGCTTTTTCAGTTGCCTACAGCATCAGGACACAGACTTTGGACTTCAGTGATACAGCTGGGTGGTTTTTCTCCCTACCATTTGTACCAGCATCCAGGGACACAGACTGACTGTCCCAGTATAGCCTGCTTGTGAGTTACTCCCTGCATGCTTTTAGCTCTGGTTCAGCCATGTGTTCCAGCATGCTTGCCAGTAAACTGGAATCATCTGTCTTGCAAATGGTCTCATCTTTAAGTAGAAAATCTTTAATGTCTGTAGTGTCACACGTGGATGCCAGAGTTTGCGGCTCTGTAGTGTAAGTTCTGTTGCCTTTCTGGTTTTAGGCGTAAAGTTCTAAAAAATAATCTCTTGAGCCTCAGGATAACAGTACCCATTGAACCCTGCTAGCAGATGTTCCATGGATTAATTCTGGCCAAAAAAGTCCCATTTATTCATATTTTTCCCCAGTGAAACACTGAAAGAGGTTTTCAGTTCACTTTCTCATCTTTGTCCCCCAAGGCCAGCTGTATGTGGAGGCTCTATTTTTGTTTTTACTGTCTCTGTGCAAGTGTTAATTTTTTTTCTTTTTGTGCTGTCCTGAAGTCCAGTATCCTGAGCCCGTTTGTGTCAAGCATTACCTTTTTTTCTATTAGTCACATATTCTTCTCAGCGGTAGGTTTTGCTGCCTGGATACTGCCACCGAGTTTCATATATATCGTGTGCTGGGTAACATGGAGAGAGGAGCGTTGTGATTCCAAACTGCAACCCTTTCCTGATGAAAGCACTCTATGGGAATGCTGCAACTGCAGCCAGTGAAGAAACCCTGTAGGCTTCTTTGTGTACCCTGCAGATCTCTCTCTTCCTTGTTCATCCTGTGTTACGGGAGCCTACCTTGCTCCAGACTTGGAAGGAACCATGTCTACGGGAAGGACCTTGAGCAAGTTCTTTACAAATAACACCCTTAGACATTTTTCTGATGTTACGGGAACCAGAAAAGCATGACCATGATTCAGCTCAGGGGGTTGTGGAAGAGGCAAAGTCTTTGAGATTAACAGGAACTGCCCTGGAAGAGATGTAGCCCAAGGCTAGATGGACTACAGGTCTCCTGTTCCCCATGTCATTTCTCTAAGTTGTTCTTATATGTTGTAGCATCAGGAAAGCATGCTGTTTCTTTCCAGAGAACAAAACCCCCAAATCTTCGAGGTACTGTGTAGACAAAGCTCATCGAGGTGTGCAGAGAAGACTATTAATGAAATAAAACAGCTTCATGAGAAGCAACACTTGGTGCTTTGTCTGCGAAGGAATCGGTCTTTCATGAAAGATTTCATGTTCCCCCGATTTATTTATTTATTTTGCATTGAATGAGCAAGATTGTTTAAAAAGGGTGATGGGAAAGGTCACTGGGGAAAGGCCCCCTCCTCTACTCACTCATCAATTCTTATAACATTAAAAAAATTAATTTAAATTGCTACTTTCCTCAAAATGAAATGTAAAGCTTTCACAGTTCTGTTGTTTAATTTCCCAACTGGATATGAAATTAAGGAAATTGTAATTGTTTGACCTATCGCATCAGGGAGTCTAGGTATTTTTTCTTCTGTTTCACAGGAGTACATCTATATGAGAATAATGGCTTCCCCAGAGGCTCCATTTCTTGTAAAATACGATCTAATGAATTAAAATATATCTCTTCTTGTTGGTGCTTTTGCGTGCTGTGACCTGCCGTGGGTTTGAGTTTCGGGTGCTCCCATTGAATTGTCTGAAGGCTCTCGGCACACTTCCTCCTGGTGAATTGTTCTTCCTGAAGTTTGTCCATTGATTACATCCTCTGGATTGGGTTGGCTGTCTGTCTTACACGGTTCACTAAGTTTTCCTCACTAAGCATTGCTAATGTGCCTTCCATAAAGTTGCAGCTTTTTGAGCTTTGATCCAGGAACCTTTCCAAATTCAGCAAGAACAACTAAAGAAGCAGGACTTTTTTTTTTTTTTTCTCTTCTCCCCCTCCTCACTTTGTATCCTTTGTTACTGAAGAGGGCTGCACATATTTAATACCATTTAAAGCCAGACAAAAAACCCTCTCTTTTGGTGATTTCTCCAAAATACCAGCTGATTATTGTTGGCAAGGACATCACACTGGAAAGGACTAGCTGTTCTGCGTGGTTTTGAGGCCAGAAGACTGCTGAGCTTGTCCCTGGTGGCTGGGTGGAGCTCGTTGGGTACCTGCCCAAGAGCCACGGGATCCCCATGCAGCAGGTGGGCCTCTCTTGGGGGGTAAAATAGGTTGACACCAAAGAATGAAGCTCCTCTCCACTGAAGGGTCAAAAAAAATACACTGAATATCGCTGAGGAAGCAGCAAACATTGGTCTTAAGATCTCTCTACTCTGTAAGTCTGACCAGATGCATATGAGGTTTTTCAGGGCATCTAATATACTTTTAGAGAATAGCTAGACATGTCAGTGTGTGGGGTAGGGATGCATTCATTTTGAGGGGTCTTGCAGTGAAGTTTTTGTCCTGAAGTCAGCACTTGGAGAGGTTTCCCATGTGATAGGATTGGAGGCTGAGCTGACCTGCCACCAGAGAAAGGAAATTTTGCTCTTAAAAAGTGAGCACAGGTCAGCCTCACTGATATAGTTAGCTCTCAGCGATTGTAAGCAAAGATGAGTTCAATGGGATCCATGATCTCTCGCTTTGCCCTGATTTCCCAAACAGGCCACACAAGTGGCCTTGCGCACACCCACGGCAGCTGGTAAAACAGCTCCTCTTGAGCAATGGGAAGAAGTTGGCAGGACTGTTAGGATGGTTTTGCCAGGAGTTCGTGGCAGAGACAGTGACTTTGTTGAGGCCACGGAAGAGTTGGTGTGTAGACCGGATTAGAAGTCGGGAACCGCTTTGCCACATTTTAGGCATTAGAAGCTCTGGCTTATGTAGCATGAATACCTGGGTTTTTAATATGTAAAAATTGTCATATTTCTTTCCCTCTTTCTCCAAACCCTGTTGCTCTAACAGGAGGAGAGCTTTCCAGCTTGCCCCAGAGTGGCAGAAAGCAGAGTTGACCATGCCTTGGGGCAACCCCCTCCTTCCCAGGTGGGCAGAGGAGACCCTGCAGCCGTGGGAGCAGGGGTAAGGCAGGGCCTGCTCCGCTCCCCACCGCGCTGCCAGGCTGCGTCAGCACACGAGCGGTGACGGCGGCGAAGGCAGCGGCAGCCCTGCCTGCGGCGGGCAGGCAGCTGCGAGGCAGGCAGCGGCAGCCAGCTCGCTGACAGCACGGCTCTGGCACCGCGAAGAATCGAGCCCTTTGTATTTAGCCATCCAGACCTAACACACTGACATGGTCGTCATCAGATACAGTTGACACATGTTTAAATGGTGTATCTCACCGCTTTGAACAAGCGGGAATGTGTTCTTGGACTGCTTTGCTCTCCGGATTTCTACGGAGTTTCCCACTGTCCATTTTCCATAGTTACTTACAGCAATTAACTGGAATCCAGGGCTGCAGCGGCTGCACGCATAGTCTCTCAAACCACACCTGTGGCTTTTTTGTGTCACATATAATTCATTACTGAGTGACGCTTCCTGCCTTGTCATCTTTAGTCCTAGATGAATGAATGGTGTAGCTAAATCAGCTTAGCGCCGAACTAAAGCGGTGGTTCATGTCAGCTGTGGCTCTTGCACAAGTCGTGCAGAAACTTATTTGTGTTGGTACGGCTGGGAGTTTGCTGGAGGCTCCAGCTCTTTTGATATCGGATCCGCTCACAGCTTGCATGTCCTGCCTCAGCTTTATTTTCCCTTCCAGAGGCATAGATACTGCATGAATCACTGTGTCTTTGCAGAGGCTCCAACGGGCAAAGGTATTTGTGCAGAAACCTCACGGGGCTGTAATGGTTTTGTGACAGCTAAATGAAGACCAAATAATGTGATATGATGAAAGGTATGCTCAGCAGTCTGATTCCGCATCTGAAGTTTTTATGCGTTTATCTTTACAGTGAGCTGAAAAATGTTTGAAACATTCGAAACAAGAATTGCCTCAAGTCCCGGTTAGTAGCAGACAGAAGTACACAGAGGAAAACCTGTACGTAATTATATATTAATATGCAGAAAACTGAACAGCGATTTTAAAAAATTACATCCTGTTATTTCAGCATATTTGAAAACATTCAGGAAGCTTACACACAAATTTTATACGGGCGCTGTACACGGAGAGGCCTGTGCTTTATGCGATAGATCAGGGTACATTCCAGTGAACAGGCTGTCTCTGCTTTGGTCTTTAGTTACGCTGAGATAGAAAACATCTGATAACCTTTAAAGAAATATTGCAGTCTTTTGTAAATTAGGCTGGGGTTTTGTTTCCAGATTTGGATTGTTTTGTGAAAGGAAAGATGTTGCTGATCATCTTGTTTGAAAGTTAAATATTGCTCCAGTGAAATGTTTTGCGTTTTATTTTGTTTTGTTTTTAAAGAAGGAAGTAATATTTTTAATTCATGTTTCAGCTTGTTCATCATCCGTTGCACCTTTGATACATGTTCTCTCACATTACTTCATCTGTAGCTGAGATCACTTTTTTAGCAAAAAGACACAGTGATAAACCCGGCAGCTTCCCTGCAGCTTGGTGACAGGAGCTTTGGCATAGACACTCTGAAACTGGTTGACACTAAACATTTCAAACAGCCGCAGCAGTGGGTCCTTAGCTACCTGGATGATCTTCCAGAGCGTGAAGATTTGTCAACTCCACTTGTGTAGAATCACAAAATCCTAGAGATTTTGAGAGAGACCGGGGCGGGGGGAGGGCTCTAGTCTAGCCTGAAGCCCCAGTGGGGACTGCCATGAACACCAGGTCAAGTTGGCCATAGCTTGTCTAGTGGAGTCTTGAAAACCTCCAGGGACAGAGGTGCCGCAGCCTCTTGGAGTGGGCGGTTCCAGCACTGCACGGCCCTCCTAGAGAAAAAGCTTTTCTGAATGTCCAGCCTGAACTTCCCAGGCTGTGTTACACCATTTGCCACTATCACGAAGGGTTTGGCTCCATCAGAGCTACAGCTGCAGACTCTGGTGCTAGGTCGTGTGTGCATGCTCTTTTTCACTTTTAATCTAAACTTTGATAATGAAGAAGCAGTTAGATTGTCTGTATTAAAGGTAAAACCAGATTAGGTTTATAAAATTTTTATGAAATTTTAGTAATTTCACTGTGGCTATATCACGCCTATAACTTCATAGCACTGTAAGACTGTGACCATACTGTTATTATGACTACTATTATTATCATCATCACTATCTCTATACCTGATACGAACATACCATTTCAGGTTGTTATCCCATTTTTGGCAGCAGAAAGAAACATTTTTTATGACTGGGCAGAGCTGCATACTGGTGGGGGAATGAGTTGGATTCTGCTATTACTTTAGCATCATCAGCAAAATGATCATGTGCTGTAAATTTACATTATAATTATGATGTCAGTCAGAAACAATATAACTTGATTTTCAGGTTGACAGAGAATGTGCCCTGGGAATTTAGAGGGAATATACTTGTCTTCTTTGGAAGCTGAATAAGTCTTAACAGACATATTTCAACAGTATGTATGTAGTTCAATGACGTAATATTCAGCAAGTATTTTCCAATTAGCCCAAGTTTTAAGGCCAGGCATTTCATTTTTAGTTCCTGTTTTATTTACTTGTCACAAATGAACTCAGGATTCTGCACCTTTTTTTTTTTTAAATATAACTTGCACCCTACACACCTACAACAATACTCATGGGGTTTTTTTTCTCTTTTGTCTAAGATGTGATTTATTCATTCAAGTAAGCAGGTTGTAGATAACCTGAATCTTGAGAAATGAATAATGGAGGAAAAGCTCTGTTTTCAACACTTCGTTTGAGACAGAAGTCAGTATTTTCGAAAGAGTGTAGTGAACCGGCTTCTGGGCTTAAAGGACACTCTGAAACACCTCGTATGTGCAGGGATGGCCTAGTACCTAACTCCTCCTGGCCATATAATTTCTTTGAAACATTTTGTCGTGGACTTCCAAAATCCTCCACTTGTGAATGATGGTAATGCCTGAGTCCCACTTTGTCCCTGTTAGAGAAGGTACCCAAAGCCGTATAGTACCCCAGCTGCTACTCAAAATCACCTGGAGGGGGTTATTCCTCTTCAAAACCAATCTTTGTACCTCTAGTGACTGAGAGCTTCAGAAGGGCTTTGTCTTCAAGATCTTTCTGGTTCTTCGGAACGAAGACCCCTCTCTGTCCTGCTCAGGGTTTTAGGGGTTCTGCAGGATGGCTTTAAGGAGGTGGTGAAAGCAAAGGGCGTAGTAATGTGGAGAAGGATGCTGTCTCTCACACCACAGTGGGTATGTGAGCACATCTACTGTGACATGAAGCAACAGCTCTTCCAACAGTAGCTGGTTTTGCTTCTGGTTGTGCTAGTGTGTGATACCAGTCAGCTGCTCTGTGAACAAACAGCAGCCACTGGAGCTGAGCATCCTGACTGTGCAGCAGCATGGTTCTGTGAATTTGCTTTCTTACCTTCCTGCCTCTCTCCTCCCCTTCCCCCTCAGTTTCTACTACACTTTTCTCTTGTAGACGGCAATGTAGGGCCAGGCTGCTTTTCATTTCCATCACTTTTCCCTGCTGTGACTGAATCTGTTGCAATTAAATTTTAATTGAGATGCACACTGCTTAAATAGACACAAGACAGCTACAGCTATTGCTAATTAATTTTCTTCCAAAATGACAACACTTAATAATTATATTCCATGTCACTTACATTATTTATACAAGTTTAACTTTGGGATTTTTTTTTAAAGACACGTCAGCTGTGAAAGTGCTTTATGGTGTTAATCTCCTGTAAGGCAATTGTGATTAACTTGAGAAGTGGAAGTATGTTTATGGTGCATTTAGTAAAATAGCTTTGTGAGTTGCAAGAAAGACTGGGATGTTTCTATGAAAAGGTAGTAGTGTTTCTAGTTACAACATTTAAATCTAGATAAGCCTAAATGATAATAATTTGTGCTTCTGTAGCATCTTTGATTTGAGGATCACACAGTGCTTTCCACCTATGAACGAACAAGCTCATACCTTATGGCAGATTCCTCCCCAGTTTCTCACTTCACCTTGCATAGCACAAAGAGATCATCTGCTGCCTAAGCTTGCAAAATTCCTTGCCCTCTGCTACCTTGCTCTAATACCAGGCAAAGAAAATGACCTTTTCATATTTTAGTCTGAAGAATCCATCACTGGTTGCTGTCAGACAGGGTGTTGGATGAGCAGGACCATTTGTCTGTTGCGGCGTGACAGTCCTCAGGCAGCACTGTGACAATTTGGGGAGTCTGTCTGTACAAGAATAAGTAGTTGCTGCATCATGGGATGACTTGCTGTTTGCAGAGGCGTGCATCATCAACCTCGGAACTTCAAATGTTCACCAAACAGGTAGAAACTTCTTGGGACAGCTGTGAGTGGAATTTTTCCAGCTTTTCCTGTGGGGGTGCACAACTGTGATGCTTCTTTTGCAGAACAAAGGAGCCGGCTACGGAAGGTGAGAAGCATCAGCCTTGGGGATTTACTGGCAGATCTGGAAGCTTTAGGAAGAACTAGAGTATCAGAAGGCATTTCTATTTTTCTCAGCAAGGGTCCTGTCTAAGGTGAAAGTTAAAGCTGGAAGATACAGCAGAGGGATTCTGTGGGTCAGAGAAATAGGTGTGGGAGGGAGGGACACGTAAGACTATTTGATCACTCAGAGGACTCAAGACCAATAAAAGTCAAAACTAGATGAGAAAAATGACTGCAAGTACCTGGTTGTGCATATTTCCTCTGCTAGCATAAAGTAACTCTTTAGAAAGCTTACCACCTTTCTGGTCATCTCTATTATGTTTCAGTACAAAGTTACGCTGCTCTGGCAGCAGAGCTCTGGAAAAGTGTGTTTGCATTTATTAAGGATGTTGGGGATTAGCAGTGATGTTGCACAGAAGAATTAATTGGGTGTTGCAGCCCCCTTCCAAGAAGGCACAACAGAAAATTTTTCCAAGGATGGCATGAAAAGCAATTGTGCTGTGTGCTGCTGTGATCAGAGGAGGTCAAGATGTTGTGGATCTGGAGGACTGAGCAACAGGCCAAATGGAGTGTCTCAGCCAAAGGAAATTTGATTAAATGTGTTATATGGGTGTACAGTGAAACTCCCTTGTTGGATATATAGGACTATCGTATACTATTCATCTCGCATAAATTTTGGTGTCTTCTTGAAGATAGTCATTTTGATTCCTTTTGTGGTGAATATATAGCAACAAAAGTACCTTCGGAACTATTTCACTCTGTTAAGATGGATTTTAATGCAAGGCTGTCTGGTCATCTGTCTATTCTCGTGTACTGTCCTGGATGCAAAATTGCATTAAAAAAAAATCCTTTTTATTATTATGTCACTTTATTTTTTTCCTCAGCTTTGACCCTAGCAAAGCAGACTGGACAATAATTAGTTCTGTTTTGGTGTTTATTTGATTTCATGTGCACTGTTGCACAGTGACAGGGTTGGGTACTTATGGAAATGGAATCCTGTTTTTTTTAGAAGTAATGGAAACTTTTTGCACCTTTATTTTATGGCTTCTCTCTGTAGGCTGTAGATTATTCTGCTCTCCTCCTAAGCAGGTACTGCAGTTAATTGTGTACAGATTTTTGTGCTTATCATTAAAACAGCCAAGATTCTTGTGGAAGACACAGTGTCTTGGTAGCACAGGAGGGTGGGACAACAGTGCGTGCAGACCCCTTTCTCCCCATTGGGCCAGTCCTGGGAGCCAAGGGCTGCTCCATTGCACCTGACGAGACAGCAATCATTTATTCTTCTAACAAATAGTCCTCTTCCTCTGTGCGTTTTCCCTGAAGTTATTTACACATAATGTTGTTTGCTTTGAGGTCTCGCATGCACTGTAATTTGCATATGGTGCTGGAGTTGCTGACGGTTTGTTCCTTTGATTGCTGATTCTCACGGTCCTGAAATACGCCTTTAGCTGCCAGTGCAGTTGCGTAGCCGTAGGGGCCTTAACCCGAAAAGCCTCGGGTCTGGTAAAAGCTGGAAGAGCTTTGTCCGAGATGCCTAGCCTGCGTGGTTGTGTCCAGGTCCCAACCAAAAGACAGGGCAGGAGCCACGCAGCTTTGGGTCTGTTTTATATCATTGCACTGGTCAGCAAAAGGGAAGGCTTAACCGTTAATGAATGTTCACAGCTACCAGTCCTCTGCTCTCAAAATCTCAGTGGGGTGCAGTGATGAAAAGCTAACCCTGCGCGTGCTTCAGATCTGCTACATATTCAGATAAACAAAGACTATTTCTTCAATTACAAGAGTGCTAAGGGAGGACATCTAATGTTTTCTTGGTATGCCATTAATGATCTGGGGGTGGCCAACAGTTTTTGTTTTCAAAAGATACATTTTCTCTGACTATGTTTCTAATAAACTTTATATAAGTTAGCAATGAATCTGTGAAAATCTGAGTTTGCAGTGGAGATACTGGCTCCATAATAGAAAGTGTGCTGAGATGTCTCACTTGTAATGTGTGAAAGGCTGGGAAAAGCCCAAGGGGACAAAGTGGTACCAAAATGTTGGGTAGCTATGGGCGTGGCTGAAAGACAAGAAATTGTGTGGGCATCTACAGCTGGTGACATGTCCCCCAGCCTGGAGCGGGGGAGAGGCCAGTCTCCCATGTGCCTTCAGTTCTGTGAAAGTTTGGGCTCAAATGGATGACTGCAGAGATAGGAGATAAGCTATGATTAATTTCTTCAGCAGAGAAAAACCGAACTTGCTTTTCAGTCAAGCGCTAGGTTATGACAGCACTTAGGATGAATACTTGAAGAGGTGTTTCAGTATTTCTAGTGTAGGATTTTGAACGTCAAGGTGCCCTGACACTGTGTGTTATGCAGAGAGCAAGGGGGTATAAGAAATATGCTCGCTCTTTCAGTGAAGGACAAGTAGGTTATGACAAATGAGTTACACATGTGGTTATTCCCTTACTTGGGGAAAAATATAGTGTAAAGACAATTAACTGAAGAACCCTAGTATTTGTCCTAAAATCACAAAAATGGATCCTAACAGACATGTTCACAGGTTTCTGATTTTCTGACGGGATCTGATTCTTATCTTGGAGACCTGTAATAGAACAGAAACAGACAAGACAATGGTTTCGTTGGTGAAAACTAGTTAAGAATGAGACTGGGAGTGGACAGATATCTCTGCTCTGTCTGACCAAACCAATTCAAAGAATACTTCTTTAGGCCTGGACTGAAGAAAGTACATATGCATTTGCTGAAGTCTCCCTTAAGCCAATGAGATTGAAGGCATAGTATGGTGAGTTTTGAAGGGCTTTGAAAGAGGAGACAATGGTTGAGGCAAAACAAAAGAGCATGTCGTCAAAGGATGTAAAGCAAAGTGACAGGAACAAAGTGACAAGCTAGGAAAATGCTCTTTGCTCCCACATTCTGAATGGCTGTGAAATCAGCTTTGTACTCATTAGAGCCATTGTAAAGGAACTTGCTGTAAATGAAAATGAATGGCTTAGAGGCTGGTGTTTTGAGTTCAGATGTGTAGGTGAGTGGTAGGAAGCTCAAGAAAGTGCCAAACTCTGAGACATTGTGCAGAAGGAAGAGGCAGGAGTCAGAGGTGGCCAGAGGCAAAATCTTACAGTGAGGTTGGAGGAACCTGAGGGCCACCCCAGGTTTTAGACTTGAGTAACAAACAAGATGCTATCCACCTCTAAAGCAGTTGGCATCCTTTGCCACCTTCTAACCACAGCCAGACTGCTGTGAGAAGGTATTTGAGAGGCAGACTGAGGTTTCTATGTGGTTGGAGCGAATCAGGTCTGAATCAGGTCAATCTGCAAGTGAAATGTAGGAAAGATGTAGTGGAGACAAATCCCAGAGGCGACTGGGTACAGAAGATTGTATACGGCTTAGTTGTGAATGAGGAGGAAGATGGAATAAGAGTTACAGGTACAAGTGGGATTTTGTTTTTAGAGAGAGGCAGACGGAAGCAGACTGGGTTTGTTAGGAAAAAGAGCAGAAAAAAGGGAGAAATGGCAAGAAGAGCAAGAAATGACTGTGACGTGGTTTAGAAGATGGTTGTGGAGGAGAAAGGTGATTAGAAGAGAAGAGCAAATGAAACTTTAGAAGCAGGGAGGGAGTTGTAGATGGGAGGTAAAAGACTTGTTTTTTTTTCTCTAGGAACAACTCAACAAGACCACATGAGGAAAAAAAGATACATAAAATATAATTATCATCTGCGTTAATATACAACAGAATTAACGTACAATAACTACAAGGTAAATAATAACTATTACTAGCAGTACTAAAAAGCTACATATATATGTGTGTGTATGCACACATGCTCCTATAAAAGGGTTCTGTTCTGAAGAATTTATAGTAATCCTTTGCATTTTGTCTGAAATTAGATGGTATCAAGGAACAAAAGCAAACAAGGAAGAAATATTTGCAGGGTCTTCTCAGGCTAGCCTTAATGATATGAGTTTTACATAATGAAATAGTGAAAACCATCTTTTTTGTGTGTGTTGTTTAGTAGCCACAGCAGTCACTGTGCCCCAAAGTCTGGTATAGCCTCTGAATAGCTGTGGGGACCCAACCAGAGTGAGTGTAGTTTCCAGTGCTCAGTCCCTGGCCTGATTACCCCCAAACACAGTTCTTTTGCTTCAGTTGCTTCAGCTTCCCAGTTGCATACATACAACATGGTTCCTAAACCATTCCTCTGAGCCATAGCAACCTGCTGACATTTGCTAAGAGTTTACTGCTAGCTTGGGTTTTGTTCCAGTAAGTTTTGCGGACTTGAGATGTGCTGGCATGTCAGCCCAGCTTGTTTTGTATGTGAAACAGATACTACAGGGCAGTGGAGGATCAGACCTCCTTGTTTTCCCAGTCTTCTGTAGGCTCTGGAGACACCACTGAAGGGCCTCAAAAGGGAGGTTTTTACNTTAGCTTTTATAACAAAAGAATAAAATAAAATACAGTGTTCTTTCTTTCCTTTTTGATGCTGGCAGCTACTTGCCAGACCAAGAAGCCAAGTTGGTTCTTGTAGGCTACCAAGTAAAAATTGCATGATACTCTGTTGGTGGACGGTTTTATATCTGTCTCTGTCATCAAAATGCTTGCAGCACAGTAGACATAATTGCATAGTAAAGGAATGTGTACTCTGCAACATTGCCATTGGCAGGACATAAACACCTTAGAGTTTATCAGTGTTCTGGGAGAATTTTATTAGTAAGTCCTTATCAAGAAAGAAAAAAATAGAGAAGTTGGAAGGTGTAAGTTAGTTTCACTTATCAGTAGAGACAGGTATGGTAAGATTCAGTCATTATAAATGCAGATGTTTTGAAATGCGAAGGTAAGGCAAATCAACCATATATAACACGCTAATATATAGGTGCATAAGATCACAGACGATCAAGGTGCTAATCTAGTCTGACTTTCTCCATGACATCATCAGAGGACTTTTTTGTACATAAACCTATCCACATCCAGTGACAAGTCTTCGACTACAGCAGATCTTCTGGAAAAATATCTGAACAAGATGTCAGGTCTGCAGTGCTAGAGAGTGTCACCAGCCTGAATTTAGTTATCTCTGCTGAAACTGAGAGCCTTGCTTCTAATCTGAATTTCTCTAGTTTAACTTCTAGCTTTTAGTCTTTGTAATTGATATCAGTTAACTGTAATTGATTTAGCCATAGATTCTTGTAATGTCACTTAGCTCTGGGTCAAAAAGCATCTGTTATCAAAGTTTTGTTAATTACATATCTATTAATATTACTGATCAAGTCATCCTGCAAGTGCCTCTCTTTTGAGCTCTTTCCTTTTCCTCATGGATAGCGCTGGAGCCTTTGCAATTTTCATCTTTCTGCTTGAACTGTGGACACCAGAGCTGGGCATAGTGTTCCATTAACAGTCGATTCAGGGTTAAACAGACAGGCATTATAACCTTCCAAATTCTGCATAGACAAACACATTTTGCTTTAGCTGACTGGATACTGGCAACCTGCATAGAACTTGTCAGCCACTGTTTGCCCACCATAAACTTCAAGTTGTCTCCATTCAGTGTTTCTTAAAACACAGCCTTCATTTTAATCAATTGTTTTCCAGTTGTGTGGGCTTGTAAGTAGTTGCTTTAAAATACATGATCTTTGTATCTAGCCCATCTACGGACAGAGAGCAAGTCACTGGTACAAAGCGGTCGTCTTTATTTACCGTGTCTGCAGTCATTTGTCACGGACAAACTTCGTGACTCTCTGTTTGTCTCCAGTCACTGATACACAAAATGATTGTAGTTCTCCATTTGTACAAATGTTTCCACCAGATTCAGTAATACCGATCAGGACTAATTTGTGTATTAAATGAGCTATTCCACTTCTTGTTTATTACTCAGGTTCACAGCATTAGAGTCTACACAATTAAGGAATCTCTTCTCTTTGGGTCCCTTGGTACCTTGATTAATTTTAATCTTGACATCTTGATTTCTGGCTAAATGAATGCTCATTTTCACCCTTGTCTTTTGTCATTATCTCAATACCCTCCTGAATACTTCAGCCTGTCTCCTGAAAGACTTATTCCCTTCCACTGAAGTGACAGCCAGCCACATTGTACAGTCTCTTTGTAGAAGATGGACCTGCACTGCTCAAAACTGAGGGGCTCTGCCTTTCGCTGCTTACTTTACCGTTAATTTTTAGAATCATACATAGCCCTGTAACTTGAGTTGCAGCTTGCAGAAATGAGCACTGTTCAGAGTATGAATTTCATTCTCCCTCATATAAAGTTCCTTGCAAGGACTCTTGGTCGTTCTTGAATCTTTCTTCACCAGTGTGCTTGTGCCCTTGCAGACTAGGCTGCGTTGCGGTTCATGGGTACATTCCACATAGCGCTGTTCGTTCCTACTACATCGACTGTCAGATGTTTCAACGGTTTGGGGTTTGCAGATGTTTTGTTACTTGTGAGCATGAGGTTGGACTCGATGACCCCTGTGGGTCCCTTCCAATTCCGAATACTCTATGATCCTGTCAGAAATTCTTCTCCCATTCCCATCTGGATGAATTTTTCTACATTCTCCAGTTTATGAACTGCCAACCATTTTATGTGGTCTGCATCCTGCCTTCAGCTGGCAACTGTAGTCTTATAAAGCAATATGTGTTTCTATTCAGTGTGGAATAGCAGCTTGTGTGGTGTATGTGTTCAGCAGAGGAAAATGAGCCAACTGAAGTGTTGCTTTTTTGTTTTTAATTACATTCTTGTTTCCTTCCCAGGCTTCTCTTTTCTACATACTTACACGTGTGCCTCCAGAGGGAGGATTCAAAAGGCTGATGAAGTGCACTGGAATGTTTAAAAATAAACCAAAGTTTTGTAATGAAACATGTTCTGAAAGAACCCAGTTGCTATAGGGAATTTTGTGAGGATGCAGTCCTTTGCCTTCCATTGCTCAAAGTAAAGGTTTTCCTTCCTTGAGCCAAATGAGGATTTTCTTATCCAAGCTTTGGAGCCTGTTCAGTGTCATCTGGATGGACTAGTCACTACAAGACAATGTTACTCATCCCACCCCTATTAAAGCAAACCCATTAAACTTAATTTCATGTGGCTTGTGTTTGGGGTTTCATTCATGAGAGTTGAAAGTGCCCGAACTATTGCAGCACGGAAGTGAAACCCTGAGACACTTCTCCATCAGTCACCACCAGCCAAGAAAACATTCACTTCCATCTTGTCAGAAGCACTCTCAAATCTGATTTCAAGGCAGCTGTCTTCCTCCCAGCCAGATCGCTCTGTTGACCCTCACCTGCTCCATGGAACCTGCATGAACATCTCTGTTCCAAATCAGAGTTTCTGCGGCACTTGTAGTACACACAGTTTACTTTCTTAAGAACTTTTACTCATAAACCTCCTGAAATGTCAGAAGGTTAATTATTACTAATTTGGAATTAGACTCTAATTTTGTTGTAAACAGCTTAACTGCTGGGCCACCACCCTGGTCCATACTACAGTATGTGTTTAGCTGTTACCCACACGGGTGTATCTGCCAAGGACCACAGATGTTTTATCTGACGTGTTAGTTATTAAGAGTTTCTGCTCTTGTTGGAGCACGAAGACTTGATGAAGGGGTGTTTTTGGTTTCTTTTTTTTTTTTTTCTTCTTTTTTGTTTTTCTGTTCTGGTGTGCAGAGTCTTCCTAAAATGAAAACAATACTTTTTCATTAGATACATGCACACACATATAGGTAAAATCTGTCTTTTTTCCTTTTTGGAAAAAAAATCAGAAAGTTCTATCAGGAAATTGAATACTTCTTTGGATTTACATCAAAAAACCAAACTTAGATAAGTCTTTTGCCAAAGTTCTCTCTCCCTTACAACAAGAACAACCAAATAAACAAAAACCAAGTGCAGATTCATGGACAGGTTATAATGGTGACGCATCACTTTTGAGCAATTTCTGTTTACCTGGTGGCATCCTCCCATATTTTTGCAGCATGTTAACACAGAGTCTGAATGCAGGAGTGTCTTGATTATCTTCTTTGACGGTTTTTCACATGTTGGAATGCGCATAGTTAAAATTTTCTCGTGATAAGACACGTAGGATTGGCTTTGTAAAAGTACAACCACGACTGTTTTCCTGTTCCATCACAAAAGGCTCTTCCCTCCAGCCTTCACTCCTCCATCTTCACAGTCCTTCCAAAGTAAGAAACAAAGATAACTTTTAAGAGAGAAGAGGGAAAATCATGTACCCTAGCCTGCATGTCTCAGCATGGACCAATGCCGAATCTGTGTCTGGCTTTGAGCTTTTATGTCTGCTCATATGTTTTGATGGTGTATTGTAATTTTTTATAACCCAGCATCTGAAAGATAATTTCTGTTCAAGGTTTCGAGCTTGGCAACCTGAAAATATATTTGAAGTGGGGAAACGATTCAAATTTATCTGATGTTTTATAAATTGCTCTTATTTGTGAGGAAGCAGCAAAGCTAAAGTGACATTAGTGTTTGTGAAAAATATGAACAGCAGGCTAAAACCAAAGAGTGGGTGAAATGTGGGTACCTTTATTCAATATCATCGCCTTTCCAATAACCATAGCCCAGAAAGTAAATGGCTTTAGAAAGGGAAAAATCATTTGTGTTTCAATTTGGTAGCCTCAGTGTTGTCATCTGATGCCGTGGAGTGTCCTAGGATAGCCTGGCCTCTGGTTGACATTCCTGAAGGATGCATGTCTCCCGTAGGTCCTGTGCACATCTGTCAGCCCCGCCCAGGACCATCGGTCCCAGGGTGCTGGGTGCCCCTGTGCAGACACCGGCTTTGCACCCTCTCTGTCCAGGACCTGTTAGTGTCCGGGCCCTACTGGAAGGTAAGGAGTATCCAGCTGGTGAATACTAGTTCTGGAGCAGGTAGCTCAATACTTAAAGACCTTCAAGATGGTGATAATTTCTGATCATCACAACTCGCTCCACGGGCCTTGTTTGATATAAGCGGAAGGTAACTGTGGTCAGTGTTAGTGTAAGGAGAGATAGTGCTTGTGACTCTTCCTGAGGTGTATGTCACTGTTTCCCTTCATGTGCCTGGCATGATGTGAAGCAGTGGCTTGTATCCTTGTGTCTAGGTACTCCAGCTACGAAGGGTGATAGATCACGCTGGAGAGTTGCATTCATCAGAGCTGCTTGCAGGGCACATTTCTTCTGTCAGAGACCCTTGCACTTCTCCATTTTGCTTCCCTACAAGTTCCCTGAATGTTTTCTGTCTTCTCTTTCCTTTGTGCCATGCCTCTCTGCCCTGTCCCTGCTATGCTAGATGTCATGCTGTGACCTCTCTTGCCCAAGCAGGGCTATGTATCCCCGTCTCCCATGATACTAGGTCTGTCTATGGGCTCTTTCTTCCCCTTTCCCATGCCATTCTTTTCTCTCCCTTCACAGGATTTGCCATTGTCTACCTTGTGCCTGTACTTCTGTTCACTCATATTCTTCAGTAAGCTCTTACCTACTCTAGTCTCTAAGGTCACCCCTCTTTCCCCTTATTTCAGCAACTTTGCTCTCTTCCATGCTCTCCTCAATCCTCAGGATCCCTCTGCTCTTTCCACATTCAACCAATCATCCTTGCAAACATCGCTGCTTCCCTCGTACCTCCTTTCCATCATATGTTTTTCCATATTTTATCTCCTTTCTTTACCACATTGGGCAGAGTTGTACCCATTGGTGCGTGGACTATCCCTTGATCTTCTGAAACTAGATGGAGGTGATGTTCTGAAGTTATCACATTACAGAGAAATGCTCCCAAGCACCAGGCAGTCCTGGGTGCACTTTGACCCCTCACAGTAAGGCAAGAGTGTATTCTTCCTTGTGCTTTTGGTTTGCTGTTGCCATATGGAAATGGCAGATGGTGTTGATCAGGAAGTTAATCTAGAAGCGTATCTGTTTCATACCGTACGCGAAAGATTTGTTCATTAAACTTAGAACTCTAATTTAAAGCCAATTAACAGAGTGATTTGAAGAGACTTGTTGTTTTTGAAGTTCAAAAGAGATGCAAAGTCTCTGATTTCAGCCTTTGTACATTCCAGAACCTGTATAACTCTTGCAGTGTTGCCAACTCTCCTGGGGTTTTTTGCCTCTCTTTCCACCCCCCTACCCCCCCTTTTTTTCCCCCCCTCTTCATTTTTTTGAGTGATGCAACTTTTGCCACGGGCTGGAAGTGATTGGTGAAGCCTTGTGAACACCCACCCTTCCTAACGATTTTAGCCCTACATTTAGGGGTGGGTGGGCAGAAATCATGTGTCTTTCTATCCTCTTTAATGAAAGCCAGCACAGCTCCCTCCTCCCTCCCTTTGGCAGCCTGGTTTTGCTCTTCTCTAAGCAGGAGTTGGGGAAGGAGATAGAAGCTGGTATGGACCCACCACAGAAGCTTTCTCAAGCTTGGAAGGGGCAGCAGAGGTCTCCAGACAGACAGCCAGTGCTCTATGCGTGCACACCCTAGAGTACAGCCCTAATTTCCATGTGCAATCAACCCTATAGGACTGGCCCAGGCAGACTATTTGTAAGAAATATCATGATGGGAAACCTTGTGCCAGGAGGATGCCAAAAATTGTTAGTTCTGAATTAATATTTGTACCGCCTTTGCCTGAGACTGATATTCTGTAAGCACTTGTAGACCCCTCAGCAACAGACAGTGTATTTGGACAGTCCCAACATTCAGCAGAGGCATGTGTACAGAAGAAACTTTCTTTAGTAATTTGAAGCTGTTGCTGATATAAAAGAAAATAGAAGGGTCAAGTTTTGCTGTGGTATAGAGACTATGACTTCACTGGGTTAACTACTGCTACTTCCGTGTAATTGAGAACATAATTTGGCTCAAACCCTGGGAGACTGGAAAGGATCACAGCAGCCACTGTATTAAGCCAGTGTTCAAAACAGTTGGCTCATGCTGAATTTCATGAGCAGATCATGCATTCAGAAAGCTTTAGCTATATGACAGAGCCCACCGCAAAAGAAGAGAAGGTGGGAGTATCTCTTTGTTCATCTTGACTAAAACAGCATGCCAGGAAAAGCTATCAAATGCGGTATTGTACCTACATGGGTGGGGGGCGACGTGGCAGAGCAGATAAAGTATCTCCCTGTTGGTGCCTGAGGACAAATCTGTGTGAAGGCTGCCCTCGGTTATCCCAGCTCCCATCGGTTATGCCAGGAGCCAGAAGCAGTGGGGCTTCGTCCTGGCTGTGCTGCAGTGGAGGTGGTGCTGGCATCAGCAGCCAACACGCCTTCATTACGTCCCCTTGGGGGTGATGACACCTCGCTGGCACCACTGGGGCCATGTGTTAGGAGGCCAGGTAGAGACGGACTTAAAATGAAGGAGAGGATAGACATTGGTCTGAGAAAGCCCAAAATATTCACTGAAGCGGAATGGTTGCCAGAAGCCTCCTTCAGAAATCTCTTCCTGCTGCCCCATGGGGCTGCCAGGCATGAAGGTGGCATTCAGCAACTGCGGTGGCTTCTGGAGGATTAGACCCATCTCACAACGTCACTGGCAGTGTCTGCCCTCTGCCAGAGAGGCTCGCTCCACTCTGGTACTTAGTCTTTGAGGAGAGGTGGCCAAAATCAGTGATTCGAGTTTCACAGAAAAGCTTGGGGGACATAAACCTATATTTTCTGCTCTGTCTGGAGTCGGAGGAGGGGGTTTCCTGATGAAAGAAAAATCCCGAAGAAGGAAACAATGCCTTTTTAAGCAAAGGGTGCGTGGGGGGTATGGCTGATGAGTATCTGTTTATTCCCAAGTTTGCTGGTAGTCCCTCTCTGGTTGATGCCCTCCAAAAGAGACAGGAGTTTTGGGACAGCACTTTCAACCATTCCTCTAGCGCTTAGTGGGAGGGATTGTTTTATTAGGAAAGTTTACGGTTTCTTGTTTTTCCTCAAAGGCGAATGTGACTTTGTTGTTTTTAATTCTGTTGGGATTTCTCCCTTTTAATATACAACACAGCTGTTAAAATAGCTAGGGTTGTCCAGGGCAAATCATATAGCGCTTTCCTTCTTCAGATCTGATGGCTGCCTTTTTAGTGTCGCTGCAGAATTATATTACAGGGCATATGAATAGTGCTGGTATTAGTGTCAAAATCAATTACCCAACCCTCCTTCTGCAGAAAAAGCTACAAACCTTCGGAACAATCTGAGTAATCCATTCTGGTTTCTAATTCTGAGTAATGACGGAGGGCAGAGACTTGTGCTTGAATAAGTGCACAGGGTCTTTCTCCGTATAGTCACTCCTAAATGCATGCTCTTTACAGGAAAAAGCAGGCTCCCTGTGAAACCCTTTTTCATGCCAAATGGCTCACTGCTAAGATTAATCTGTCATTGAATTTATAAATTCTATGTGGCACAGAGCAGCGGAAAAAGTTTAGCATTGAACAGAAAGCAAACTAGGTATTACTTAAAAAATGAATGTTGTGCTCCTGGATGGTGTGGATTGACTGCCTCCATCGATATATCTTCTTATACTGGTAATAAAAGTACTTCCATAGCCTTGTGCCTCCGAGGATCTCAAAGCACTTTGCAAATAGAGCAAAGTACTATTTCCTATTTTACGGCTGTGGAAACCAGCTGCAGGAGAGGTTAAGCTTTTTGCCCAGGGATACAGAGGAGACTGTAGCAGAGCCAAGATGGGAACCTAAATCTCCAGAGCTTTCAGCATTGGGTCCTGGTGTCATGCTACACCAAAGCACAGCAGGGGAATCTGATGGTCACTGACTCTCAGCCATTGTCCACGAAACCTCAGGAGGTCAGATACAAAATCAGTGTTGATGTTCCTTCGCTCCCTGGTCTGTGTCCCAGAGTCTGTGTGTGGAGATGCTGAGCAGGGCAGGATCCGGCCAGGGAGGATGCTGGTTGTCTTCCTGGGCTGGGATGGTCAGCTCTGGTTCTGGGTGGCTGTGGAAGGAGAATGATTTTCGATTGTTGCTGTCTTGGGGAAAAGCTCTAAGCCTCACGTCCAGCCTGTTCTGCCTCAAGCACCTTTACAAAGCAAAAATATTTATAGACTTATTACACTAAATCCTGTAAGATTAGAGCACTTGCATTCTTTTTTTTTTCCTAATCCAGTATTTGAGAAGGATTACCTGTTTAATACAACCATTTACTAGAAATACTTGATTTTTTTTTAAATTCATAATTTATCTGAAAAAAGAACATACAGCTACAAAAGGCCAGATTTTCAAATATGGGCCTGATCTCTTGTCAAATTCCAGTTGGATAAATGACATATTTCAAAAACTGGGTCCCTACTGAGATGTCTGTGGCAGGGATTTGGAAATCTCATTTCAGGCACCTCTCTGGATAAAAGCATGTCTTTAACCTGCATGTTTTACAGGAGAACGATTTCTCTGACTAGTTTCGTCCTTCCCCTCCCTGGCTGCTGTGCTCTGCAGCCCCCCGAGGATGCTCCCCGCAGGCATGAGGCTGCCCTGAGGGTCAGGGTAACCCAGGGAGGGATGCGAGGGCGAGCGTCTGGTTTCAAACAAAAGTGCAAAGCCTTGAAAGGAGGGACTAAGAAGAAACAGGTGGGGGGCTACTAATATAGCCTCTGAAGTTTATTTGCTTAACGAACAGAAGCCCAGGCTGTCAGACCTAGGTCAAATACTCCACCAGTCTGAGTGTATTTATTTCATGCGTGGTCTGTAACCCAACCTCATTTCTGGATTAAACCACTGTAAAGTCCTGGCCCCCAGGAGCCCATCCCACATTTGCCATCAAGCCCAGCACATGCCTAGGCAGGTCCTCAGGGGCCACCTTGGTATACACTGGAGCCTTGTGTCATCAGTAAAGCCTGTAATTGTGGGTCCTGTCGTTTCCAATACAAGCTTTGCTGTTTACAGCTGCAAATCATGACCACAGAGCCATCACTTAGTGGTCCCATTAATGCAACCCATGCCTGAAGGCTCCCAGGAGAAGCTGCTCAGGCTGCAGCACACAGCCACTCTGCAGGCCACCGTCCTGCGGGAGCCCAGGTGGTGGTGGCAATGCTGGAGGACCACATTCACCATGCTCTAGGTCCCTCTGGGGTGCCAGCAAGGGTGGCTTTGTATTTACGGGGAAGTTTTAAAACAGCGATTGAGTGGAGTAGGCAGGGGTTTAGGACAGCTTGTCTTGAACAGTGGTGCAGCACGGACGGTCTCAAAAGATTGGCACAAGGTGGTCAGGGAGCATGGGGCTGTGTGCTAAACTGTGGAGCTCATCACATAGTGGGGAAAGAGGGACTTCGCTTTCTTGGTTGTCTGTCCTGAAGTTGCAGCACAAAAACTGCTTTCGAAAACCAGAAAAATAGTGAAAAGAAAAAAAACAACCACAAAATGCAGTGCTTATACCAGGGTCACAGACAACTAAGGGGTAAAAGTTAGAGATCTCACACGGAAGTTCCTGAAATCTTCACGTGCTTTAAAGTTTTTAAGAGTGTTAATTTTTTAATCCAGGATGCTCAGGAGTCAGTTAATCCCTTCAGAGGGAAGTTTGAGCTGACAGTATGGCAGTAAAACTACCTGCAGACAAAAATTTTTTCTGGTTTCCCAGACATCTTTTGGCTGATCTCATTAACTCCAGTAAGGTAAACAGCCTATGTGCTCCAGAGTATCTCAGGAGCTGAAAAATTTGCATCTGAAAATTTGCATGTGAAAAATTGCAGATCTGCATTAAAATTAGAAAGGAAAGGAGGAATTAGCAGTGGGTTTTCCCAGGACCAGCCCGAGGGCGGTAGTACCAGGTAACTCTGTGGGTTCTGTGAAAACAAGAGCGATGTGGAGACATTTGAAATAAAACAAGTGAAAATAGGGCAAACAAAAGTATTTGCAGTCAGCAATGAAGCATGCGTCCTCATTCAAGAGAAGCCCCATTTTTGCTTTAAATTTGGGATATGCATACATTTGCTTTTGGGAGATGAGATGTATATGAGTCATGCAGAATGAACAATCAAGTTAACAAGTTCAGGAGCTGTTATTTTTCATGGACCTAAGTTTAACAAAAAAGGGTTATTTGTGCTTTGGTATCTTCTTGTTTCATGGAGCTTTCACTGGCACTTAATTCACCATTTGTAATGGGGCTAAAGCTGTAGCTGATTTTCGTATGTGACCAGTCAGAATAGAAGAACTTGCTCAGGAGAGTCAGGAATCGGTGGATGTTATGTTAGTCCTCACCAGTGAGAGCTGGATGGGCTCTTGCAGGCCTGCTGTGGCTTATCCGTGATCACTGCTGGATGTTCTGGTCAGGGCACTGCTTCAGAACCAGTGCACAGAATAAGCACCGAGGAGGAAAAAAACCCCACATTAAAATTATTTCTGTCTGTATATTTGCTGAAAATTCTTAGCTGACTCAGTTTTTTGTTATGATGGGCTAGGTCATGTATAGGATGGACAGATTGGTTTTATACATGTTAAATTTTTGTGTCTCACCTGTCCTTTAATCCTGGAAAGCTCTTTGGACCCATTAGCTTTATTATACAGCCTAAGTTTAAGTGGGGAAAAAAATCTATTTTGATCCTGATCCTTTTAGGTCTTCAACTGCCTAACGTTGACAGGATGTGAGAATACCCACCCTTTTGCAGGGCTGTGCCCTTTCTGTCTCTAACTGCTGCACTGGCTACACTGCTAGAGTTAGAAACCCAGGAAATCTTTGCTGCTCTCTGTTTACCTTTGAGCCATGTCGAGCCATCGGCTGCTTCCTCATGGAGCTGATTTTGCCTCTTTTGTAAGTGGTGACCAGAATCTGGTTTTGTTTTATGTCCTGTAGGGTTGCTGACCTGGAAGATGCAAGTCTAAGATGGAAACTTCTGCTTCAACAGCTGCTGGGAAAACAGAAGGGAAAGGTGCAGTTCTGGAGGGGAATGGCTTTACAGAGACGGGGAAGAAACCCACTCCTTTAGCAGCTGCAGGAGCAGCAGTGGCACAAGGAGGTACTTTATGTTTTCCACACTTTGAAAGCAGCAGGGGGGGGTTTCATTAGACTGTAAGAATTTAATAAGTACGGTGGCATCTGTCCTCCTGTGAACATGCTGAGTTTATGGGGGTTCTTGGCCGTCGGAGGTCACAGGAACATGAAGTTGTATCTCCACGTGGCATCCAAACATCACTGTGCTGTGATGAGTCACTGGTGAGAGGTGGCCGTCGGAGAGCTGAAGCATCCCATCACTGCTTGCTACCTGTGCTGTGTGGTGTAGGCAGCACAGTGCCTGCTGCTCCTCCATGGAGGAATTAAAGGGTGGCTGGCAAGGCTGGTTGGAGCTGGGGAGCGCCCTGTTATCATGGTCAGGGAGGGGTGTTGTGTGCCAGATGTGATCCTGCTAACGAGCTAAACAGACTGCACTGTCTTCAGCCACTGCTGCTGGGATTTCACGGTTAGGGAGGAATTTGGGATTCCGCAGACCCAACGCAAGAAAGCTCGCAAAGAAAGCCCTCAACTTGCGCCATTCTTGTTACTGTCAGAAATAGCTCAGGTCTTGATTTCTTTTCCTGTCAGTGTTTTTGGCAAGATTTTGGTCCTGACGGTGTTGAAGTCAATTGGGAAGCTCTCATGGACACCCGTGGGCATGGGTCATTCTTGGGGCGTGTAACACTGCTGTGCGGGGGGACGTGCAGGAGCATTCGTCCTGCCTCCTCTCTCCCGCTACGGCAGGCAAAATACAGCCCCGGAAAACAGATCCACACGCTGGCACGCACGTGCTGGTGGATCTCCAGATTGGTGCCACGGCCCTTCATGGTGGCTCCAGCTGTGGGCAAGGCTGTGCCCGCCGGGAAGGCATCACACTGCCCTTGCTGGGGGCTGGGACTGGGTGTGCCTTCTGGACAGGGTATAAGGACACAAACTTAGCAGGGGCTGCACCAGCTCACATGTGACAAGAGACATCCCAGCTGTGTAAACTTTGCAAGCAGCTTTTTTTTCCTCTTGAAAATATACCTCATTGCTAGCCAGTCTACCTCACAATGAACCCTTCCCCACCCCTCCCTTCACTGCAGGGTGGTTTCTCATCACCCCAGGAGAGCAGCACGACTCCTCTGTGGGCTTCTCTGTTTCTTACACAGCTCAGCTGAAGAGTTTGTGTTTTCTGTTGGCTGAGTTTTGAAGACAGTTCCCAGCCCAAATTGCTTAAATCTGCTTTATCTATCCTTCCTTTTCAATGCATTTGTTACCCAGTTTTCATTTCCACATTGACCTAGAAAGATTCAGGTATACAGACTAAGGTAGCAGCTGCTAGGTTACGACCTATCAGATTACTTAATGTGTTTGATAAAGTTTACTAGCATTTGTTAGCCAATGGAAAGGTTTTCTTCAGAAGAACTACAAAATCTTTTGCAGAGTGCTCTTTGAAGAGAAACACAATTTCGTGCTGCTGAGTGGGTTGGAGCCACCTTCCTTGTGAGCACTATGCAAAGTGGCAGAAAGGAAGGCTTGCTGGGCAGCAGAAGTAGGGGAAGAGTAGAGACAGCAACACGCAGAAGTTTGCCATCCCCAACAGATTTTGATCCCTGTTGAAGAAGCACAGGCTGTAGAAACCACGAGGCAGCCCACTCGAGGCATCATCTCAGTGACTGGCAGATCCAAAGGGCTGATTGGCACCAATAAAGTCCAAGCACGTGCTAAAATTCAAAACCCACAGACATGCTGTTATGAATAAACACCTTCTCCCCACTTGGCACTTGCCTTGGGAGTGCCTCCACCGAGGAAGCAGTCACCGCATTTCCAGAGATGCAATGGAAATGAGGATGCCCCCGAGGTGGAGCATCCATGGTTCCATTTGGTACCCCGGGAGACTTGATAAGTTTTTAAGCATTCAGTATTGTATGTCCTGCTCTTGCCTTTGGAAAAGAAATGATTTATGGGCTCAGTATTGCTCCTTTTATTAAGAGGAAGTGGAGAAGTAAGTGGAGGATTGTTTGAAGATGTCAGGAGAATCGTGATGAAAGCATTATGTAACGAGATGTGAAGAGCGAAATCTGTGTCATGCTGTGAGGAGAAGTACTCACAAATGCCTTCAAATGGCTAGCAGTGAAGTAGCATGCGATCGGATGCCAGCCCTGGGACTCTGCAGGTGATGCACGTGCTCTTGTGGTTCGGAGGGCTTTGCTTTGAGTTCTAGCTAGACATAATACTGGCTCCCAAAAGGAAGCAGCACACTCCGTGTGCTTATAAGTAGAAAAATGAATACAAAATTGTCTTGTAACATCAGTTAATTACAAGATGTGACTTAGCAGATAATAACAAAAAGGCTGGGCAGCGATGAGACTGCACTTACATGGTATTCTTACTAATATAACATACTTGCTTCACTAAACTAGTGTAATTACTCATAACAGGCTAGAAATATACATATTTATGTTCATATTCTTACAGAAGAAAGCAAATGAGGCATGGAGATTAATTACATTGCTCAGCTTGAAGAGGGGAACAGCTTTAAACGGGGGGCCTCTGAGATCCTCACCCTGCTTTGGGGCCACACGAACAAGTCTTTATTCTTCTCCAAGACAAACGCTTGATTTTATTTATTGTAGAGGTTTTACTCTTTGTGCTAGCATGTGAGAAAGTGGCAGCAAGGCTCAGCTAGTGCTGCAGATCACTAAGCTGCTCTCCAGAGCCAAACAAACATAATTTGCAACACATTTCTTCTCCTTTTTTCTACTGAGTCACACAGATGGAGTGCCAACATAGCATATTTCTCAGATCATAAGGTTTTCTTTTTCCCTTGTAGAAATGAATAGATTTATAAGGTTTTATTTGTAATTAAGGTAATTGAAGCAATAAACTCAATATTGGTTAAATAATTGAAGAATAGCTATTTTATTATATTATTATTTAGATTTTATTATTATAAGATAATAATATGTCCAGTTTCCATTTCTAGTTCCCTTGTTTTGGATATTTGTCCCAAATGTTTGCAGCCTTGAACAAATTAAGTTATGGCTGTAGGAAAAGAGATTGGTATTGTTGATGTTGTAAGTGGAGAAGAGTCCTTTCATACCATCAGTCTGCATCTTGTATTTTTAGTCTACTGAAACCGCCTTTTTAGAAGTCTTCTGTGACTTTTTTTTTATAGTAGCTCATTGATCAGATGTTCAGAAATTGGCCTCACAGAAATGCCATTGGTCTCCCTGAATTTTCTATTTTTCCATGAATCTTGCTGGCCAAGGAGTCAAAGCTGCTCTGTTGGAGATGGAAGCTGGTTTTAATGACAGTGAGTAGGAGCTAGACACAAGTTAAATCTGCAGAAGAGCCTCTCACTTTTGGTGCTTCCGCTTCTGGAAAAGTGAATCAGAACACATCTAGAAAACTCTTGTGCTGAGTGCGAAAGTGCATACTGCTGCATAGCGTAAGAGGGTTTGGAGCAGAGCACCACGTGAGTGAGACTGGGTTGTGTCCTCCAGGCTAGCACTGTGATATCCTCTGTATCAGCACACACGAAGAAGCCCGCGCGCCTGGCTGGAGGAGAAATTTAAGAGACACTCTTTCAAAGGCAGAAATATTTAGGAAGATGGGTTTCTCATCTTGTAATAAAAATTAAATACAAATTCTCCTAAATGCTAACTGCCTGACTTTAACAAGGCCCAGAATGCACCTTTCCCTCCCCACCCCACCCTCAGCTTGACACAAACACCAGGTTCCCAAATTGATGGTGTTTATGTTTGAAACATTTTTCTGATGTCTGGCTCTGTCAAGACTAATTTTAGCATTTCTAAAGCTGGGTAAAAATACAGCCTCATTACTTTGATGTCAGAGCATAGTTTACTATTAGTATATTCTGGGGTTTATCATTTTAGTCATGTTTAACACGGCTGCAGCAGGCATGCACTATTAAATCTGGCTTATTTTACATTCCTGTCCGAGATTATTTATTTGGAACAATTTCCTCTCTATCAAAAGACACGGCTAATGCTGAGTTTTAATGTGTTATTTACACACAAAATAACCTATTTACAACTCAGTATCTGCCGCAGGGAGAATGAATGGGGCAGTGCTCCCTTCATTCTGTTGTATCTGAGTTTAACAATCTGGATTGCTAATAGAACCATTTATCACGGGGTGGTAATTTATTTTATGTTAGCTGCACAGGTCTCCCTGCCTCTGATCTATGGAAATACTTTGTATATAATGAAGTTCAACAAGTCATTTGATGTAAACATGGGGAAACCAAGCTGCAGAACCAGTAAGACTCTGGCTACGCTTTTTTTTTCCAGGAGGTAACGACTCTCCTCTATATTAAGGTTTCTGTTGATGAAATACAGCTCTTCGCCCCATCTATGCTGTAAGGGCAAAGCATGGGGCTTTTCTGCAGTGGATGGGAGATTGGGATGGAGTTTGGTCACTTGATTTATGGGCTGGCGGGAACATTCAGTGCTGCAGAAGTAGCACACTCAGCCCTTTCATAGGCAGAGAAGGAGGGCAGGGAGCACCTCCCATCACTCTCCAGGGGTCTTCTGTAAGCAAGACCCGAGTGGCGTTGGCAGGGAGTCCTTGTGCAGCTCAGCTTGTCTCGGTGCTGGATTATGGGAAAACCATGTAAATGAGGAGGAAATGCCAGCATCCCAGCAGACCTCAGCAGACTGAAAAAATATATCGTTTATCTGGCCTGAGACTCAGACAAATTAGAAGGAGAACAGCCCCAATGAAGTCATCTCCTCTGTCCACCCTGGAGGGGCAGGGATCTTCTCCAAAGAATGTTTTTCATTCAGTTGTTCACATTTTCCAGGAAAAGGAACATAACAGGTACAAGCATATTCCTAGCTTCCATGACCCTTATTGCTTTGCTGTATGCAACTTAAAAACGTTGAGATAGGCAGTAACAGAAAAGCCTGTGTTGGCTCCAGGAGGGAAGGGGGCAAGTGGTTAAAACAGAATGATGGGAAAATTCCATTATTTAGGCTGTGAAATTCTCCTGACAGCCACTGTTTCTATTGTGTGTCTGCAGTATATAGCTCAGTGGCCGCCACCTTGGGTAGGGCTTCAAGGCTGCTTTGGGCAGCTGGAGGTCTCGGATGCTTACAATGGTGCAAAGCTGAGGCTGTTCCTCAGTTGTAGGATATCAAGCCCTGTGACTAGCTGCCAGCTTTGAATCATGCTGGTTGCCTGACAGCTGCTCGTAGTTTAGAAGCATCTGTGTAGAGATAGATGAAGTTAAAGCCATGCTGCACCATTTTTATGTTCAATGAGTAGTATCTGGTGTGTAGGCATGGTGGAGAGCACGCTGGGAGCAGCAGGTTTATTTCTTCAGCTATGTGTGATAGAATTTTAGTAGTTTAGATTGCCACAAGCTGTGCCACAAAAGCCCATCTTTTCTTCTGTCTGCTCTTTTTCCTCTATCCATAGCCTGCAATGTTGAGTCTCTCTAGTCTCTTTAAAATAGTCAGCAATACATCTGTGTCACGTAACCCTTTGCTTTGCTTAATCAAGTGATTAGAGTCCGACTTCTTGGCCACTTGTTGTTTTTTTTTTTTTCTCATGGGAGAAACCCCTTTCCTGACCCCCTATGCTAGGTTTCACTGTGTGGTAGCCAGCCCTGTGGGCAAAGGTGCAACCTCAGAATGGGTAACCATTATGTTTACAGACTTTTTGGTTCACGTTGTGTAGCCCTTACAGATGATGCTAGAGTCCATACCACCAACCTATTGATGATGCAGCAACTTTATGGTTGGACTCGATGATCTTAAGGGTCTTTTGCAGCCTAAACGGTTCTATGATTTGTAACATCAGCCAGCATTCACTGATTGTATACATCTTCCCCTAACTGTCATACTAAAAGTTCCTACAATTTCAAACCATTAGCGATGCCGAGGTGCTTTGAAGACAGAGTAATTTAATCCCATCCCTAACCACAATGCAGGATTGCATGCCAACTTGAAAAGGTTTTATGGGCTTAAAATGAAAAAAGGTACTCTTCACAGGCTGTTTCTGCCATTGGTGATCCCAACCGTTAAGTACCACCTGAAAGTCCCTTGTATTTTCTGGGTGTATTATTATTAACATCAATAATAGTTGTCATAATAATAGCTTCCACTTTCCTATTATTTTGTAAGCTCCAAAAGCTTATTCTGGCAAGTACAGATATATCTTCTTTTCCGTGGATCCAGTTTAGACTTCAGTAAAGTGCTTCTCAGAGGATACCTAAATATGAACTTTTTAACTGATGATAAACTCACTATTTGTTGGTTGATCATTTATAGTCAAGTAAGAAAATCCAATGGTGGTAATGGATGATATTTATCATTATGCTTTCCTGGACTGTCTCCTCTGTGCTGCCAGCATGTCCCTATAGTTTTAATTTTTAGTATCTTTGGCAAGCTTTTTGTCTGAGCATCTGAGAATTTGCACAGGTTTTGTAAACTAATTCTCCCAACACCATCCGTTAACCATGACATTTGAGCCTGCCATAATCATGGGGGACCAGGAATAGGACTTGTTTTGTCTGAGGTTGGCTGCCTAAATTTTAGGTGTCTAGTCTGGGATCCCTTTGCATTAGGGTGGAGTAAATCACGTTGTGGAGATGCCTGCTTTGTTACCTTGGGGGCTTCATGCCTGATCTGAGGTGGCTAATCTTGGGTGGACAAACATCAGTCTTTCTGACTTGGCCAAAATTCCAGAGCACGGTTAAAGCAAGGAGCCAAAGTGGGACGACATTAATCCTTTAAAGCCCTTTCATCAGTTCATCACTTTCATCAGTCTGTAGCCTGATTAGCAGTCCAAGAGCCCTGACTGCCAGCTCTGAACTGAAATCTCACCCCGTGGCTTCTGAAGTCAGAGGCAAACTCATCACCCAAGTGTCAACACAGCTGGGGGAGCTGTTTCCCATAGCTGCTCCAGCTTTACACCAGCATTGACAAAACTAGTATTATAACAGCCTTTTCAGAGATGGGCAATTTAAAATACTCACTAAAAAAACAAGCTTTTTTTTTTTTACTAAAAACCTAGTTAATTCTAAAGGCTACAAAAGATTCCTAAAAATAACCCAAGTGGAGGAAGCCTGTTAATGCAGAAGTAAATAATTATGTTAAGAGGAGCAACCAGAGAGGCCAGTTGTGTAAATCACTTTAAGGGGAACAAGACTTAGATAAAATCCATTCTTTTATCACACAGATTAAGTCTTCCTTTTGACGCTAAATAATTGATAGGGTTTGGCAGAGCATTCCATGGCTGCCTGCACGGAGCAGTGGGACTGCTCCCGGGGTCAGACGAGTGGCAGAGAAAAATGTTCTTAGAAATGCTGTGCATCCAATACTTGTACCAAGAAATGGGGCTTGTATTCCTGGCACTTCCTAAAGAATTTCTGCTTGGCCTTGAGAAGACAGTCATGCACCTCGGAGCTAAAGGACTGGCTAAATGGCCGAGCTCAGAGAGTGGGGGTAAATGGAGTTAAAGCCAGTTGGTGGCCAGTCATGAGTGGTGTCCCCCAGGGCTCAGTTTTGGGGTCAGTCTCATTTAATATCTTTATCAATGATCTGGATGAGGGGATTGAGTGCTCCTGCAGTAAATTTGCAGATGATACCAAGTTGGGTGGGAGTGTCGATCTGCTTGAGGATAGGAAGGCTTTGCAGAGGGATCTGGACAGACTGGATCGATGGGCTGAGGACAGCTGTATGAGTTTCAACAAGGTCAAATACCAGGTCCTGCACTTCGGTCACAACAGCCCCGTGCAATGCTACAGGCTGGGGGAGGAGTGGCTGGAAAGATGGTCAGGGGAAAAAGATTTTGGGGTGTTGGTCGACAGCTGGCTGAACATAAGCCAGCAGTGTGCCCAGGTGGCCAAGAAGGCCAACAGCATCCTGGCTGGTATCAGGAATGGTGTGGCCAGCAGGAGTAGGGAGGTGATTGTGCCCCTGTGCTCACCACTGGTGAGGACACACCTCAGGTACTGTGTTCAGTTTTGGGCCCCTCACTACAAGACATTGAGTTGATGGAGCGTGTCCAGAGAAGGGCAACAAGGCTGTTGAAGGGGTCTAGAGAACAAGTCTTATGAGGACTAGCTGAGGGAACTGGGGCTGTTAAGCCTGGAGAAGAGGAAGCTGAGGGGGGACCTTATTGCTCTCTGCAACTACCTGAAAGGAGCATGTAGTGAGGCAGGTGTTGGTCTCTTCTCCTAAGTAACTAGCAATAGGACAAGAGGCAATGCCCTTAAGTTGTGTCAGGGGAGGTTTAGAATGGATATGAAGAAAAGTTTCTTCACTGAATGAGTTTTCAAGCATTGGAACAGGCTGCCCAGGGCAGTGGTGGAATCCACCACCCCTGGAGGGGTTCAGAAAACATGCAGATGTGGCACTTCGGGATATGGCTTAGTAGGCATGGTGGCGTTGGGTTGACAGTTGGCCTTGATGATCTTGGAGGTCTTTTCCTACTTACAATTCTATGATTCTTGGAATTGCTCGTCTCCTCCTTAAACTGGCCCCCATGAAACCAGGCAGTCTGTTTTCATGGTTTCATGTGGTGATGAGTGAGGTGCAGGGGCCTGGGAGGATACAGCCTGCCCCTCTGCACCAATTTTTTTTTTTTTTTTTTTTAAT
>Ga0065711_1002087_pt1 | contig 52702 bp, 33 predicted proteins | sample Hoacrofraction12_FD_59098 | JGI IMG/M metagenome (GOLD analysis project Ga0065711, IMG submission 59098) | Hoatzin crop microbial communities from Cojedes, Venezuela - Epithelial fraction 12 v2 (version 2) | ecosystem: Host-associated > Birds > Digestive system > Esophagus > Crop | place... | reverse complement strand
GAGCACTGGAACAGGCTGCCCAGGGAGGTTGTGGAGTCTCCTTCTCTGGAGATATTCAAGACCCGCCTGGACAAGGTCCTGTGCAGCCTGCTGTAGGTGACCCTGCTTCGGCGGGGGGGTTGGACTAGATCACCCACAGAGGTCCCTTCCAACCCCTACTATTCTGTGATTCTGTGATTCTGTGCTTTCTGATCACTGGAGATACATTCTTCTCCTTTCTGCTTTTCAGTATTGCTCAGGTAGCCCTTGTATCTGATTGATCACTGTATGTTAACCAGGATTTTTTTTTTTGGGGTAGGATATTGCTGCTTTCTCAGTGCTGGAACTTAGTAACTGAACTTTTTGCCTTCTTAACAGCACAAATATTATATATGTGGCAAGTAATCACTTTGTTTGGCGGCTCATTCCGGTGTCCATAGCCACACAGATCCAGCAGCTTCTGCAGGACAAGCAGTTTGAGCTGGCTTTGCAGTTGGCAGTAAGTACTTGAAAACCTTTGTGTTTGCAGTGGATGCACTTGTGCCTAAGTACACAAAAGGATGTTTGCCTTCTGCTTGACTGTAGCTAGTCTGGGGAGTTTAACCTCCTTGCTGTCTGCTTTGCACAAACTGGTAAACTCTAACATTTTTTGACGTAATCTTTAGTTTTGTGCTGCCATTTCTCTGTATTGATGTATTGTGGTTTAGATTTTGAGATATCATCCTGTATATGAAAGATTATATCTCTCAGCTGTTTAACTCGTTACCCTCTTTTAAACTTTGAAGGCAGTTGGACTTCGAAGTCTTCAGACTGCTTGTAAACCATTTTGCTTGGAGTTGTGTTTTGTTCTGTCAAATGAACAGGATTTTGTTTGTTTTTTTTTTTGTGATTGCGCTCTATGTTACTCCTGAGAAGTAATAATTTCTTAGAGATGATGAAGCAGTGTGTTTGATTATATTGCTCTTACTGTGCTAGGATTTTCTGGTTTCTGGAAACTTCCATGGAACTACACTAAAACGAATTAATTGCATTTTGTATTGCTAACTTGAAAAAATATTTAAAAAGGCAAGTGAGTAAAGAGATAGTTGCTGTGATAGAGTGAATATGTAGATAACCAGAGGTACCTTTGGAGCTCTCGGCACAGGAAAGACATGGACCTGTTGGAGAGGGTCAAGAGGAGGGCCACAAGAATGATCAGAGGGCTGGAACACCTCTCCTGTGAGGAGAGGTTTAGAGAGTTGGGGCTGTTCAGCCTGGAGAAGAGAAGGCTCCTGAGAGACCTTACTGCAGCCTTCCAGTACCTGAAGGAGCTGGAGAGGGACTTTTTACAAGGGCATGTAGTGATAGGACATCAAAGGGTGATGGCTTTAAACTGAGAGAGTGTAGATTTAGATTAGATAGAAGGAAGAAATTCTTTACTATGGGGGTGGTGAGGCACTGGCACATGTTACCCAGAGAAGCTGTGGATGCCCTCTCCCTGTAGGTGTTCAAGGCCAGGTTGGATGGGGCTTTGAGCAACCTGGTCCAGTGGAAGGTGTCCCTGCCCATGGCAGGGGGGTTGGAACTAGGTGATCTGTAAGGTCTCTTCCAACCCAAACAGTTCTATGATCTCAGTGACACAGTAAGCATAGCATCTGAGAATCACCATCAGAAGTGTTCACTTTGGAAGATTATCCTTTTTCTTTGTACTCTCTCCAAAGGACAGTATTCTTGTTATTTTTGTAGAGTGTTTCATTCTCATTTACGAGGCCCAGCAGTTTTTAATATTTGTTAATTTGTGCATGTGTAGGAAATGAAAGATGATTCAGATAGTGAGAAGCGACAACAAATTCACCACATAAAGAACCTCTTTGCCTTCAATCTCTTCTGTCAGAAGCGCTTTGATGAATCCATGCAAGTTTTTGCCAAGCTTGGTACAGGTAAATACTTGGGCTGGCATTGAGATACCTGGGTTAGGAGGCAGCAGAAGCTTACAGACTGTTGTGTAGGTTTTCTTGTTTATTTTTTGTTTTAAAACAATGGTATCTTGTGCAGACCAGTCCCCTGTGAATGGCAAATAGCTTAGGGGGCTATTTAACTTTTTTTTTGTGAAACTGTTTGTAGTATTTAATTAATTTCAGTCAGTAAGTTAAATCATACATTTGCCTTTTGTGCAGAATATGTTTGTATTGTAGGCTATTTTAAGGCATGCATAGCATATACACAGACCCTTGAAGTTGAGGGTTTCAGCAGTTGCCAAAAGCCTATTTGTAGCTTGGAGTGAAGAATAAGGAACTTCTGTAGATTTGCTAAATCCCTGGACTCGCACCAAACTGAGACCCGTTAACCCTGTTTGCTGTTTAATGGACCAGGCTACTGAAACCAGGAAACTTTTCTGTGGTTTTGGAAGTCAAAATAGTGTCTGATGCTGTTCCTCTGGTTTGTACTGTGATTCTGTGATTCTGTTGGAAGAACACCTGAAGATTGGACTATACCACAGAGCAGTGCTTAAGACAGATTCTTTTCTTGGTGACAGCACATCCCTTTTGCATTTAAACCTATAACTTGTTTTGGTGACACTTAACATCATATTTACTTTGGAAAAGCACAGTGAAAGAAAAGGACTAAGAACTCCAAATACTTTGAACTTAAATTAGTGGGCAGTAATTTTGAATTTGCTTAAACTCCATGAAAATGGGTGCTCGTTAGTTACAGATGGTGCTATTCAGTTCTTATTGCAAAAGCACAGTAAATTTTCCCCTTAAAGCATTGCTTGTTCCTAGAAATCCTGTCCTGCTGTCAGCGTTGTTAATGTTGAGATTCTGCAAGCTGAGCAGTAAGAGAATTATAATAATGTCTTGTCCTCCAGGTGTGCCAAGTGCACAGGTTGGAACTTGTGCTTGGACTTTGAAACAGTTTTTCTCTTGCTTTTTTTGCCTTGTTTTAGCTTCTTTTCTGTAATAAGCAAATTCTGTTACTGGGAACCTTGTGGACATACATGTTGACTACAGACAGCTCTGTTGGAAAGCTAAGCTTACTCAAAGGTTACGTACATTTAAGAGTCTGCAAAAACAATGTTATGAATGGTTACTAATACTAGTTATTTTTTGCTTAGATCCCACTCATGTGATGGGTCTGTATCCTGACCTCCTGCCCACAGATTACAGGAAACAGCTACAATATCCCAACCCCCTGCCAGGGCTTTCTGGGGCAGAGCTGGAGAAGGCACATTTAGCTCTGATAGACTACCTAACTCAAGTGAGTGCTCCTATATCTTTTTTTAGAGCAGTGTTACTCAGTTTTAGCATACGTTGTTGGTCAGCTTTGACGTACAGGAAGCAGTACGCCTACTCCAGCTCTTTCATGCTAGCGTTAATGGGCTTTCTTAATGGTTGGAAACTATGAGAAAACTGGGGAACTGGAAGATGTGAGGTGCCCCACAGATATGTGGGAGACATCATGTGTGACTTTTGTGAGGACTGAATGAAACTCACTTGTGGACCAGATCCAAATATGAGTCCAGTATTTTATTTCTAATAGCCTTCTGAAGAGGGCTTGACCTCTTGATCTTTTGTTTTAGTTTGATGGCTATTGTGGAGGCCACTCTGTCCAGGAGACTCATCAAAACCATGTGTTAAAAGGCAGAACAGGAGATAGTGGGTAGTGTAAGTTCCTGTCCTCTTTATTTTGTTGTAACTGGCATCTGAATTGTTCTGTTGCCATTCTTACTAGACTAAAGGAAGCTTGTGTCTGAAGGAGGATAATTTTTGTGCCTACTAGTTCTAAACCTAAATTATTCTCCAAATATTTTAAATGTCTCCTGACTTGTCTAAAATGCCTCTCTTCGGGTTAACTGAGTTTCCTTATGACTGTTTTCTCAAGACTCCGGACATCTTGCAGAGCTAAATTTGTGAAACAAATGTATACATATGAGTGTAGTTGGTAAGGCGATGAGTTGAAAAGTTAGTGACAATAATAATTCTTTAGGAAACAGTGGATTAAAACAAGTTACTAAATTGGTTTAGTCTTTTTATTTGATGGGTTAAATTTGCTGAGGTGGGATGGAGAAATCCATGGCCTTTTGCTGTTAAAATTTCATTTGATGTCCTGCAGAAAAGAAGTCAGCTGGTGAAGAAGCTAAATGATTCTGACCATCAGTCCAGTACCTCGCCACTCATGGAAGGAACACCCACAATCAAATCCAAAAAGAAGCTGCTACAAATCATTGATACCACCCTGCTAAAGTGTTACCTCCATGTGAGTTTCTGCCTGACCTGGAGGCCTTTCATTTACCATGCAAGTTCTGTTGGAATTTCAGGCTGAAACATGTGAGAAGAAGGATAAGGAGCTACTTCAAAAATTCTCACACAACTGTCTGTCTTTGGTCTAAAAATGACATGTGAAACTTTGGTGTTTGCTAGTTTGCTCACTGGTCCAGAAGTAGTTTTGTGGACTAAAGCAGGTATGTGTGTTTCTGGTCACTGCCCCTGTTAAAAGAATGTGGCCTTGCCTGTGTATTTGGAGAAGTTCTAATGAATGCTTCTCATGTTGCCTTGTATTGTTAAGCGCAGGAGAGTACGTAAGATCTTTGCTATCAATGATGTTTTTCAAAACTGACTTCTATTCTACAGGAGGGGATAGCTCTGATATATTGTTTTCTTTCTGTCCCAGCAAATTAGGGAAGTGAAGATGGGCCTTGATCTAAGATGTTAAACTGTCACTTCTTATGCTAAAAGACTTTCCCCCCTCTGCCCCCATTCCAGCTCGTGTTTTGTACTGTAAACTTAGGAGGTGCACGTGTTTAAGTGCTCCCTTTTTGCTTGCAGACAAATGTAGCACTGGTGGCACCATTGCTACGTCTGGAGAACAATCACTGCCATATTGAGGAGAGTGAGCATGTGCTAAAGAAGGCACACAAATATAGTGAGCTGATAATACTGTATGAGAAGAAAGGTCTGCATGAGAAAGGTAGGTATGAGGTTGGGATGGGGAGAGGAGAAGGGATAACAGCATGTGTTCCTAGTGTTGAGTTCTAACCTGTCTTCAGTGAGCAGACAATATTCTGAAGAGAATTTGTTTCTGGGTCGGTCCTGTGATTAAATCGGTCTTTGTTCCTGTTACTCGTTTGGCCTGTGTGTTGAAAACAAATCTTTGTTTTGTCTCTGGTAGCAGAACAGGAGAGATGTACTTTTTTGGTAGTTCAAGTTAGAATAATACTTGTGATTACAAAGGAATAAATCTTTTTGTTCTTCTGGAAGCATTACAGGTACTGGTGGATCAGTCAAAGAAAGCCAACTCACCTTTGAAGGGTCATGAGAGGACAGTGCAATATCTGCAGCATTTGGGTGAGTGTGAAGGAGAGCACTGTTTTTGTGAAGGTGTTACTCTTGTTGGGCTTAGCAGTTATTCTACTGTTCAGCAACTTGCTAGAGACTTATGAGGCTAAAGGGTATCCTTGTCATCACTGTGTCTGGTTTCTTGCATAATGCAGACTTCAAGGATGAGTTCATGAGCATCGTGTTGAAACTTGACTATCTTACTGGAGAACGTTCCTTAATTCTGATAAAATTTTGATTGGTAGAAAATATGCCATGATATTTTGAATTTTCTTCCAGTAATGATTTACCATCACTGACAAAAGGAAATTCTAACTTCTGGCTTAGGCTTTCCAGCTGAAAGTGTGACTTCCAGTTGCTGGGTCTTGTAGTATCTTTCCTGAGATGGGGAATAATATAGGAAGTTACTGTTTTCTGTGTATACATGGATCTAGGTTATGACCTAACAGTTGTAGGTGCTGGTCACAGCATCACAGTACGGACTTACTTGTTTGACTATTAAATGTGAACTCCCAAGTCCTTTTTTGGTGTTGCTACCTTTGAGAATAGTCCCTTCCCATCCAGTAACATTATTTATTTATTTCTAAATGTGTAACTCCTTGAACATATCACACTACTAGTTTGGTAGTGAGTAGTTTGAAGGAAATACCTTTGTTCATCTCCTAGTCTTACACTGTTGGCAAAATTTGATACTTTTTTCTACAGCTACTTCTTTTAAGAGCTCCTGCTGGCTTCTGTTATCAGCGTGTTTATTCAATGATAATATGTTACTTACACTGACATTGAGAGCTTTCCCATTTGTGCCATGTCTGTCTCTTACAGTTCTTATTCATTGGTGTCATTTGGTAGCATCACTCAGAGAAGTGTAGGTATGTTATATTCAACGTACAACTTTACAAAACAAACTTCTAATCTTATTTAAAAAAAGAATTCTGTCATCTTGATAAATTCATCTCTTTTGACCTGTGTCAGCGGCTTGTTTGTTTTACCTGAGGTTGATGATGTTTAAGACCTATAATTATCCAAGTTGTCTGGAATATTTTTTTAAAATCTTGGCAGCTTGCTGAATTTCATTTAGTCTTCTGGAGCTTCTCTGGTGTTTCAGGACCTCCTGAAAATCAGTTTTGCTGTATGCTTCTTGCTCAGCTCTTTAAAACTGAGAAAGAATATTTAGGTCTGTTCCCTTCAGAGTAATGAAATACAGTGGAAACAATGTAGAAAGTTACCTATTGTAATAAATGGAATGTTGCATGCTAGTGTCATTTGCAGCTTCCACCCCCCAAGTCAACAGCAGAAATGACGTACTCTGTATGTGGGGTTTTTTTAAGCTGCACTACCCATTCTGCCTTGATTAATTGGTAAGTGTCATTTCTGGGAGTCCCTTAAATAAGATGATAAAAAGCATTTTGGACTATGGTGTTTCTGCAGATTTTTCCCTGTGCTCCCCTTTTGGTGAGGCTTCTAATCTAAGTAATAATTGATTGGGTGGTAGACAGTGTTGTGTATTACAGTATTCCTTATCTATTAAAATAGTGTTATGCAGAACTTCTTCTTATTATAGTTCATATTTAAATCAGGGATTTGTTGCTGAGAAAGTTTAGAAATTCAATGTCTGCTTTAATTCTAGCAGCATAAAGCATCCTTGCCTGTGGTCTTCAGTGTAAATCCCCATGCAGCTGAATGTTAGGTGCAGAGGGAGCCAGTTGTTTTGTTTGGTGGTGAGATGTGATGTTGGCCTTTTAGTATTCTGAGCTATAAGCTTTGGTAGTTACTTGATGAGTTCCTCCTCTCCTTCTGCCATCTTGAGTGTTTTGAGTAGGTTGTAACTTCATGTTTATTTTGGTCATGATTTCAGCAAAGGCAGTTTGTTTGGTGCTTTGGAAAGGAGCTATTCTGATTAATCTCACACTTGTTTATAAGGAGTTAGACTTCCTCTTCTCTGTCTTTTGTTCTACGTGAGAACTTAGTCCCATTATTTGTCCTGTCCTTTATTTAAAGTTTCTGCATGAGGCTAGCAAACCCATTAGCATACGATGCCCTGTTAATTCAGAAAGCTAATTGAAGTCCAGTGAAATTCAGACCCATGACCTTAGTGCCGTTTGTCAGGTCACTGTTTTCTTTCTGAAACTTTGAAACTGGCTCTTTGGGGGCTATTTTAATTATTGCATGGGGCTCATACTACTGTGAAGACGCTGCTTGTTTTAAATATTTTAAAAGTAACTTGCTCCTGATGACATTGTGGGATGAAGAAAAGCAAACAATGGCTGCCTTTTTATAAAGTTGGTGTAGGTTTCTGTTTTTTGTATTGTTTTTTGTGTTGTTGCATTATTCAGGCAGTGAATGCTTCTGTGGGTCCTGATCAGGAGGGTGGGGGGAAAGTGATGTTTTCCTAACAAGTTTTATAATCTTTGTGAACAAAATTGTCCAACTGAAAATATTCTTTTAAAGAGGCAGGTTCTAAATTTTCTTAAAAGCTGAAAAGTTATTACCTGTTATGTAGTTTCTATGCCATTTACTTCAGTACTATGATGCTTTACTACTCGTTATGAAGTATTGGACCCTTTGCTGTAGAAGGCGTTTGACTGGCAGGCTGGAAATAGACTGAAGGAAATTACACAAGTGAAAGTACAGTCTTTTTCTACCCTAATAAAAACAGGTAGTAAGGGAAGACTTTTGGAATATGATAGACAACTGAGCTTGATTTTGGTCTGAATGGTTTGTTTGGTAGCACTTAGTATTTGAGTTAATTCTTATTCCTTTTTAAAATCATGTTTGCGAAGTAATTAAATTGTGGCTTTAGCCTGGAATATGTGATTTGCTTGACTTGAGCAGCGGAAGAAACCAATTGGAATCTTCCTGTGAATTAAGCTTTGCTGGCTCTGAAAACATCTGCTTGTGTTGTGGGTAGATAGACCTTTAAGATTTTAATGCTGAGCACTGCTGCTTTTTGTATTCCAGGCACAGAGAACTTGCACTTGGTATTTTCTTACTCTGTCTGGGTGCTAAGAGATTTTCCTGAAGATGGACTGAAGGTAAGTGGTTGAAACAGGCACCTTGCCATTGAGATTCTTAGTGCCGTGTATGGAATTGGGAGAACTCAATGTAAGAAACCATGTATTAATGCTAAATCCAACTAAATATGTAATTTATATTTTCTGTATTCAGTATTGTGGTAAGATTAGCAATAGATAGAGCGGGACAGCCTTTCAATTTTTCTCACACTTTTCCATTCTTGGAGTACTTTATCTTGTAATAAGTAGCTACGAACCTTTGATACAATATTTAATGTTACTGATGTCATGCTTTTTGCACAAGAGCCTGACTGAATATTTAAATGCCAAGTGTTAATTTGCCTTTCTTATTTTCCCTTTCCTCTTTGATATAGAACTGACTTCCTGTATTTGGGAAGCATTGGGCACTGTAAAAGAAGAGTGTTAACCAAGGCAGAAGCAGGGATGTTTGTTAATCCTTTCAGATGCAAGATAGCTTCTAGTGCTTAAATAAGCTGCTCAGAATTTTTGTACTTGGACATATGTGATGATAAGTCAGGCTTCAGTGCTTCAGAGAGAATAAGCTGTGGCACTTAGAATAGTGGGGTTTTTTGGGTTTTTTGTTGGTGAATAAAATTTTGTTTAACAGATATTTACAGAAGACCTTCCTGAAGTGGAAGCATTGCCACGAGACAAAGTGCTCAGTTTCTTGATAGAAAATTTTAAAAGCTTGACTGTTCCTTACCTGGTAAGAACTCAATCTGTAGTAGTACATTACATTCTGTACAAGGTGTTACATGTAAGGCTTTAGTTCTCGAGACGTTGGAGCCTGATGCTGTCTCAGAGAATGCTAACTTTGCCATAAGCTGTGCAAAGAAAAAATAATTAAAATGTATGAAATCCTGAAGTCAAGTTTGGTAAAGGCAAGCATGGAACTGTTGCTTGCTTATAACAAATTACTTCCTGGAGGAAGTTTCTGTAAGTGAACCTGAACATGTATTTACAGGAACACATCATTCATGTCTGGGAAGAAACCGGTGCAGACTTTCACAACTGTCTGATCCAGCTGTACTGTGAGAAAGTACAGGGCTTAATGAAAGAATATCTCAGTTCTTTCCCTGCAGGTACGTTTAGTCTTTTCTGGGGGGCGGATCAGGGTGTGGGACAGCACAGGGGAGCCTTCACAGTGTATTGCTGTAAGCCTTCCCTGTTCATATCCAGAAGATATCCCAAGTGATGAAGGAAATGGAACGACGGAAGTTGTGGGTTTGTAGGAATGTCTAGTTTATTGCCTCCCTAGAGATCTTAAGTGTAACAGCAGCTACTGCTTCCGGAATTGTACACGTTAAGGGTAGGGAAGTCTTGACTAATAGAGTCTATTGTTTAACCAGCTACTAGATGTGTTTTGGGGAGCTGAAGAAATTTGGCAGGTGCACCAGAATCCCAGCCAGTATAACAGTTTCATCAAAAATTGGTTCTTTCTCATAATGATTTGTTTATCGTCTTCTGTGTACTAGTGTAGTGAAATAGTTGTCTTACCGTAGCTTATGTTGTTTTCTTCCATATAGATAAGACTCCAGTGCCTGCTGGGGAGGAAGGAGGAGACTTGGGGGATTACCGGAAAAAGCTTCTACTTTTTTTGGAGAAGTCTAGCTGGTACGAACCTAGTCGACTAATTAGTGACTTCCCCTTTGATGGTGAGTTCAGTTTCCATTGGTTAACTAAACCCTAGCTTATGGCATTGTGCAGCAAAACCTCCTCACTTAGTGTAGAGTCATGGTAACTAGAAATGGAAAAGATGGCTGTATGTGTAATTGTAGGCCACTGATGTGTATACTAACTCTGTTTTTGCTGGCACGTTTGGGTTTACCAGTCTCTGCAGGATTCCTGTAACTGTTGGCCTAAGACCCTGTGGCATCTCCCATCACTTAACCTAACTTTTCGAAGAGCCTGAATTGTTCAATGGATCTGAAGTTTGTTGTATCTTAGAAGTTGCTTAAGAATTCATAAAATGTTACGGAGACTAGTGTGAAGTAGACTTACAGTCTCAATGTAACTTTAACCTGTGCTCGGACTGTAGTTCCTTCTGTTAGTCTGGTCACTAATGGAGCTTATGTTGTTACTTCTCTGTGTGGCTATTGACTAGTCCTCCATGCTATCACTAGGTCTCCTAGAAGAACGTGCTCTGCTGTTGGGTCGTATGGGGAAGCATGAGCAAGCTCTGTTTATTTATGTTCATATTTTGAAGGACACCAACATGGCTGAAAAGTAAGAATTGCCTTTTGAAATTTGTTTTTTTTTTTACTCACTGTCCTGTGGATAGGATGTGTAGTGAAAGGTTGCTGTATGTGGAGCATGAATGCTGTGACCCTTTGGGATCTTCTGGGTTTCCATGTTTTCTTGACTTTCAGGCTCTTCCATGTATCTGTTCATTACAGATGATGATGCCAAGCCCTTGAGGCTTAACTTCTCATACTCTTCTGTCATTGCTTTTTAGAGCAATATTACTGTCATCAATGAGTTCTTTGTTTCCACATGTCCTTAGCTTGTGAACTTGTGTATGTTGCTTTGCTTCCTTTCTCTTCTGAGAGACATTCACTAGCCCAGATGCGAAGTTAAGGTAGAGGTACGGCATTTTACTAGGTGTGTCATGTCTGGGAACCTTCTGAGTGAATCTAAAGTACTTAGGTGAAAATAGAATTAACTGTTACTGGCAGGTATGTCTGAACACTGGGGCCTGTTCAACATAGCTTCTTTTAAAGCTAGTTTCAGCAAATACCTGTTAGAGGGCATTTGATCCTGGTATGCATTGTACACTGATAAACACCACCTCTTTGTGATTCAGATATATATCTACACATATATGTATTCATATATCTACACATACTTTTTATGCTATGGTGTGTTGATTGGAGACATCATTTTTCCCTTTTTTTACACAGCTGAATTAAGTTTCGTTTCTACATAAAAGCTTTTTAAGTTGATTGGAAGTGGGAGACTAGCACAAAACCTCTGTTATTCTCAGCATTGTGATGCAGAGTAAATGGTGTAATTTTGTTGTGCAACTTGGTTAGTTGATCAGAATTGGATGTACAGTCAGTTAACTTGGATGCCTTCAGTAGTGAAGGCTTTTCAATGTTAATTTCTGTGAGCTGAATCTCCGGGTCACAGAACTGTCCCTGCATTTCACTTCATTCTTCTCTGTTCTAGCTACTGCCATAAACATTATGAGAGAAACAAAGATGGCAACAAAGATGTAAGTAGCTTCACCTTTACAGTCTTGCTTTTCAGTAAGGATGGATTAGACTGTTCATACCATATTAGTGAGTTTAAAGTATTTGCTCTATATGGACTTCTTCAGGGTTTGTGTAGGTGGGACAGGAACCTGTCTAAGTTCTTGGAATTCAGGAATTACTAGATGATTTTTTTTTAATTTGTTAGGTTTTTTTTGTTGTTGAGAATGTTACTGTATTGCTGGAGTTGAGCATGTATTCTGTAGCTAAAGTCGTGATGGATTTCAGAAGACAAAATATTGTGTGCGTATTCCACATCTACAAAAAAGTTACTGTTAAAAAGCAGTGAAGTGTTTGATTTCTAAAAATTATGAATGAGTTATGTGAGATGAAGGAGGCATGGTTAAAACTACTTTTATAGGAAAACTTTAGTGTGGAATGCAGGTCTTAAAAGGCCTTGAACATCATTGATGCTTTTCAGTTTTTCTTGTTTTAAGATGAGAGCTGTTTAAATGAGTGCTTCAGAGTTTTGAATGGTGTGGGTACAACTTAGTAGTACCATTGCTGTGTTGTACCAGCACTGTCAATTATGGATGTGTGCAGTGGTTTTAAAATTTTCCTTCTGTGTGCAACAGGTCTATCTGTCACTGCTGCGGATGTATCTCTCCCCACCTAGTGTGCATTGCCTGGGACCAATCAAGATGGAAGTGCTGGAGCCTCAAGCCAATCTGCAGGCAGCTCTGCAGGTTTTGGAGCTACATCACAGCAAACTGGATACCACCAAGGTGAGAAAGACTTGCAAGTACTCAGTTTGTACTGTTGGCAGAAGGTGACAGAAGGTACTGGAGCAGGCAAGTGAACCATCTGTAACAGTGTCAAGCTAAACGTGTCAATTTCTATTCTATTTTATTCTCAATTCATTTTTAATTTTGACTAAGTATATTTTGCTCCAGGCAATAAACCTACTCCCAGCAAATACACAGATTAGTGAGATTCGAATCTTCTTAGAGAAAGTGCTTGAAGAAAATGCTCAGAAGAAAAGATTTAATCAAGTACTCAAGAATCTTCTCCATGCAGAGTTTCTGAGGGTAAATACCCACCACCTGTCATTTACTGGAACGGTGTTTTAAAGTGTATGTTCAGTATTTCAATTAACTGTTCCTTGTGTGGAATGTGTGTCCTCTAGATGGTGCTGTAGTTCATTCAAAGCTAGTGGATGTGCATCAAGTAGATTGAATGTCCCCCTTTCAGGAGGTGGCGAGTACATTCATTTTAGTTTGGATGAGGTGTGTGTCTTTGCTGCGGGTCCCTGGACTCACTGTGCTCTGTTGTACATTGCGGGATGATCTTGGAGAGCATGGACTGGATTTCTTTAGAATAAATTAAACCAGATAATGCAGTTCAATAGTTCACCCAAACACCCCTTAGTGCTTAAGATGCCTTAGCCTGTGGACCAGACCAGTTGAAAGGAAAACCCTGCAATTCATGTAGTGTGGGTGTTGGGTGTTCAATACCACCTGCTCCGCTCTACAGACCTGCTTTTGTGCTGTACAACTTGCTAATGTAGATATAGCCACTGAAAATTAAATGCTGTGACAGGTTTCAGTTTCACCAGCCTAGAAGGGAGCTGTGGTGTGGCATTGCTTTTTGAGCCAGCTGGCTTTTTTTTTTCCCTCCCTGTTCTTCTTTAGGTCCAGGAGGAGCGGATCTTGCATCAGCAAGTGAAGTGCATTATTACAGAGGAGAAAGTGTGCACTGTATGTAAAAAGAAGATAGGTAACAGGTGAGAGCATATACCTTAAAGCTTGGGAAAATGAATGGGATAGGAATCTGGTACACTTAAACTAAGAATGTTGCAAAACTCAGTGTGTGTATATACACAGAGATAACAGTAGTATGAGGGAGACATCTGAAGAGTGTTTGAACTGAAAATTACATCGCTTAGCTGGGTGACTGGAAAAACATCAAAACTTTAGTCACTGAAGTTTACTGCAGGAGTTTAATCCTTTCAACAAAGCAGAGTAAAATCTCATTCAAAACTTGTAAGACTTCTTACCTCACAACTCTAGAACGCAGCAAATTGCTTCTCGTACTGAATCTGGAAAATGTTCTAAGAACACTGCCTACTACTTTCTACTTAACTAGAATTAAGAAGGATGATATAAAGAACTAAAGTACATGTGTAATAGTTTTCTGTATCTGATGGCTTTGTGGTTCCCTGGCTGATTTACATTTTGTAGCCTAATTATCTGAGTATATCTAAAAGTAGAACTAATTCATTTGACACCTTGATGCCAATAACTTTTCTTCTAGAATACCTAGTAGGCAAGTATGGGTTAGTATAGAATGCAAATTTTATTTGCACTTTTTCCTTTTTGAACTCCAGTGAAATGCCACGTGACTAGCTTACTGATTGTTTCCCTTGTTGATGTGAACCCTTCTGAGGCAGTAGCAGTCACAATCAGCAGCATTCACAACGATAGGGAAAGGCTCTTTTTCCAAAATGTTTTAATGAACATGGGTCTAAATATACTTATTGCTGTGCATATTCAATTTTTTGCGGTTAGTGTGTAGCATGTAGCATCCGAATTTAATTTTGCATATGCAGTATTGGTTTGGTTGTCTAGGATTTTTCTAAAGCTGTGAAGTTCAACAAGGTTTTGAAGGGCAAGCATGTCAGCATGTCACCCAGTCTTTAACTTGTTACCAGTGACTTCCAAGTAAAGTATGCCTGTAGAAATGAAAATAGGTATTATTTTTTTAAAAATTAAACTCTTACAAAATCCATAGAATACTTTTGTCTGGTTTTCTCAAGAACATATTCAGGCTGTAAATTAAACAAGGAAGTGTCACTTTCATGTAAACATCTTTTTCTGATTCTGACACAACTTGAATGTTCTTGTTTGAATAGGGAAAACTGTTGGTCTGTATTGACAGTTGATTTTTGTGTTCTGTCTCTTTACAGTGCATTTGCTCGATACCCTAATGCAATAGTTGTGCATTATTTCTGCTCCAAAGAAGTCAACACATTGGACACCTGACCTTGTCATGGTCAATAATCCCAACGTTCATATGAAATTCAGAACTGATGACTTAAGTTGATGCCTCTAAGATGTTTGAGGCTTGTTGCTAGGTTCACATATACTGGGTAGAAGTCGTTTGTATCTGTGGACTGACTGTACCTATCTGGCAATATTGATTTACTAGAAAATGACTTTAACCATGTTATTACAGTGCTGGCAACTACACTGAACCTCTCAGTACTCAGATGAAGAATAGAAGCTGATTTTTGTAGTGAGTTTTGTATTGCTCTCCAACCTTGCGAATGAGTTGTTCAACAACTATTGGGCGTTCAACACAAGTCAAGTTTTACTATAAAACTTCCTTAGGGTGACAGTGTTGTGATTTGGCCTTGTATGTAAATAGTTCCTCAAAAAAAAGAAAACTCCTTTAAAGTCTTCGCAGCTGTTTGTGTTGCATGGAGATTGCCAGGTGTTTGGCATAGAGAAGGCTTCTGTGCCTATTTCTAGACCTAGAAAATAAAATTTTACTTTCATCTCAGTAATGGCAATGTTTAAATGCTGGCCAAAGGATTCTTTTTATTGATGTTCAGTGTTATCACCTGACCTCCTAAGAAGTTCCACAGGAGATGGTCAGACAAACAGTAGATGCCACTAGTAAGCGTTTTTTTTTTTCTTTAGTTTGAGAGCTGTAAATTGAATTAACTTGTCTTGTTTGCACTGAATATGTTCACTCTTAGCACGAGTGGAAGCTCAGAGGCTATTCTAAGAAGTTCACATCTGCACACATACCAAAAAGCAAAGAATACCCTGTAAAGCAACTTCTGAAGGGAGTGAACTATAGTTATTGCTTGAGCATCTAGACTACACTTCAGATCTGTGTATATAAGTGCTTTGGCCTCTGTTTCACTTTACAGCTTTGAAGTGAAATCCAGACTATTTCAAGAGTGCTTTATTTTAAATGCTATAGAACAGTGTTCTGCTCAGGCTGGTACTGTTCTTAAGTTACTCTTGGGCCAGAAGTCTTAGCTATAGGAACTACATTGTACAGTACTCCTTGTACGCTGTAATGTTTTTGTCTAACTTATTTTTCCACAAACTTTACTCTATAGCAGATTGGTATGGGGATATTAAAATGTTTGATCAGTGCAGAAAGAATCTGTGCAGTGGTAATGAAAAGGCAGCAGTAGCAAATAACCCGATAGTGTGACTGTTTGACTCCCAACATCCTGGTCTAGCAATACGTACAAATATGTAATTATTAAATAGTATGGAGCATGGCATGTTAACTACCAGCTATCACCTCTTAAAAAAAAGCCTGTCTGCCTAAAGTGTAATTTGATCTCAGTTAACATCATAAATTTACTGAAGCCATTATGTGAGTGTGTTTTAGGAACAGATCTGCTGTAGGCTGACAAGAGTCCTAATTCACTTTCATTTGCCAGTGTTAATAGTTTCCCTTGCTAACTGTTTCTTTTTTCCCTTTCCACATGTGTTTGTATTTATTGTTCATATGCTATGCGTTCATTTGGATTTCTTGGTCCAGAGTTTTGCTACTGTTCTTGGATGTCTTGGGCAGTATTGCTACTGATTTCTTTCTGCAGAGGCTGGGTAGAGGGAATCTGTGGTGTTAATGTTTTTAACTTTGTATTTCTTCTGTTTGAAGAAGAGAACCTAAAAATACTTATACTGGATTTGCACATTCTGTATAGATCTTTATATACTAGTTCAGGTACAGAGGGAAGATGGTTTTGGAGAGTTGTGTTTACAGGTCATTGAGAGTGAAAGAAGGGTGTTTAAAAAGGCCCTGAATTCTTTGTATATGGATATAACAATATAGCTCTGATTTTTAGCTGTCTTATGTTTAGTACTGTTAGTCTGATTTTTGTTTATCTTCATTATCTGCTGCCAGGAGAGCTAAATTAGCTAAATTCACGTGAGGATCTTCTTTGTGCTCTCACTTATGTGGTTAAGGTTGTGCCTCTGTTCACATCCATTGCATACTTTATACGGAGATGTGGTTCGTGCTGCAGTTCTTTTTGTTGGTTCTTATAATGTGGTTTGGGTTTACTAATCATACAGCAGGTTTATCTAAAGCAATAGATTGTAATAAATATTGTGAACCAGTGTGTGTTTCAGTCATTGTGCATTAAGCTTTTCTGGGCTGCTGTAGGTTTTTTGTTTGGTTGGGTTTTTTTTAATATGTATTAGTCCTCACTTTCTTTTGGAAGTCAGACCCAATGCAGGGGCTCCCAATATCACTCCCGCTTTAATATGTGTAATTCAAATGAGACCATGTCATATGAGAGCTGTCATGACTTCTGAACTGTGGGTTTTAAATCGACAAGTTTATAGTATGCTTGTGAATGTTCTCAAAATCCTACAAAAACTACTTTTGTATTCTCTTTGAATAATGTTTTTGAAAGTCTTACACCATTAAATATGTACTTATTAGAGAAGACTAAAATTACTGACAATTTTTTTTTTTGAGTGGTGGTATGCTGTTTTGCGATGGGGACGAATGTTGAGCTCTGTGTGACCAAATAAGGAAAGGTTTAGATTGACAGATTTGCAGTTGCTTGAATTGTAGGTCACAGTCTAGCCTGGTGTTGGAAGTAGAATATAGATCTTCAGTTTTCCCATTCTATAGAAAAGGGAGATATCAGCACTGAAGAACAGTCTTTTGTCTCTGTGCTAGACAATTGAGTATACTGGTATTTCTGGAGAAGACTAACCCACCAAAAAAAAACCCAAACCAAAACCTTGATAGCATTCTTTGGAATCTTCATCTCTTCTAATTATGCACTGCATCTCAGCTCTCCTCTTAATGCTCCCAATGGGAGCAAAAGGGGCCCACATGTGATATCTATGGATATTTTAAGTACTAGATAGTATAGTAGGTGATGGTGTCATTTGTTCATGCTTGCTGACAAAAAAACAACTGAATGAAATGTCGATATACATCTACCTTTACCACTGTGGGGATGCTAATCCAAGCAGAAGTAAAGTTGCCAGGTGTGAGGCCATCTTTGTTGCCTCATGTTTTTATGCCATTTTGCTTGCTTGTTTTCTTAGTCTGCTAGGAAATGACAAAAGCAAGTAGCTTCTCTTTGGATATTAAGTTGGCTGTCAGCAGTGTCTGCAAATAGCTAAAACTGCACACAAACACTGTTTGCTAATGGATGATCTGTTGCCTGTGAAATAATTCTTAAGCATGTGTTCTAAAGAGCTTTCAGTTTTTGAGAGAGAAATTTAAGAGCAATTCTATAAACATGAGATCCCTGCGCTGAGATTTCTTTGGAAGAGGACAGAGAACTTCAGCAGAAGGTAGGTAAGCCTGATTTTATATAGGGTTGGGCACTCGCAAGATGAAATACAGGTTTTATATACTGTCTGTAATAAAGTGTTTAGGTTAAGCGTGGTTTCTCCATGTTAGCTTACTGTCTGAAGCTGCCTCAATCTTCCTGTAATTTATAGTCGAGCTATATTAGATTAAATATAAATAAATCACATTTACGGTTCTGCAATTTTTCTAAGATAAATGAAACCTAATATGACAGTCTTTCATTTTCAATGCAGTGGTATGTAGAAATGCAAAGAAATTGCTTTTTCAGCCCAGTGTCTATCTTTACCATACTGTTTAGTACCACATGAAAGCTTTACAGCAGTTGCTGTCTGTTTTGCAATGGTGTGTTATGTTTGTTTTTTGACTGCGTTGATTGCAAGTCTGTGGATTCACTAACTGGTACTGACTTGTTTGTGTCAGTGCCTATGCTTTTGTTAATTTTCTTAAATTCTGATCTAGTGACTGACACTAATGACAGGAAATGATTAATGAGTGGGACCTTGCTGCGAATGTGTCACATTCTCATGTTTGTGTGGAGCTGGTGACACGCTGCATTACTGGCTTCCATACATTCTCTGCCATTTTCTAATCATTGAAACGCTCAAGTTTGTTGTTTTGTTGTTTTTTTTTTGTCTGCTGCTTGAGTTTAAGGTCTTAGATACAAAGCTCCAGACAAGCTAGTTGTCAGCAGCTGTTGACAAAGTAATCATGTCCCGTGAACAATTTCCCTTACTACTTGAAGATTTTTTTAAAGCAGAACAGACCCTTAAAAATCTGCCCTATGTATTGCACAATTTTTCAAAAAGTTTGGTGGAAGAATCAAGACTCTGCTACATGGAAATGAGAATAAAGGGGGGACTTGTGCAGGCCGCTCACATAGCGAGAGGTTAGGTATGGTGGTGAATTAATATTCTCCAAGGCATCCTAATGCAGACTGAATCGTGGTGTCCTCAGTTCGAGCTCCCTGAAACTTCTCTGAACAGCTACAGTCAATGAGAAATTCGGCTTTGCTTCAGGCTTGTAGGATGGGAATTTCTTTCTATTTAAAAATACTCTTTTAGGGTGTGCTGAAACTCTGAAAAGGTTTGAAACTGCCAAAGTCCTAGACCAGGTTGCCAGAACTCTGAAAGAAAATCCAGGCTGGGAGTTTTGAGGTTGTGGCTTAATCATGGAGCAGTGCTTTCTCCTACCCAGGGCTTCTCTGTTCAGTGCTGCTTTGCTGCCCTTAACCTTTTACCAGTATTTGAAAAACATGCCAGCGAGGTTTGAACTGGGTTGTTTGGCAAGCGCGGGCCACACCTCCGCTTCTTGAAGTTGGAGCGCAGCCCAGTCCTGCGCAAAACTGCAGACCGAGCCTGTAGCAAGCAGCCCTTCACAGCCAACTGTCCCTGGACTCTGCTTTCTGCGTTTCCCGGTCAGGGTTTTGGCGGAGACGACCGGCTGCTTTTCCCATGTTCCGTGAGGTGCTGAGGGGCCCATTTCCATCCAGAGTGCTGCCTTTTCTGGCAGCCGTGCTTTTCCAGAGGAAGGAGAGGAAAGAGACTGGGTTGTATCACTGGCGGGTAAGAAGTCATAGTGCTGTCTTTGAGATGGTATCCTGTACCTGATCCGTTTGACGGTGACTTACTGTTACTGCACGTGTGGAAAACCAGTTCTGCATTTCTGCAGGAATTAATCAGAAAGTTTATCATTAGGGGAAAATTTTTGATAGAAATGCTAATGTAGATTCAATTTTTTTTACTAAATTTGGGGTCTGTATGAGACAATACGGAGCAGGTCTCTATTTCCTTAGCTTTTGGGGAAAAGAATTAAGCTGATGCCAAGTACTTTTGGGGGGGAAACTCTGCATACTGGGCTTCTCATCACTAGAGACAGAATGGTGCTTATGTGTTTTCTTGCAAAATATTCTTGATTACCATTCCCTTCCTTTCTGCTTTCTGTCTTATCCCCCAGGGCTTAATAGTCTAAAGTAGACAAAGATTAGTAATTACTTCACCTCTTGTTCATAATGCGGCACAACCACGTTAGACAAAGTGGTTTCAATGTGTTTGTCCTTTAAATGGTTTATAATCCTTCCATTGTATAAGACGGTCTGGCCAATAACCTCAATTTTGAATTGCATTAAACTGTTTGCGAAGGAGCCTTTGCGTATGAGGTCTCATATGTCATCTGATCACCTGTCTTCCCCCCCCTAAATCTACAGCTTAAAATTGAGGTGCCCGTTAAATGTCACAAGATGGCTTGCTGCCTGTATGCCTCTCTGCACTCCTGCTTGCTCTGAGATTAAAAATTATCTTGCTGACCTTTTTTTTTTTTTTTTATGTTGTTTAGTACTTAGGAAATCAGTGTAGAAGAGACCAGTGTTAGCCTGCCGTGATTTCCATTAACCAGTAAACCACTGGATGTGATGTTTCCCCTCAGGTGCTCACTATAGAAATAAATAAATAAAAACAATTAGTCACTACTTAGTGATTTCTGCAGGCTGGTAGGGAGAGGTTTTTGTATTGACTATAGCAATTGAGCAAGTAGAGGGGCAGCAGATCACCTTTTTGGCTTGGTAGGTGAATTCCATATGATCAGATCTTTTTAACTTTCCAAAGTTTAGACTTAGCTTCACACATCTAAAGACGACATAAACCGAGAGGGAGCCCAGTGTTTGCCGCTGCTATTGTTATACTGAGCTGCTTGCACTACTCATATCACCTGACTCGTTATAAAACTTGCCCTCCAGAAGACTGTGGTTCTTAGGGCTGGGTCTGAAGTGTGATTTTGCAACTGTGGGTGCGCACTTCTGGAGGAGCAGGGAAAATGCAAGAGGTGCCTAGGAAAGCCAGGAGTTTGCTTTTAGGTTTAAAAGCAAACTTGTGCCACTATGGCTGAAATAAGGAAGAAGGGAATTATGGGCAGCAGTGTTTACGTGGGAGCAGGAACAAGATGGGGGGGAAAGTGCTCCCCTGGTAAATTGGACATTTCTTTGGCTGAGCTACCTGATTTTGCCAGGTAGCAGTGAACAGAAAAGAGAGTATGACTTAGAAGTTACATTTTTATTTGCTTTTGACAACATTTCCGTAATGAAACTGGCATGCTTATTGTGAGTCCTCCACATCCACGGAGAGATGTAGAGTATGTCCCAGCACTTACTGTATAAAGGTGGGTGTTTTGGACTATGAGAGTGAAGTCCTGTAGCTGGGATAACGTGTTTTGCGGTTGCGTGCTGCAACATCAGCATGTTCAATTCAGACAAGAGATACAGACAGTGGTTAGCAGGGTTGAGTGTTTGAGAATTCAGTCTTGTACACTCAGTTAAGGATTTCAAGGTATTTTGCTTCAGATGCACTTCCCTGAGCTCTGGAAAAGGGATCATTCTGAAAAATTAAACTACAAACTAGAAATTGGTTGCTTGCATCTGTCATGTACATTGGTATGTTGTCCTGTACACTGGTGCAGGCACAACTGTCATTTTGTTCATTCACCATACAGATTTCTTGCCTGACTTTTCCCTGATGTGTTCAGATAGAGCATGTCTGATAACTCTCATGGTTCATCACTCTGCAAGCTCACCTTCTAACATGTTATGAGCTTGCTGTGCCTTGGCTAAAAGATGAGTAGTAAAGGCACATGGGAAGGTTCTGGCATAACTGATAGCACAGGCTTGGGTGCACAGTGAAATGTCTGTTGCTTTATATGCCCTTAAATTATGACATGGGTGTGGAAAAGTGTCCTTCAGCTGTGTTATGACTGAGTGCAAATCAACAGTTGTTAGAGACCTTTGGAAAGGGCTTTCTTTTAAACATGTAACTAAATGTTGACAGGTGGTGTGTAGTAAGATGGGTATGCTATCTTCAGGGTGTTCTGTGCTTCGTCTGTGTCTGAATTCCAGGTGATAGGCTACAGGAGTGCAGATTGCTTTGACAGCAGTGGGGGTGTAATCATGTAGCTTTGTTTCTCAACAACCTGAAGAGTTGCAGCACCTTTAGGAAGTCAGTGAGAATAACCTATACAAGCTTGAATTTCTCTCTATAGTTCATTCCCCAACCTGACAGGGTAGAAAGGAGTTCAGGCTTTGACTGAGGAACTAGTGACAGTGACTGAATGAAACGGAGGTGATTAGGAAAGGTTTAAGAAGGAAGAAATACTAGAATCTGGAGGGTAGAGCTCATGGTGAAATTCAGTGTGAAGGCATGTCTTGTGCCCAGAAAAAGAAAGTGCAACATGTTGATGCTGCAAATAAGAGCACTTTAAGAGTAATAGTAGTATATTTGGAGTTTACTTGCAAAAATTTAATTTGGCACCTGTGTGTGAGAACTTAGACTCTGCGTATCATTTTTAACCTTCACTTGTTGGTCAGGGTGAGTGACACTCACCTAGTATAAAGATGTTCAGTATACTACGTGTGTCTTGGTTTTAGTGTGTTCACTGTTTTGCAAAAGCTGGCAAGTATCTTAGTGATAGGAAATAGGGAAAACTCCAGAAGTGTGTGACTCCTTAACAAACATCGTACATTTCCATTTATCAGATGTGGAATGTTCAGGAAGAGTTTGACAGTTCCGGGTGCATTGATTTCTTGAGATCCTAGTTAATGATATGTAGGGCCTATGTTTTTTGTGCAGTATTTGGCATTCTGCAGCATTGTGTTGTAAGCAAAGATCCTGTTGAATTGTAGATGAATACTTAGCGTGTCTGAAACTATGATCTCAAGCCAATCATGTAGAAAATGGTGAATGTGAAGTACTGACCGTTTGTGAAAAGTGTTTTGAAATGGGATTTAAGAATACGTAAGTTTCTTACCTGGCCAGGATTGTGTCATAACTGGTGGAAATGAGGCAAGAACCTCATTCTGTTCATGAGCCTTATGCAATTGCTTCTGTCCAGTCTCTGCACTAAATTCCCTCAAGCTGTTTTCTCTTGTTTTGCCCTGCCCTGCCCTCCCTTCTCTTTCATGATCTAGGATTCAGTCGGGCTTTTCTTTCCTTTTCACATCCAGGCATTTAGATACTAATATTACTTTCCAAAAATAGCCTCCCAGAAGCTTGCATGAGCAAGGATTGCGTTTGGATCTGTGCTGGCAAAGTGGCATGCACATCTAGAGTAGTGATTTCACTAACAGTCCAGAATGAATAGGAGTTTAAGGTTTGTCTTTTCGTGCCCAATCTGCTGTGAAGTATGTGTTTCTACAAGAAAGTGTTTTTTTCCTCATTGGAAACATCATATGCTTTCTGTGTCTAGACCATGCTTGTTAAGATTGTTGCCATGTCTGCTATTACTCAAGCATGCATGTGCCCTTGACAAGTACGCTTAAACTAGCCAAGTCATGATTAAAATTATTTGAGCAGCTTCATTATCTGTTTATCCTTCAGCAGGAATGAACTAATTAAGCAATTAAAGATTGATCTATAATTAGAGGAAGCCCTAAATAAGGGGTTGTTATTTTCTGAAGTCCGTGAGGGGTTACCCGAAGACATCACTCATTTCTGTGCTGAAAGAGAATTGAATTTCTTTCTAGACTTCTTTAGTCTTCCTCCAGCACACAGAAAGCACTGTGTATGTTCCCAGATTGACTCGTTAATAGTTTATTTGGGGCTGACCAGTCTAATCCATTTTTCAGTTGTTACGTGATGAGCTTGTTCCTCTCTTTTCAGTGGGAGAAGCACCCTTACTACAACCTAACAGTAAAAGTCCTCCGAGCCAGAAACATCAAGGGTACAGATCTGTGTAAGTATTTAGTCAAGGTATTGTAAGAACAGGTGGTTTGTTCAGTGCATACTTGTAACACAGGTAGCATTGTTATAGGAACTTCTTACCTACACATAGTGTATTGCCTTTACGTCTGAACAAAGGCTTCTGTTGTAAAGCATTATATGTATTCTAAAGGCTTGATGGGAAGCCAAGCTGCAAATTAACCTTGCTACTTTGCAGAACAAGATCAGATAAGTCCTGATTACCTTTTACCTCCATGCTTCTTTGTATGTCCTACTGTGGTCTGTTTTTTTTGTTTCTTTGTCTGGATTCAGCCCTCTGGTCATGGCAAATTTCTCCTTTGCTGCTGCTGAACAGTTGTCTTGCACATGAAAGTAGCGTTCTTCAATTCTAGTCTCTAAATGTTTATTTTTCTCAGTTGTAGTAGTGCTTTCTTTCATGTGTCTGCTATTTTGTTTACATCATTGAAGCTTTTTAAGGAGGTAGGTGGTTGACTGATTCAAAGACAAACTGCTTTTTTACCTGTTTCTGTTTTTTATAGCATGGTATGTATTCCTTTCCTCTTACACTTCTGTGTTGAGTAAAGCTCTCAGGGCTGTTTGGGGCATTTGGATCTTTAAAACTCATTTGAGGTATAATTCCTTCCGATTTAATACAGTAAAGTAATCTGCCTGCCTTAAGTTTATATCTGACATCCAATATCAAACTGCTGGAATGCTAAATGACTGTCCCAGGGAATGGAAAACCCTCCTGAAAGACTGAGAGCTAGAATCACACTATGAAAAGAGGTTGTTTTTATGGCCTTTCTGGTCAACTGGAGTGAAGAATGGTTCCCATACTTGCATTATTAAAGGGACCTTAACTGGAAGAAGGATGGACTCTGAGACAATTGGTTATTTTCAGGGAATGGAAATGGAAAGCTCAGCTCCTGGCCAGACTCCCAGGACATAAGATTCTCATAGATAAGCCGATGAAGTGTGGGCTGGATGAGCAGACAGGGAATTGGATTGAAAACTGGATGAATAGAAGAGCTCAGAGGTTGGTGATCAGTGGTGCAAAGTCTAGTTGGAAGCCAGTAAGTAGTGTTGTAACTTAGGGGTCGATTCTGGGTCCCATATTGCTCGGTGTCTTCATTAATGATCTGGACGATGGAGCAGAGTGTATCCTCAGCAAGTCTGCTGCTGTTACAGAACTGGGAGGGGTGACTGGTACACCAAAGGGTCATGCTGCTATCTAGAGGGACCTCGACAGGCTGGAAAAGTGGGCTGACAGGTCAACAAAAAGAAGTGCAAGTCCTGCATCTGGCGAAGAACAACCCTGTGTACCAGTGTATGCTGGGGGCTGGTAGGCTGGAAGACAGCTTTGCAGAAGAGGACCTGGGGCTCCTGGTGGGACAGCAAGCTGACCATATGAGCCAGCGATGTGTCCTTGTTGCAAGGAAGGCTACCGGTATCCTGGGCTGTGTTAGGAGGAGCATTGACAACAGGGTGAGCAAGGTAATCCTTCCTCTCTACTCAGCACTGGTGAGACTGCATCTGGAGCACTGTGCCTAGTTCTGGGCTGTCCACTAGAAGACATACTGGAGCTACTGAAGAGAGTCTAGTGAAGGGCCACTAAGACTGTAAAGAGACAGGAGCATCTCTCCTCATATGAGGAAAGGCTGGGAGATCTGGGACTGCTTAGCCTGCAGAAGAGAAGGCTCAGGGTGATCTTACTGGTGTATACAAGCGTCTGAAAGAAGGAAGTTAAGAAAATGGAGCCAGACTCTTTCAGTGGTGCCCAGTGATGGTACAAGAGGCAGCGGGCCAGATATCAGCAGTAATCTCTTTTGAAAAGTCGATCTTCCTGATTTTGAATAGTAGTCTCTTTTATGATGGGCTTTGTGGTTTGGGTGAACCAGAAAAAAAGAAACATGGATACCTAGTGTTCAATTTGCTGCTGTTTAAAGATTAAAGGCTTTGGCTTGACAAGCCCAGACTTGAATTTGCATGATTCTGTGATGCAATGAGAGCTAGAGAATGAGGAGCGCATGGGAAAGAGTATGTTTGACTAAAATTGTTCTGATGTCTGTCTCTACACTGTCTGCTGTAGTGTCCAAAGCAGACTGCTACGTGGAACTAAAGCTGCCCACTGCATCTCCCATAGTTTCTCGAACCCAGGTTATTGACAACTCTGATAACCCAGAATGGAATGAAACTTTCCAGTATCGAATCCATAGTGCTGTCAAGGTAAGGAGTACACTTTGTGGAGCTGGTTGGGCTGCCTGCATTTGTGCACTGGCTTACTTTTGATACTTCATTCAGAACCTAGGGATCTGAACTTCATTACCCTCAAAACCCGTGTTGCTTGTAAGCTGTCAGTCTTCTTCAGTGGTACAAAAAGCTGAACTATGCATATCCAGGGATAGCCACAGCATTTTGTAACTGCACTCTCATGTAAATCGCAGCTAGAATTTTCCGTAAATGTCGTTGTGATGCAACTCGGGAAAAGGAAGTTATAGCACTACCTGGTAGAGTACAAGGAAATTCCTAGATAAAGCAAGTTTCTGTTTGAGGGTTGCTTCTACTTTGACAGAGTAGCTGTTGCCTTCTTGTAGCTCCACTTGCCTTGCACAGCCAAGTGGCTGAGTGAGGGTAACGGAACTAAATTTCAAATCACTTTGGTATTTAGTTAATTCAGTCAAGTTTTGCAATTAGTTCATATGATTGAGAAAAGCAAAATTCAGACTCTTAGAGATAGTACTTCTGTCTGCTGTCTGAGCAGCCCTGACACTGTTGAACAAAGTCTTCAGATTGTCAGCATTCATTCTCAAAGTAGACACTAATGGTAGAGAGAAAGAAACGGTACTTCAGAAGATTAGTTTTAGTATGGCACTATTGCTTTGAATAACATCCTAGGCTTTGTAATAAGGTGCTTATTAACAAGAAGCTATCCCCCTGACTGGAGTACCTTTCCATAATGGTTGGTGATAAAGCTGGAATGATAATTGACTTAAACGGTAAGAAAATTGCAAACTAAGCTTTAGCGTATGTAAGCTTTTTCTTCCCCTGCAGACACACAAGGCCTCAGTCTGGTTAGAATTATGCTGGCATAGCCTCACAGCAGTAAGTTCAGTCTTGTCCCCTTGAAAACTTGTTGCCGCAAGGCCATTTTTTGGGTGCTGTATGTGCTCACTGTGACTATTTCAATTAGCTTCTGCTGGACTTACATGCTCTGAGACAGTGCTGAGCAGGAAGTGATAGGTCCCTGTAACATCCTGGGCTGAATCATGCTGAAAGAGTGGAAATTGCTGTTGGTTTCTCAGGTGAATCTGTGCCTGAAGCTGGAGAGTACGGCCACGTGCATTCAGCTAGGTCCTCTCTAGTTGGGAAGCTCAGAAAATCTTTTAGCTAAACACTGTCAACTAGGAGCTTTTTTGCTTAACTATGATGCAAGTCCTGCTGGAAATAGTGAATTCTCTTCATCAGTGGGAAGAAGGGTATTGATTAAACCATGGAGTGTCTATTGTATGCAGCTACTCAGGTTTGTGGAAGTGTTTCTGTCTCTTCATCTGAAGCTGTTTATTTCTGCTTGGTTTTAGAACATTCTGGAATTGACGCTCTATGATAAGGATGTCCTTGTCAGTGATGAGCTTACGTCTATTGTCTTCGACGTAGGGGGCATGAAGCCAGGTCAGCCCCTGCTGCGGACTTTCAGGTTGAACCCTGAGGTTAGTCCCTGGCTTTGGCCCAGGTCAACTGTGAAAAGCTGCAGTTTATTGTTACAGAAATCCAGCAGTACATGCTGGTTTATCTGCCTGTGTTGTAGAAGTCAGAAGGGGAAAATGCATCAGCCTGTGACGACAACATGTATGGTTTTACTGACATCTGAGATGTCTCTCAAATCCCTAGGGATTTTCGTGTGTGTGTGTGTTCCCCAGTCTGTGGGATGCCCAGCTAAGTTAAACTTGGGATGACTGCTGTCTTTCAAAAGATGTTAAAACACCTTTGAAGGAAATTGATTTTTCAGGAGACTAGAAGGGCATAAACCAGGCTTAAAATGAAAGGCTTTTGCAGTCAGCAGTCATTTTGGGGACTGCAGGCTCTTACTTAGTTGATCATCATCAGTTTGCAGTGAATAAGTTTATTGCTGCAAAGGTTACCTCTATATTTAATAAGTCAAAAGCCTAAGAAAAGCTTATTTTCCCTGGGTTATGTTCAGTTACATTTAACCTCTGCTTCAAATGCATTGCTACAACAGGTCTGGATTAAAAGGTAGCTAATAATTTGTTTCTTCGAGAAATTGGGCTTCAGTGCCGTTGGTGTGGTCAGAAGCAGACTAACTGGTATGTGGTTAGCAGGCAGTTGTTTGTCAGTGTCACAGGCACTCTAAATGATTTGTGATCACGGAAAGAGGCTTAGTAACTCCCTGGTTCCCACTAACTCTGTTCTGTTTGCTGAATGCTTAAGTAATCTTGATCAGTAATTGTGGAACTGGAAGCTTCAACTTCAGTAGAGAGAAGTACCTAAATTGGTTTCTATTTGGTTATTTTAAAAGCTGCGTTAGGTCTGGTATCAAGCATTTACTGTATGCTATGGCAAGGAGAAAGATTGCTGGATCAAAGTCTGTTTAAAACAGGCAGCAATGATCTCAGAGTGCAAACTGCTGAAAGAATAAATGGGAGGAAGCATGAAAGCCTCATGTAGAAGGCATTTGCAGAGATGGTGCTGCAGTGGTACTTGAGCCAGAAGAGGGAGGGCTTTTTTTCTCATTAGCAGAATAATGGATCTGAGGCCCCGCTCTCACTTGCGTGTACTTGTCTCCTCAAACATAGATGTGTGTGGTCATATAGGATATGCCCAGGAAGAGAGGAATGTTTAAAGGACAACAACAAAAGGCATTACTTAAACCTTCCAAAATTTAATTGGAGCTTTTGTAAAAGCAACAAGAATAGTTACTATAGTTTGTAACAAGAAGAAAGCTTTATCTCTTGGAAAAACTTCTCATAACTATCTTCAGGGTCAAGGGTCACCTGTGTCCACCTTTTATTTTCAAAGGCTAATGAAGAGCTGGATGTAGAGTTTTACTTGGAGAAGTGGTGAGTCTTACCTGAAAAGCTGAATGAACTTGTGCTCTGCAGATTTTTCATCATAGTTGCTTTTTCTATCCAGGGACAGTCTTGCCCATAAAAAGGCTTTAGAGTTCTCTGGTGTTCAGGTTTATTCACCAATGGTTGATCACAAATATGCTAAAAGCTCCAGTCACCAAAATTTTTAGGGTGGCAAAAAAGAAATAAAACTTTGCTGGACTTCATGGGAATGGCAGCACTGCGAAGTAATGGATGACCCACAGAGGTCCCTTCCAACCCCTACCATTCTGTGTGATTCTGTGATTCTGTAATTGAACTTTCTGTGGATGAGTCACTTAAGAGTGGAAAGCTTTCACAGTTAACCTTCCAATATAAACCATTGAATATTTAATCTAATAGTCTATCTAAGCTGAGCTTTTCTCCAGGTCATTGAAATGTCTGAGATGGGGAGATCTTCTGGCACATGCATATAGTTGCAGAGGAATTTTCTTCTGTGTTTTTACCCCCATTGTTCTGTAAAGGGAAATATACTTGGTGTCAGTCTAGTTGGCACAGATCTCTAACAGTGAGAAACTTTCTCTCCTGCCTCTTTTCCAGGCAGTTAGTTTGTAAAGTAGGATGAAGCAAATTAAAAACAAAACTCATTTGCATTAAATCTCTTGCTTTCATAGCTCAGATGCCCCTGCAGAGGTATTGACTAATGGAGTTCTTGTGGTGAGTACATGGAAGTCAATTACATATATGTTGGGATTTACTCCTGAAGGTAGGTTTTTGTAGCGAGAGGACAAGAATTGTTGAGAATTCAACTTCTGCATCCAAATAGCTCCTGTTCTCTACAGCATCTGCCCCTCTTTTTTAATTTACTGGTTTAAAAAGCTTCCTCAATTTTTAAAAAATGTCTATAGGAGGCTAGTGATCTTGCAGATTGTACTGAGTTTTCCAGCCTCGATGCTGGCCAGGTATAGTCCCCCTTCTTACACTAACACCTGTTACTTCTAACCGTCTTTCAGTCCTATTGGTAAGTAGGTGATACCTCTTGAGTCTGAGTGGGAGGCTTCATCTTGAGGGATTTGTCTGTTTTCCAGGGGCGATCAGTCTAAGAAAATTGGTGCATTATACATTAAAAATACAGGTGTTACCACCTCTTTTCTCGCTCAAAGGAAAGGGACTGGAGTCATGTTTATAAATTAGGAGAAAAGGATGGGAAAGAGTTTGTTGTTATTGAAATGTAGAGTTTTAATATTTTTTTCAGGAAAAATCGGTGACATTTAACAGCACAGTTGTGCAAACTATTTCACAGGAGATAGTCTTTTGTGTTCCTATTTCTCTTAGGAAATCAGGCTTAGATTCAAGCAGTGGAGTAGTTTCTTATCTTTTAGATCAATCATGCACAATTAAGTATCTCATCTGCTGTTCTAGAAGGGAAGCTGATGATTATATGGTGTGAGAGACTAGATTTCATGAGGACATGGGCAATCCAGGACAGAAAGTCATGGCAGAATTTATGAAGTGCTTGCTTGGATCTGAACAGGTTCTGAACAGGTGCTTACCTTTTTTTAATGCATATGTAAACCAACACCCCAGGTGTTGAGAACTTGTAATTCTGCAGTACTGATGGCAAAAAAAAAAAAGTAACTGGAATAGGAGGGGTGGTTCTGATTTTGAAATGAGCAGATAATCCCATCCTACTGAAGCAAAACTTGCTCTTGATTTGAAAGACAAAAATAGTCCTTAGTGTTTTTTGACAGCTTGGAGCTGTAAACCTACGTAGATTAAGCTTCAGCAAAGAATTGAACCAGTATCTCGTAACCAGAGCTGGTTTCTTCTTTTCATAGGTTCATCCTTGCTTGTCTCTGCAAGGCACTGTCAACAAAGAAGAAAAAACAAAAGAGAAACAGCAAGGTAGGACTGCGTGCAGAGTTTAAGTCAGATCTCTTTTTTGCCATGTTTATTCCTTGGGAGAGAGGAGAGACTTGATTGTTTGTCTATGCAGTGCATTTTTATTTGCTGACTATAAAATTGACTTTAAGTAAATTTTGCTTTTATTTTTAATACTGAATAATATTGGGTCACTTCCACTGGGTACCACACAAGAGTTTTTGCTTGCGTTTTGATAGTCTCAGCTACACTTAACAAGTATCTGATTTTCGACATTTATTTGAATGATTGCTCCTGTGGTGTAAACTTCTTATTCTAATGCACAGGGAGTTGTGAGGTCAAGCTGTCTGTTCCAGGCGCGTATCAAAAGCAGTTGTGTATTCCTTGGAGACCAGACAATGAGAAAGATTATGAAACCTCATTTGTCTTTCATGTGGATAAAGAATTGTGTCCAGAACTGCAAGTGGAGCTGGAGCAAACCATATCTGTCCTACAGGTAAGCATCTGTGCCGACTGCTACGAAGTCTACAACCACTTTTGAATAAAGCTACTCTGAAACCAGTGCCTTTGTCCATGGAAATGTCCTTAAACATAAATCTAATGGCTTTAATTTGATCCTAAGAAGGCCGGGGACTTCTTCAGATATTTAGGGATGTTTTTTTTGTGTGGATTATTCAGGTATGTGTGGATGTCAAAGCTGGCATTGGAAGCAAGTTTCTTATGAAGTCCCCTATGGATGGGGTGCTAGGGACCATCTATTACGAAGGTTACTCATCACTTCCAGATATACTTTTTTGCTCAAACCTAATTCTGTAATGTTCTAACTGCTTAGATCAGAATTTTCTAGGCTAGAAGGCTGTCTTGAATGGATGCATTATTTTTCTGGTTATGTATTAGGAATTTATGGGCAGAGAGAGAAGTTTATCATTGCTTTATATGCACTACTATTTCTTTTTTGTTTTAAAAGTTGAATGAGAATTCAGATTTTTCATTGTATCTCTGACACTGGGTAAGGAGGTGAATTTGTCTTAAAATTACACAGTCCCCAACGCTTTAAAATCTGTTCAAATTTGGGGATTAAAAAATCCTGAATCTGCACATGCTTGCTACATGAAGAAGACTTCTTTACTTTCAGCTGTTGAGATACTCTATAGCAAGTTTTTTCTCTTCAAAGCTTGGAAAGCAGGTGCCACTTGCAAAGGTTGATTTAGCTTTGTCTGTCACTTCACAGTTTATACAGGTACCCATGCAGTGTGTGTAACCCATAGGAGTGTCTGAATACTCAGTATGATGACTGCTCCCAGTGTGGCCAGACACCAAAAATGAGAGCAAGGAAACTATTTACTCTCTGATGTTATTTGTCCCCACAAGCAGTTGGGCAGCATGAGTGCAGATGGTGATCTTGACTACTCTAGAGGCAGCTGTGGAGAAGGGAGCACAAAAAGAAATAAGGAAAAATAGCTTTGCAATGGGGTTGGTTGGGCAGCAACCGTGAGCAGAAGAGAGAGACCTGGACTTAAGTAGTCAAAAACTCGGAGCCAGGCAAGCAAAAACACAGTGTAAGTCAATTGTGGAGATGGGCCCAGGTGGTAAAGCTCAGCCCTCCGTTAGCTAGCAGAACATACTACTTCAAGAGCTGGCATAGAGCACAAAGCTATCCAGCCTTGACCGTTCCTCTCTTATCAGAGGTAGGACAGTGCCAGGAACGTAGTAACGTTGCTTGCCTTGTACCTAAATGCATGTTGTTTGCCACTGTTAGGAGAAGGACGGTGGGCTTAGAGGGACATTTGACTCGGGACAGCTGGTTTTGGTCAGAAGACATCTGTGAAATCTATGGGTAGTTCCTTGTCTGTCTTCAGTTCTTATAAGAAGGGTGACAACCTGTTGTTTATTTAAGGTGGTGTCTCCTCCCAAGGGTTGAGGCCTGTGGTGAGTGTAAAGGCTCCAGCCCACCTGGTACGCTGTGTAGGTGTAAGTGTGGCCCTGTGATACGCGGTGCGTTTTAATATACCTCTTAAATTTAGGAATCTGCACACAGCTTTGTTTTGACAGGCTTGAGAGGTGGGCCCGTGAGAATCTCATGAAGTTCAACAAGGCCAAGTGTGAGGTGTTCTGTACATGGGTCGGGGCAATCCCAAACACAAATACAGGCTGGGCAGAAAATGGATTGAGAGCAGCCCTGAGGAGAAGGACTTGGGGCTGTTGGTTGACGAGAAGCTCAACATGACCTGGCACTGTGCGCTTGCAGCCCAGAAGGCCAACCGTGTCCTGGGCTGCATCAAAAGCAGCGTGGCCAGCAGGTCGAGGGAGTGGATTCTGCCCCTCTACTCTCCTCTGCTGAGACCCCACCTGGAGTCCTGTGTCCAGCTCTGGAGCCCTCAGCACAGGACAGACATGTGCCTGTTGGAGCGGGTCCAGAGGAAGGCCAGCAAAACAGTCAGAGGGCTGGAACACCTCTCCTATGAGGAAAGGCTGAGAGAGTTCAGGCCATTCAGCCTGGAGAAGAGAAGGCTGCACGGAGGCCTTACAGCAGCCTTCCAGTACCTGAGGGGGCCTACAAGAAAGCTGCAGAAGGACTTTTTACAAGGGCATATAGCGAGAGGATAAGGGGTAATGGCTTTAAACTGAAAGAGTGTAGATTTAGATTAGATAGAAGGAAGAAATTCTTCACTGTGAGGGTGGTGAGGCACTGGCACAGGTTGCCCAGAGAAGCTGTGGATGGCTCCTCCCTGGCAGTGTTCAAGACCAGGTTGGATGGGGCTTTGAGCAACCTGGTCTACTGGAAGGTGTCCCTGCTCATGGTAGAGGGGTTGGAACTAGGTGATCTTTAAGGTCCCTTCCAACCCAAACCATTCTGTGATTCTATGATTAAGAGAGCTTGCTACTTGCTAGTACAACATGGGAGAAAACTCAAAGATTTCCTTGCAAACTTTAATTCGCTTTGCTTGTAAGCGGTAGTTATGTTTTTTAATGACATGCTCGTATTTGTCCCTATGGCTTTTACCTTATTTCCTATTTTGTGGTATTTTTCTGTATGTCTAATGCTGTTGCCTTGTTGGTATCCTGCTTTGAAGACAGAATGCAAGTTTGCTTGTGAGCTTTCTGGTGCATGTCAGGAAACAACTATTTTGGGGGCATATTTTATGTTTTGAGATGAAGCTTTTTGCTTGTGGCAAACAACTATATATATATATATATATTAAAAAAAAGAAAGCACAGGTGTTTGGCTGACAGAAATAGTCCCAGCAAAGATCTGTTAAGCAGAGAGCAGGATGATCTTGGAAAGACTAAATCTTTTGGGAAAGATTTAGCTAGCAAACAATCCTTGAGATCATTATGTTTTGACATGTGAAAGTGGTATCTTTAACTTTTTTCTGGAGAGCTCAAATGACATTCTGTTTTTTATTAGGATGGTATGAACCCTGATATGGAAAAGCATACTACAGTTCTGGGATTGGGGACTGTACCAGTTAATTCCCTTCCTGTTGGACAAAAAGTTGATAGAATTGTTTCTCTGGGAGAGGTAACATCAACATTTTGCACTTGTTTTAACATGCTTGGCATAACCTTTTCCCCCATTGCCTATAGGCACTTGGAAAGTTAAGCTGCACATGATTGTTAGGAGTGCTGTTTTTTTGGAGACCTGGAATGAAATACTGAGATTACTCAGTGCAATTCTAAAAATGTTTTCATAGTTGGGTCTTGCAAAATAAATATAAAGTTCATCACTTTCCAAAGCAAAAAATCTGCTAGGGTGTGAAAGAAAAGTATCAGAGGAGGAGAAAAGCAAGAATCTTGGAGAAAAAATAATTTTTTTCACCCTGTTCTGAGTAATTCTTTTTTTTAAATGTCTGAAATATGTGCAAGGGAAAGGTGTTCCAGAGATGTAGTTTTATGGGCAAGAGTGCTGTTCTAGTTGGTATCTAGTGACCCCATTGATGTCAACCTCTAAGTTAGTAGTTCCACCTGTGTAGTTGCTATCAATTGCAAGATGCATTCTCTCTTTTCACAGGGACAGAGTTTGGATATGAGTTTGAAAACTGAAGAGAGGTGAGTGGAAACCTCAAAGACCTCTAAAAATCAGGAAAGGCCTTTATTCTTGTAGTGATGGCGCTGAGTGACTCTCCCCACTGTTCTGGGGAGGTCTGTTGTCTCCATTGATCACTTGGGATAGATTAAAAAAAAAAACTTCAGTTATTTTTCTTCTGGAGGCTCTTCACTTTGCAGATACTATCTATTGGCTTGTTGTCAGTCCTGCTGAATTCTGAACAAATTTTGTGTTCCTAATATTTAAATGTAAAATAGCTGATGGTGTGAACATTAAGCAGCTTTGTTGGGTACAGATAGTTCCCGGAATATGTGCATTGCTGTACTGACAAATAGGAAAGGGCATCTCAGTGTGTGAAGAGCTTGAACTATAAAATAGAGGAATGGTGCAAGAAAAGAATGAGAAGGGGAGATTATCACACAAACCTGAGCAGTTGGCTAGTAAGTTGATTGGGTCATTGGGTGTAGAAGTCATTAACTGATGATCCTGCTCCCCTTTTACAAAGTCATAGCAAGTTTATCGGTATTCAGTTTTCCCCTTCTGCCTCTTAAGTTCAGAAACTTCTGTTTTAAGGTCGCTCTTCTCATTTCTCCATCCAGGTCAATACAGTGATTTTAATTGCTCCTCATACAATCTTATTTACCTACTGAGAATCTTTCTTGCTTGGTGAAATTTCTGAACCTTAATTGGAATACTGTTTGGCACAAGCTTTGTATTTAGACATTAAGGGAGAAATGCAACTGGGGAGAAATTTCATTTTTAATTCCAAAAGCTGTTGTTACAAGTTGGTGTATAGATACACAATAAAACTTCACTTAAGAGTTTGATCCAGTGATTCAAATCAGCAGCTAGATTGTGTGTTCACAGAAATTGCTTTTTCCTGGTAAATACAAATCCTCCAAAATTTTGCAGTTTTTTGTCTTGATTTATGTTTCAGCACTTGGGATCTTGATATACGTCTGGGTTTTGACCTCTGTAAAGAAGAGAGAGAATTTTTGGACAAAAGGAAGAAAATAGTTTCTGAGGCATTGAGGAAGACTCTTCACTTAAAAGAATCCCCTCCAAAAGATGAGGTATTGAGCACAGTGCTGTAGTGAGATTAGTAAAATTCTTTGTGCTTAGTTGATAGTTAGCTATTGTAGGATTCTTTACCTGTAACCAACAGATAATATGGTTTGCTTTCACCATGGCATGAGATAAATCCCTGTGAATTTTCAGTTCTGAAGTCTTAAATGTTGTTGTATTTATAAAATTTTGAGGGGGGTGTGTGTGTTTTGGAACACAAAAAATTGAAATTTCAGAATCTGTGTACTTTCTTTAGTTGAACTCATGTATATTGGGCTTTGAGCTCTGGATTGTGATGGGAAAGTCTGCTTCAGAATGGTTAAACTGAAGCTTGGGCCACGGGAACAGCTTCCTAATTGCTCATTTGAGGACATGTTTGTATCTAGGTAGTGTGATACCTTGCTCTCTGTTCTTTGGGTGCTGTTTTAAGAATGATTGTCCTTTTTTGTTCTTATGTGTATATTGTATGGCATGCAAGGAAATGTGTGGTAATATGCATAACAATTTCAGTAAGTGACTGTCCCTAAGACGACGCTGCTATGTTTTATAGTAAACAATATATTTCAATTACAAAGCAGAGAAAGGAGTTCTAGTTGAAATCAAACCTGAAATTACTTGAAATGCAAATAGAAATAGCGATTTTTGTCTCTTATTTTTATAAGAATGAGACTTAAATGGGATCAGTTCTGTAATTTATTGGCAATTCGAAAGTCTGTGATTGTAACTCCGGAGTTTGCTGTCTGCAGGTTCCAGTCATAGCGGTACTGGGATCTGGAGGTGGGATGAGAGCACTGACATCATTCTATGGCAGTCTTGCTGGACTTCAGCAGCTGGGCCTTTTGGACACTACAATGTATCTGTGTGGGATTTCTGGTTCTACTTGGTAAGTTACGTGTTGATTCCAGAAACATAGTTGAATATGGTAGTGTTGATGCAAAATAAGTCCAAAACTGCACTTGTGCCAGCTGTAGACAGACAATGGAAGTAAAATATTGTGTCAGTTCTCACTTGTGGGTTCTGATGGGGAACCTAAAGATTATGAGGTTCATTATCACTTTAGCTACTGGCTAAACTTAATAGTCTGCTGCTTTTGCAAACCTGGTGGTTGAATATTAGAACATATTACGTGAATAAAACTGCTGTGTGTTCCCTCAGAGTCCTGACTTCAAAAACTTTCCCCATTTCTTTGCTCTTGCCAAGAAGATAAATGAGGTGGTGCATGTCACTGGGAACATGTCCACATGGACTGCTATGCCGCCACCTTCCAAAATGGAGTATGCAGCTGAATAGAGGAATAGCACCGGCTTGCCCTTTCATGGACTGGAGCCATGTGCTGAAGTATTAGATATGGCTAGAATGTTTCGATAGCTCAGTTATTGAAGTCTGTGGTGATATCGTACCTCATAAGTACACATTGGTTTCGTGAAATGTTTTCACTGGGGAGTTGTGCAACCTGACAGTAAAATCCTCCCTTCCGGAGCTTTGTGTATTAGGTGAACTCCTATGTACTTAGCATTCTTCCACTAACCTTGTGATCTGGCCTGCCCCTTTTGATTCAGAGACAGCCTTTCAAACAAATGTAACCATCTGTTCATGTGGATAGCCAATAGTCCAAACTAGTTTCTCGTTTAATCAGACTTGTGTTCTGACGAAGGCTATGGCCTCTATTGCTGTATGCAGTAGCACCCTTGCTGTCAGCCAGTCTCTCAGGGTTGTTATGGCCTGGAGTTAATTCATATTTATGAACTAGTTCACGTGTGCTAGTGTACGATGCTTGGAACATCCTTGAAACGTAGGTTAACAATCAAGATGAAGTTGTCCTGTAGGTCTCAGGGTTTTCAGTGCATTTTAGAGTTCAGAGATCCATTATTATGGTCTCTTCATGATGTTTTATCTTTTAGCTAGATTTCTCAAGCTATTAGTTCAGTGCTGCAGCTCTATAATTAGCTAAAATTATTGTTTACACGAGGGTCATTATTACTGATGACACTAATATAAGCATTTTCAGGTGTTTATCGACGTTGTATCAAGACCCTGACTGGTCGCACAAAGACCTTCAAGATGCAATCAGAAGAGTTCAGGGTACTGTGTCCAGCAGTAAAGCAGGGGCATTTTCCCCAGAACGACTGAAATACTATTTCCAGGAGCTGAATGCAATGGAGATTAGTGGACGGAAAGTTTCCTTTACAGATTTGTGGGGCCTTATTGTGGAGTATTTCCTACAGCAGAAGGTAAAAGAGTTCGCATTTGGATATGTACTGCTGTTTGTCTTCCAGATGGGAGCTCTGCCCATCCACGTATAGTGTGTCAAGAAACCAATTACTGTCCCCTGTTGTGAGCGGTTCTGGAACAGATGGTGTTGTGGAATAAACGTAGGGAGTTCTCATCTCTTTCTGCCCTGGGTTTCCCAGCACCCTTCTTTAGTAAAGAACTTTGAAGTCATATAGATCAGTGTGATAGAAAAACATAGTGTTTATTTGGAACGACTGTTATTAAATTAATAGCTTTTGTACTGGGCAGGTTAAGCCTGAAAGAGTGATGTTAGTTTTGCAAAATGGTGTTACTGTGCAATATTTGCTGTGCTAATTGAAATTGGAAAACAGAGGGGTAAATAGTTTATTAAGAACACCAGACATTCTAAATATGCAACTACAGAAATATTCTGGCAAAATCTGACCATGTGCATGAACAGAGGGAGGTAAAGGGACATTGAATTAGTAGTATTGTTAGTCAGAAATGCTAAGCAACAGCTTCAGATTATCGAAGTTATGGGTACAGAACTTAGCAGACTAAAGTGTACTTCTCCTTCCTTGCTTGTGACTAGGAAGATCCATCAAAGCTGTCTGATCAGCAAGAAGCAGTGAAATGGGCCCAGAACCCCTATCCTATCTATGCAGCTGTCAACGTGAGACCCAATATTAGCAGTGATGACTTTGCAGGTATGAACATGGCAAATTTATTTTTGCTTGTTAAAATCCATAAGTTCCTTTCACCCATCCAGTTCCTTGGGTAGTGAGTAGCTGACAATAGGAAACATGGCTCAAGCAGCAGGTGGTAGTGCAAGAGGCAATAGGATGCTGACTGGCAGAGTGTTATCATCCTGATTGCAAATGGCTATGTGAGCGAAAAGAGATTCAACTCTGTTGGCCACTCTGCATGTTTTGCTAGAAACTACCTGAAGTTTTCAGGAGCTGAGGGGGAAGATTCTGATAATACACGAGCCTGTGTCTGAATTGGAGAATTGAAGTCGTTGGTAATTAGGTGACCTACTTTCTTTTATAGTCTCAGATAATCAGGTTGTGTAGGATTCATGTAAAATGATGGATTTGCAACCTTGTAGCATGCATCATCAAAACTGTAGTATTTAGCAATCTGGGTTATTGCTGATTATATAGTTACACTAAAAAAATGAAGACCAGTCCTATTCCAGGTCACTTGAAACTTTAAATATAATGCAACAGGTGAGGATAGATATGGTGAGACAGGAACACAAATGCTAGTGTCCATCGGTGTGCCACTATGGGACCCTTTTGTTTGTTTTGTTCTGGAGGAGTGTGTGTGTATGACAATGAATTTGATTTTATAAATATTTGTGGAAGGCTTTCAAGCAGGAGGGGACACTTTGACAAGCAGACAATGAAGTCTGACACAGTAGGTCAATGGAGTTTTCAAGTCAGTACTGTAATAGTTCCGAAAAGATGGCAAGTACTGTGGAGAAAGGCTGAGAAAGATGAAGTAGCTTCTATGTGTGATGGGAGCCATCAGAATGGTTTAAAGTGGAAGTAAAATAGGCAGGTTTATTTCTGCAGTAACAAAGTCAAGGTGGAACAAGATGGGGTTTTTCTCTCCCCCCTGAAAATCCAGGAAGAAAGTAGGTTGTCTTTAGTCAATGAAAGCCCGTACAAGAGTTTTTAATGATCATATGTAAGATAGAGGCTCACAGAGGAGAGTGGCAGGGAAATTCATAGTGATTGTGAAAGAAGTGGAGGGAGACTCCCTTCTTGTCCAAACCGAAATCAAATTAATATTTTCACCTATGTTTACTTTGAGAAGAGTAAATATCCTGTTGGCTTGTTCTTAGAATGGTGCGAATTCACTCCCTATGAAGTTGGATTTCGCAAATATGGAGCTTTTGTCCGAACAGAGGACTTTGACAGTGAGTTCTTCATGGGACGGCTCATCCAGAAACGTCCAGAGCCTAGGATTTGTTTTCTACAAGGTATGATCTTACAGTAATGAATAAAATGGGGAGAAGGAGAGGAGCTATGCTGCTTTTTGAATTCATTAACTTAAACCCATGCCTTTTTGTCCCTTCCTAAAGAATTTGAAGAAGGGAAAGATGTCAAATCTTTCTCCAGAGGCTTGGGTGTAGGTTCATAGTATTACAGTCTGAAGTCCTGATTCTGCAAGAAGACGCTATTATGAGCTGCTGGTTAAAAACTTCTGCTTTAGGTCTTCCCATTGTCTTTCTATCTTGCCCTTGCTGATAGAAGAGCTTTTCTCTTGGAGAAGTTTCTGCATTATATTATTACATCAGAACTTGTCACATGATTAACTGAAAGGTTTAAACTCAAACATCACCTGTTAGAATAGTAGGGGGCAAGTGACAGCCCTCTCCCATGACAAATGGCAGCTGAATTATAGACCTTTTGGTTACACTGTGAAAAGCCTTTTGAGTATTAAATTCTTCCACATTTCTCCTGCAGGAATGTGGGGTAGTGCCTTTGCCGCAAGCTTGGATGATATCTGCCTGAAGGTGGTTGGTAAAGGACTGGGCTTTCTAGATTCTTTCAAAGATGTTATCAAAGTTGTAGGTAAGAACATACATTAAAATAGTAAGATTTTTCAAAAGATTCCTGATTTTGGAATAATCATACAAATAATATGACTCAAAAATGTGATGTGTGTAGTTTTCAAGATTAGCATAAAGGATGGATTTGGACAGATCTCTATTGTACTGTGTGTTGTTCCCTTCCATCACACATAGTGAAGAGAGTAATCATAGTTTTTCAGTACACTTTCTCTTCTTTTTTTTTAAAATTTTGTATCTGACTGACTATAAATTTGGGCTAGTTCTGGGAGCTATCTTAAACACATATTGCAGTGCAGGGGTCTTAATCATGAGAGAAGGAAGAAACAGAAGCTGGACTGCTAAGCAGGAGGTGGAAAATAGGTCTTCAGTTACCTCCTTGGCCTGGTTTTTCTAATCTTGGATAAGCTGGTTGTGTGCATGTGTGCATTGTTCTCCATTTGTACAATGCCTCCCTAGCAGTGAAAAGGAACTGTATTAAAGGCTGAGAGTTGCTCAGGTGCGTAGTTAGAACCTTATCATAAGTAGTGGAGACAGATTTTTTTTCTTCTCAGCTTTTGCAATCCTTGTTTTTTCTCCCCAAGCTTTTGTTGTTGTAACTATAAATGCTGCTGTGTGTGGATGACTGTTGCTGTCTTATGAGACAGAAGTGGTTGTCACTTGGTAACAAGGGCTTCTTTGTGTGGGTTTGAAATGAATATGGACAATGATTTATGTGTAGTGTTATTCCCTTTAAACACTGCAGGTAAACTACCCAGCTATAGAATATGTAGCTCGTTTAAATTTAACTACAATACTTTTTTATTAGAGGACATATTCAGCCTTAGGTCAACTGGTTAAACATTGTAGAAAAAAAGTCTGATTGAAATGTTGGAGCCGGATAAGTGTTTTCTGTGTGTTCTGCATCCTTCTGTGGCTTCTGCAGATGACTGCCGAAGATTCCATTTCCGAGATCCAACACGACTGAAGACTCGCTTGGTTATACCTGGGGGCCCCTTGTTACAAATTTTTCAGGATTTCTTCAAGTCCCGGGTCACATGTGGAGAAACCTTCAACTTCATGCAGGGATTGTATCTTCATAAAGATTATGTTAATATCAAGAAATTTGTGGCTTGGAGAGGTAAATGAGTCTGTATATATCTGGGATATAAAATAGTGTGTTAATATTCTGTAACAGTCGATGTTACAGAACATAAGTGAGCTTGACTTTGTTCCAGTGAAGTCAGGGAATTTGCTCCTTCTTACACTGCAGCAAAAAAAGTGATCTATATATGTTCTGCCGTAGAAGGCAAGCTCATCATCAGACTTCACAGGTCAGTCTCAGATGAACATGCATGTTGGAATGTCCTTTTTTTCTTCTTATAGCCCCAGCATAAGCTTTGTGTGTTGCCTGTACTGAGAGGTGTGTAATGAATCGTTATAGTTACTTGTGTTACTTGGAGTGTCTTCCAGGCACTCATCTGGATGCATTTCCCAACCAGCTGACCCCTATGGAAGAGAGCTTGTATTTAGTGGATGGTGGCTTTTCTATCAACTCTCCCTTTCCTTTGGTACTTCAGCCAGAGAGGGATGTGGATGTTATCTTGTCATTTAATTTTTCCTGGGAAGCTCCATTTGAGGTGAGAGATGTAGCTGACTATTATTGCATGAAGATGAAAGCACAGAATCATGTTCACAATGGCAGCAGATCAGTTGATGCTGAATACAAACACTAACAAAAGGGTGCATTAAAATAAATCTTTACCTCTATTGTACTATGCTTTTTACTGTGAATGTCATGAGGAGATGGAAAGTGACAACTGCAGTAAGATTCAAAACTTTTCAGAAGTCTAAATAGATTTTTACCTGAAATAAGAGTACTTCTTTAGCTCATACGATCCTTGTTACTTAGTTGTACACTTCCAAGGGAAAAGTGCAGAAAAGTCAAGGTGAATATGTTTAGAGTAACAAAATGTAAAAAGTTTCAGCTGCAAACTGTTGATGTTTGGTAGCAGTCTTCAATTCTGCTTTTCCTTATTCTTCTGTATCACCAGCCAGATAAATTGTTTCTGCCAATTTGAAGTTAGATTTCTGTCACTTTTTTTTTTTTTTTTGAAAATGTCTGTCCCTTCAAGAGTTGTAGTTAGATGATCCTGGAGGTGTTGCTGGTATTCTACTGAAATTATTTTTGTTCTTTGACAACAGGTTTTAGAGCTGACTCAGAAATACTGCAAGGAGCAGGAAATTCCTTTTCCAAAAATCGAAGTGAATGAGGAAGATGAAAAGAAGCCAAAAGAGTGTTACGTGTTTGTGGATGATAATAATCCAAAGGCTCCAATTGTGCTCCATTTCCCATTGGTGAATGACACCTTCCAGAAATACAAAGCTCCAGGTAAGAGGGCTGTATCTTAAATAACTATTTTTACAATCCTTTGGGTATGTTGACAGCGAAAATTCAGTGGGGTTGGTGTCCCTCCTTTCGTTCTTCTTGGTACTAACCCTGTAATTATTAAATTGTTACTTTCATTGAAGGTGGGATCAGCTTCAACTAGTTTCTTGGAAGGGAGAGTGGGAGAAGAGGCTGACCATTAAAAATGATAAAAATCTAAATGCTGGAAGAATCAAAATGAGGCAGTATTTTTGCTTCTTTCTTATATTAGATTTAACAAAATCAGGTTACTCTGAATATATAGGAAAGCACTATAAATCAGATTAAACAATAAGTTAATCTGTTTATTGGATATGAACAAATCACTAAGCAGCAAAGTGTTGGGGACCAATCTGTATGTCAGATTGTGTAACTCAGTGCTAAGTGGCCTATGCTTTTGCAGTGTAAGGTCAAGTGATAAGTGATTCTTGCTTTATTCAATGTGATTAATATAGACTGTAAGGCCCACCTCAGTCTTATAAAGCAAGAGCACTGGGATGAAATATAGAGCTGTAACTTTAAGAAGAGGCAGACAAAATTCAGTGTCCTATTTCTCCCATGCTGGGTGGAAACAGCATCCTGAAGAAAACCTTTGGAGTACAGAGAAAAGAATGCAGGACAGACGCAGGCAAGGGATATGTAAGGCACTGCATTAGTGCTGTCTGTATTAATACTATAATAATTGCCAGGCACTGGATGTGTTTCTGTATCAACAATGAAGAATTTCACAGTGTTGGGCTTGAATGGGGCTCAAGACTACTATTTCTATAATAGCAATAAGCAAGAGAATTTTAGCGAATTACTTCAAAGTTCATTTTTCAAGATTGGTATTTAAATGGCAGGGTGTTAAAAGCATGAGTTACCATATTTTGAAGAGTACATACTAACCACCTAAGGTCAGTTGAACTTGGCGTGTTAGTGTCTTTTATTTTACTGTAGAACAGCACTTCCATGAAGAATTGAGCTTTGTATTTCCTATTTTGAGCATGATAATCATGGAAGCACTAAACAATTTATTACAATGAAAATGTATTTTAGTTCTGTATTTTGGAGTCTAATGGAAGTAGAAAGGGTAATACTACTTTAGCTTCAGATTCCAAGCATTTTGGATCCTGAAGGAGCTGAAATCTGTGAGAAGGAGCTTTTGGGAAAAAGTTAAGGTTCAACAGAGTTATCTGTGATAACCTCCTCGCAGAATCCAACTAAAATGAGTCTCCCACAGCTGGGTGGTTGTGTGTGGTTTTGTTGTTTGGTGTTGTGTTTTTTTTTTTTTTTTTTAAACTTGCTGCAGGAGTTAAACGTGAATCAGAAGAAGAGAAATCCTTTGGTGACTTCGTCATTGAGTCAAAAGATTCACCTTACCGTACACTAAATTTCACCTTTGAGCCGTATGATTTCAGCAGGTTAGTGGAAGTGAATCGCTACAATGTGCTAAACAGCAAGGACACTCTCTTCAAAAGCCTGAACTTGGCTCTGCAGAGGAGAAAGTTGAAGAAAGTCAATGTGTCCAATACATGAGCATCTTCTGTAGCTGAAGATACAGACAGACTGCAGTGTACGAAAGCCATGTCGTTCAAGACAGAATACTGAAAATCAGGAGCTGGAAGCTGTTGTCTTGGGAAGGGAGTAGCACATGTGACACGGAAAATTCATTCTAAGTAACAGATGCTCTTATGAAAATGTGAGGGATGTACAGTACAACATGGATGTTGCTTTCTTGTGTGGGGAAGAGTAGGGATTTATCTAGCCCAGTATCTCATCTTACAGTGGCCGATACCAGATGACTAGGGAGATCTGTTCAAACAGTTCAAGCATCTGGAGAATAATCTTCCAAACTCCACCGACTTAAGCACCTGTTTTTTGTCAAAGGTGCAGAGGTGTTCGAAGAAACATTGATTTGTTCTATATCTTTGTATTTCTTGCTTTTTGAACCTCCCTCTATGAACTTCTACAATTTACATCATCAGGCATGGAAGTCCACAAGTTGTGCCTGTGCAGCGAGAGAGGAAATGTGTCCTTTTGTTTTCAACTTGCTACTGGCTGATGCCCATGTACTTTCAAGACCATACAGTCATTACCTGCTTTACATTACTGCCATTCATGGTTTCAGAGATCTCTGTGATACTTCCTTCCTACCCTTCTCAAGGATTATAATGGCTTTTAGTCTCCCAGAAATTCAATATGGAGTACCTTACTTTGGTAACCGTTTGTTTTTAGGAAATAATAGTTCCATTTTTTAATATTTAACAATTAAAGACACATCACGGGATTGTGGTGTTTCTTCCTACACTTTGATCATGACGATCTGATGAAACTTTAAAAATGCTGTAAATATCATCTTTCTCTTCCTGTGTAAGAGGAAGGAAGGCTCCTTTGAAGAGTCTGAATTAGGTATTTTTTCCTTACACTTGGACTTGCAATTCAGTGAGACCTTTGTTCAAGGAATTTCTGTGTGCGTCTATATATTTTAGAAACATCAATATTCAAGATAGGCATACCTTATAAATGTGAATTGATAAAATAATGTCAGATGCTGCTGTGCTGTGGGATGGAGTTCACCTCACTTTGCAGAAAGCTCAGAGAAAGTACTGAATTATGCAGTTGGAAAACATCTTATATGTTAGGACAGCAAACACACACAGTCTACTTTTGTGGCTTTTAGATTGCGCTGAATGTACTGATTCTGTGTTTGAAAACTGGAGATAAGAAATTTGTCTTCTCTGAGATGATGTAAAGGCTTATAAATGGGTATGATTCTTGATTTTTTTAATGTGTTTCTCTTAATAAATATTAGTTTTGCTAATGTGCTTTTCACAATTTTTCTAATGAACATTTGTCTTGATATATTTTTCCTTATTCCAATAAAAAGTAAGCAAAAAAGTCAATGTAGTACTGTATTGCATGATTTCTTTTATTCCAGCAGGATACCTGACAGTGGGAAAGTGACTTACCAAGTCCATCTTGGACTGGTGCTGCACAGCAATAGAAAGTAATCTCTTCATTATGAGACTTCTCTTTGAGGAAGCATGGCTCAAAGCTGATTTTTTTAATTTCAAATAGTGATTTCATCTGGGTGATTAAACTTTCTTGATATCTTGGATGATGGATCCTTTATGTCCTGAGCACTTATTTACTCAAGCTGAAATAAGAGAAACAGCAACTTAATGTTACCATTTTTCTTTATTATTGGTGCTGCACAACTACCTGCTTGGTAGGATTTGGACATCTGTCATATTTGAAGAGTGACTTTTGTATATTTTTCTATGTAAGTTTTTAAAGTATTCTTGTCTCGGTTGCCTTTCAGCCTGCCACCATGCCTTTGGATGTTTGTTTGTAGTAGGATAGGATTTTCCTTTCTTACTCAGGAGTTGTTGAATTGCATGGTTTGACTTACTTCTGCTTTCTTGTTTTTGAGGTCCTTTTCTAATTGGAGATGCTTGGACACTGTGGAGACATAGGTGTTTAGATACCAGCATATAGATGGGAAGGTGGAATGTTGTTCTCCAAAAACTGTACCTACTTAAACAATGGAGTCTTTTAAGGCACAGTTTCTCCGTAAGTTCTGCTACAGTGGCAGAGCTTCTTCATTGGAAGAAGCAATGGGGCCCTAGTAGTTGATTTTAATTTCCTAAACTGGTGCGTAAGTAGCCACCTCATTTGAAACTCCATGTTGTGGCAGCAGAGTTGTCCACAAGTCTGTGTGCTCACTGTATGGCATACGTTCTTTAGTCTTGTTAAAATGCTTCTTGTCTTGTAGAAGGAATGTGTTGTTTGTCCTAGCATTTTCAAGCCTAGTTATTAAGAAGAAATCAGCTTGGGCATCCCAAGTCAAAGGAACATTCAGGAGAAATGGGAAGTAAGTAAGTTTGGGGTTGTTTTGTTTTTGTTATGTTTCTGAGTCCCAGGATTAGAGCTCTCTGACAAAGGAGTGCCAATGGGGAAAGGAGCCTTGAAAATGGGAGGAACGCACCAGGGTCATGCATGGCTGTTGGTGGTGCAGCAATGCTAATACTGAATAGTATTAAAAATTAAATTGATTTACTCTTAGTCATATGGTAATAATGTTGTAGAAATGGGCACAGGATCCTGATCCTGACTGTTCCATCTTTCCATGAGTGGCTATTCACTTAGCTGCCTTTTTTGTCTTTTCCTTTCTTTCAGATGTGTTGCTCAAAATTTCTGTCTAAACTACGTTGGAGGAAAAATGCAAGCCTTACAACTTCCATTGAGCCTGGGTGATTGCATCGAGTTCCTAGTACATCTTGAGGCCAGGTACAAGGCACTTGTCCTTGCCCTGAGCCATTGTGGGTCATCCTAGTTCTGATTGATTCTTCTGGTTCTTGGCTTTGGTCTCCCAGAAGCTACTGGGGCAGCTCCAGGGCATTAAGGGACTCCTAACAGAAAACCAAATTCAGTGCTGTAAAACTTGGAGAGATTACTACACTTGCTGTTAGTCATGCTATGGGCTCTAGTGCAGACAAGGTCTGAGCCATGCATGGCTTACGTTTGCAGACAAAAGGTATCTGTGAGTGGGACAGAGTCAGTTGTCAGAGCAGCAGGGACAGACGAGATTGGCACCATCATACAGTTGTCAAAGGGGTACTGACTGCACTTTGGGAATCAGCTAAAGACATCAAAGCAAGTGGAGAAACTGGGTCCTGACTAACATCACCTTTTTTTACAGCACTTTTGCATTTGCCCTGTGGCAGGATAACTTAAGTTATTCTAGTTCTTCATAAATGTTCAGAGTGAACGATCTGTATAAGTGATAAGCATTTAAATGCACCTGGATTTAAATGAACCAAAGTAGCTTGTTTTATATGCAAGAAACAGCTCTTCAGGATTGCTTTTTCCTTTGTTCCAGGTAAAAGACATTTTTGTAGACTTCCTAAAATAATTAAAGTAAGGGGAACACGAAAATACCAAGGAAATAAAGTTTTATATGTATTTATTTATGTTTATATATATGTAAAGCCATGATAAAACTAGCAAAACATGGCAGGAAGTTCTTGAAGAAGGGTGGAGTGCTGAACTAATGGTTATTCTGTAGGAAACCTCAAGTGATGATTTGCAGAAAAGTAAGGCTTGGCAGCCATTCCTAGGGTAATGAGTTTGCAAAGGGTAAGGGAGGAACAAAGGGATGATCCAGTTGGAAACATTGTAGGTTAGTATATACAGTTCATGGAATTTCTCCATACAGTCCTTAAACGTGAAAAATTGATTGATTGTGCAAAGCTGTCTTTGAAAAATAGCGATGAACAGGTTGGGAGCTTGTTGGTGAAAACTGGAGGCTGAACCAACAAAGGAAATGTCACAGTTGGTGTTTCCTACAGGCCACCTGATCAAGGGGAGGATGAGCAAGATAATACCAGAGTTACTTCCTAAAGAGCCTTAACAGTGTGGAAAACCCACTTCCACTGAGAAATAGAAAGTGACAAAATTGTCAAGGTGAAGAACTGTGGTTTTGATTACATTACGTTATGTTACGTTGCCATGGACAAAGACCTGTTTGCATTCACAAAAATATTTCTTCCACAAATGATGACCAAGTTATGTTCTAAGAAGCTTCTCTAGCTGAAGCTTCTTTTCAGCTTACAGTGTTTAGCAACTAAGGTTTTGTAATTCACTGTGCTCGGCGTTGGTGCTACTGTATAAGTAAATAAGGAGTTTTAATGTTTTTTTTGAATAAAATACTTTGGAACATTTTCATAATAAAAATTCTGCTGTGGGTTTTTGAAGCCTGAAGTAGTGAAGAAGCAATATAAAATCGTTAATGGGATATCATATGCTATTAAGAATACAATGGCTTCATATGAAAATAACTGCTTGTTTGTCTTCCCTTCCAGTGTCAAAGGCCAACTGCTGCATGGCAGCAGATCTTCTGACTGTGTCTCCAGTCACTTCCTAAACACAGGTCTTAATGTAATTGCAGTGATTCGAAGTGGAATGAAACTTAAAATGCAAGCACCACAGTTCCAGGAAGGTAAAATTTATGCCTCCCTGTTAAGTTGCACAGGATAAACAGCAGAGCCAGGGCAAAGGAGGGAGCAGACTCTTGTGGTAAGGGGTAGCGGAGAGGGCAGACCACTGGTGGCCTGCCTTTGTGTGTAAGCCAGCGCTGTGAAGCAGAAGTGTTAGTAAAGGGCTCAGTGTTCTGGGAAAAGCATTACCTGGGATAATGCTGGAGCAGGGAAGGGAAGATGGTGTTGTCTTGAGGGTGCTGTATTTTGAAACAGGATGGTTGAAGAAATTTTTGCATTTTTCCAAGGAATCTACTTACAGGCCAAAAAATGTTAATTATATTGAACTTTACCTCTTTATAATGCTGTGCAAAATCTTTGCAGTATTATTAACTCTAGTAGACGAAGAATGTGTCTGGAATCACACCCAAAATTCTTAAACTGAGGCAGAAGTGACACTATTGCTATTGCTTTGGATGTGGTAAATATTACACCAGACCAGGCTTCTAATTACAGATTTGTGCTCAGTTGCCTGGTAAGACACTTTACTCAACAACTCAAAAGGAAAAGACCAGTATAGCAAGCAATGTCTAATCAAAACATGATATTAATGTGACATGGCTTTGAAAAAGGCAATGAGACCCAGAGGTGTTGGAGGTTGAAACATTGCTAGTAGAAGGAGGGAAATATTTGTTACACAAAGTTCTGGTAATGTTTCATGTAGAACAGTGTATGTTGGCTGGTCACCTGTGTTTAAGGAGAATGAACTCATAACAGATGCAAGAATGAGGAAGTATGGAAAGGGAAAACCTGGCACTTGAGAGGACACCAGATGACTGTAGGTGAATTTGCTTGTCACAGCAACAATTGAGAATGGGCCTGACTGTTCTTCAAGAAAATGATCTAGAGAAGGTAGATAAAGCTAGAAGGCAGATGTTGGTGTGAGAACAAATATGCCAAGGAGTAAACTTAGGCTGAACATGAAAAGAACGTTACAGAGTTTTGTGGCATCTATGAAAGACTTGCCAATGGTTAGGCTTACTTGTTGGTGGAGATCTAAAGTAGCAACTGATGAACCGATGTAACAAATGATTTACAGAGAGGTATGTCAATGTTATTAAGCCAAGTTCCATTGTTGCATGTTGTCCGAGTTTGTGATCAGAGCTCAACAGCTGGTAGGAAGAGAAATGCTGATATGTCCTTAGACTCTGTATAAGCAAAGGGAGCCTATATTGTGTTCTAAAAATAAAAACTACCCTAGGAGCTGAAGTAAGATATAGTCGCTCAACATGAATTTTCAAGGAAAAGGTTCTTCTACTGCTGTTTAAAAAAAAAAAAAAAAAAGCCATGCACAGTGGGTATAGATGTCCAGGGACCTGGAGGATGAGATTTTACTCAGACCAGTCTTAAGCCTTCCTATATAATATTGTACTTTTAGGAAATGAGATGTTTAACCACACCGGTTTCTTTGTAGTCTTCCCTTTCAGCGGTGTACATACTGGGATTTTTAGCTTCCGTTGGGAGAGGTGGGCTGTGAAATGAACTCAATGGAAGCCTGTACATTAGCTCAGGCATCTGCAGCTACAGTGGCCTTTAGACATAAATCGCTCACACAGGTAGAGATAATGATGCTTTAACTTGGGACAAGTCTCTGCTTGCTGCAGGGTTTGTTCAGGAATTCAAGTAAATGTTTATTTCATTACTTCACTTGTACTGTGACACAGAAGCTTGGTCACAAACCTTGTTGCTTCTGCTCCATTTGGCTGCTTGCTGATACGGCGAATAGGACATTATGCTTTCTGGCAGCTTGAGGACAGTACTTGCTCTCCTTCCAGTCTCCTCCAGCTTAGTCCTGTTTAAGAATCATAGCCGTGATAATTTGATGTATATACTCCTCCTGCAGTATGGTGAGCCCTGAGTAAATACATGCTTCATGTGAAGCTTTACATGAGGGTAACCTCAGGAGTGCTGTCTTTACACATTGGCTGGTTGTGGCTTTTTGGTGAAAGTATTGTGTTCTGAATGAAGGTGAGGAAACAGACTACTACCTTTTCACCTGGTAATACTCTAGGGCAGTTTCATTTTTCCTTCTCACTCTCTCTCTTGGAGGTAGGATACTAGGTTTTTTTGGTGTTTTTTTGTTTGTTTGCTTGTTTTGTGAACTGGTTATTGAGTTGCTGACCCTCACAGTTAAGTCAGTTCAGGTCTGCTGAGAGTTGTATAATGTCCTACAAACCAGAAATTATGATGAGAATTCCACAGAGGCTGTGATTCATACCTCATGTAGTTTCAACCAAGGGTGTTGATGTAAGTATCAGGTTGAGTTTACCTTAAGGGTAAACACATAGCGTGGCAAAACTCAATTAGTTAGGTATGATAACTCAGAGGACAATAAAAGCTGCTTGGAATATTATGGAAGAAAATTCAAATCTTTTTCTCTTTATAAAAAAAAAGTCTGCAGTATCATGGATAATTAAATTTTATGTGCAACCTTCAGCTTTAAAATAAACAAAAAATTATTACGTAACCCTAATGGAGGGGAAAAAAAAAAATCTTTTTAAAAGACTAATTATGGTTACTGGCCCTGCTAAACCTGACCACCACAAGCATTTCCTTCCACTTTGTAACAAGCAGAAATTAAAGCAGGTTTCTGCAACATTACTGCAGGGTTAACGAGTCTGTACCTTTGCAATATGTTCTTTTCCATCGCCAGTGCTTTATCAGAAGCACTGGGAAGTTGAATTATCCTTTAAACAGTGCATTCTTTAGCAAATCCTGCAATTTTTAATGTGTTTCTCATGGTGCTGGAAAGTCAGGGAAATGCTAGGCGAAAAGAGTATCGGGCTGTCAATGGAAATAACGATAACCAGCTATCTTTTTCTTTCCTACATTACTATGTCTCTGGAAATATACACAAGCAGCTTAGAAATTCAAAAGTATTTAATAGATCCTGCTCTGATCTGAGTGGCACAGAAGTACGTGTGCTTAATGCACTTTTCAGTCCGCCATACACTTACCCTCCTCTACCTTTAACCTTAATATCTGATTTTTGCCCCTTGCTTTATACTGTTGACCCTGATTCAGATGTCGATGTGAAATCCCCAAGCTTTGTTGTGCCAGTATCCCAAGAAGCCTTGTTATGTGGATCCTGTTTCACTTAAGAATACACATAGAATTAATTTGAAAGAAATTCCCAAGAAATTGTAATGGGTTTTTTCTCCCTCTTTTTTCCTGGCTTTTTTTTAAGGCATAAAGACTTATGAGATCATGTCCCTGTGCATGTGTATTCTCTTCTAATGTTTTTTTTTAACCTGTGGCTGATACCAACTGAATTTGACTTATTTATCAAAGACAAATCCTTAGAAGTCCTGTGGAAATAGATAGCTGGATAGAGGATTGAGACTTTTATTGATGCCCTCCTCACTGATGATGACCCACTCCCAAGGAGAACACTACGGTATGTCTTTGCAGTGTTCTCAAACACTAGTGAATCCACTGATTTTTTTTTTTTTTTTCAGCTCAATCATAATGAAATTGCTTCATTCATGATACAAGTAATTCAGTGGGATTTGAGGCCCATGTAAATGCTTGTTGTTTTCTGAATGCTTTCTCTTCCTACAATCATCCTGTAGGTGGCCCTGTTTCAGAGGCGAGTACGGCAGCTGTGTATGTACACCTGATCTTCACCCTCAATGCCATCCCAGAGATGCTGCTTTCTGTTTGGAGGTCTGACACTTCCGTTTGTCCAAAGCATCTAGTCCATATGCCCCTCTTATGACAAACACTGTATTCTCCTTTGGTTCTGTAAAGCTGAAGTATTTAGGGATCAAAGAGTGGAGGTTTGCAACTCCCAAGAATTCTTTTTTTTTTTTTTTTTTTTAAAAAA